>OBAI01000249.1_pt1 | contig 67302 bp, 75 predicted proteins | sample 1517461 | NCBI WGS metagenome assembly OBAI01 (sample SAMN04571696, study PRJEB22368) | human gut metagenome | biome: human gut; material: stool | host: Homo sapiens | place: Luxembourg | collected 2012-06-29
TCAGCCGGATAGACACAGGCAAAACCGTGTGTTTTCTTGTGTCAGGCGGCCTTTCGACTGTTCTTTTTTGATTCTTCTTAATACGCCACGCCCCAGTAGATGTCGGTGGTGCATTCCTTGCCGCACACCACGCACTTGCCGGTGGTGCCGGATTGCTTCAGCGGCATGCAGCGGCTGGACACGCCGGCCTTCTCCTTCATGGCCAGCTCGCACTCCAGGCTGCCGCACCACTTGGTGCGGGCGAAGCCGCCCTTGCCCTGGGCCATCTCCTTGACCTCCTCCCAGGAGGTCATATCGAAGGTGTTGTCCTCCAGGTTCTTTTCCGCCATGGCGTACAGGTTGTCGTGCACGTCCTGCAGCAGCTGCTGCACGGCGCTCTCCAGCTCCGTCAGGGGCACGAAGGTCTTTTCGCCGGTGTCGCGGCGGGCGATGCAGCACTGGCCCTTCTCCATGTCCTTGGGGCCGATCTCCACACGCAGGGGCACGCCCTTCATCTCATACTGGGCGAACTTCCAGCCGGCGGACTGGTCGCTGTCATCCATGCTGACGCGGATGCCCGCGGCGGTCAGGCGGTCGCGCAGACCGGCGGCGGCCTCCAGCACGCCCTCCTTGTGCTGGGCGATGGGGATCACCACCACCTGGGTGGGAGCGATCACCGGGGGCAGCACCAGGCCGTGGTTGTCGCTGTGGGTCATAATGATGGCGCCGATCAGGCGGGTAGACGCGCCCCAGCTGGTCTGGAAGGGATATTGCAGGGTATTGTCGCGGCCGGTGAACGTCACGTCGTAGGCCCGGGAGAATTTGTCGCCGAAGAAGTGGCTGGTGCCGGACTGCAGGGCCTTGTGGTCCTTCATCATGCACTCGATGGTATAGGTGGCCTCGGCACCGGCGAATTTCTCCTTGTCGGTCTTGCGGCCCTTCACCACGGGCATGGCCAGCGCGTTTTTGCACACGTCGGCGTAGCAGTTCAGCTGCTGCTCCGTTTCGGCCTCGGCCTCGGCGGCCGTCTCGTGGATGGTGTGGCCCTCCTGCCACCAGAACTCGCGGCTCCGCAGGAACGGGCGGGTGGTCTTCTCCCAGCGGATGACGGAGCACCACTGGTTGTACAGCATGGGCAGCTCACGGTAGCTGTGCAGCACGTGGCTCCAGTGGTCGCAGAACATCGTCTCGGACGTGGGGCGGAAGGCCAGACGCTCCTCCAGCTGTTCGCTGCCGCCATGGGTGACCCAGGCCACCTCCGGGGCGAAGCCGGCCACCAGCTCGCCCTCTTTTTTCAGCAGGCTCTCGGGAATCAGCACCGGCATGGCCACGTTCACATGGCCGGCCTTTTTGAACTCCGCGTCCATGTACTTCTGGATATTCTCCCAAATGGCATAGCCGTAAGGTCGAAGGATCAGAAAGCCCTTGACGCTGGCGTAGTCCACCAGCTCCGCCTTCAGGCAGATATCCGTATACCACTTGGCGAAATCCTCCTCCATGGGGGTGATCGCCTCTACATTTCTCTGATCCTTAGCCATAGCTTTATACCATTCCTTTGTTAGTATATAGGGTGTGTGCCAACTTCACATTTTACCCGCCGCCATGTGACTTGTCAAGTTGCCGCCGCAAAAAGGCCGCAAAAAAGCGCCCCGCAGGGCGCTTTTTCAGCAATCCCGGCCCAGCCGCCTGTCGCGGCGCCGGCCAACGATGACATACACGAACACATAGGCGATGGCGCCGGTCAGCAGTCCGGCCAGCACATCGATGGCCGCGTGCTGCTTGACGAACACGGTGGCCGCCATGATGAGGATAGCGTACAGCGTTACGCCCCAGCGCCAGCCGGGCTTCCGCAGTCCCGGCGTGTGCCACACCGCCGCCACAGCCGCCATGCAGCCCAGAATATGCACGCTGGGGAAGACGTTGGTGTTGGTGTCGATGGAATAGGTGTACTCCACCAGCCAGGTGGCGGCATTGTGGTGCGCCATCACCGCCGGACGCAGATCCTGCCCGTTGGGCACCAGAATGCAGAACACCACCGCCGTTGTGAACGTCACCATGATGAACCACATATACCGGCGGAAGCCCTCGGCGTCCTTCAGGATCAGATAGATGCCCAGCACCACCAGCAGCGGGCTCCAGGACACATAGGGGAAGATGAACCACTCGCAGAAGGGGATATAGGTGTCCAGCACCGTCTGTGTGGCCCAGTAGTTATCGGTAATAAAGTGCTCGATGGTAAAAAACATCGCCAGATAGACCGGCAGATACGCGCCCCACCAGGCGTGGGGATGGGTTTTGAAGAATTGCTTGATCGCCTGCATACGATCCCTCCGACAGACTTGATGATTTCGTATCCCGTATTGTACCAGAACCGCCCCGGAAAAGGCAACCCCCGCCCCGCAAATATCACAGAATTTTTACAACTCAGGCAAATCACCGCAGGTGTTGAACGGACTGGACAAACCGGGGCGGCGTATAGTATACTGTCTCCAATACAGACACAGGAGGAACTGCCATGCAGATCATCAAGCGGGAGGAGCTTCCCGAACAGCGCCAGGTGCGCCTGACTATCGCCGTGGACAAGGACACCTGGCAGGCGTCCCTGGCCAAATGCTACCAGGGCGTCAAGTCCGTCTGCCCCGTGGCCGACGAGCCTACCCGTGAAAACCTGGAACAGGCCTACGGTCCCGAGTTTTTGTACCAGGAGGCCGTCAACGACACCTATCCCCAGGCGCTGGTGGAGGCCATCAGCCAGAGCGATATCCAGATCGCCGGGACCCCCACCCTGTCGGTGGAGACCATCGGCCCCGACGGCTACACCTTCGCCGCCGTTATCGATCTGTACCCGGAGGTGGAGCTGGGCCAGTACAAGGGCCTGTCCGCCGTCTATCCCCAGGTGGAGCTGAGCAATGACGATACCGAGGCCGCCCTGGACGAGTACGCCCGGGCCAACCCCGATGTGCAGCATCCGGAAAGAGCCGCCATGGGCGACGAGGTGACGCTGGACTTCGAGGGCTTTGTGGACGGCGTGCCCTTTGAGGGCGGCAAGGGCGAGCAGTATCCCCTGCTGCTGGGCAGCGGCTACTTCATTCCCGGCTTTGAGGAGCAGGTGGCCGGCGCCGCCGTGGGCGAGGAGCGCGACGTAAAGGTCACCTTCCCCACGGAGTACGTCCCGGAGCTGGCCGGCAAGGACGCGGTGTTCCATATCAAGGTCCACCAGATCACCCGGCGGGCCATGCCGGAGTGGGACGATGATTTCGCCCGCCGGCAGGGCTTTGCCGATGTCTCTGCCCTGCGCCGGGCCGTCATGGAGACGGCGGTGCAGAAAAAGCAGGCCCAGGCCGCCGAGCAGTTCGCCAATGACCTGATCCGCCAGGTGACGGAGGCCATGACCGTTACCATTCCCGCCGCCATGGTGGAGAACCAGCTGGACGGGCTGATCAACGAGCTGCGCGGCCATTTACAGGCCCAGGGCGTGTCCCTGGAGCAGTATCTGGAGATGGGGAACACCACGATGGAGCAGCTGCGTGACCACGCCCGCGAGCAGGCCGCCGCGGCGGCGCGCTATGAGCTGGCCATGACCGAGATCGCACGCCGGGAGGGAATCGACATTTCCGAGGCCGACGTGGACGCCAAGTACGCCGAGCTGTCCAGGCAGTACGGCCTGTCCGTGGAGCTGCTGCGCCAGCAGCTGCCGCCCCTGCGCCTGCGCCACGACCTGAAGCTGGCCGCCGCCCAGGCGGTGGTGGTGGACTCCGCCAAACGCAAATGACCGTCCTGCGGGCAACAGCCTGCCCGCGTACCGATCAATGAAAAGCAAGGGAAGGCCCGTACGGGCCTTCCCTTTTTGTATCCCGAAAACCACTCGCCCAGTGAGTGGTTTTCAGGATACAAGGGGCGGCGGACAGATACTGCCCGCCGCCAGATCGCGTCGCCGCTTACAGGTCCCACCAGGGATAGAAGTAGATCACCGTGTCCGGCTCCATCTGAATGGGCAGATAGGAGCCGTGCTGTCCTTTGTCAACGGACAGATAGGTGTAGTCCTCAAAAGCCATGGGAACCTGCACGATGAAGCCATCGTGGATGATCCGTTCCGTCTCGCCGGGCGTGTATCTCTTGCCGCCGGTGCGGGTCATATCCAGCATCAGTACGCCGGAGTATTCCCCGTTGGCGGTCAGCCCCCATTCGCCTTCATAGACCTCCTCCGGTGTGACGAAGTCACTTTCGTACCACCAGGTGAAGGTCGCCGCGCCCCAATAGTCCTCCTGACTGCTGTTGGCGTGCAGCTCCAGAGTGGCCAGAGCGGGCTTATCCGTATGACCCTGCCACGCCCATACCTCCTGCGTCAGCTGGGAGCCGGAGGGACACGTCCAGCCGATGTCGCTGCCGAAGCCGTCGTTCCCCTCCTGTGAGTAAAAGGTGAAGTCGTAGCATAAAGAGAACTTTCCCGCAACAGCATGCGATAGTTGCCGTCCAGCTCGCTGTGCTTAGTAATTCTGACCGCGAAAAATGTCATAAGGTCTTTTTGAAGATTTTTTTGAGGAAGAAACGGAGCAGGCGTAAACCTGCTCCGGACACGATAATAAAAAAGTGGATGTAACTGAAATCAGTTACATCCACTCAAGATGTCATGCGTGACCAATTTAGATACACGCTGGAAATAGGAAAAATCGAGAGCTGAAGCGGCTTTGGGCTGTTTCAGCCATATTTTTTTGCTTTCAATTTCCCATGATAGCGGAGAATTGGGTATTTTTAAGAGTGACCGAAATAGATACAGCCTCGCATCTCCGATTTCCGTCTTTGCGCTTATTTCCGCTTGCTGTGTTTTTGAGAATTATTTTCCCGCTCTTTCAGCCATGCCTCAAATGCTTGAACATTTTCTTCGTGCGTATAGAACTCTCGAATGACGGGGAGCAGTGATGCAGCCAGCCCTTTGATTGCCCACAAATCAGGTTCGACTTTATCGAGGTTGTAATCTTCCACATCTATGACTGTGCCATCCTTGTCAAGATGGATGACGCTGACGGGTATTCTGTTAAACTTCTCATCCATCTTTTCTCGGCTCCTCAGAGGTGGAATCTATCCGGATTTGTAATCGGCGCTTCTTAGGTCGTCAGGCACTTCATCCGGAAAGTTCTCGGCCAACCAGCGGAATGGTATTAGGACCATATCCGGCAGACCGTTTTCTGTTATTACGAATCCGATGTCTTCGTTGTCAATGCGTTCCAGGATTTCATCCAGTTTTTCGACGAGCAGGGTTTGCTCGATGCGTTCCATTTCGGATAGTGGCGGCAGTCTTTTCACTTTGACATCCCCTTATTCCTGCTGTGATGTGCTTTCTCCCGAAGATACAGGGACAGGCTTCAGCGTACCGGTTATGTAATCATACAGAGCTTCGGGGTCTTTGAGACAATACTTCATGGTGCAATCTGCTTCCCATACCGTATAGTCATCGGTTGCTTCATACAGCCACCAATCGATGTAGTCGTATTGGTCATTGACCGCCTCTTTCAAAACATCTCTAAGAGCCATGAGATACTTGTTTTCGGCACCGAATACAAAGTGACCATCGCCAACCAGATTGAGCGCTTTGCTGAACTGTTCGTCAATGGACTCTTGCTCCTTTATCATCTGGAGCGCCTTGCAGAAACCTTCTTTACTTAGCATTGGTGCTATTCCTCTCTTGAACTTCCTGTTCCTCTTTCCATCTTTTGAGAAGTTTAATCGCATGATCCTGTGTCTTTGGGTCGGCACAGTATTTGAAAAACTGCACCGCGGCTTCTTCCGGCGTGAGGCCATAAGACTTTAGCACCTCGGTTACCTGCGCCAGCAGTTCTGCATCGATTTCAATGGTAATCGTTACTTTGCCATCATCCATAATGCTGTTCCTCCGATTCTTTAAGATTGTCGTATTGAGGTTCCTCAGAGTAAAAGACCTGCATATCATCCAATCGGAGACACGACAGTCTTCCAAGTGCTCCTGACCAAGGGTCACCCTTTTCAGGGAGCATACAGCCGCAGTCGATTCCGATCCAGCTCTTTGCATCCCATATTGCCATTGGGTTATCATACTGGAAACGGATAGTTGGCGTGTGTCCGAAGATGACTGTACAGTCCTCCAGAACAGGGAAACTGTCAAATCGCATCCAGACGGCAAAGTCTCGCTCACACTCATATTTACGACCGTAGGCCTCATACAGCTCGGCAGGAGCCGCGTGGGTCAGAATGAATTGCCTGCCATTCACCGTGATTTCCATGTTTACAGGCAGCTTCTCCAAATACTCGAATATCTCCTGACGAACGGTTTTCTTTATGTGCTTCAGATAATTATGTGTTATCTCGCCTCCATTTCTATACCACAGAGACTGCTTGCGCTCATAGTAGTATTCAGGCCACTCCTCATCCTCCGGGGGTGGGTAGTAGAGAGCATTCATCATCATTAATTCGTGGTTACCCAGAAGCATTTTGGCATTTGACATCGCCATGATCTGACGAAGGATTTTGATGCCATCCGGGTTTCTGTCTATCACATCTCCAAGGACATAGAGGGTGTCCTCGGGCTGTAGGTTGATTTGCTTCATGACGGAATCAAAGCGTCGCTTTTGTCCATGAATATCGGACATTACATAAATCATGGTGTTCCACCTCCTTTTCTGTAACACGAACAATTACCATATTTCAGAGCGAATAGCTATCAAAAAATCACAACTCACAGATAATGATCCTGATTGGCATTTCCGATGACCTATCAGTCACGAAGTACGGGATGGTCTGTCGAAAAATCTGGATTTGGTCTTGAATCCTGACAAGCAGCCCTTTGAGTAAATCCTTTGAAATGTATCCATCGTTTTCATTCTCAACAGGCTTTTGAAGTAGCATCTCCAAGTCAGAGAGGTTGCCCCAAATGAAAAAATCCCATGAGTCGAATGTACTGCGTTCGAATGCTGGATTTTCTGCGCAGATGATATCCTGAGTTTCTGCTGCCAGGTCAGAAAAGCAGATTCTCTCTTTACTAAGAGCCAGCTCATCATGTGCGCTGGAGAAGATATCTCGTTCGGGCGCAGTATACAGATAGCGGTGTCTGAGTTCTCCATTTGCGTGTCGATGCCACTGATCGATGTTGAACCATTGACCATTGGAGAATAGCTCTACTGTGTAGCCGAGCCATTTACTCATGTGGTGCGCCTCCTATCGCCAAGTGCTTTGCCGTACCTCTAATGGAGTCTTCCAATTTAAGCAATCATCTTCCCCACGGGAACCCGAAATCCTTGCGTTTGATCTTGCACCGAGGGTGTCCATCTTTCCAGAAGACGATCCCCTCAATCACATGGGTTTCCAGATAAGTGCGGATGCCTTCAAAGCTCCGATCCAATACAACAATGTCCTTACCGTGGGGCTTGAGTACATCGGCATCAAGGTTGTATGGGTTTGCTCTGAAATGTGGGCCGATGGCCTCATATGTTCCATCCGGTACAATTCCCATTCTGTCATACGCATCCCAGAACCATTTATCGCCGGTTGCAGTTCGGTCACAAGGTACCCAACAAGGTAGGTGGCCAGTGACAGGGTCTGCGTTCTCCTGACACTTGATTGCGTTAGATGGAATGGGCTTTCCATGTTTTGCATCGTATCTTTTGTAGAAAACACCATTGATGACCGCACAGCAGGCACCGTCCCATTTGATGGTAGCTACGCCGTCGCCGGCCATGACCCAAGCAAGGTCAGGGCTGATATTTGGCAGTATCCGGACAATTCGATGGTTTTCAAATTCTCGTTCAAAGAGAGTGGGTATCTTTTTCATTCACAATCCTTTCTGATGCAACCTCATCTCCGCTTCCACTGAGCCATTCCTCAATAGGAATAAATCTCTCGGCATGACTGATTTTGCCAGCACAAGTGTCACAGTAGGGACTGATCCAGCCAGTAGAAGCCTTTGTTGCAGGGTTCCCACATCTGATGCAAGTTCTCGCAGATAGGCGCTCATATTTGGGGATGATGTCACGAAGCATCCGCTCTGTACAGCCAAAGTCATACCAACAGAGCGTTCCATATTTCTCCTTGATCTGGGTAATGCGGTATTGGTCGAGATACTCGGCACGTACCAATTCCTCACGGATATCTTCACACATTTGCTCCCCAAAAGCCTTTCGCCAGCCATCAGGCATGGAATCCAGTTCCGTATAGGAATAGTCGTAATCCTCTGGAACTTTTCCCGTCCAGCGGTTACGAGGTATTAGAAACGGAAATCGCTCAATCAGCTCTTGGTTCGATTCTTTATTCGATTGCATCTGAAACCCTCCTGTGTGTTTTCCTTTAGGTTGAAAAAAGCATTATTCGGACAGAGGTGATTTCTGCCCGAGGGTTTATCGCTTTCCAATCCTTGACCTGTGCGGCGACCTTCTTTTGGATCTCCTCATAATAGCGATACGCACCGGAGCGGTCATTCCATTCGAAATATTGATAAGCCTTCTTGAGTTCATCCTCCATCTTCCGATATTCGTCTACTGAGACGAAGTCCAAAATATTATCGGATTCATCATTCTGAAAGGCAGCTACTTCAGATCGAAGAGCAAATGCAGAATGTTCTTTGCCGGAAGTGTTCAGTAGCTTCAAGATGTCATCGTAGCAAACGGCAATTCGGACACTGTCCTCTGGGGTAAGCCAGTCGTTCACCGATGCCTGTAGATTTCTTGACATTTCGTCTACTGTGAACGGGTGTCCATCGCACTCAAGCTGCCGGTATGCTTTTTCAAACTGATACCTGCTGTCCGAGCGAAGCGTTGGAACAAGAATGAGATGTTCGATAGGCAGCAACTTCATCACTTGGGGGTTGATACAATGCCACTGATCATTTGCCAGAACCTCCGTAAAAATGAAATATGATGTGCTCATCTTACTCACTCCTTTCTGCGCTTCGACCGCTTTGTGATGTGGCCAACTCTCTTGCATTAGCTTCCACATCTCAAGTCTTCCGTCCAGACATAATAAGGAATTGGCGAATGTGTCCCACGTTGGTGGGGTGGGAGATGCGTCATAAGTGATTGCAATGGAATACCCATCTTTCCCCTTTGAGGCAAGATCGGCTTTGATCTTTGCAATCCTATCTGGAGACTTGCTTTCTTCATATGCGAGGCGGTAGCAGGCAAACTTGTATCTGCCACCTTCACTGAAGGTTACCTCCATACATCTTCTCTCAAATCATTTCTCATCGGGCCCCTCAAACAGCGCACGGAAAAGAGCCACATGCTCTCCCACGAGCTGCGGATATTGGTAATAGATGTGTCGGCAAAGGCTTCGATAAAGATCGATGAAGCGGATCTCATCGCAGAAATCGCAGAGGCCATCCATGATTTGTTCTAACTGCTGCTCGTCGGTGATTTGATCCTTCAGTACCTGCTCGACCAATAAAGAGTAGTGCGCGTATGCTGTGTCTCGCAGGTTGCTGATCCCCTCGACTATATTGCGGAGTTCCTCCATTGCGTGTTGGCATTCATCCATTTGTCTGTCCTCTTTTGCCATATAGTTCTCGCAGCTCTGCTTCTCTCTTTTCTGTGATGGCTTTGCTGTAATAGGTTGGGCGACCTGAGTGGTACTCTTCTGCCATCCATTCATCGAGATCAAAACTCCACTTGTGGGGCCCGAACTCGTCCGGGTAGTTCTCAATGAGAATGTGCTGCTTCTCACGGATCTGTTCCATGATAGGGGCGATATCATATTCCGAGAACATCCTGGCGCCTTTCAGCACATCGAGGATCTCGTTGCCCCACACACGCTCATCAACGCCGCTGTATTTTTCAAAACCGATGCTGTCTGGATGTTCCTCGATTTTACCGCTATAGGAGATCAGGAGACAGTCATCTTTCAGGAAGTGGTTGATCCACAGGTTTGGGATATACCGCAAGTCGGTAATACCTTTTGTGGAGAGAAAGCCCCACAGCTTATAGTATCTGCCAAAGACATACCATTCTGGGAGATCTTCCTCTTTGATTTTCGTTTTGTGATGTCCTGAAAAGAGAGTGAAGTCATCGTTCTGAATCCAGCACAGCTTGTGGTTTCTCCATACTCGGCGCTCAACTGTGTAGAGATTGCTCTTGAAACGACTCATTTGAAACCTCGCTTTATCATTTCCAGTGACACAACATCGTGGAACAGGAAGCGAAGCTTGTCAATTTGCTTCTCTATGTGCCAGTGTCCGCAAAGCCATGCCGTATAATCCACTTTTTCTTCTATCCCATCAAGCCATCGCTCTGTGCTGTCATCAACCGTATTCTGATCGATCATGGGTAAAAACGCATCCCGCGGTTCGTACTTATAGGGGCAGGTATGAGAGAGAACAATGTCAATTCTGCTTTTCGTGATTTGATCTTCCACATATGTCTTGATTTCTGCCGAGGGCTGTTCATCAGCAAACCACAGCAGATCGTTTTCCAGTCGGTAGTATTTGTCTACGCTATAAGCGCCGCCGATGACCAGATGCCGGGTTCCTTCCATAGTGAAGATGTCTCCGTCCCTGGCGAAGAGTAAGTTCGGATACTCATCCTCGTACCACACAAGGCCACCATTCCATTCTTTCTGCTTATAGCCCGCGAGAGTGTCTGGACGCCGTTCATGGTTTCCGTGAATACAGAAGACGGTGGGCTTTATTCTGGCAAGCGCATCTTTGCAATACCGATCCCGCCTGTTGCCGTAATAGTTCGCTCCGACATCACCAAGGATGCCGATGATGTCCGATTCTGTGAGCTCATAGTGTTGGGCAAAAGCAACGATTCCTTTCGCACTGCCGTGAATATCGCCGGTGTAATAGATCATTCATCCTCATCCTTTCTGGCTTGACCGGATTATAGCATCAATAGAATGGAAAATCTCGCAAAAGCCCAAATCATAATTGTTTTGGGCGAAAACATAATTGTTTTTTGCACGCAACAGACCACAGGTCAATCTCTTAACTTGTGGTCTGTTGCTATTTGATATTCAGTTGATAAAATGATTACCACTCATCCTTGAGGAGATGGTGGTGCGAGCGTAGAGCGTTCTTGGTTGTTTTCAGTACATCCAACAGGACATAGGTTTCATACGGGGTGCAGTTGGCGAAGATTTTCTGCGCCTCGGCATTAGACATCTCAGTCGCACCCGTGAGCTGCCTGTTCAGGAGCGTATCAGTCGACACCTCCAGCGCATTGGCGATGCCAACAAAAGTTTCGAGACTCATAACCTTTGTACCGCACTCGAGATAGCTGATGTATCCAGCGGACTTGTCGATCATGGTGGACAGCACCGCTTGGGAGATACGCTTGTTCTTCCTGATTTTTTGGATTCTTTGACCAAGGACATAGTAATTGAGTTGCATAGAGAAACCTCCTTAAAAATTTTGGCAACTCAATTATATTTGAACCGTTATTTTATAGCGGTACGATTATATAAACTTGACCTTCGCATATTATATACTAACTTAAATTATAGTCGTTAGCTTATATCCGGCGAAGGGGAGGTGAGCTGGTCATGTATGAACAACAAGATCTGAAGCTGGTCGGCTCACGCATCAAAGCTGTTCGAATCAGCAGAGGCATGAGCCAAGCGGATTTGGCGGTCGAAGCTTCTGTTTCACTGCCGCTGATTAGCAACATCGAACGAGGAAAAACGGGGATGCAACTTGAGACTTTCGTCAAAGTGGCGGAAGCCCTTCAGGTATCTGCAGACTATTTGCTCCGCCCAGATGTACCGGAGGTCAAAGCAATCTATCAAGGTGAGTTTGCGGAGCTCCTTGAAGACTGCTCGGCCAGTGAGATGGAAACCATCTTAAAGATTGTCCGAGAGGTCAAAGCCTCCATGCATAAGAAGCAGAATAATGATTAATTATCGGATTGGGTGACCAATCCGATAATTTTTTTGTCATTTCCATACCATAGGTCAAGATGCTGACCTATGGTATCTTCTTATTTTTAAGCATTTTCCCTATAATTCACCCAAAAGGGCTTGCCCAAATGCCGGAGGAAAACATGGAAAACACGAAACTGCTGCCTTTAGGTACTGAACAAGGACTCGAAGAGACTGAGTATCCCTCCTTTGACCTGTGCCTGGGAGAAAACATGGTATCACCCCTTGTAGCACAACACAGGCAGTGGTTGAAAACTATCCGCCATGAAGTACCGAACCCCAAGGTCCCGTTCAAGGTTGCAGTGTACATCCGCTTTTTCAACCAGACGAAATATAGAGACGAGGAATATCTCGAACGCAACAAAGAGGTTTTTCGTGCTACGCTGGCTCAGTATCCTATGTGGGAGTTTGTAGGTTTCTATATTGACAATGGATCGACCGCTCCGTATATGGAGAACTCTACAGCATGGTCTGAACTCCTGTCTGACTGCGATGCGGGGAAAGTCGACCTCATAATCACACAGAAGGTCAGCAATGTGTCCAGAGATGCTCAAGAAATGGCGATTTGCGCAAGAATGCTCGCTGCTCGCAAGCCTCCTGTTGGCATCTACTTCATATCAGAAGATCTATACACTTTGGCATCGTATTATCGCGACGATCTTCGAGAGCCTTGTTTTCTCCCAACCCCTGACTGGAAGATCCTGCCTGATGACGAGCTGGATATGAGAGGTGCGCTCCATGAGTAAATCAGCCAAGAAAGCCGCTGATCAAGCAGAACGCGAGAAAGTACATAAGCGATACTCGAATCGGAGAGAGCCAGATGTCATCTATCCGGCAAAGAAGCAGGTCGATTTCTACGATGCCGATATTCATCAGCGTGTTGCGGTCTACGTCCGAGTTTCAACTGATAATCTGGGTCAGGAGACTTCTTATGAGCTCCAGAAGAACTATTATGAGGAGTTTGTCTTGAAGCATCCTAATTGGAAGCTTGTAAAGATCTATGCCGACAAAGGAATCTCAGGCACTTCGACAAAGCACCGCGTTGAGCTAAACCAAATGCTCGCTGACAGCAGAGCCGGAAAAATCGACTTGATCATCACCAAATCAGTCTCGCGTCTCGCCAGAAATACCGTTGACTGTATTACTATGGTGCGTAATCTTGCGGAGCTCCGCAATCCAGTGGGCGTTTTCTTCGAGAGTGAATGCATTTTCTCACTGAACGAGGATACAAACATGCCGCTGTCTTTTTTGGCTTCCATTGCGGAAAACGAGTCCCGCATTCGAAGCCGCAGTATGGAAGTTTCGCTTGCTCAGCGGTTGAATGGAGGACTTCCTCTGACACCCAAGCTGTTGGGCTATTCCCATGATGCTGACGGCAAGTTGGTGATCAATCCGGACGAAGCGCCGACCGTGAAGCTCATATTCTACATGTATCTGTCCGGATATTCTTCATCGCATATTGCAAAAACCCTCGAGGCACTTGGTAAGAGGACATTCCTTGGTAATTCCAAGTGGACTTCTGGCACCGTAATTCAGGTCTTGAGGAATGAGCGGCATTGTGGTGATGTTCTCACAAGAAAGACATTCACGCCTGATGTGATCAGTCATAAGTCCAAGAAAAACAGAGGAGAACGGCAGCAGAGCCTGTATAAAGGAGAACACGAGGCAATCGTTTCAAGGGACGATTATATAGCCGTTCAGCACATGATCAATAATGCTAAATACGGTGGAAAGTCTATTCTGCCGGAGCTTCGGGTGATTGAATCTGGCGTTCTGAAAGGATTTGTCACGATTAGCCCTAAGTGGGCAGGTTTCAAGGCAGCCGATTATTTACAGGCTTCTATGAGTGTCTACACGGATGATACATATTACGGCCAGCCTGCGGAGGGTGACGCCACATTCGAGGTGGCAGCTGGAGATTTTGATTTGCGCGGCTTTGAAGTTACGAATTCATCTCTCTTTGATGCGAACAAAAGACCGTATGTCTTATTTCAGAGCAAACAAATCAAGTTCAGCACAGATTGCGTCAGGCAGTTCGGGAAGGACAACAAAGTTGAACTGCTGATCCATCCGGGATTGCGGAAGCTCGCTGTTCGTCGCGCCTCTAAGGATTCTCGCCAGTGCGTACAGTGGTCAAGACCTGACGATGGAAAATACTATGCCAAAGAGATACCATGTACCGCATTTGGTGGAACCCTATTCGAACTGCTCGATTGGGAAACCGATTTTAAGTTCAGGGCCTATGGTAGACTCCTCCAAAACGAAGGGGATTCGGTGTTCCTATTTGATTTGAGTGAACCCGAGATTTTTATCCAGTCCTATCTCATGACGGGGACAGATTCTCCCATCAGCGGCAATGGTGAGCTTTCTCCTCTTTCCGTATCAGGAAAGCGTGTTCGGGCAGTTCCGAAGAAACTGGCAGACAGGTTTGGGAGTGACTTTTATTCTCACAGACTTACCTCATCTTCACCAGAATTACAAAGTGAAGATGCATGGAAGCTTTGGCTGGAAGGCCAACTCTTTGAAACCGGTGAGAAGCTTCGAGTCACCAAGTTTGATGAAATGCAGCGATTCATAGCAGAGCAATTAGCCCCCATAAAGCAGATGGAAGAGGTGGATTTTAATGCCTGAAAAAAACGATATCCCAATCTTTCGAAATCTTGATGGAGTGTACTACCGCGTGGTTCGTGATGGTATACATGTCAACAGATGCTTTTCTGATTTGTCCGAAACCGAGCAGGATGTGATCCTGGCAGAGTATAACACGGAACAGCTCAGACGGCTTTGTCGCTATCTCAGCATGAGCCTACGCCAGATTGGAGATGCGCTGGATCTTGTCAGAGACGAATGAAAGGAGAGCAGAATGGAAGTAGAGAATCAGGTTTCTTTCATCTCACCGATGCTGCAGAAGACTCAATTCGGCAATGTCGATGATGAAACTACCATTACCTTTAAGGAGGATGCGGACACGCCAATGACAATCGACGCATCGGCACCAGGCGATGTGATCGAACTTAGTGACGACTTCGATTTTGATGGGTATCAGGTGGTTCGTAGGGAGTTCTTCGCTCATACTTTCGAGCCGTCTATCACCTTCAACAATTACAAAGTTTATGTCAATACTGCTTGCTTGAACAAGTTTCCCCATGCAGACTGTGTCCAACTCTTGATCAATCGAGAGTCGCACATTCTTGCGCTACGCCCTTGCGCCGAGTCAGAGCGAGACGCATTCGCGTGGTGCAACACATCTGGTGGGAAGAGGAGGCCCCGTCAGGTGACGGGTAAGTTCTTCTTTGCAAAGCTCTTTGAGCTGATGGACTGGAATATTGATTACAGGTACAAGCTGATTGGCAAGGTCATCCATGCTAATGATGAGTATCTGATTGTATTCGACTTGAACGCCTCCGAGATTTATCAGCGTATTGCAAAAGACGGAGGCAAGCCCAAGACTGCGCGTACACCTGTATTCCCAGCCGGTTGGAAGGATCAGTTCGGTTTGCCCTATCGTGAACACCAGAAATCTCTGCAGATCAATATCTTTGACGGATACGCGATTTATGGAATCAAGGATAGCTCTGTATCCTCCACGGCATCCGTGGAAAATGTCACATCAGTCCATACCGCATATCAACCAGAGGTACCTGTGCAGGAGGGGAGTGTAAATGGGTAGTACGGATAACAGCGCGATCATGACCATTGACTTAAAGTGGAATCGCTTTCGCATACATAAGTCCACCCTGAACAAAATGGGGAATCCGCAATATGTTCAATTTCTGGTCAATCCAGAAGAAATGTTCATTGCTGTACTTGGCTCAGATCGGCCCCTCGCTGGTGGCACCTCCAACCGAGTGAAGTTGGTTCAAACATCACGCCATTATTCTATTGAGTTCTACAGTAATACACTCCTGTGTGCTTTGGTCAACATGATCGGTACTCTCGACTTCCAATACAGTTATCGTATGAGCGGAGAGGTGGATGTTGCAAACAGAGTAGCCTATTTCTCCATGAAAACCTTAAAGAAAAATGAGAGGAGACCTCCCAGCGATGGATAAAGGATTTGCGGTGTTGGAGATCGACCCGGAATTCAAGACACTCATTCGACCTTTACGGAAAGATGAGTATCTTCAACTCGAAGTAAATCTTACAGTAGACGGCTGCAGAGAGCCGATCATCACATGGAATAACATCATCATTGATGGCCATAACCGCTACGAGATATGTAACCGGCTGCACATCCCCTATGCTGTACGAAAGATGCCATTTGAGAACCGGGAGCAAGCGATTGTCTGGATCTGCAGCAATCAGCTCGGTCGCCGAAATATCACGGAGGAAACCAGACGATATCTCATTGGAAAGCAGTATGAACTTGAGAAAGTAGCGCGTAAGCATCCGCCCAACATCAATGGGTTCAACCAGTATAAGCGGAGAAACAAGGGTGAGCGAGGTGAGACTTTTCGGCGCACAGCCCAGAAGTTCAGCGCTCAATATAATGTATCTACTGGGTCTGTGCAGAAGTATGCGATCTTCAGTAAGGCATTAGACGTTGTTGGACAGGCAGACCCTGAACTTCCTGGCAAAGTGCTTTCTGGCACTTTCAAAATTTCTCACGAGAACCTTGTGGCCCTTTCGAAAATGCCGCCGGAAGAGATCAGGCGAATCGGGACAAGACCCGAAGACCTACAGCACCCGTTCACCAGTTACAGTGACACACGAAAAGAATTTGCTGATACAGATGAGGAGCCAGTCGAATCTATGCAGGAAACTTTACCTCTTATCAAAATTCCCCCTATGCACGACCCGGACGCCGAAATCGCTGGTTTGACTCTGACCGTTCCGTCATGGGTCAGTTCCATCGAGCGAGCCAGAAACAATGCGGATATGAACGCCGCTTCAACGAGTGCAAAAAGCAAACTTGAGGAGGCGCTGTTATCACTACAGGAGAAGGTGTCCGAGATGCTCTCAGAAATCAGGGAGGTAGACTAATGCAAGACTTCAGCAGATTTGTTCCGAATGTCCACTTCGAGCAGATCCCGATCAAAAATCTCGTGTCTAATCAGGAATACCAGAGACCGTTGTCTCAGGCACAGGTTGAAAAAGCCATCGAGGATTTCGACCTGAACCAAATCAACCCGGTAAAGGTGAGCCGCCGTGATGGTGTCAACTATGTCTTTAATGGTCAGCACACCATAGAGATCGTTGCTACTGTATCCGGTTCGCGGGAGACTCCTGTTTGGTGCATGATTTATGACAGCTTAGATTACAAGAACGAAGCAGACATTTTTGCAAATCAGATGAAGCATGTGCGCCCGTTGAAGCCTTATGAGATATTCATGGCTAATATCGAAGCAGGAAATGAGCAGCAGCTTGTTATTAAGCGGCTCGTTGAATCCTATTCTCTTTCTATCGGGCCGACTAAAGCATATGGCGTGATCTGTGCGGTTGCCACGCTGGAGCGGATCTACACCAAATATGGTTACCATGTGCTTGACCGAACTTTGCGGCTCTGCGTTGGTACATGGGAGGGGGATATCGACTCTCTGGGGGCAAATGTATTAGCTGGTGTTGCGAGAATGGTCGTAGCATTTGGTGACCAGCTTCGTGACGAAACTTTTAAGGAGAGGGTTGGCTTCATGTCTGTTCGGCAGTTGTCTCGTATCGCTAAAGAGCGTGGAGCAGGGTCTCTTTGCTACGCCGAAGCAATGCTCGTCGCCTATAACCGAAAATGCAAATACACCTTACGAATGACGAAGCTGCATTCTGGGAAGGTTGCTGCGGAAGATGACTTTGTAGAGGAAAACGAAGAACCCCTTGCAGACGATCCTGTCCTTGAGGAATAGCACACGCGGAATGCTCTTTGGCTTGTGACTGGCAAAAAAAGATCCCCCTTGCTCGAAGGGAGATCTGATGGTGAATCAAGCTGTGTTATTCAAGAGCCAGCGAGAAGGCCGGCCGCATATATTCCTGTGCGCTCCGGCTTAATCCGCATTCTGCTGCTAGACGATTCCAGTTATCTCGGACGGTTTTCAGGACATCCGCCGCCATAGCAGTTGCGTCCTTGGTGCTGATCTCACAATACGGCGCGATCTCCAGCGCAAGGTCGAGGGAGATCGTCGCATCGTCTTCGTTTACGCAGAGGGACAGCTCGTCACCCTCCGGGACGGGGTTTACATCGTACAGGGGAGAGAGGTGCCAACCATCTGCCTTGAGGATAAAGCCGTGGTTTCTCATGTGGTCATCCGTATTGGAAACAGCCATATTGAACACGATCCGCTTCCATAGCTCTGTCAAATCTTTCTTGGGAGTAGCGCCGTTAGCCTTGATAAAGGATACCAGTTCAAGATAACTGGAGCCGTCCGCTGCCGATGCCCCATCGGTCTTGCCGAGCATTGTCATGGCGGATGCGAAATGAATCCGCGCAGCACCATTCCGGTCAAACCTTCGTACAAGGAAGGTGCTTCCGTATTTGGAGAAGTCGATCAGCATGGACTCGGGAACATCCAAGCCGCAAAGTCTTGCAAGGTCATGGGTAACCTTTTCCCATGCGCCCACGTTAACATCATCGTGCTTGGACGGAAACTTGGCGATCCACAGATTTCCGCTTGTGTCCAGAACGGTGGCCTTCGGACGAGCGCCACCCAGCGAGGAACCGGGCTTGATGAGCTGATTGATCCATTTCTGTTCGAGACCGGACTCATCGTTTTCAAATTGACGGGAAGCCTCCTCCAGCGTTCGCAGGCTGGTCCAGGGAGGTGTTGGGGTTTCCGAATCATCCGAGAGAAACGGCCCGTCTTTGTCCAGCTTGAAGCGGATCGCGCCCATCCGCGTCTCGTCGTAGACGCCCATCAGGAAGTCGCTGTCTAAGAGCTTTCGAGGCTTTCGGCCTTCCTGTTCAGCCAGTATTCTTTCTCTGCGCGTCATCAGCAGGCGGCCCCAGCGGTCGGGGGAAGAGTCAGCGAAAAGACCGAACACATTTTTTGCGCCGGTGGGATACTGACGTCCGGCGTACAGTTGAAGATCCGGGTCGAGATACATGTAGTTTGCGCTGCTTTTTAACCAGTCAGCGTCATACTCAAAGGAGTAGCTCTCACGGCCGCGGACATTCTCAACGAAGAGCGTCCCCAGGAAGTTTGGCGTTGTAGATCTGAAGCTCTCATAGACATAAATTACTTTTTGGTTTGATGCCACGGTTAATCACCTCCGTTTCGTGGTGCTCTCTTGCGAGTGGTAAGTTCAAGGTCTTGGAGTTTACGCCCCAGCTCGTCATCCTTTGCAACGAGCAGAAGGTCTTTATCCATATTGTTCAGTGCATGCAGAACTGCGGCATAGATCCCAATCGCGACAGAGGGGTTTCCCTTTTCAACATTCCACACTGTGGCTCGGCTCACACCGGCTCTTTCTGCAACCAATTCGGCAGACAGATGCCGCCGTAATCTGGCAAGTTTGATCTGTTCTCCCAGCTGTTCCAAAATCGCCTGCGTCTGCGGCAGCACCGCAACACTCTTTCGTCCCATTCTGCACACCACCTCTACATCATCTTTGTGCTTGTTATTATAGACGATACATCTATAATTGTCAATAAATAAAGACATTAAAAGGCGGCGTGTCTGCGATTATCCCATACTTCATTGTGTGCTGACTACCTTACCGATATGCATCCGGCCTTATGCCTGATTGGGGGGGGAATTCTATGGAAGTAATCATTCATTTGCCGCGCTCAAAGGAAGGTCAGGAGGAACTTGCCAAGCGCGTTGCAACTGTCCATGCACAGTTGATTTATAATTACATCTCAAGGTTGGAGTGTTCAACAGAGCAAAAAGTCGCCCTTCTCGATGCGATTCAAGAGAACATCCACGATGAAATAAAGAAAGAGAAAGAGGGATGATCCCTCAATCTCCTACACTTAGACGGATTCTTCGACAAGGTATCCGCCACCGAAGATGATTTCCAGCTTGCCGCCAGGATAAACCTTAATGCATTCTACCATCTGACGGACGATGGAGTCATCGTACTCCATGCATTTGCTTTCTCTTTCTGAGATGATGGCTTGGATCTGCTCGAGGCGGCTCTGTTCGCCGTTATCCTTGGCAGTACTTTCTTGAATGGCTGCTATACGCTGCTTGAGAAGTTCTGTTTCTTGTGACAGTGTCATGAACTCGCTTTCATGGGCCTCGATGCCATCGCCGGAGCTGACACTCTCATTGACAAGCGCCAGCATCTTATTGTTTAGGGCTTCGACCTTTCTCTCCAACATATCTACTTCTTCTGGATCTCCATTAAGGCCGAGGGCTTCGCTGATGGTCGCTCTCATGAGTGCCTTATAGGTGGCGTTATCTTGCTCGTTAAACTTGTTGACCGCTCGAACGATGGCCTCCTGTAGCTTGTCCTCCATAATGGTGGGGGAATCGCTGCAGTATTTCTTGCCGTAGTCCAGTCGGCTGATGCAGCGCCACACGATGCGCTTGACACCGTTCCTTGACCATGTCACACGGCGATAGCGAGTACCGCAGTTGCCGCAGATGAGGACGTCGGTCAGGGCGTAGCGGGAATATTTTCCGGTGGATGTGATGGAACTCTTTGCGGAGCCTGGCGTTTTAGTTTTTCGCCTTGCCAGTTCTTCCTGAACTTTGTTGAAGGTCACTCTGTCGATGATAGCTGGATGGTTATTCTGAACATAGTACATTGGAGCTTCGCCGGTGTTCTTTTTCCGCTTCTTTTCGATGCAGTCAATTGTGACGGATTTTTGCAGGATTGCATCTCCGCAATATCGCTCGTTGGAGAGCATATTCATGATCATGCCCTTGCTAAAGCTGATGGTTTTGTCGGGGATATCATAGTTCTCAGCCTGCATCATCTTGGAGATCTTGTCCACAGTCTCTCCGGCCAGGTAGAGATTGAAGATGCGTTCTACGATAGCCGCTTCGCTCGGTACGATCTCCGGCTCACCGTCAGCGCCCTTTTTATAGCCGAGGAACCGCTTGTACATAAACACTGGAGTTCCTTCCTCGAACTTCTTGCGGACGCTCCATGTGATATTCTTGCTGATGCTCTCGGATTCGGACTGTGCGAAGCCAGCATAGATGACCAGATACAGTTCACTATCTGTCTTAAGTGTATCGATCTGCTGCTCCTCAAAGTAGACGCCGATGCCTTTGGACTTGAGCATTCGGACATAGTCAAGGCAGTCCACCGTATTTCTGGCAAAGCGGGATACGGATTTAGTGATGATGTAATCGATCTTTCCAGCCAGACAGTCGTTGATCATTTTGTTGAACTCAGGCCGCTTGTCGGCTCTTGTGCCGGACTTGCCCTCATCAGCGAACAGGCCTGCGAAGCACCAGTCTTTACGACTGGCGATCATCTCGGTGTACACCTTCTTTTGGTTGGCATAGGAGACGAGCTGTTCTTCGCTATCTGTCGAGACTCGGCAGTATGCCGCCACTCTTTTCTGCCTGTATTTTTCTTTGTCTACCGTCATGGAGCGTTTCGGCTCTATGACAGTGACAATTTTCTTAGGGACTTTCGTTACTTCCATCGTCCAGCGTGACCTCCGTTTCTGTCTTAGTATGAAGCACCACTCTGCCTTGTTCGCCAAGCGTGATGCATGAGGCGAGGGCGGTAAAGTAATCTCGATTGAATTCATCCTGCGTGACCATCGTATGTGCCAGTTTCCTTGCGAGCGATACTGTGAGGTTCAACTTGGCATTGCTTTGCTCGTACATCAGCGCTGCCATCTCGATGGTCTTTTCAATGATGTACTCCTCGTTTGGAGCGTCACGCTCCAGCTCCAGGGCGATATCGTTTCCTACCTTGGTGACCTTCGCGCCTGGTTCATACCGTTTCCTGGGCTTCGGTTGGAGCAGATGGTCATTGAGGATGACCCGATTGATGAGGACGGTAATGGTTTCGATGAGTTGGGTATCGCTGATGCGAACTCTGATGCCGCAGTCATCGTTAGTGCAGTTCCAGCTCTCTCGAATGCGATGTTTCATACTGACACGACGCTTCATTGGCTGACCGCAGTTGTCGCACCGAACGAAGTCACGGAGCAGGTCGATGGCATCGTTTTCCTTTTCGCAGGTATTGCGCTGCCGCGCCGTTTTCAGGCTGACTGCCGCTTCATACATATCTTCATCTATGATGGGGTCGTATTCTTCAGTCCCAATATATTTGGCGTTGTCGATGATTCTTGCGATACGGGCTTTATCCCATGTGGTGGTTCTTTGTGTATATGGGATCTGGCGACCGGTCAGTTCTTCCGCAATTGCTTTGAGAGAAGCGCCATCCAGATATGCCTTAAAGATCTCTCGGATGATCTCTGCTTCCTCAGTTGAGATGACCGTTCTGCCATTTCGCATCGTGTATCCGTATGGGATGTACCGTATCTTTTTCATGAGTGCCTCCTATATGCGTTCTCTGAATCGAAGCCCGCCAAGGAGTTCCACGGACATTTCGTCCTCTTTATTGATTTGGATGGACTTCACAATTTCCAGAAAGAGCTTCTCATCGAATGCGTCGAGGGGTTCTTCCAGTTCGAAGATGAGCATTTTTAGTTTCTTGACTTCCTCAAGCATGATGGCGGCTTTTGAATTGAACTTCTCCTGTCTGACGTCCTTGAGTTTTGCCAGCTCTGCGCTGATCTCGTTGGCTTGCGCCTGATAGACTTCAGGGGCGAGGTATCCCTTGGACCGGAGTTGTTCAAGCATGAGCAGTTTCGCATTCAACTCAGCGATACTCTTGCTTAAATCACGCGCAGCCAGATTGTTTCGCTTCATAGCTGCCAGTGTCATCTCCAGTCGGCTGATGACCTGTCCGAGAATGTTATCTTCAGAGAACCGCAGTTTGTTCACCAGGGAGATGAAGCCGTCGTAGATTCTTTCTTCGTTGTAGTAGTTGGAGTCGCAGGCCGTGCTGTCATCTTTGTGAAGGGAGCATACCCACTTCACAGTCCCCGACACGATTCTTCGCCTATAGAAAGAGCCACACTCAGAACACTGAATGCGGCTTGTAAGCGGATAGATATTTTGTGTTGTTGCTTTAGCGAAGGCATCCTTGCGCTTTTCAATAAGGGCCTGAGCGGCATCGAATACATCCTTTTCGACAATGCCGGGGTGGGTACCCTTTGCGTAGAAGCGATCTTCCTGTCCACGATTGGGGTGTTGGTTGAAGGGAACGGTGGTTTCTCGGTAGGTCTTTTGATAAAAGCTGTCGCCGATGTACCTTTCGTTCTTCAGAATATATGCCACGCGACTTGGCCGCCAGGTTTCCTTTCCAGCCTTGGTAGGGATGTTGAGTTTGTTCAGCTCTTTTGCAATCTCACTTGTGGAGAAGCCCTGCAAGTACAGAGCAAAGATATTCCGCACAATGCCTGCTTCCGGCTCGTACACGGTCAACATCTTATCGACTAACCGGTATCCGTAAGGGGCGTTGCTGTCCACATACTCGCCAAGTTCCATGCGTTTGACGATTGAGAGACGCTGGTTCATAGAGATGGACTGCGATTCCTCCTGCGCCAGAGCAGAGAAGGTATTAAGAAGCATCTCGTCACCCATAGAGAGCGTTGAGATGCCTTCCTTTTCGAACTGTACGCCCACACCCAGCAATTTGAGCTTTCTTACATAGGCCAGAGCGTCTTTTGTGTTTCGTGCGAAGCGGGAGATGGATTTCGTGATAATCAGGTCAATTTGCTTGAGCTCACACATGCGGATCATCCGCTGAAATTCATCACGGGTTTCACTTTTCATTCCGGTAAGCCCTTCATCGGCGAAGATGTCCACCAGTTCCCAATCGTCGCGTGCTCCGATATATTTTTTGTATGCTCGGATCTGTGCGGCATAGGAGTTGAGCTGATCGGCGGAGTTGGAAGACACTCGGCAGTAAGCTGCAACCTGCATCTTCTTCGTGTTCTGTCTTGTGATAGGGGTGATGAGTCGTACTTCAGGCATTTCGGTGTCCTCCTCTCTCGTTTTTTGGTTGGTATCATATTATGATACCAACCACTTTTGGCAAACCATATTATACTGATAACTCTTCTGAATAGCTACCAAAACAATTGGAACAGCGCAGAATTGACCTTATGCACAATTTTCAGTGGGCTAATACGATATCTGCGCCGGTAAGCTTCATATAATATTTTTTCGCCCTGGCATATTCCTTTTCTGTGATCAACTCCTGTGCAAGGAGATCCTTCAGCATATCAACAATAAAGAGAAAATTGGCGTTCTTGGTGTTCTTGTTTGACAGCATGGTGCTACCTCCCCGGTTTGTAGTTGTTTTATTCCTATTGAAGTAGACAGAGAGAAAGACAGTAGGCTACAGTATAGCTCGCTGCCTTTGGCTGTTTCGCTGCTCCGTATGGTACACATTGCAAAGAGCAACTTTTCAATATAATTATGCCGAAATTATCGGCACTTTTCAAAAAATACAGAGGATAGAAATCTAAGGACAAGTTTTGTCCTCACATTTCTATCATCAAAAAAGGCGGGAGCCGTCCATTGGTTGGAAGAATATCGCATTCCCGTGTTATGGCTCGGCTCCCGCCGTATTTGTGTTCTTACTTTCTAATGATCCTATTTGACACTACTCCCCGGATCGTGGGCGGCTAAACTGACCAGTGGCTGGCACCACCCTCCGGGAATCTCACCCCTCCGAGGATCTCTCCGAGCTGCCCCCATTGCTTGAGTCTGTGGCTGGACAGTGAGTACAGGTCAACGGTATCATCGCGAGACAGCCTACCAAAGCTGCTTTGGGCTGGGTGGGTACCGCTCGGCCACCTTAGTAGGCCGTCTTTTATGCGGAGTTCTCCGCACAGGTGGGTCTTGGCGCACCCGCCGCATCGCTGCTCCCCTTCGTCGGGGGCCCGCTGACTGACGTTATCAGTCGCCGGATATTCAGTTTTCAACGTTCACAAGAAGAGATTTTTCTTCTCGCATGTATACGGGAGAAAACAGGTATCTTAACAACCCTCCTCGTCCAAATTATTTTTGATTTTTTTCAAAATGCGCTTCTTCCGCTCATGGATGGCCTGCTGAGACATCCCCAGCCTATGAGCGCATTCCCTTTCGGTGTGGTTCTTGAAGTAAAGTTCATAGATCAGCTCGTAGTCTTTCGGAGGAAGCAGCTCCAGAACATTATGCAAGGACTGGAATACCATCTCCTCAATGGCTTGATTTTCGGGCGTATTTTCATAATCTATAAACTCGTGGAACCGCTCGTATCCCTCATTTTCGCCGCCGATCAGCGAACTCATCTGTGTCTCATGCTTAAAAAAGCGTTCCGTGCTATCTTCGATATTCCATTTCGTTCGCCTGTAAGTCTGAAAAACTTCCTTGGTTACTTGGATAAGTTCATATTGGCCGGTCATGGTGTTGTAAACATTGAGAACATATACTTTTTCGGACATGATTTTGATCTCCTTTTGATTTTTTGAAATTGATGGGGGTTTTCAAAAAATCGGAGATCAGGGATATCGAGCGATATAGGGCTCCCAAAGGCTGGTCAGCATTGTTACCTCCGTTAAGGGGCAACAGCACAAAAAAGCCGGGCATTAAGAAGGTAGGTACACTTTGCAGTAACCTTTTCCTCTCAATGCCCGGCAATTTGGTGACTCATAGACTTCCTAATCTAAGGACCCGTGGCTCGGTGCGATCAGCTTTCTTATTCTGTTGTCGTTCTTATGTGTAAGTGTGGCAGGGTACCCGGTAATAGGTAGCTCTCCTGCGGCTTGGGGTGCGATAACTCAGGTCGATCTCAACAACCTTTCTGCAGTTGGGACACTTCAGTTCAATGATGCCCGAGGTGGGCGTCACTTTATCAAAGATGCGCCAGTCGCATTTTGGACAGCGTTTTACGACTTTGATCTCATATTGGTTAGTTTTCATAGTATACGGTCCTCCTCATCCATCTCGACTCGAACCAAACTATAAGGGTCGGAAAGATCATTTCTTTTCAGAAGACCAAGCTGCATCATTCGAATGGACAGTGCTGTTTTAGAAGCCCCCATAAATGATGCCATCGCTTCGAACTTCTTGTAATCGGCAGGGGCAAACACTCGGTTTAGAAGGCGCATCTGTGTTCCAAGGCCGAATCGCTCCATGCTTCGAACTACACATTCGGGCGGAAGTAAAATCATGGCAGCCAGTGTTTCAACCTGCCACTCCTCCCAATCACCATTTCCTCTGTTGCTTCGATAACAACAGTGAACGGAACGCCCACTTGCTTGGACTCCGTAGTCGTGCGGAAACAGCATTTTCAGAATATGGTGACAGCTCTCGTGGGAAACGGTATAGTTCCTGCGGCCTATATTGGCACCCTCTTTCATGAGATCACTTTCAATCAAAATGGTTTTTCCATCAAGCATATAATACTGTTCTTCCGTGGAGCTTGGATCTTCGGGGAACACCTCGACGCCTATATCGCAAGAAGATGTCAGGCCGATTTTTTCGCCGTTCAGAGATAATCGAGCATAATCGATACGAAGCCCCAGAAGCTCTTGGCATAGAAAGTCGATATCTACTCGCTCCAGCGCTTGGTCAGATATAGCCGGAAGTCTCTTATATGCTGCGATGACTCTCCCGCCGATAGTCTCGAGGTCATTGCGTGATAGATATTTCAATTGCATATCTCCTATATATGGAGGTTCTTTGCTTCAACAAACCACTGATCCTCGTCTTCGAAGAGATAGGTCTGTCTTCCTCCAATCATAATTGTATAACGGATGCCTGTTCCACCGACTTTTGTTGCTGCTGCTCTCTGCCTGCTGCAGACACGGTCGATGGGATATTCCTTTCCGTCTTCAAAAGTCAGAGAGACAGGAGTTTTGGTGCGGTCTGGTGCTACGACGACCAGCACCTTCACCACGGCTTTGTGGAATTGCATTTTCATCTTGTTCAGCCACTTCCCTTCAGTTGGCAGTAGTTATTGATACATAAGTCCAGGCATGGTCACCAACTGCCTACCGTCATCTGGGATATTCAAGTCACCCATAAGCACGGCGTAGGAAATGGCTCGTTTGCCGAACCTTTTTCGAATGCCCTCAACAGCGTCCTCCAGACGGATGCGGCGATCTCGCTTCTGATGATCCACGAACATGGAGAGCTGCTCTGCTTCTTTCTGCGATACCAAATCAATACCGCGAATCGTGACAGCTCGAATTGGTTTATCCCACCGATACCGCTCCATAAGAAGATGAAAGCCCGCTCCGGCGATCTCATTGGGGAGCTGGGTCCTGAATGGGAGCTTACACTGGTATTGTGAACCATATAGGTCATTTGCCCGGACGGAGACTTGCACACCACAGGCCATCAACTCGTGGACACGGAGTCGATGCCCAACATCCTGGCTCAATTCCAGCATGACTCGGAAAACTTCTTCTGGTGTTTGCAGGTCAGCGGTGCAGGTGATCCCGTGTCCGATGGACTTGACGGGGCTGACAAAGTCCTTATGCATGACACGAGAAGTATCCGTTCCATTTGCATATCTCCAGAGTTTGATGCCATTGATCCCTAGCATGTGCTGTAACGTTTCCGGGGAGGCCTTTGCTACATCGCCGATGGTGCGGATCCCGTATTGAGCCAGTTTGTTTTCTGTGGACCTTCCCACATAGAGTAGCTCGGCAGCATCGAGCGGCCAGATCTTTTCCTTGAAGTTATCCTGCCTGATTTCGGTGATTGCATCTGGCTTCTTCATGTCCGACCCGAGTTTGGCAAAGATCTTGTTGAACGACACGCCGATGCTCACCGTCAGGCCAAGCTCATCCTTTGTTGTCTGCCGAATCGCCTCGGCGATCTCCATGCCTGTTCCGCAAATACTGGAGCCGGTCACATCAAGCCAGCACTCATCCATGCCATACGGTTCAACAAGATCCGTATATCGGTGGTAGATTTGGCGAGCCAGCTTAGAATACTTGAGGTACTGGTCGTACTGAGGCGGTACAACAATCAGTCCTGGGCAAAGCTGCCGAGCTTCCCAATTTACCATGCCTGTTTTTACTCCAGCTTTCTTGGCTAAGTCCGACTTGGCTAAGACGATACCATGACGCTCTTCCGTCGAACCGCACACCGCAACAGGCTTCCCTTTGAGCTCAGGATCGAGCATCATCTCAACGGATGCGTAGAAGGAGTTCATGTCACTGTGCAGAATAACACGCTCGCTATCCATGTGTTTTTCACCTCTTATCTTGTCCGTGTGCCTTCATAATAATTTGAATGTTTGTCTATGTCAATGTCGCATTTGTAGAGTAATAGTCAATTCTCTATTGACAGTAAGTGTTTTCCGCTATATACTGAAGCCATAAACAGAAAAGGCGGTCGCTATTATGAGTAAGAGCAAAGCTAAAATTCTTTCTCTCCCGATAACGAATCACGCGAACTATAATGCAGAAACGGAGCGTCAGGAAAATGTTATCGGAGCTCGCATTGATGAAGCACGACGCAAAGCTGGACTCAGCCTTGTCGACTTCAGCGCACTTTTGCGGCAGTATGGGGTAACAATGTCCCCCAGCGGCATCAATAAGTGGGCAAAGGGCAGCGCGCTGCCCAACGCCTATCAGATGATGGCCGTCTGCCATGCGCTCGATCTGGATGTGGATGTTTCTTATTTTTGCAGTAGTCATACGCCGGTGCTCAATGATACCGGTTTGGCAAAGGTCAAAGAGTACAGGGATGACCTGATTGCTTCAGGAAGATATAAGCCGCAGCCAAAGGTGGTCAGCATTCTCAAGTACATAGATATGCCTGTGAGCAACCTTGCGGTATCTGCTGGTACGGGTGAGTTTCTTGAGGAAGGGAACTTTGAGATGGTTAGTTTCCCTGAGAAGTCTGTTCCGAAAGGTGCCGATTTTGGCGTGCGGGTTTCTGGTGACAGCATGGAGCCGGTCTATCATGACGGTCAGATCGTTTGGGTAGAGGAATGCGAGACTCTGGCCGTTGGTGAAGTCGGCATCTTTGTCTATGATGGCGATGGCTATTTGAAGGTCTACAGCGAGCAGGAGCCAGATGAGAACCAAAGGGACGCATTTACTGACAGCTATGGTTGCCTGCACATGCAGCCTGTGATGCTGTCCTATAATCAGGCATACGCGCCCAAGACGATCATGCCAGACTCGAGATTCCAAATCGTAGGGCGCGTCCTTTAAGTACAGAATATTGGACTACATTTCCTTTAGAATTGATGGCAGGAAAGAATGTAGAAAGGCGGGGATTACATGGATACGATAGCAAGAGTGATGGAGTTGGCCGACGAGCGTAACCTCTCGCTTTTCAAGCTATCTCAGTTATGCGATGTTTCCTATTCAACTTTGAAGAATGCTGAGATGCGTGGAAGTCAGTTAGGGGTTCCTACAATCGAGCGTATCTGCGCCGCACTGGGGGTCACATTGAGCGACTTCTTTGCGGAATCAGGAACATAATATGCAAAAATAGAGAGGCCGGAACAATGTTCCTGGCCTCTCTTTCACTTTTGGGTTATTTTTTTTGGAATAGATGGCTATGCTCAGCATCCAACCAAGCCGTTATTTGTTCACGGGTTACAGTCTTGCCAACATTATACATGAAAGTTTCATTACCTGCAATCACTCTCCGTGCTTATGAAGAAGTGTGATATACTCTTTTCTTCTGACTTAAATCTCCGATAGAGTGAGCTGTTCTGGTGGGTTCACTATGAACTCGTCCTGGGTTCAACGAGCGGGCGCAGTTCACCCTTGATGGGGCGATGATAGTTGCGCTTTAATTGAGCAAAGTGGTTGGTATCATAATATGATACCAACCACTTTCTAATTATCGTGGTGCGTAGAGAGGACGGTCATTTACCACCCGATATAAATCAGCGCTGTTGGGCAACATAGAACCGCAAGGTATTGGGCAAGCACCGATACCTTGTGGTTTTATTCTATACGAAAACATCTTTCATCGATTGACCTAATTGCGAGCCAACCTGCGGATATTTCCAATGATGAGCATTAAGTCATCGTCATTTAATTTATGGAGCTCCTCGATGGCCGTTTGCAGAAGCGCAGGATTTTCCTCGGATTCATCGAAGAATTGGCTTGGTGTGATATCAAAATAGTCGCAGATTTGAAGGAACTCCGCCATGGGTGGCAGTGACTTGCCGGAGGATATGTTATAAATATAGCTCCGGCTGTGTCCGAGATCATAACTCATTTGATATTCGGAGACGCCTTTTTTCAATCTCAGCTGGGTAATTCGGTCACGCACGAATTGTGTGTCCATATAATACTCACCACCTATTCTATGCATATTGTAGGTGATGGCTGGGAGAAAATGACCCACGATTTTACGCTGTCCGGCTTGAAACAATACAGAGTATTATGCTATAATACAGGTAAATATGTCTGCAAGAAGAGTAATCGGGCAATACATCAAGTATTAGTCGTTTTAAGCGCGCAGAATTATTTTTTCAGTAAAACAAAAAGCGAGTGCCACAGGCACTCGCACGGGTAACTTTCTTTTTCGTGAAGTAAGTTCCTTGACGACGCATATTTTGGCTACAGATACAGATATAATTATACAAATTCCTGCCGTTTTCGTCAAGGTGACGAAGGCGAAAAGTCGAGAAAAACGGGAAAATCTGTATCAAAGTTCCACTCAAATCCTGTTTTGTGCATGGAACAAGTATGCTCCACACCGTCTTGCGCCGTCATTTTCGCCGTCGACGATCGGCATGAAAGGAGCTGTCGAAAATGTCAAAAAGAGGCGAGAACATCTACAAGAGGAAAGACGGGCGTTGGGAAGGTCGATACATCAAATGTCGTACACTACACGGAAGGATACAGTACGGCTATGTCTATGGGAAAAGCTATTCTGCGGTCAAGTCTAAACTAAAAGAAACCGCATCAATGCCAATTCAAACTTCCGATAGCCGGGGCACGCAGCCTACATCGTATAGTGAGATTCTCAAGATGTGGCTACTTTCTGCCAAAAACCATGTAAAGGAATCGACCTTCTCAAGATATAACCATCTTGTTGAGCGTCACATACAACCCTTTCTGGGAGGCTACCAGATTGGTGAAATTAGCAATGCGCTCCTTGAAAAGTATATTGACCACCTTCTCCAGTGCGGGAGGCTGGACGGAAGTGGAGGGCTTTCACCAAAGAGTGTGTCGGATATTTTAGTTGTCATTAAGAGATCCATGCGCTATGCGCAAGAAAATAATCATCTCGTGATTTGCTCGACCGCTGGGTTGTCTGTAAAAAGAAGCAGAAATAATATGCGTGTGTTATCGAAAATTGAGCAACGACAGTTAGAATATGTTTTAATGCAGGACATGGATCTTACGAAATTTACCGTTCTTCTTTGCCTCTATACCGGTATCCGAATCGGAGAAGCGTGCGCACTCAGGTGGGAACACATTCGACTAGACAGTGGTATTTTAGAGGTCAGAGAAACCATGCAGCGTATCCAAGCACCACAGAATATGGCATCGAAAACACGGATAATCATTACAGAACCTAAAAGCGCGAGCTCAAATCGAGATATTCCTCTCCCTCGGTTTCTCATGCAATATGCTGTACAGTTTCAGGCAGATAGGAATGCATTTGTTTTGACCGGAGAGAAGAATCAGTTTATCGAGCCACGAACACTCCAAAATCGTTTCAGAAATTATGTAAAAACATCCGGGATCGAACACGCGAATTACCATGCGCTTAGACATACCTTTGCGACAAGGTGTGTTGAACTGGGGTTTGAGATTAAGAGTCTGAGCGAGATCTTAGGGCACTCCAATGTAAATATTACGCTGAACAAATATGTACACTCATCTTTTGAATTAAAAAAGAAGAATATGGAGCGACTAAACCTGGCCATAATAGAATAGCCGTCAATTTCTCCGTCAAATCAAGCTGCGAAGCCATGCAGGATCATGGACTTCGCAGCTTTTTTCGTCAAGGAACTTACTTTACGAAGATGCTCAAGATGCAAATGCACCGCTGTATTGCGGTCGGCTAAGTGGGATATATCCTGCTCGTGGTATACATATTGATTGCGCAAATATGCCCGCTTTACTTGCCAGACTATTGTTTGAAAGGGCCAAATGGACGAGTATAAACTCATTCAGGTGATTGAAAAAGTTATGCGACTTCAGTTACCGAAGGTGTGCTTTCGTTCTTCACGCCTTTGCATAATCAATTAGAACTGTAAGTATTTCGTGTTATCAACAAAACGATTCACCTTTAGAGGGTACGGCAAACTGGTACATATCAGGATTTAGAGAGATTCTTATGAACGAAAATCAAGGTGAAGTAAGAGCTAATTACAAGTTTAGAGATTGAACCCTAGATAATTTATTTCTGCACAGGAATAAATGTGTTCTTATGCAAAAGCCTTAAGAAGAGTTACATATGTACAAAGCAATGGAGAGTAAAAGATGTTCGGATATGTGAAAGTTGCAGAGGACGACCTAAAGGTTAAAGAATATAAGCGGTACAAAAAATACTATTGTGACTTATGCCGCCATATTGCAAACTACTCACAAATTGCGCGGATGATGCTGTCCTATGATATGGTTTTCTTTTCGCTCCTCTTGGAGCCGGATGCGACAAGTGAGTGTACGATGTCTAAAAAGGAGATAAGGCGTTGTCGTAAAAAGCACGATAGTTCTAATATGCTGTATATTTCTGCTATCAGTGTAATGCTTCTCTATCATAAATTGGAAAACGACATACAAGACGGTGAGCGTCTCAAAAGGCTTGCGCAGCGTTTAATTGTTCGGGGCTATAAAAAAGCTCTTTCTGATTACCCTGTCATCGGTGAGCGAATATCATGCGCAATGGAAACACTTTACCGCTTGGAAAATGAACAATGCTCTGATTTTGCTACGCTCGAACACGCATTCTCATTACCCTTTGCGGATATATTTACTTGTATACCAGGCCGAGATGTATTTGCGTCACTGCGGGCGCAGCTTGCTTATCATGTAGCTGCATGGGTCTATTGGTTCGACATGCTCCAAGATGTTGAATTGGATCGCTCGTCGGGCGATTTTAATGCGATTCTTCTTCAGGAAAATGAAACTGATGCCCAAGCGGAAATCTTGGATCTGTTGGGTAGGCATGTAAAGCAGGCACACGATATTCTAAATATGCTACCGTATAACGAAAATACGCCCATCATCAAAAACATCATTCTTCTCGGCCTTCCGATGCAGATAGGGCGTGGGACAAGCCGAAGGAACAAATGTGTATTGAAATCTAATTAATGTTGAGAGGTTACAGATTATGCGTTGCCATGAAGTACTAGGCATTGATGAACGGGCAACCGTTTCTGATATTATGTTGGCCTATGAGAGTAAGAAAACTTCTTTGACCGATGAACACACATCCGTATCCGCAGAACAGATCCAGGCTAAGTTGTGTGAACTTAATTCCGCCAAAGACAACTGTATTGCATGGACAAATATGGATTTTGCTTCGAAAACGGCAAACCGCGTAAAAGAGTATTCTGCGGACTGTTTTTCTCAGAATCGTCTTAATGGAATTTGTTGGTGTTGCCCGTGCTGTACGCCTGAGACGAGTGTTCTTTGTGACATTGCTATATGTGCGGGTGTGGCTTTTTGCATCGTAGGAAGCATACGTGAAAAGAATGAGAAGCACCGGGAAGAAGATGCAGCAAAGAAAGCGACTGTACTTAGGGATCAGGCGACAAAGAGACTTTCCGAATTACGTAACGATCTTGGCACTACTAAGAAGAACATCGAAGAAGCGGGCAGAGAGTACTCTGATGCAGAAATGACCCTGAATGTGTATCGAATGTTCACATCATTTTTCTATAGTCTTGGTTGCTCTTATGATGGTGTGCCAGAGACAACGCAGAAACTATTGGATGATTTGGTATCGAAGCGGGAAAAGCACTCGACCCTGTGTGCAAAGCAAAAAGAGATTGAAAAGAGAATTAATGAGCAAGAGCGCATTCTTCAGCAGAATAGGTGAGCCTAAATCATTGGGAGCAGGTATCTAAGACTATTCATGAGGTGAACAGCTGGCCGTATGTGCAAAAAAATATCATATGAGATTCATCTATGTAAAGAAAATGAAAAACCTCTTGCGTGTGAACTTGCTGCTATGGAAGACTTTGAAGGAATATATCCTGACAGCAACATTACCCGACATCAGGACCTAAAAACTTGGGAAACATTTTATCACATCGCTTCCCAGTTAATTGATGAATGCACCACTCTTGTAGCTACAGAAGACGGAAAAGTCATTGGTCTTGTGAATTACATATGTGCGTCCGCATACGGAACGATCAACTATCTATATGTGCTCCCTGCATGGAGACACCAGGGGGTAGGCAAGGCTCTACTAAAAAGTGCTGAGAACGGTATTGCATCTGCTTCAATTCGTTTTGCGCGAGTTGCAGTAAATCTAAATGAAGACTCGGTAATTAAGTTTTGCAAAGAGATGGGCTACAGTGTACGGCAGGTAATTATGAAAAAACGCATAACACCATCGGAAGATGCTTCTTTAGATTACTCTAGTTGCTTGTCGAATGAATGTGACGAACACACTTAAAGAAGTGATGCTATCAGACGATAGAATGTTGCATTAATCGGGCTGAGGAGAGAGTATGAATGATTGGAAAAATGGATTTATCAAAAAAATAAGTGCCATGCGGGGTACAGCAATCACTACTTCCTGCGATGTGGAAATTGATGGAGTACAGTATCGTGAACAAAGCGAAGTTGTGGTTGATGGGCAGCGTTATGTTTTATTAACTGACATACACGAGCCTTCAAATATAGTGATTAGACGACTATGCGAGTATTACGATCCTTTGGAAAGCAGAGCAGAATTTGAGAATATTTTAAGCATATTCCACGCCCAACAAGCATCAAAACGGAAAGCCTCCGAAAGGAGAAGTATATTTCTTGAGATTTCGCTCTTTGCCCTCACCATTTTGATACTTGCGTCTTATACTTTGTTTGTATATGACTGCCATTATCAGACTTTCAAGAACGAGTTGCTCTGCTACTGTCTACTTGCGGTTTGCTTTTGCGTTGTAAATCATAAGATCCTTTGCAAATCAGCCTCTGCAGCATTTGTAACATCAATCCTTCTTGCCCTGGGTTTTACAGCGTCGGTTTTCCTATTAAACAACCTGTGGCGATACATTTATGAGAATACGCGATTCTATTGGGGGCGTCCCGAAGACAAGGCGTTCTACTGGCCCTATCTCAGTGTATTGAAAAGCGACTTTCTGTATACCATTGGGATTGGGCGATTTAGATATTGGCTTGTTTTCCTCGCGTCGAGCGTTGGCCTATATACTGAGTCTGCTGTTGTAAACGCCTTTCGCCGCAAAAGAAAAGTCGTTACAAAATAATCGAGAAATGGGCATCTATTTCCCTTTACTATTTACTATAGAGAGAAAACATTATGGGGAGAATGTATTATGAAAGATGTATTCGGACATAGCTCCAATCAAACAGAAATAAATCCCAACGCCGCGCCCATTACACAGATTAACCCGAAAGCTGCAGCGCTAAATGTACCGCAAACAGCAGTGAATCCGAATGCCGTTGGCTCTCCAAGAAGCAGCACACAGGTTAATGCCAATGCTCTACCGTTCGTACAACCTACTCAGGGCAATCACGAGTTATATGTTGGGCAAATCATTGGTGAAAAATATAAAGTTGTTTCACGGATAAATGTTGAGTCGGGCGAAGCTGATCTCTACGCGTGTACTGATTCTAATGATACACAGTACTGCCTGAAAATCTACCATCGTAGAGAGCAGATTAGTCAAGAAGTGCATGCACGATTACAGCATATTAGAGCACCCTATATTGCAAATCTAGTCGCATGGGGAGACTTTAATGGAAAGCTATACGAAGTATGGCCCTTGTATAGCAGAGGAAGCCTTGCAGGGCAACGGTTTGACGAGCAAAGCATAAAGCCATACATTGCCCAAATGAATGAAGCTATACATACGGTTCATAACTGTGGCTTGGTACACCAAGATATAAAGCCTGCGAACTTCATGCTCGATGCAAAAGGTGAGCTTGCTCTTATTGATTTTGGAATTAGTTCAGTCTGCGGTGACGGCGGGAGAACTCATGTTACACAGATAGGTCGTACCAATGACTACGCTTCACCCGAGGTGCTATTTTCAAAGTTCTGCTGGCCAATCTCCGATTACTATTCATTAGGAATTACAATCTATGAACTGCTGACTGGACATACTCCTTACTACAACTATGATGAGAATATGGTGCAGCAGAAAATGGATGATATTCGGGATACGAAAATTCCGGGTATCCAGTCATTCCGTGAACAAACAAAAGACCTTCTGGTGGGCTTGCTACAGTATGACAAAGGCCTGAGATGGTCCTATGATGCTGTCTGTGATTGGCTCAGAGACGATTATGAGAAGTGGAAATCTGTTTGGGTGCCAGTGCCACACGAAAAGCAATTTAAGTTTGATGGGCACTTTTATTCTATCCCTTCTGAACTGCCAGAACTAGTCACCAATATGGCGTATCGCTGGACATTAGGGCAAAACCTTTTTGGTATTGATGGCCGTTTCGAACGATTGAAAGAAACCGTGAAGGACATTGAGGGCACAGAAGATATTTTCGCTATTTGCAATGAGCCGAAGCGAAAGGGTGAGGACAGTGCTGTTAACTACTTCCGCAAATTATATCAACTCTATCCCAAGTTAACATTGTTTACATGGAGACAGTATCAATATGAGAATAAATATCGCTTGGGAGATGCTATTCTGAACACGTTATGGGCGCATGACATAGATGAGAATGCAAAACCCAAATCGGCCAATTCCTCACCAACAAGTTCTGTTTTTCGAACAGGCAGTTCAACGGACTCTCACACTTTTCCGTCTTATGATGAATTGCTATTTTGGATGAAAAACAATGTTGTTTCTCAGTATCTTCAGTTCATTGGCGAAAGTTCGTTGTCAGAAAAAGCCAACCAGTGCGAATCGATCGTTTCAAGAGAAGTGGACAAAAACAATTATTCTGCTGCAGACTACGCATGTTATACACTCGCGTATACTCTCTCAAAGTCTACAAAACTACGCTTGCCGTCAGGGACATTTTCAGACAAGGATAGTTTTATTCAATTTGTCAATCAAAAAATTTCTGAATGCAATAGTTCTGAGAATGTGCTTTCATTTCTAACCTTTTGTAAAACCGAAATCTATGATGGGAAAATGGTGAGTCCAGGCTTTCGCGCATGGGTAGTTTCCGTTGGCCTAGAAAGATCCCTGCAAGTTTTAACCGATATTAATTATCTTAGGGCCTTTTATAAAACAATACAGACGCAGGGGAAGACAGAAAATAGCACTTCTAAGGGGATGACACAGCAAACCGCAAAAGAGACTCCAACGACTAAAGAAATTGCGAAGGAGCCGGTGAATAGAACGCTCGATTATAAAGTCATCTCTAATACAAAAGAAAACACTAAGTTAATCTGCCCTAAATGTGGTGGACAACTGAGGAGTCTAAAGCAGTCTGACGGGAAACAAATTTCCTGCCCATATTGCGGAGAATACATAGATTGCACGGAGTAGTTCGATTTACATGGTGTCGTTCGAAGTCCAACTATTCACAATCCACATTATGTAACGGTGATTATTGACTTGTCTAATTAGCACTTGGTTATTTTCAAACAGATGTAATGCAAGGAGAGAGAACCATGGAAACCATTTGGATGGAGAAAGAAATCCATAGAACGTATGACGGGGAGGTAACCACCCAGGCAAAGCCGTATTGCGGGTATAATTTGTGCGCCGAGGTATGGATTAAATTCCTACCCTATGATGGTGAAGGCTTATCGCTTGAAGCATCTGTGGATGACCAAGATAAGCGAGAGCAATTTATGCCAGCAATTAAGAGAGGCTTAATTGCATGTATGGAGTATTACTCGCTGAATGGGCTGAAAGCGGTATGGACCGATTGCTTTCTTGGTAGCAATACCGCCTGTGATCTCGCATTGTCGTGGGCTGCCGCACTTGCCCTGCGTGATGCACTCTCATCAGGCTCAGTGGATGCTGATTCTGCGGATGATGAATGGCTCAAGAAGATTGGGCTATTCACTCAAGATGATGCATTGCTTAGAAACTATGAAAGGGAAACACTATGTAGTGAACATCCGTGGATGAGGGCTGTTTACGAATTATTAGATGATGCTACATCATCACGTCGTGCTCGGCTGGACATTATCCGCCAGGCTGCAGACTCTGGTGACGATTATGCCAAAGCATTACTATCCGTCGAGATAGGTGTCTCTTATGAGCAATTTTTGATATTGAAAGAACAGGCTTTGGAAGAAAATGATATCGATTTGCTCACGGTTGTTTGCGAAAATTATGATTTGTGTGATGTTGCGGATCCAACCGATGCCGATGTTATTGAATGCCATATCAGACTGGGTGAAGCATATAAAGAACAAGGTAAGCCAGCTAAAATGAGTGCGGCGTATGAAAAGGCTTGGGAGCATGCAGAGCGACTTAAGGTGACAGACAAGCGTTTTATGTTGGCTTTTGCCGAACGCATCGGAGATTTGTTTAGCGATCAAACCAAACCGTTTTATGATACGACCTTGGCCACACTGTGGCATAGTCGAGCAAAGAAAGGAAATTGGAATAGCCGCGTGGAGTCAGCAATTCAATCCCATAATATTGCTGAGTGTTTCTATTTAGGAACCTGCTATTTAGAAGGGCGTGACTCTGCAATTCAAAATGCAAAAGAGGCCGAAAGACTGTTTTTGATTGCCAAATGCTTATGGCAAGTTATGTATCCGACCATGATTCCAATCTATTACAGGTTTTCTGCACAGTATAAAGAAAAGACGGAAAAAATATTCGAATCAGCCATAGGAACTTTGGCGGAGATTCCGGCTGCATTTAAGATATACATGGAGTATATTGCGATTGCGCTAAGTAGTAATTATCATGAGTATATCGAGGCGGGTAACGGCACTGCAACAAAGGAGGTCACTTTAGAGCTGTTTGCACAAATTGATGAGAAATTGGGAGATTTATATGCGGACGAAGGAGGAGAACTATACAGTTACAAGAAAGCTATTGATTGCTATATGGCTGCGGCTAAGAACAATAATCCTTCCGCAAAGGAAAAAACTCTCAAACTCATGAAGAACCAGAAACATTCTATTTCATAATTGATTTGGAAAGGAATTAATACAATGGCGAAGAATTATGTGGGGTGCTGCGGATATTGCAAACATATGGATTTACGCAGCGGGTATACTTCGGCTTACTCTACATCATTTAAATGCACACGAAATAATTATAGCGTTAAGGCAGATGAGAAATCTTGCAATAAATTTGAGGCGGATGGTAGTCGGTCAAATGCTACAATTGCGAGGTATGATAAATGACCCCATATATAATATGCGGTTTGATCTGACCGTGTTTTATCAAACCATGCAAGAGTGTCTGCCCGCTAGGATTTCAATTGCCAGAGAGAATTTCATAACATAAAAACACTATAATGATTGCCAAGAAAGTGAGGGACGGGATGGAAAACAGGTTCGAACTTGTAATGACTGAGGTATTTCATGATGAAAAAGATATATGGCATCTACAGGTTTCTGTGTTAAGAGATAGGCAGACTGGGATCATGTATCTTACTAGATCTGACGGTACCGCCGGAGGAATTACGCCTCTTCTTGATGAGTATGGCGTTCCTATGAGTCAGAAATGATGGTTTTAAACGGGGAGATATGTAAAAATGAGCGGTCCAAAATTAAGCGAATATGAACTCGAACAACTGCGAAAAGCGGAATTAGAACGTATTCAAAGGGAAATTGAAAATCTGCATGCGAACATCCTTCGTATAAAAAAAGATATATTTTCTGAAACGGAGTGGTGCAGGCATGAACTCGATCAAATGGAGCGTCAGATAAACCTTGTAAACGGTTGTTCCCTTTCGGAAGAAGAGCACTCTCAAGCTCATAGCATAATCGCGTCAGAAAGGCAACGCATTTGCGAGTTGCTCCGCAGTATGGACTCGATTACTGGTCATGTAATTACACACCCAAACGAATTGAAAGAAGTCCAAGCAGAAGAACGGCACATAAGAGACTTTTGGAGTAGGCTAATAGAGAGCAAAGCTGTGATTCTAACTGATCGTATTGAATACGAATCGGTAATGGCAAATGTGGCTGAGAAAATAAAAGGGACTCTTGGTTGCTCGACCTTATCGCTTGCCGAGGCTTTGCAGAATGTTCATCCCGTTAGGCCGGAGAGCATTTCAGCTTCCACAGACATCGAACAGATGCGAGCCGAAATGCTTAGTGAAATTGTTTCTCTAAAAAGGAGCCGCTTTGCATCTAAAAAAATAATAGAGAGGCTCGACAATGCAGCTCAACTCGTGAGCGATGAGATTGACTTCAAGAGATTGAATGATATTAATTCGAGAGTAATTAAAGAACTTTCGCATAGTTTTGCCAAGATGGAGTCGATATATGATGAATACAAAAATGTGTTCTATCGGCACAATACGCTATTGTCGCGGTTGGGCAAACCAACTTTAGAGGAGGACTCCTTCAACAATGCAGCGGAAATGATTGCTCGAATTGATACGATCAAAGCAGAAAATGAATCTTTGCATCAGCAGCTTCTAGCAATTGCTGAACGCCAAGAGATTTGCAATTCTATAGATAAAGCGATGATTTCACTTGGCTATGATCTAATTGGAACAAAGAATGCTTCGACTAAAGGATGTGCGAAGCTTTACCAGTTCTCAAAAGGAACCGGAATACAGATGATCCAAAAGGACGATGGTACAGTAAGGCTCAAAGTAGTTGGCCTTAGTAAAAGCAATCGCCCACCAAGAGAATCTGAAAAAGAGCATTTGCTGCATATGCAAGAGGAATTCTGTTCTGCATATGAACAAATCAAAGAGGCGTTTATTCGTCAAGGAATATGTCAGGTTCAAGGGACCGAGCGTAAGCTACCACCGGATAATCAGTTTTCGCAAATCATTAATGTGGATGAGTATAATTCCACCTATGGAGGGGAAAACGGTACTTTAGCCTCAATAGGAAGGAATAGCAGAGCTTCCGTGTATAAGCCAAAATACATGACACAAGATATTTAAGGCATGAAAGGTATATAGATATGCTTGTCTTTAATAGTGTAAATAAGAATGTTCCGATTAGTTTCGAGGAAAATGATGATGTACAGCTTTGCTCAAGATGCAGTACTCCCAACAATATGCAATTGGGATATTGCATCGACTGCGATGGCCCTTTGCAAACGCCTCGCACAAGATATCTAAAGGCTAAGGATGTTATTCGCTGTCCCGTGTGTGGTCATTATAACTCTCACGAAGATTCGATATGCAGTAATCACACATGTCTCGCACAATTAGCAAAAAGTGATTGCGCTGAAGCCACTTATAAAGAGGGAGAAACGCAGAAATGTGTCGATGCGCCCGTTGCCGAGTACATAAAGGTTTGCCCAGAGTGCAAGCATGTAAATCGACCTAATGACTCGGTATGTGCAGCATGTGGCGCCTCTTTGGATTTCGTTGATGAGGAGCGTGTGAGCGAACAGGCGGCATTTATAGTCAATATTGCTACCCATGTTCGTGAAAAAATAAAGAAAGATGTATGCTATACGATTGGCGCCCGTAGCTTTTTAGCTGATCATTTTCAATCTTGTAGCTTTGTGAGTGGTAAACATGTGGAAGTGACTTGGGATGGTGTGCAGTTCAGCGTTAAAGATGTTAGTCGCAATGGTACATATATCAGCGGACAGCGCATAGAAAAGGGTAAAATAATCACTGTCCCTTCAGGAACAGTGATTGGACTCGGAGATGTATCGCCATCTCAACCGCTAGCGGCACATTTTCGGTTAGATAGCAATGTTGATTGATCAGGTCTTATACCCAGTAGAAACTCTGGGACCAGGCAAAAGAGTTGCAATCTGGGTTGTTGGTTGCACACGAGGGTGCGCTGGATGTAGTAATCCGGAACTGTGGAGTAAAGAAGACTGCAAGTCTGTAAGCCCTATTGAATTATTCTCTGCTATCAAGCAAATATCGGATGATAATCCAGTCGACGGGTTCACAATAACAGGCGGCGAACCAATGGATCAAGCAAAGGAACTTCTAGAACTGGTGAAACTACTTCGTCTAATCAACAGCGATATTCTGGTTTTCAGCGGTTATACCCATCAGGAGTTATTAAAGAACACCACACAGCGAGAAATATTGAATGAAATCGCAGTTTTGGTTGATGGACCATACATAGAGTCCCTCAATAATGCACTGCCTTTACGAGGTTCATCCAACCAAAACATCCTTTTATTTGATCTCACGCACGAGTCTCGTTATGCAGACTACCTTAATACTGAAAAGAAGAGAATTCAAAATTTCTATTTTGATGATCAGACTGTCTCAGTTGGTATCCACGATGTAGCATTTAAAGACGACTTAAATGCTACACTAAAAGAGCTGAAAGTGAGGGAGAAGACGAATGAGGGCAGCAAAATGGCACAATGAAATTGAAATCTTTCGGCAGATAAAACCTTGCATTATTTTAGAGGGAAACATACTGGATCAGTTCCAATATCCAAGCGAGCCTTTTAGGAACAGGCATCTACCCGAGTATCTTTATAAATTACTCAAGGACTTGGGTTACAATGTGGTAGTTATTTACGATGAATCAAAGGGATTCTATGCAGTATCAGGTGGGCAGAAGGATCTGGTAGCATTTGCAGATCTCCTTCAAGAGGTTCCGGGGCTTCGCATAACCAACGACATGATCCGCTGCCCGTTTTCTGCGCAAGGAAGTTGTTATACGCCATCAAATCCTGAAAGTGCCGATAGTGCGCGAAATAAGAACGATGGGCAACTTCTTGATAGTGTTTGCCCTGCGGCTGCCACTATCGGTGAAGTTGTGACGAACGCTCTCAGGCAATCAGATGTGTCTGTTGCGATAATTATGGATATGGCATCTAGATACATTGTTTCCCCTGACCAAATGGATCTGCTTGATGTTCGTGTATATACAGAGCTACAGAGAGCATTGCGATGCGCAGAAGAAGCCGATACAAATGGTTCGCTTTCAAAGAACCTACTTATTTTCCTGACGAATAAAGTTAATGATTTACCCACATGGTTCTATTTAAATAACCCCGATGTAAAAGCAATTAGTATTACAACTCCTGACGCACAGGCTCGTCTCGAGTTTGTTTCCGGCAATCAGTTGCCTCAATTCTTTCAGCGTGACATATACGCTGAAGATATGCGTTTTTACACTGAAAATCCGTCGCAACTTGATAAATTGCAGAAGAAATTCGTAGGGCTTACGGAGGGCTTTTCCTATTCGGATTTGATCGGTATGCGGACATTGTGCTACCGTGAACACTATAGAATGTCGCACCTTGCAAATGTGGTCGATCTTTATCGCTATGGTATCAAGGAGAATAAGTGGGCAACTGTTGATCGGAATACCATTGACCAACTACAAAAAGATATGTATGCCAATATTCTTGGGCAGAATAGCGCACTCGCCAAAGTTATGGATGTTATAAAGCGAAGCGTTGTTGGTCGTGGTGGAGTATCAAATAATAGACCAAAGGGCGTACTGTTTTTTGCTGGCCCAACCGGAACAGGTAAAACTGAAACAGCGAAAGCGCTGGCAAGAAACATTTTTGGAGATGAGAGCTGCTGCCTCCGATTTGATATGGCTGAGTATAAGCAAAGTCATTCAGATCAAAAATTGCTCGGCGCACCTCCGGGTTATATCGGTTACGAGGCCGGTGGACAACTTACAAATGCCGTTAGAGATAATCCTTTCTCCATAATACTGTTTGACGAAATTGAAAAAGCACACCCTAGTATTCTCGACAAATTCCTTCAGATTTTAGATGATGGGCGTCTGACAGATGGACAAGGTAATACGGTGTATTTTTCCGAGTCCATTATTATATTCACCAGCAATAAGGGAATTGTCGGCACAGTCTCCGAAGTTGACGAATTCGGCAACAGAATCGAAAAAAATAAGCAGCTGATTGACCCTAAAAACTGTGTGACGCATAAAGAAATGCAGGCAAAAGTAATTGATGGTATCCGTAACTATTTCAAATATGAGCTTGGACGCCCAGAGTTACTTAACAGAATCGGCGAGGATAATATCGTTGTCTATGATTTTATACGGCCCGATGTAGCTGAAAGCATTTTGAAACTTCATATCAATCGAGTCAAAGTGGATTTTAGAGATAATAGCGAGATTGAAATTGATACCAGCGCTATTGAAAAAGTCCTTCTCGAAAAGTGCTGTTCGTCCGAGGTTTTGGAATATGGCGGTAGAGGAATTAGAAATACAGTTGAATCTTGCCTATACACTCCGCTTACTAGGTTTATTTATGATCACCAGGATACGGTTACTGCTGGAAAAGCTATTGTGATCCGATCGTTAGATCTCAATTCATCACCTGTGGGAATTGACGCGGAGGTTGAAGAATGAAAATTTATTGCCGAATGGAAACTGGTATAGGAAAGAAAAATATAGAAGATCGTGTGGTAGTTGATAACTCGATTATAGCCGGCGGCGTCTACTCTGCTGATATTCCGAAAATGCAGCCCTTTGTTGTCGCTGTTGCGGATGGAGTCGGTGGAAATAACGCTGGAAATGTTGCAGCACATGTTGCCGCAGAAGGTGTAGTTACACTATCGATGCCTACTGATTGTCCTGAACAGGTTCTTTCGGCTAAGATTGAACAACTAAACGCGAAAATTGTTGCCCAATCTCAATATGATCCTCACCTGCAAAGAATGGCAACTACACTTACTGGACTATACTACACGGGGACAAATTGGCTTTTGTTCCATGTTGGCAACTGCCGAGCATACAGTTGGAAGGCCCCGTATCTCAATCAATTAACGCAAGACCACACATGGGCTCGCCAAATGAGTCTTTCCGGTTGGACAGAAGAAGAAATAGCAGATAGCGGTCGCAGTTCGGAGATAACCGCCTGCTTGGGAAACGGAGATGTTTCTACGGCCAAACAGCTCTATGTTTCTGATGTAACAGAGGTGCTATCCACAGCAGATTGCATTATTCTTACTTGTGACGGAATTCATGATTTCATGAAGAGTGAGGAACTCGAGAAAGGTGTCAACTCAATACATAATACTCCAGAGCTACTAGAGCTCAGCATGGCTTTTGCTCGAGAGAACGGATCACAAGATGATATGTCTATGGTGGTTGTTGATTTGACAAGTTAATGCTTCAGTATTGGTATTTAGCTTTCATTTAGATCTTAACTGCGAATCAAAATAACGAATGATAGGGACCATTTATATGGTTAGCGGGTGGCACAGTGAAATATCTAATTGTTCCTAACTTTTATGCACCTAAGAGTCCGACATATCAGAGAAAGTTTGGCTCAGACAAGATTCATGCGGTGTCTTTTAATCAGTGTAATTTTAATTGCGCTTTTTGCGGATTCAAACAGCTAAAAAAAGCAAATTCCTACTATGATTATTCTCTTGAAGAGTTTGACCGAAAAGTCGAAAGCCTCATCCCAAGCGGACTTGGTTTTAAGTTCACTGGTGGAGAGCCAACTCTTAACCCCCGGCTTTTAGATTCCTTACAGTGCGTAAAGAAACATGGGGGTGCAGTTCTTGTCGATACAAATGGATCAGACTATGAAACGATTAAGTCTGCGTGTGACGAGGGGCTCTTGGATGTTCTAGGGATCTCTTTGAAAGGACTTACTCCGGCGGAGGCAATTAGGGTGAGTGGGGTTGGTCGTCAGAAGCTTTGCTGGGAGAATGTACTGAAATCCATTCACTATGTTGCCAATAATAGCAAGGCTGACGTAATAGTTACCTATGTGGTAGATAGCACAACAGACCTATCCGCTTTGAATCGATTTATTGAACTGTTTCAGGCGGAACAATCTGTCTATTTCAAAGTCAACAATTTTCAGGAAAGTAAGTTCACAATTAATACAGGCCTTTATCCTTATCCAAGCGACTTAGTAAGGAATACACTAGAGCATATCTCTGAATGTCATAGTAATCTTAAAGGGCGTATCATTTTTGTAGACAGCTCAAGAGGTATATGCGATACAAGTGGAATTGAGGTGATATAAGATGTTCAAGCCGTCTGTATTTAATATATCTGTTGGTGATAACGTCATATATAACTCTTATTCGGGCGCAATTCTAAAGCTCTCTCAGCCTATTGCTGATTGCATTTCCAGTTGCGATAACATTGACTTACTTCTCGAGCAAGGCTTCATTGTTGATGAAAAAGTAAATGAGTTGAATAAGTATCTAGTTGAAAGAAACACGGCCATTTTTTCTAGAAGACACCGTGGCTTGAAATATGTGATTGCACTCACAAATGATTGCCAAGCTCACTGTTCCTATTGCTTCGAACGTGGTGTCGAAAGATCTTGTTACATGAGTGAAGATACCGTGAATAGAGTTTTAAGCTTTATTAAGAATCAAGCAAAGACATACGAAGCTACCAGCATTCAAATAACCTACTTCGGCGGTGAACCATTGCTTAATCTGGATGCTTTGAAGCAAATTGGTATTAATCTAAAACAATTCTGCTTAGATAACCAAATCAAATACGCATCTAATATCATTACAAACGGAATTGCATTAACAAAAAGTGCGGCAATACTTCTTGCAGAAATTGGCGTCAATTTTGCTCAGATTACTTTAGATGGAACAAGGAACACTTACAGAATCGCCAAGGGCGTGGATGCCTATAACACTGTTTTGAATAATATACAATCTGCAGTTGGAATATTACCTATTGATATCAGGCTAAATATCACAAGGGATAACATGCAGGACATAGTTGACCTGATAGACAACTTATTCACAGTGCATGAGTTAGCTGGTCAAGTCCAACTCACACTAGCACAGGTAGTAGATTATGTGGGCTGCGAGTTCAATTCGGCACTCTGTTTAGATGGAACTGAATACGCCAAGTTTGTGTGTGGCATTTTTAAGGACAAAGAGAAAGCGGGAAAAGGAAGTCTAAAGCGAATGCACCTAATGCCGAAGGTGTTACGGACATTTTGCGGCATGGAGAACTGCATGCAATATGTTATTGGTGCAGATGGTGAATTGTATAAATGCGAACACAGTGTGGGAAAGCAGAATGAAATTGTTGGGGATATTAATGTTGGATCATATTATAACGATTTAGAAATGCTGTTCTATTCTTCAATCCCGCAAAAATGCATAGAAGAAGTGTGTCCGTTTTTGCCAATGTGTCTAGGAGGCTGTGCAAATGAACGACTGCACAATAAACATATCCGTGATTGCAATCAAATTAGGGAAAAACATCTCTTGTTGCTTTCGACATATTTAGAGCTACTTAAAAACTGATTGCTCCAACTTTTTATAAGAGCAAATAATGAGGAAGGAGGAAGACTTATGGAACTCATCCAGGAACGTCGTGATGTGGCCTTTAATGAGGATAGCTGCTTCATTGACTCTTGCAAATGCGAAGCCGATGGTTGCCCCTACAACGACTAAAAGTTAATCTAGTGCACACATAATTGGGTGATGCGTGTCGCATCACCCAATTATGGAAAAAAGGCAAGGGGTATAGTACAGGCTTGAGGTACTTACTTATGATGCTTAGGAGACAATATGAAACATTGTAGCCATTGCGATATTGATGTCGATAATTCTTATAATCTCTGCCCTTACTGTGGACAAGAGTTAATGCACCTCGAACACGAAAAGATACACGATACAGCATACTGGCAGGGAGAGGCAGCACACTGTGCTACTTCGACTCGTCCGGAAAGAGCGACTGAAATTGTTTTTGAGGAAGCGGATGGGCATTCCGTGAAAATAAACGGGATGGTCGTTGAATGTACAACTCAACAATACTATCAATCCAAGCTAACCAAAATTGTTCAGTCGGTTTTTCATGGAGAACCATACCAGCTTAGTCATACAACCTTTGTTACAGTGTTTAGGGTACAGGAGCATGTGTTTCGAGGATTTGCCGAGCAGGCGCGGGACATTATTGTGTACGGAAATGTCCAAAATGTTTTGTCAACCGGGGATGATGTGACAATAGTTGCGAAAACGAACAGGGGGCGTTACATCGCTCGATCAATATACAATCATTCGATCAATTCATCTGTTACGGTTCAGGCAGGGCTTTTGCCAGCATGGTTGATACGACTTCTTGTCATTATCCCCGTCGGCATTCTATTGACCTTGATTTGGAGCATTCTTTCAACTTCGCCTACAGAGATTATAAACGGACTTTTGCTCATTGTCACACGTTGCTGGCCATTGATTGCTTTGGCTTTTGGATGGAAGTGGCTTGTGAATAAGTTAAAGAAAAAATAGAGGGCTTATTTATGGCAAACCGAATCTTCCAAAGGTACAATAGTCTACTAAACGAAGCAACTTCTCTGGAGCAATATTATAGCAAGTCATATATTACCGGCTTACAGCAGACCTTCATAAATTTGCAACCAAATCAGTACTGGATGTATGATGGTATTGACTCTTTTTTGGAAATCGGTGGTTTTGAACTATATAGTTCCGCCACAGACAACGAGCAAATTCTAAATAATGTTGCCTATAATTGTATACAAATTGCCGCTGCAAACCATAGCCCCATTTCATTGCATTTTATTAATCAAAACCAAAAACTTCGTCTAATGATCGGCATTCCAGGTACATATGTTGATACCATAAAAAATGCATTTACTGGGAACTTGAGCGCTGTCGACATTAAATTGCATTCCTCTCTTTTTTCCAGTGAAGCACAGCGCATCATGTGCCAAAAATATACAGGAACAGTCGTTGGATCTGGTCAGATATCTAGTTTTAACATTGATATGGGTCTTAATGCGCTCGAAAATGTCGATTACCTTCTCTCTATCATGGCCTTCCCATTTAGTAATGATTTTGTTCAAAATGAGCTTTCATTTATTAACACATATTTAGATGAATACGAGAGTATTACCAAAGGCCAACTATCCTTTGGAAACAATGCTAGACATGATGTTACACACACCAACAACGACATCTACGATTTGGTAGAATTGCTCAAATTAACCAAGCAGGACTTAATGCAAGGAATGAGCCGAGGCTTGTGGCGAACATACATTACGATTTGTGCTCCAGAGGCTAAAAGTTATTCTAGAGTTTATTCTGCTATTTCTACAACATTACATTCATACGCAGATGCGGGAAACGCTATACCCGCTTTTTCGTTGGTAACTGTACCCAATAGTGTATTCAGGAATGACGGCTATTGGTGTCTGCCTCGAGCATTTGTTGGCACACGAGAGTACGGAAGAATATATAGTGATTCATTTAGCAATGTATTAACCTCAGAATCGCTATCTTCTTTTTTCCACCTGCCTATCCAGAACCATTATGGATATCGTGTACAACAGTATGGGCGTTCGCGTGAAAGCATAGCTGGACCTTATAATAAGTTTGCTCCTGATGTACATGCTGAGAACCGCATTGCACTTGGCACGGTCGAAGGAAGCGGTCAGCCGTTCTACATTCCTCTTAACGCATTACGTCAACATGTTTTCATTACTGGCTTTACACAGTGCGGAAAATCTACGACAATGCAGCACATAATTAGTGAAATCGTCAATGAAGATGTTTCATTTATTGTGATTGAGTCTGCTAAAAAACAATACTGCGAGTTGCTCGGAGACTCTCGATTGTCGGGTAAGATGAAGGTATATTCTGGTGGATACGATACGACATTGCTACAAATTAATCCATTCCAGCCAGAGACGGGTACCATTCTTGATAATCATATTCAGAGTCTTGTGGCACTTTTTGTCTCCTTATTTGACGAACCAGCACCACTACCTCAAATTATCAATCTTTTGGTACATAAAGTCTATACAAGCACGGGGTGGAATAGCAAGGACAGAATCAAGCCTAATGAAGAGAGAGAGTATCCAACTATCAACACAATGATTCAGCTCATTGATGAAGTGATTGATGAAATACGATATTCTTCAAAATACCCTGAGACGGCAGAAAACATGCGGGGGGTTATTCGCGGACGTCTTTTGTCTATCATTCAAGGCGCAATGAACGATGTTTTGAATACAACGAACAACATCAGCATTGAGGAAATGTTTTCCACATCAGCTGTTGTCGAACTAGATGATTTTGCCGAAACGAATAAAACCTTTATGTCGGGCCTGCTTGCATTGAAAACATATGAATATTCTAGAAACAGCGATTACGGAAGTAAGACAAAGCGACTCCTAATTATCGAAGAAGCACACAATATTGTACCAAATACGGAGCAGAAACGTGTAAGCAGCAATATAGCTATGTGTTCCAATCACTTTACCTCCATGCTGGCTGAAGTTGCAGCTTATGGAACGGGGCTGGTAATAATTGATCAGAGACCAACCGCTGTTTCGCCAGCAGTAGTTGCAAATACAGGTACTAAGATAATCCATAATTTGCAGGCTGGTGAAGACAAGACGGCAGTAGGTGCATCTCTTGGCTTAACAGAAACTGAGGTCAATATGATTTCAGATTTGAAAGTGGGACAAGCAATCGTTAAGATTCCCAATTCATCAGAAAAGTGCCGAGTTAATATAAATCGTAATCTAATTGAGGCTAATGTAGTCAACTGGGGCGTGTTATTTCTAGGAAGTAATCAACAACGATATATTTCGCCAGGAGTCGCACCTTCTGAGAGAAGTTATTTTTTGTCCTGTGGATCTTCCGCCGAGGCCATCATTAACTGCTTGTCTTTTGCTGAATTAAGATTGCATAGATTAATGGATTTTCCAGAAAAAATGCTTTATGCAGGTGAGCTATTAAATACTATAAAAACATCAGTTCGAAACAAGCGGCAAATTCTATATGAAGTTTTTGAAGTTGTGAGGTGATATTTTTGTCTCTTGATTTCAAATGGCGAGGAGCACCAGAATCGGATGAACGCTCTGCGCCTGTAACAGATATGCACATCTCATACGATCGTGAACATATTAATGAAGCAAGTGATTGGAACCGTCCTCATGACGGAATACATGAATACAGCGCTAAAATTGATATGGTATCAGCCGCTGCGGAGAGAACAAAATCATCAGTTTTAGAAAAGTATGGCGATTGCATATCTGAAAAGCAACAAAAGCACTTTGGCGAGGTGTGCGTCCAAAAGTATGATATATATAATACTCGATATTTTCTTAACACTAAATTGGATGGTATTCCCTTGGATAAAAGGCTTAATATCTTGGGATTTCACGAAGTAGAGCAAGGTGGGGTTGCACTGAAAGATACAGACGACTATAGCAGCCTTCGCCATGTAACAGTGCACGAAACTATGCATGCCCTTTCCTATCAAGACACACAGTATGAGCAGCCTGACGGAAGATTTGACCCAATAGAGAATATAGATAGCACGAAGAAAATGAAGTGTACAGGAGTCAGAGAGATAGTTTCTCAAGAGGTAAACGCAGACAGTGGTGATGTCTACCGCATCAATGTCCGGGACGCCAATATGGGCATTAACGAAGGTTTAACTGAACTATATACTCTGCGTGAGCTGCTCGAACATGGCGAAGAACCCGGCATCGCTGCCTATACTCAACAAGTAAAATGGTCCAGGGTGCTTGAGGCATCTGTCGGCCAAGAAACACTTGCAAAGGCGTATTTTAACGGTGAGTTGGATAACCTTAAACATGCCGTCAATCGTTTGGGTGGATCTGCTGATACATGGAACTCGCTTTCTGCAAATATCGACCTGTATGGTCGATATTCTTCTCTGGGAGATGATATATCGAGAAGGGAAGCCCAAAAATGTGAAGTCGAAATAAACAGAATCCTGCACGCATTATATAAGCAAAGCAAGGAAATCGTTTATCCCTATGTTGCACGGGGAAACAATCAGGAGGGCTTGAGATGAGTGTTTTGCTCGATAGTTTTATAAGATATGCAAATTCTATCGCTATGCCCGATTGGGATCCTACAGATGTCAAGGCAGGTATTGAGAGTTATTTGCATGACCACAGTTTATTAGAATCTGATGATGAGATTAGTGCAGAAGTTGAGTTACTTATCTTTAAGGAGATGCCACCGTCAACATTTAATGCTTTTTTTGCAAAGTATGCAAAGAGAAAGGCTGTAGAGACTATTGAAGCAACCGCAAGGCAAGCGGCACTTCAAAGAGCACTATTGGGGGAGGTAGTCTCAGAAACCGATTACCACGCTCTTTGTAATCAGCTTATTGAAGCCTCTACTGTCCTGTCGCAGGACAATCAGAATAGACAGTGGCTAAAAGGTCGCCTTAATGATACACTCATAGATCTTAAATATTCGGCAGGACTATCCAATGAGCTTTCGGAGAGCATTGTTAGAAAACTGTGCGAAAGAAGCAAAAAACTCGATGAGAATCACATCAACATGAATAGTGCTTTTTAGTTTTTGATGATTTTGAAAAGAATGGTTCTTTCTCTGCCTTGATCTCCGGTAGAGTGGGCTGTTCTGGTGGGTTCAGCAAATGGGCGCAGTTCCCCCCCCTTGGCGGAACGAAATCATTTGGCACTTTATTCAGGCAAAGTGGTTGGTATCATATTTTGATACCAACCACTTTTGCTCATAAAAGTGTGTAAAGATTGGAAGTGTTGCTCCCATTTGGACGATACCGGGGTAGCTTGGCAAGATAGCCACGCTGCTCCAGATCTGTCAGTGCCCGCTTGACCGTGCTGCGGGAGAGGTTGAGGTCTTTGGCTATGGTCTTGATGCCGGGCCAACAGCTTCCGGTGCTGCCGGAGCGGTCTTTGAGGTACATATAAACAGGAATTGCGCGGTGCGGCAAAAGTGTATCCGCATAGATGGTATCGAAGTAACTCACGGTGTATCCTCCTGATGTGGCAGGTTATAGGCGTGTCGTTTCGGCTGGTGCGCATAATCGATGTCCTCGGCAATAATCATGTCCTGCATGGGTGAATCGTGTATTTGCCCAGCACTCTTGGAGGAGCGCTTGCTCTGCTGCTCTGGCAGCTTGGGCGGGTATTTCTTCAGAATGGCACGTGTCAGCGCTTCTCGGTCAGCATAGTAGACCTTGCGGGCAGACTGCTCTGCCACACGGTATTCCTCGTCGAAGGTGATGCCCCATTCGAGGAATAACCGCAAGCGGGTGCGCATGGGGTGGCATCCGGTCTTCTGCACAATGAAGCTACCTTTGGGAATTGACTTGAGTTCGTCCGCCGTCAGCAGAGGGCGCTCCATCATCTGCAGACTTTGGCTGGGGTCATTCTTGCCCCGACTGACTGTGCCAGACAAAACCGTGCGGCTGCCGAGGGCTTTGGAAAAAGTCTCAGCCGCCTCGCTGTTGGGCGCAAAGCCACCGCTGATCACATCCTGGCAGTTGTCCATTAAGATAGATGCACCCTCTTTACCATAGTTCTTCTCCAGCTGCGCCATGGACTGGATAATGGGTACCAGTGTCAGGCGGCGGGAGCGTCCCGCGCTGAACAGGGGCAGTATATCAAAGGGCGGCATGGTGCCAAGCTCATCGCAGAAGAGAATGACACGGTTTTTCAGCTTGCCGCCGTTCTCATCCGCTACGGCGAAAAGTTCACGGGAGAGGTTTTGGATCATCAAACCCGCCATGAAATTCTTTGTAGTATCCTCCTCCGGCAGAATGAGAAAGATGGCAGACTTCTCTTCAGCGAACATTTCAGCGTCAATGGCACTGTCGAAGCATAGGATCTGTTCCAGCTCCGAATCCAGAAAAGAATTTAGGCGGGACAGCACCGTAGACATGACGGAGGCCATAGCCTGCTCAGAACTGTTCAGCGCCGCACCCGCCAGCCAGCGTGCCTTGTGTTCGGAAGGCAGTTTATCCATGAGTACCTGAAACTGCGACTTGCCCCGCACCTTGGACGGCTCCAGCAGATCCTGCACCATCTTAAAGACAGACACGATATGACGGCGCTCCTCTGGATGTTCCTCGTCAGGCGGCAGAAACTCCGCCAAAAGCAGAATGACAGAGGACAAGAGCCCCTCGGCTGCATCATAGAAAAATGCGTTTTGCCCATGGTCGGAGGTTCCCTCCGGGCTGACGATAGACTTTGCGAGGATCTTGGCATACTTCTCCGCCTTTGCTCTGGCGGCAAGATCATCCGGCTGCGCTCTGGCAATGTCCATATAGCGATTGATGAGTGTCAGCAGGTTGTTGCCGTCCGAGCGGGTGGGGTTGCGCAGGTCGATGACGGAGATATGTTTATAGCCATAGTATTTCTTGGCGATGGAGCCGTAGTTGCGGGCGAGGTCGCCCTTGGTATCCAAAGCCAGAAAGCTGACACCTGATGCACAGGCGTATTCTAAGTTGGGATAGAGGAAAAACGCCGTCTTGCCTGCGCCGGAAGCCGCAATCATCAGGCAGTGGATGTCATCGCTGTCCACCAATGCAGTCACCTCATTCTTCTTACCTTTGCAGCCCAGCACCAGTCCCTGCTCCAAGGGGAGAGCTTGACCGTTTCGCCACTCTCTGACCTTGAATGGCACATGGGCATAGGTCTGTCGGATCTCTTTATCCGTTGCCCAACGCGCTGTGCCGTGCTGACCGTCGCCCACAGTGCGGGACTTGATACTGCCGAGAGTGTAATGATAGGACAGCATGGCGAGACCGCCGATGACGGCAAACATTACAAATCCCGCCGCAACTAATATTCCGATATTGGAGCTATTCAGGGTATCACATATTGTCAGCAGAAAGTCTGGCATAGGTCGCTCCTTCCGTTTTCTATTTCCTGATTCGCGGTCAAATCGTCGTTCCAGTCCTTTTGCTGCGGTACGAGCCGAACTGCATTGAGACCGAGTTCTTTCAAAAGCGCTTCCATGCGCTCGCTGGCGGCATGACCGGCATCGTCATTGTCCAGGCAGAGGTACACCTGCTGGAGCTGGGGGAACTGCCGCACCATCTCCAGCACCGGAATGGAGGATGTCCCGCAGCAAGCCATATAGTTATGCTTCTGCCAGTTTTCCGGGTGGAGGGAGATATAGGAGAGTAAGTCGATGGGGGCTTCGAATACATAGAGCGTGTTATCTCCGCCGAGATAATGGAAACTGTGCTTCGGGTCGCTCCCTTCAATATTGCCGCGGTAGCTTTTGCCGATGGTGTACAGTCCACGCTTGTGTCCATGACGAGGAACGCCGTGTTCATCGAACCCGACGAACACGGCGTTGTGATATTCCTTTGTCCCATCCTTGGATTTCTCGCAGCTTTCGTAGATGAGCTTCTTGCGCACGAAGGCATTGAGTATCTCTCGGTCGATGCATCGCTTTTGCAGCAGATAGGCATATACCCGACGCATGGACTCGTTCTTCGGCGGCAGCTCAAAAGGCTTCGCAGGCTCTGGCTCTTTTTCTTTTGCCGCAGGATAGCTTCCGCAGAGATCATCGCCTAACAGCATCAACACGGCCTCTGGGTAACTGAGCCCGTAAAACTGTTTTACAAAGCTGATGGCTTTTCCGCCTTGTTCGGCGGCATGATCGAACCACTCACAGCCGCGGATGGTGATGCTGTGGTCGCTGGCGAGGCGTTTGTCCCTGCCGGATGCAATGAGTTTCTCCCCACGGCGGCGGAGGAACTCCTCCAAGTCCACTGAAGCGGCCTGCTCTTTCTGTGCATCTGTGAATGGAATAAATTTGGGCATAGTTCCTCCTTTACTGTGACGGCTGAGTTAAGCCGCTATCTTCGTGATCATCCGCCTTGTGTCCCATTGCCATGCGTTTCTCCTGCAATCTGCGACGGCGCTTCTTGTCGATCTGCATTCCGGCATAGATGGCGGGCTGAGCAGCGTTCTCACGGAATATGCGGCCCATCTGGTGGAGCATCCGAAGGACGGCGGCACCTACCGATGCTCCGACGAAGTCGTTTTGGTGGTCGATGAAATACTGCGCGTAGGTATTGCCCTGTGCTGCCGCCTGAGAAAGATAGAGCAGAGCCTCCTCATGATCCGTTTTCACTTCATGCCCCAGCAGATAGAGCTTCCCCAATGTGTATTGCGCAAATTGATTGCCCTGTGCAGCAGAATCTTTCAGATGCCGGATGGCGGCATCCGTATCTTTGGGAACATCATTTGCACCGATGAGCAGCAGCTTGCCAAGACGATACTGTGCATACTGATTGTTTTGCGTTGCCGCTTTTTGCAGCCAGCTTCGTGCTTGCGAAAACTTGCCCTGCTCCAACAGCAGCTTCCCCAGCGCATAGGCGGAGCAGTCGTTTCCGGCCTCTGCGGATTTGCGAAACCACTCGACCGCCGCTTCTCGGTCAACTTGAGATCCCAGTCCATCCCGATACGCTTTCCCAAGCTGATGGGCAGCGATGGAGTAGCCATCCTCCCACAAGCGGCGGAGCGTGACCAGCGCCATCGCTTTCTCACCGGGATCTGCGTCCGCATCGTTCAATACCGTTTTTGCCCTTCGATAAAAATGTGCTTGTCGATAGATAGTTTGTGCTGGACTTTGAGCCGGGGGTGCGGGTGGATCTTTCGGCTCCGGCTCATCCGACATGGCATCATCTTCGAAGGTAAAGTTCATCTCCGAGAGCCGGAGCGTTTCTCGAATGACCATGTTGCGTACAGTCTTGAACTCCTTTTGCTGCGATAGCGGTACTCGCTGCGGCGGAGTCTGGTTGTAGTCGATACAGAGCTGTTCTCGGAGATCCTGCCACAAGGAATAGGCGGCGGACACACGCTCATCCTTTGCGAGCTCATCCACGATCTCGTCCACGATACGCTTGATGCGGGGCGGCAGATAACCGTAGACTTTCTTGCCACTGACCTCTTGAAGCCGCTTGGCAAGGCCTGCCACCAGCAACTCCAGTTTGACATTCTGCAATGTCCCCGCCGACATCTGTTCAATAAGGGATGCCATCTGTTCTTCTGCTTCCTGTTGTAGAATACTTCTTTGATGATCTTTCTGCTCATAGATGTGCAGACGGTCGTTTCGGTAGATCGTGCTGACCAGTGCAGACTTGATACTGCGGATACCCTGCTTGGTGAGGAAACCTTCTTTCGGATCGGTGGAGAAGATGACCATGTGGACATGGAGGTGCTTCTCTTTTTCGTGGAGTGCTGCATACCAACGCAGATGATCCGGATGGATCTTATAGCCCTTGGCGATGTCCGTGATGGAGGCGCTGATGAGTGCCTGCCAGTTTTCAAGGTCTGTATATCCCAGCCGCTCCGCATTCTCACGGGAGAGGGAGATGATCGGCGTCCACACATTTCCCTGATGCTGTGCGACTTCTGCTATGGCATTCTCCAGCGAGATAACTTTTCCATCGACATTCCACAGGCCGTGTTCGCCCAACGATTTTACGCCGGGACGGTTTGCAACATAGTCCAGATAGTTTTCTCGGCTGTCCATCGGCTCGACGAAATCTTCGTGGATCTGTTCGATGAGGTCAAAGGCAGTCTGCCGATTGGGTGCGTTTACATAGTCCTCATGCTCCGGCAGTTCCTTCGCTTCAGGGAAGCTGCGGAGCAGGCGCTGGATGTACTTCTGCTGTTTCTTTGTAGCCGGGAGGCGGGTGTTGTCATCCTTGAGGAGCTGCACACCCTCACGGGTGGCGAAGTAGCGGGTGCGATGGGCCAGCCGAGCGGCATCTCTTCCGCCTTTCATATAGGGCGAGATGAAAATCAGTTTCGCCATGTGTCATCTGGCAACTGCCGCTGGACATCCTGGGCATCTTCGAACTTGATTTGACCGTTGGTGCGCAGTACCTCGTCTACCACATAGCCGCGCAGGGCGCGGCGGTCTTCCATCGTGTCACGGAAGTGGGCGGCAATGGTATGAGCCATAATGCCTTGCTCCACCGCGCACTTGAACAGGAGGCTGTTGGTGCGGTTGGCATTGTCCGCAATGATCCCGCGCAGCGCTGCCACCAATGCATCCGAGAGATACTCGGTGATGTCATCCGCTCCGAGGTAGCCCATGTAGAAGCGCAGAGCCTTTTCCACGAATTCGTTTCGGTTTTTGCTGTTGCTTTCTTCCAGCCAGCTATCCATTCGCCTGCGCGTTTCAGGATAGAGCCGGATGGTCATCTGTTCTTTCGGCATAGTTGTCATCCTTTCGCTTGATGTCAGTTCTTGTGGGCGCAAACCCCTGCGGTACGGCGCTTTTTCAGAAAATGCGCCTACAGCTATGTTGAAATGCGTTGAAAACGCCTACAGTTCCAAATGCAGAAAAGCCCCGCACTGCGGGGCTTTGTGGGCGGTCCGGGGCGGAAACGCCACCGGGTCTTTATCTTGTACTTTTATCGAACAGGCAGGTTCTCAGCGGATTTCCCCATAGGCGGTTGAAAGCGGGGGCAAACAGCGCCGATACCTTGTCCGGGGTGCAGGGATGCAACCCTCGCCCCCAAAGCCGCACACAGCGGCTCACAGGGGGCAACAACGCTGGAATGGGAGGAGCCACCCACAGCAGGGTGGCTCCATCTGCATGGTGTGGTCAGCTGACCTACTCTCTCCACGCCTGCTTTTCCGCGGGTGTCTTTTCGATCCAGTCCAGCAGGTTTTGAGATTCCTCCAGCCACTTTGCCATCTCGAAGAGCTTCGTTCTGGCGTAGGAGCTGTTCACACGAAGTGCCGTTTCAAACAGATCCCAGATGTTGTCCAGCGTTTCAAGACCACTGGCATTCATAGGCAGTTCTTCCTCCGGTAGCACATGAACTACCGTGCCATCTTCTCCTGCGGTATGGATGGCATCCAGCTCTCGGTCCAGGAGTGAGATGACCTCCTGTGTGTCACCAACGGGGATGTCCCATGCTGCTCCAATGTGGGAGATGCACTCTCGGTGGAGCTGCACATCGGAAGAGGGGTGAAGCGCCAACAGTGCCAGCCCCTCCTTTGCGATGTTCATCTGGAGCTCTTTTGCGGTATCGATCGTCATGTTGTAGTCCTCCTGATTTTTGATGCGGGTGTTGCCCGTGCAAACACAATGGCACAGCACAGGCGGGAAAGCTATTCACGAAACCCAACAAAAAATTCATGGCTGGATTTGTGAAATGACCATGTGAGCAAACCCATCACATGGTCTGCTCCGGTGCAGCACCTTGCTCGTCACGAAGCTGCTGTGCGTACTCGTGCAGGCTTATGCCGATCTGCTGCTGACAGAATGCTTCCATCTTACGGAGCAGAACTTCCTTCTCCGCTGCGTTCAGCAGATAGTTCCAATTCTCCTCGGTGCCGTCGCCTCGGCAGAGGTTTAGCTCCAATGTGTCGCACAAACAATCCTGCTCCATATCATAGTTTGCATAGATGTTGAGCCAGTCATCATTCTGGTCGGTACACACAAACGTACCGAATGCGGCATCGACGTCGAAGTCCGCCTGCACATAAAAGTTGAGCTTGCCTTCCGACTCGATGATCTCCTCGCCGAAGGAGAAATTTCGTGCAGAGAGATGACCCGCCGAGGTGATCTCCTTGCCACTCAGATGATCCAACAGTTTGCTCCACTGTTCCTTCGCCGGTGCAAAGTATGAGCGCGTTGCATGGTATGCCGCTACAGACACATCCCGCATCGCCCATGTCCACCAACCGTCCACGATGTGAACGGCTGAGAATTCGCGCTTGTCGAAGTCCAAATCAAACACGCCGCGATTTTTGCCGGTGTTCTGCATGCGGAGGACAGTCAGTGCATCGTACTCCTCCGCCGTGATGGGCTGGCCGCCTGCAAACATTTTGATGAACAGATCTGGCGCAGCATTCTCGTTGGTAGTAATGTAGCTGCGCAGCTTTTTGCAGGCATCCAACAACTCCTCGCCGGGGGTAGTTTTGAAGTACCACTCCTGACCGTTTTCTGTCACATGGTAGGCGGCGTAGGTACGGGCCGCTTCTTCCTCTGCACGCTGCGCGGCAGCTTCCGACTGAATAGCACGGCTGATGCACTCATACTCATGTGCCGGAAGCCGATTGCACAGCTCGTCCAACACATTCTCCAGATGCTCCTGCAGCGTTTCATCTTTGAGATGCTTCTCAATAGCATTTTTCCAACGCCGGTCGATCCACAGAATAAGTTCTTCCTGTTGGGCCATCTCAGTTACCCTCCTTCACCATGACTGCCGCAGGCTTCGGCTCACTGCTCTGCGCCCTGGGTGCAGCAGGTTTGGCGGGGCGCTTGGGTTTGGTCGCTGCGGGGACTGCCTTGCTGTCCAGATACTCCCGCAGGGGTTCCGGTACGGTATTCTCATAGGCTGCGTTCAGCGCACTTTCCAGGTACGCCTGTGCGGAAGAGTGTTCCTTATGCAGGGAGAACTCAAGTGCGTCGAGTTTCTCGCTGTCAAAGGCAATTGTTATCGTTGCTTTTTTCATGCATTTTTCTCCTGTACACGCCGCTCTTTCGGCGGCTGTTTGTCGTAGGGGGTATCGTTCCCCTCGGTGTTGAGGCCATGTCGGTGAAACGCTGCACGAGCAGGCTTCACAGCCGTTTATTTGCGGCCTCCCGCGCTTTTACCAGAGCCGCTCTCTGTGCCTCGCTGATCACGCGCGGCGGTATGATCTTCACCCACGCTTTGGGGATGATGTAATCAGCCGCCCGGCCATCGTGGGATACGCGGACGAGTCTGCAGTCCTCCGGCCTGTTCAGTGCCAGATTCTCCAGCTTTCGGCGCAGGGGTTTGTTGTGCGTGTAAATACCGGCGGTCTTTTCTTCCTCGCAAAAGTTGATGATGGTTTCCTGTTCGTATAGGGATAGATCCACGTTCGCCACCTCCGATCACAACATCTGCGGCTCCTGCGGAGCCTGCTCCATTTTCTGCTGTGGGTGGTCGGTCAGCGCATACCATCGACCATGCTCGTCTCTTTTCAAGGATCGCACCTCCATCTCCAAGATTTCCTGCGCTTCGACCGGCATCTGACATCCGCTGACTCCGGGATGTGCCATAGTCGCTTCGCCGCGTAGGAGCTTCTCCGTTTCAGAAGGAGTCAGATCCACAAAACCGCACGGCGTCATGAGCTGAAAGTAATCATCTGGATAGCTTGTCAGCAGTTCCTCAATAGTCTTCGGTTGTATTGCATAAACCACATCACGCACCTGCGTTTGCCGTGTCTCGTCATATAGACCTGTGAGCAGACTTTGGAAGGTCTCGCCCACATCCACATTCTGATGCTCCATCCAAGCCTCACTCAGAAGTTCCAGTGGCTTCTCCTGCTGCAGCAGAAAAATCATCTTCTTGCGGGAAAGATCTTCTCCAAACGCCATCAGCTCGGAGTGGCAGGTCATCATGGCGGAGATCTCATCTGCAGTCTGAATCAATTCGTCACGAGAGAGCTGGTCGAGCCGTTTCATGTACCCAGCCATCTCGGTTTCTGTTTTGTTGAACAAAGCTGACCACGCTTCGCCAGATGTCAGTTGCTTTTGACTAATGATCTCACCATGGAGGAAGGCCGGTACATCGATGGTTTCCACCGCACGGAACCAAAGGTCACCGCGGTAACCAATTTTCAAAGCAGAGAACTCCTTTGCCGCGTTGATCAGTTCTTTCGGACTACCGTGCGGGACTTCCTGATCCCAGCGATACCAGTTATCCTTCGGTTGGCAGGGAGCGAGTTTAAGGAGGACATAGTCCTCCGGCACGAACTTTGGATAGCGGCAAAGCTGACCACCTACGGCATAGTAGGGTTTGCCCTCGCACATCACGGTTTGCTCCATGTACGCTTTCATTTTAGGGAGGCTCTCACAGAACCAACACTCGCTATCCTCGAAACGTCGGATCTGACCGTCATCCAAAATGCTGTCGAGGCGATCTGCTTTTGTCAGGTGATAGACTACTGATGGCGCAGGTACTTTTACATAGGCCATGTCTCATTCCTCCTACATTTTCAGTTCGGGCATTGGACCGCCGCCGAATATGCCGCTTGCCGCCAAATCAGACAGCTCCTGTGAGCTTGCGCCCTGTTCCGCAGCTTCCGCCGCGGGTATGATCTCATTACTTAACAGCGCATTGGCTGGCGCGTGGATCACCTGATAGACCGTTTCCACGGCACGAGGACTGAACCGCTCTGAGATCTCTTTGAACGCAGCGACCAAAGAAGACATTTCCTGCTCGAAGGCGGTTTCCGCACCATCTGCCAGTTCCTCCGCAAATGCGATCCACGCGGTGGTGGTGCACCCATCGTGCTGCGGGATCAGCTTGTCCAGCATGTCTGCATACTTCCTCTGCGGTGTTCCCTCTGCCCATTGGCGTTGAAAATGCTCCTGCTGGTCATCATGTCCGTGATCCGCCATTTCAGGTGTAGTACTGCCCAATTCATGAGCAGCGTATTGCTGCACAAACAAATTGAACAATTCCAGCGTTCTCTGCTTTGCCTCCCGGACAGAATAGTACGGTCCGATGGTTTCGGCACATTCCATTTTGTCGTCACGCACATAACCATAATAGTGATTACAGAGGCTTCCGGGGTCGTGTGCATATCGGCGCTCCCGCTCTGTATAGATAACGACCTGAAATCGTTCATAGGTCGTGGCGGGGTCGCGTCCCTCGAAGGTGTATCGCGGTGATCCGTCAGTAAAGTCTGCGCCTTTTGTCCAAACGACTTTGTTCTTTACTTCATCTTTTGGAAATTCCATTCGATCCTCCTCAGTCATAGCGGATATACGGCACCTTCAGCCAGTGCGTCCAGCTGCGGTCCGCCAGCTCCGTTTTGACGACGCCATACCTTGTCCCCATAGCTTCGACGACCTGACCGTTGCCGATGTAAACACCGATGTGTCCCTCATGCCAAACCGCAAGGCCGGGGATATCCGGCATGGTATCGATGGCCCCAGACTCCGTGGCGTTATAGTACATCTGGTTTGCGCCGATATCCGGCATCCCATGGGTACCATAGTCGATGGTCATCGTTTCCGGGGACAGCCAGCCGTAGCCCTTGATGAGCCCTACGCAGTCGGCGGTCCTGCCGCCCAGCCAATTGGCGCGGATGATGTCCTCATGATTGCCAACACCGTCCGGGTATTGCTCTATCTTGTAGGCGAGGAGTGACTCCGTCAGCACATTGCCATAGGTGCCCCAAACATAGCCCCAGCCGGATCCCCATGCGTGGATGGCATAGGTCACAAGATCTGCGGCGTTCTTGGTGTCGGGATCTGTGAAGGCGGAGACATCCAATTCTACGCTTCGGTCGCCGCCTGCAAGGAAGCTACCGTCGTAATTGGCTTCGCCCATGCTGCCGACGATCATCCAGTAGATGTGTTCGGCGTTCTCCTTATCATCCTGCGCAATTCCTCTGCCCAGAAGAGCAGCCAGTCTTAGATAGTTCTCCTCATGAGAGATCGGCACATTCACGGCATAGCTTTCTTCCTCCGTGGAGGTCGTGCCATCCTCCAACATCACCTCTACGGTGCGAGTTCTTGTTTCTGCCCTGTAGAAACACTCCGCAAAACGGTTTGCGGCTCGTCTGCTGGGCGCATCCTCGCCAAAGCAGAGAGCCATGAAAACGGCCTTGACCCATGTCGGGTCAAGGCCGCCATCCTCCGCCGAAGCATTTGCCACGGCGACCGCCGAATCCAGAAGAGAAAAAGCCGAGCGCATCTCTGTGACATGCGTTTGAAACTCGACAGGTACTTCTTCGGAATAGCTGGGGCCATAAAAGCAGGCAGAGACAGTATAGTTGTTATGCTCCGCACCACCTGTGCCGATGGAACACAGTACGGCGATGAGCAGGATGAAAGGTGAGAGAACAGCGACCAGCACCCAGCCGGTCCCTTTACGAAGCCTTTCATTGGATAATGCGGCTGCGGCAGTTTTGGCGATTAAGCCTGCGGATACTGCCATCAGCGACCACCCGCCGTGCCAAACAGCGTTTCCTTGTATGCAGGAGCATGTACCTCCAGCAGATAGCGCTCGTTGCCGCACTTGTACAGGCATACGCCGCGCTGCGGAAACTTGATGAGGTTATATTCCGCCTCGTCCAGCTGGAGCATTTCCATGTAGCTGCGTTTATCGATGGAGCCCGCATTGAACAGGAACTGGTGGGGTGGGATGCTGAATAGCGGTTTTGTCATCTCACGGATCCCCTCCTGGTCAAAATCCTCCAGATTCTGCGAAGCCAGCAGCATGGCGGATTCCTTTTTGCGGACACGCTTGAGGCAGTTTCGGATGTACTCAATGGCTGTGGGATTCGACAGCCAGATATACAGCTCGTCCAGTGCCGCCACGGTATTGCCCTCGGTCAGCAGCTTGTCCGACAGGAACGACAGAATATTGAAAAGCATGGCGTTGCGAACATTCTTCGCTGCGCCCAACAGTCCTTTCACACCGAAAACGAGGAAACGACTGGAGGTGATGTTGGTGTGCCCATTGAAAAACTGCGCGTCCGCGCCCTTGCACATGGAGTGCAGCCCCAGCAGCACCTCACGCAGGATCTGCTCAGTGTAGAGCTGGTGGGCGGCCATGTCATAGCTTTTGTACTCCGCCTCGATCAGGTCATAGAGATCAGAGAGGATGGGGTAGTCCTCCGAGCGCATACGGCGGAAATTGGTCCGCTCTGTGATGCCCCATTTCCCATACAGCTTGGAGAGCATGATCTCAATGGTGTCGATATGGGCATCTGAAAAATCCTTGTAGGCGCGGAAGAAGTCCTTGAGGAAGGAAATGTGCTGTGCCAGCAGGGTGCTTTTTCGGAAGGCTTCCGGTGCTGCCGTATCGTCCGGGCCGCCGCCGTCATCCCAGCATTTCGGCTCCAGCACATTGATGATGTACTTACCCGCCATAAGGTCGGCAAAGCAGCCGCCGACAGCCTCGCACATTTCCTGCTGCTCATGCTCGGCATCCAGCGTGATAATGGATTTGCCGGACTCCAACAGATTGAGGATCAGGAGCTTCATCAGATAGCTTTTCCCCTGACCGGAGTTGCCGAGGATAAGGATATTGGCGGAGGTCTTGTCCTCGTCACGCTGGTCGAAGTCCACGAGGATATTGCTGCCGTACTTGTCTTTTCCAATATAGAAGCCCCTGGCATCCGTTTTACCGCTGTAATTGAAGGGATAGAGGTTTGCCACGGAGTTTGCGGGCAGGACTCTCTCGAACTGCGCTCCGAAAGCGTTGTAGCCCACGGGACTGACACAGCAGAAGCCCTGCTGCTGACGGAGCAGGAGCCTGTCCACATTGAGCTTGCTCCGTACCAGTTCGGTCAGCACATCGGTCTGCAGCAGCTTCAGTGCATCATAGTCTGGGGCAGTCAGCTCGATGTAGACCGCACAGTGGAACAACGGCTCCTTGTTGCGATGGCGGCTGCCCTCCATGGAGATCATATCCTGCAGGTTCGTTTCCGCAATGATGGTCTGGCGCAGGTCATTGGGATTGGACTTGTCCATACGGTTTTTGTTCGCGGCGTTGTGGAGGATACGATCCTCCTCGGCGGGGGTGAGCTGCCGGGTATAGATGCGCAGGGTGATGCCGTCCTTTTCGCCCAGATGCCGCAGCAGGGCCTGCTCGTCGGTCTGGGTAGGATATTCCCGCAGAGCCCACACGCAGCGGAAGGTGTTGCCGCAGATGAAGTGGTCGGGATTAAACTGCACCACGGAAGGTGCGATCATATCCAAGAAAGATTTGACCGGCGTGTCCTCCGTGTGCCTTGCTGTGGTTTTTTTCTTGTTTGCTGCCAAGTGATGTCCCTCCTTATTCACCGAAGATGATCCACCGGTCGCCGTCGTGGTCCTCGTACTGCTCCGTGGTCACATTCTGCTCAAAGTAGACACCCAGCATCTTTTTGAGATCCTGCTCACCGGCGCGGCGGACGGTGAAGCCGTTATCCTTGATGCTCTTTTCAATGCGGGAGAGGTAGCTGAACACATCGGATCCCTTTTTGTTGTACAGGCGGACGAGAATATAGAACTCGCGGCTGGAAGCCATGAGTACCTGAATACGATCCAGGTGCTTGCTGTCCTGCTCCAGCAGCTTTCGGATGACAGGCAGCTCATCCTCGTTTGCCCGCTGGCGATAGAATGCCTTGTTGTTCTCAAAGGACTCCTTGGAATTCAGCGCCAGCATCTCGATCTCCGCCATGCCCTTGACTACATTGAGCAGGGCATAGATCCTTGCGCCCACGCCGGCGTCCGGCAGAACGGAGATATTGGTGGGCTTGATGGCAAAGAACACCAGCTCCCCCATGCGGGTGGCGATGCCATAGTCGGTAATGTCATCAATGCCCATGAGCTGCCGGGTGGACTGCTCACGGGCATCTTTCTTTTTCTGCTTTCTACTCATGAGTCGAGCCTCCATTCGTAGTATTGTTGTTTTGTGATTAGGAAGGCAGCGGCATAGCGGATGAAGTCCAGAATGCTGGTGCCCTCATGCCGGATCGTCAGGAAGGCGAAGACTGCCGTCAGCACCAGCGGCAGGGCGATGCCGGTCTGGGTCAGCGCCAGGACGGAGAGAAGAAGTCCCACGCCGATGATGCCGATGTCCCGCAGCTCCCACAGCCACAGCGTGGCCTTTGCGGACAGGTTGTCCGGGTAAATGTACATGGCTGATTACCTCCAATAAGAATGAGGGAGGCCGCGGGTTTCCCGCGGCCTCCTATGATGCTTGGTCACTCCGCTTCCGTGTCATCCAGCGCATTCTCGATGAGCTGGATGAGGAACTGCTTTTGCTTGAGGTTGCAGGCTGCCAGATATTCCTTCAGTCGCTCGAAGAGCTCTGCCGGGATCTGTACCGCCAGGGTGCGCTCTGCTTTCATGCTGATCTGTCCTCCTTCGAAGTGTTCGGTGAAGATGCGCTCCACATATTCTGCCAGAGTGTTCAGCTCCAGCTGTTCTTTTTCTGCCATGATTTTTGCGTGGAGATCGGTGGATATCATGGCGCAGAGGTTCTTTTTCCCCTCCATCGGTTCTGCTCCTTTCCTCGATTTTGCAAGCAAAGCATACCGGAAGAAGGCGCGGAAAGCTATTCACCAAGTCTAACGAAGAAGCATGGCAAAACAGAAGCGATACCACCAAAGCGGCTATGCCGCCCGCGGAACGGCAGCGATCTGTCCCATAATAAACTCCACGCAAGGAATTGCCAGGCTATTATGTGAAGCTCAACATAACAGTGTTTATTTAATCATGGTCGTTATGAGAAGAACAGATGTGAAAACTGCGCCAGGAGAGGATTCCTGGCGCAGTTGCTTCACATAATGTGCTATGCTTTTTGAGACCCAAAACTTTTCAACCACTCCATTGTACTCCGGCTTTTCTGCCAGGAAGGCATTGAGGGAACTGGAGAATCCGAAACTCGTTCCAGAGCTTTCTGCTTCATTGTAAGACTTGAACGGGCATATATGTCTGTAGTTTTAATGTCGGAATGTCCGAGGAAATCGCGCACATGAACGAGATCATTATCCGCGTCGTAAATGTGCATTGCTTTAGTATGGCGCATCAAATGCGGAGGAATTTTCTCCGGTATGGAAGGATCAATCACTGAAGCGGCCTTGGCATATTTGTTTAGGATGTACGTA
>OBAI01000253.1_pt1 | contig 66331 bp, 45 predicted proteins | sample 1517461 | NCBI WGS metagenome assembly OBAI01 (sample SAMN04571696, study PRJEB22368) | human gut metagenome | biome: human gut; material: stool | host: Homo sapiens | place: Luxembourg | collected 2012-06-29
TGCAAAGAAAATGCAAACGAGCGCAATGAAAGCTTGCTTTCAAATTGCCGAGTGCTGCTTTTCTTCTGCAAAGATACAACAAAAAGCAACTTTTTGCAATAGTTTGTTCGGACTTTATGCTAAAAAGTGCCCATATTTTTAATTTTTATACTGAATATCAAGAAGTTACAAAACATAAGAAAATGACAAGATTAGCACACACAGTATCGAAGACAGGTTGAGGTAAAACCTTGTCATTTTTGTCAAAGTCATTTTTGTCATTTTCAAAATCAAAAACACATTTTGTGCTCTATAAAGAATATATATATAAATATATTTATATATATATTCTTTATAGAACTATTTTTCTATTTCCAAAATCGAAAATGACAAAAATGACTTTGACAAAAATGACAAGATTCAGATAAGCTAATATTCAGTAAAACTATATTACATTTTAACAATATTGCAACTTACAGAATATTGAGTACAATACATAACAAGAAAATCATTCCGAGCGTGCGATTTTATGCATAAAAGCCCCAAAATATCATGTCAACACCTTATCCTATTTTTGCATAGATTTTTGCATATTACCTGATTTTAAAGAGAAGCAACTTGCATATTTATTTAGCCATACCCCAAAAACCAACATGCATAAATATGTAAAACTACAGATTGGAGTGAAATGAATAAATATACATCTCGAAAAACGAAAAGGATTCAAAGGCGGAAAAGACAGTAAACAATCGTGACAAATCAGATTTTTCCATCAGCAATTCTATTTGTCAAAAAACACATGATGGGAAAAATCCATGAGCAAATCACGAATGAGCATTTCAGCTCTTTGACTGATGAAAATCAGAAAAAAGGACAAAATGTATATGATAAAATCGAATAATTTAGACCTGTACGGTTGGAAAGTCCCAAAACTTCTATAAGCAGCACGCCCTGAAAGGGCAGAAGCTCTTAGCCCAGGGCAGCGCCCTGGGTATAATGGCAATCTGCAAGGCGCCCTGTAAGGGCAAAAGCTTTACTAATTGTCTGGAGTTTTAAAGCTTTTGCCCTTACAGGGCGACAGGTTTGCGTCCGTAATAACCCAGGGCGTTGCCCTGGGCTAAGAGCTTCTGCCCTTTCAGGGCGTGCCAACCGTACAGGTCGAATAATTTTAGTCAGGAATTAGAGAATTAGAGAAGCCATTTCCACAGCCATCGAGCAATGTTTCTCTAATTCTTGACAGTAAATTCCACCTCAGCTTTCGCAAATGGGGAAATAACTGAAGATGAAGAAGCGATTATCTTATCACCTTCACCTCGCCATTCTTGCTCAGTTTCACAATGCTGGAAGGCGTGTGGGGCTTGTGCTCCTGGCGGCGACTCCAGCAAACATAGTCGACAGCCTCCAGGATTTCGGGCGAAATATCACGATAATTCTGTGCCGCAGGCTCACCACTCACATTGGCGCTGGTGCTTACCAAAGGCTTCTGGAAGCGGTAACACAACTCCTTGCTGAAAGGCTCGAAGGTGACACGCATGGCCAGACTGCCATCCTCTGCCACCAGATTGTTGGCCACGCCCGTAGCATCGTCGAGGATGACGGTTGTAGGCTTCACAGGCATGGCTGCATCGATAAAGTCCCACGCCACCTGAGGCACATTGCGGAAATAACGCGCCATACGGTCAGCGCTGTCTACAAGACAGATGAGTGCCTTGGAATCGTCACGACGCTTAATCTGATAAACCTTTGCTACTGCCTCGGCATTGGTGGCATCGCAGCCGATGCCCCATACCGTATCTGTGGGATAGAGTATCACTCCACCCTTTCGCATGCACTCCACTGCATTCTTAATGTCTTCTTGCTGTGTCATAATGCTGATATTATAATATGTATAATGTTTCTAAATGGTTTTATACTGCTCGATATCGCGCATACCGTTGAGGAAGTCGCGTGCCTCCATGCGCTTCTTGCCGCTTATCTGAATGGTGTCGAGCTGCAGCCACTCGTCGGCACAAGCCACGAGCAGGCTCTTGCCCTCTACACGGAGCGAGCCCACAGCGATGCCTTCTGCCAGAGCCTTGCCGGTCTTCGTGGTCTTGAAAACCTTCAGCACCTGAGCCTTGCCGCCCTCCTTCTGTATCTCGGTCCATGAGCCAGGATAAGGCGACAGACCGCGGATGAAGTCGTACACCTTCTTGGCTGGCTGGCCGAAACTGATGCGACAGGTCTCCTTGAAGATTTTGGGTGCATGATGCAGTTCCTGCTGTTCTGCCACCAACTCGTCCTGCGAGATGGAGTCGATGTTGCCATCGGCAGCTATCAGTTTGTCGATGGTCTTGAGCGCGATACCGGCACCGAGGTGCATCAGTCCGTCGTAGACATACTCCACATCGGCATCGTCGGGAATAGCGAAAGGCTCCTGCATGATGATGCGTCCGGTGTCGATGTCGTGATCGAGGAAGAAGGTGGTGACACCAGTCTGCGTCTCGCCATTGATGACAGCCCAGTTGATAGGCGCTGCGCCACGATACTGAGGCAACAGGGCGGCATGCACATTGAACGTGCCGAAGCGGGGCATGGCCCACACCACCTCGGGCAGCATGCGGAAAGCCACCACCACCTGAAGGTCGGCACGGAAGCCACGCAGCTGCTCCACGAACTCGGGATCTTTCATCTTGACAGGCTGCAGCACGGGCAAGCCCTGCTCCAAGGCATACTGCTTGACAGGAGGCGCCTGCAGCGTGTCTTGATGGCGTCCTACTGGTTTGTCGGGCTGAGTAACCACAGCCACCACATTATATCCGCCTTCTACGAGGCTCTTGAGGGATTCCACCGCAAACTCGGGTGTTCCCATAAAAACGATTCTTAAATCTTTCTTCTCCATAACAGTTGGGTTAAAGTTATTCTGCCGACATATCGGCCACAATCTTGCGATACACGGAGTACACCTTGGTACGGCTGATGTAGCCTACGAGCACGCCGGCTGTGTCGACCACAGGAAGCTGGGCCGCATCGGTCTGGTCGAACTTCTTCATCACCTCGTCCATCGGCTCGTGGTCGGAAAGTACTGCCGATGGCTGCAACATGAGCTGTCGCACAGTGAAACGGTTGTAAAGCTCTGACCTGAAGATAATGTGACGGATGCGGGTAATATCTATCACTCCCAAGAGTACACCTCCCTTGTCGACCACTGGCAGGAAGTTGTTGTTGCTGCGGCTTATCTCAGCCACGAGTTTGCTCATAGGCAGATCGGCATGAATGGGATGATAGTCTTTCTCGATGACGCTCTGCATGCTCATCAGCGTGAGGGCCGAACGGTCGATGTGATGAGTGAGCAGCTTGCCCTCTCTTGCCAGTCGCAGGGCGTAGATGCTGTGGCTCTCGAAGATGCTGATGGTGAGGTATGACGAGATGCAGACGATCATGAGCGGCATGAAGAGCTGATAGCCTCCCGTGAGTTCGGCGATGAGGAAGATGCCCGTAAGCGGCGCATGCATCACACCCGTCATCACGCCTGCCATACCCATGAGCGTGAAGTTCTGCTCGGGCACGTAGACACCTATCTCGTTGGCATTCCAGAAGCGGGAGAAGAAGAAACCCGCAAAACCGCCGATAAAGAGCGAAGGTGCGAAGGTTCCACCACAACCGCCACTGCCATTGGTTGCCGATGTGGCAAACACCTTGGTGAGGGTGACGAGTCCGATATAGACAAGCAGCAGATGGCTGTTGCCATAGAAGAGCGAGTTGCTCATCACCTGCCCCCACTCTGCCTCTGTCCTGCCCTTGAGCAGGATGTTGACAGCCGAGTAGCCCTCGCCATAGAGCGAAGGAAACAGGAAGATAAGGCTGCTCAGGATGAGTCCGCCCAAGAGGAGTTTGGCATAAGGATGCTTGCCCAGACGGGCGAACATGCCCTCGCAAGCCGACATGGTGCGCATGAAGTAAAGGCTGACAAAGCCGCAGAAGATACCCAACAGGATACATATCGGCGCACGGTCGAGCACCCAGGGCGAGGTGAGCGTGAAGTCGAAGAGCGACTTCGAGCCCATCAGAATATAGGTGAAACAGGTAGCTGTGACACACGAGATGAGGATGGGCAGAAGCGAAGCCATTGACAGGTCGACCATCAGCACCTCGAGCGTGAAGACCAGTCCGGCTATAGGTGCCTTGAAGATTCCGGCAATGGCGGCACTGGCTCCGCAGCCCACCAGCATGATCATCGTCTTCTTGTCCATGCGGAAGATCTGTCCCAGATTGGAACCGATGGCCGAACCGGTAAGCACAATAGGCGCCTCGGCTCCCACAGAACCGCCGAAGCCAATGGTGATGCCAGAAGCCACCACCGACGACCAGCAGTTGTGGCTGCGCAGCTTGGAGTTCTTGGTAGAGATGGCGTAGAGCACGCGGGTAATACCATGCGAGATATTGTCGCGCACCACATACTTGATAAAGAGCGACGTGAGGTAAATGCCCACGATTGGGAAGAGCAGGAAGAGCAGGTTGTACGTGTTCTTGACAAATCCCGATGTGAGCAGAATCTGTATCTCGTGCACGATTCCATGCAGGAAATAGCCTGCCACCGAGGCGAGCACCCCGATGACAAATGCGAGGATGAGTGTCATCTGGCGGTCGGAAATATGTTCCTTCTGCCAGGCCACCATCTTGTCGACCCAACTTTTCCTTGCTTCTAAAATATCGTCATCCATTAATATATATATTATTGAACTTTCGAAAGTTCAGAAGTTATAGAAGTTAAAGAAGTTATCACTCCCTTCGGTCGTTAGAAGTTATAGCCAACAGCCTTCTGGGTTGAATATCTATCTGCAAAGCATATGGCTTTAACTACTCTAACTTCTTTAAATTCTTTAACTTCCCCATTTACGAAAGTTGAGTATATTATTTTTTATTTTGGCACGGATTACGCAGACTACACGGATTTTATCTTCTGACTGCCACAACGCTTTCACCAAGGAATATGGCATCAGCCTCTGTGTTGTCCGCGCCTCATCATTCCTTAAAACTCCGAAGTGAAATGGAACCTGATATGTTCGAAGTCCTGCTGTGCCATGCTGAGCACATAGCCCGAGTCGGCGAGGAACACGTCTCTGCCCTCTATGTCCTTGGCCATGTACTGATACTTGCGCTTCTTGAAGTTCTCCAGCTCCTGCGCATCGTCGGCCTCTATCCAGCAAGCCTTGTGCAGGTGGACAGGTTCCCAGCGACACTTGGCGTTGTACTCGTTCTCCAAACGATACTGGATGACCTCGAACTGCAACTGTCCTACGGTTCCCACGATGCGACGGCCGTTGAACTGGTTGACAAACAGCTGTGCCACACCCTCGTTCATCAACTGCTCCAATCCCTTCTGGAACTGCTTGCTCTTCATTGGGTCGTCGTTCTCGATATACTTGAAGAGCAGAGGCGAGAACGAAGGCAAACCACGGAAGTGCAGCAGCTCGCCCTCGGTGAGCGTGTCGCCTATCTTGAAGATGCCGTTGTCGGGCAGACCTACGATGTCGCCTGGATAAGCCTCGTCGATGGTGCTCTTGCGCTGCGCCATGAACTGTGTGGGCGAAGAGAAACGGACGGTCTTGCCCAATCGTACGTGCAGGTAAGGCTGATTGCGCACAAACTTGCCCGAACAAATCTTGCAGAAGGCAATACATGAACGGTGGTTGGGGTCGATATTGGCGGTGATCTTGAAGATGAAGCCTGTAAACTTGCTTTCCTCTGGCTCTACCAGTCGCTCCTCGGCCTGAGTGGGCTTGGGCGACGGTGCTATCTTGACGAAGCAGTCGAGAAGTTCCTGCACACCGAAGTTGTTGAGCGCAGAACCGAAGAACACCGGTGCCACCTCGGCCGATCGGTAAGTCTCCACATCGAAGGCTGGATAAACGCCGTCGACCAACTCCAGATCCTCACGCAACTGGGCAGCCTCGCGCTCACCCACATGCTGATCGAGCGCTTCGGAGTTGACGTCCACTTCCACCTTCTCGGTCACGCGCTGCTTGTTGGGAGTAAAGAGGTTGAGTTGCTGCTCGTAGATATTGTACACGCCCTTGAACCGGGCACCTTGTCCGATAGGCCAGCTCAGGGGTCGAACCTTGATCTTGAGTTCTTCCTCCAGTTCGTCGAGCACGTCGAAGGCATCGCGGCCCTCACGGTCCATCTTGTTGATGAAGATGATAACAGGCGTATTGCGCATACGGCACACTTCCATCAGCTTGCGGGTCTGAGCCTCCACACCCTTGGCTGAGTCGACCACGATGATGGCTGAGTCAACGGCAGTCAGCGTGCGGTAAGTGTCCTCGGCAAAGTCTTGGTGACCGGGAGTATCGAGGATGTTCACCTTGTAGGGATCGCCATGCTCGCCATCGGGCAAGTAGTCGAACTCCATCACCGACGTGGAAACAGAAATACCACGCTGTTTCTCTATATCCATCCAGTCGGAAGTGGCTGTCTTGCGTATCTTATTGTTCTTTACGGCACCTGCCACCTGTATCTGTCCACCAAAGAGAAGGAACTTCTCGGTCAGTGTGGTCTTACCTGCATCAGGGTGAGAAATAATGGCAAACGTTCTTCTTCTTTCAATCTCTTTCATCTCGTTGTATATATATTTTGAACTTTTCTCAAGTTCTGTATATTATTATTGCACTTTAGCAAGTTCAGAAGTTATGGAAGTTAAAGAAGTTATCACTCCCTTCGGTCGTTAGAAGTTATAGCCAACAGCCTTTTTGGTTGAAAATTTAGCTGTAAAGCATTTGGCTTTAACTTCTCTAACTTCTTTAAATTCTTTAACTTCCCCATTTGCGAAAGTTGAGTTATTATAAAATATGTATATCCTAAAAATCAAACACTACATGTCGTCGTCAAACTTCAAGCCCTCTGTACGGTCCTTGATGTAATAATCGCTCAGCATGCCCACGAAGGTGCTGATCTCGTTCACGGCACGGGCTGTCTCGGGCGTTATCTCCTTCTTCTGCAGGCGGAGCATCATCACGCCATAGAGTGCGTCCAAGCAGGTTTCTATCTCGTTCACATCCTTGTCGCCCTTGTTGCGCAACTCTACGATGTAGGGCAACACCTTGTAGTATTCGGCATTATAGATGGGGAACTTGCTGCTCTGCAGCAGCATTCCGTGCAAGTCGATGACGTCCTTGAGCAACACGCGGTTGATATCGAGATGTCCATACTCGCGCTTTCCTTCCTCGTTCATCATGCGGATGAGGTTGCCAAACCAGTCCAGCTCCTCGGCTTTCTGCTCGTCGGTATAGTCGAAACGGTCGATATACTGCTTGCGGATAACGGGCAGCGAACAGCCATAGGCACGGATAATGTCCTCCACCTGCCACATATACAACAGGTATTCGGCGATACTTTTCTTTCTTAACTCTTGTGCTACAAACATATGTTTTGTGAAAATAATATTCTCATATAATCTTTCCGGGCACACGCCCCGTAGGACAGCCTAAAACTCGGGCAGATGATACAGGTTGAACACCGTGCCTATCAGCGCTATCAGCGAGAAGATGATCACCACACTGCCTATCACCTTATTAATAATAAGAATGCCATTGGTATCAAACTTGCCGCGTATCTTGTCGATGAGCCAGGTAAGACCAAACCACCACAACAAGGCGCCAAACACGATGCTGAGATAGCCCACGCCCATCTCAATAGGCATGTCGGGAACCACAAAGGCAAACTGCGCGTATGTGGCCATGAAGAGGAACACGATGAGCGGATTGGAGAGGGTGACGAGAAAGGCCGTCAGTCCGTTGTGGAACAATGTGCCCTGCTTGTTGCTGCTCTTGTGCATATTCTTCATCGGGTTGCTCATGAAACAATACACTCCGAAGACAAGCAGCAGCAGACTGCCCGAAATCTGAAGATAGAACTTGTTCTGGGCATTGTTGACAAAATCCATCACAAAACTCATACCCAAACCCGTGAACATGGCATACACGATGTCGCTGCAAGCAGCACCGATGCCTGTCACAAAACCATACCAGCGCCCCTTGTTCAACGTGCGCTGAATACACAAAATACCTACTGGACCCATGGGAGCAGAGGCAATGATACCTATGACAATACCCTTGAAAATGAAATCAAGGATGTTTATCTCTATTGGAAACAATGAATTCATACGAGGTGCAAAGATACAATTTTTTAATCATACAATGCAAATTTTCCGTCTAAAAGTTTGTCCGATGCATTTTTTTTCTTATCTTTGCCATCAAATTTTAAAACTCTAACTTATTAAAAAACATAAACAATATGACAGAAAATGCATTGAAGCCGTATGTAATCGGCTTGGACCTTGGCGGCACCAACTCTGTTTTCGGTATCGTTGACGCACGTGGTGAAATCAAGGCTACTACAGCCATCAAGACCGGTGGCTATGACAACGTGAATGATTACGTAAAGGCAGCTGTCGAAGCACTACAACCTATTATCGAAACCGTTGGTGGTATTGAGAAAATCAAGGCTATGGGTATCGGAGCACCTAATGGCAACTTCTATAAGGGTACTATCGAGTACGCTCCCAACCTGCCCTGGGCTCACACTTGTGTAGTTCCTTTGGCAGACCTCTTCAGCAAGGCTCTTGGCGGACTCCCTGTAGCGCTTACCAATGATGCCAATGCGGCAGCACTGGGCGAAATGACTTATGGCGCAGCACGTGGACTGAAGAACTTCATCGACATCACTTTGGGTACTGGCGTAGGCTCTGGCATCGTGATTGACGGAAAGATGGTTTATGGCTGCGATGGTTTCGCAGGCGAGCTGGGCCATGTGGTTATGGTTCGTGGCAAGGAAGGCCGTACATGCGGCTGCGGCAGAACTGGCTGTCTGGAAGCTTACTGCTCTGCAACAGGTGTGGCTCGTACTGCACGCGAATTCCTCGAGAAGAGCGATGAGCCTTCATTGCTCCGCGAAATCAAGCCGGAGGACATCACCTCTTACGAGGTAAGTATTGCTGCCAGCAAGGGCGATGCCCTGGCTAAGCGCGTGTACGACTTCACTGGCAAGATGCTCGGTGAGGCTTGTGCCGACTTCGCAGCATTCGCTTCACCTGAGGCTTTCGTCTTCTTCGGCGGTCTTACCAAGGCTGGCGATCTCTTGATGAAACCTCTCAAGGAGTCATACGACAACGCTGTATTGCCTATTTTCAAGGGCAAGGCTAAGTTCCTTGTGTCAACTCTCGACGGCAGCTCTGCAGCTGTTCTCGGCGCAAGCGCTGTGGGTTGGGATATGTAATTTGTCATCATCTTTACAAAAATCCTGGACTTTTTTTGTTTATCGTTCCAGGAACATACAGTATGCCTCCGAAGTGAATTCGGGGGCATTCTCGTTTTTATCACAGATGTATTTAGTGACAAATACTGCATTGTTTTTGATAGAACTGCTACATTGTTTTAAAGAAAAAGAAGCATTATTTTTTGAACTTTAGCAAGTTCAGAAGTTATGGAAGTTAAAGAAGTTATCACTCCCTTCGGTCGTTAGAAGTTATAGCCAACAGCCTTTTTGGTTGAATATTTAGCTGTAAAGCATATGGCTTTAACTTCTCTAACTTCTTTAAATTCTTTAACTTCCCCATTTGCGAAAGTTGAGTTATTTTTAAAAAGAACTGCTGCATAATCGTGACAGAAATCTACATTTCAAGCACTTTTTACATGACGTAAATCAATTTTTCCTCTTATTCCGCACTTTTTTCTCAAAACCTCACTCGTTCTTATAGTTTTTTCGTATCTTTGCACAACCAAACAAAGGTGCGGACAGGATTGTAAACAAGATAACATGACACATCACAGTCGTCCGGCACTCTCATACGATTGTATTGAACATCATTTCAAGTTAAGAATCACATTTAATTAAAAATCACAAAAGAATAAGTAAAAATGAAAAAGATTTACACAGTGGCTAAATACGCCAAAAGCATCATGCTCGCAGCTGTAATGACAGCAAGCGCTTTGACTACAGTAAATGCTCAAGAAGCAGACAACACTACCTATGCTCCAGCAGAAGCCAACAGCTGGTGGAGAGGCGAAGAGGTAACAGGTGAAGAACAGCAAGTTTATGTATATAATGTTGGCGCTGGCATTTTCGTAACTACCGACGACACTCCCTCTGAGAAAAATATCGACAATGCTGCACTCTGGACACTTTCCAACAACCAGTTCAGTTGTGGGGAGTACCACATAAATATGTGGAGTAATTCAAACGCGGGACTTAAATGGTATACAGCTATAAACACAGACAAAGCCACAGTATTTAACTTTGTAACAGGCGATACCCAAGACAGAGGCTTTTCTTATAAATTATCTAAAACAGACGGCTGGGTGATATTTTATACACGCTATTTCAACGTTGATAACAACGAATACACAGCAGCAAAAACCGAGAGCGAATTCAACGACTTCCTCTTTATCTCTCCTGAACAGAAAGAGGCTTACAGCACATATTCTGCGCTCTACAAAGAAGCAAGTGAATTGACAAGCAACGAGAAAATTTCTACAAGTTTGCTCAACCAGCTGAAAGAAGTCCTCACCTCTACAGCTACAGCCAATTACGACACATATTCTGCGGACAAGACCACATTGCAGAACATCATCGAGGAAATCAAGACTTACCTCAACAGCACTCCTACAGGTATCGACAACATCAATGCTACCTCTTCTGCCAAGGCTGAAGCTATTTTCAGCGTGAACGGTGTTCGCAACGCCCAGCTCAACAAGGGACTCAACATCGTGAAGATGAGCGACGGTTCTGTCAAGAAGATCATGATTAAGTAATCTTCTACTACAATACTACATACAAACGAGAAAGGCTGTGTCAAAGGGATTCTTCCCAATGACACAGCCTTTTTTGATTGAATACTTAGCCATAAAGCATATGGCTATAACTTCTTTAACTTCTATAACTTTTTTAACTTAACTTCCCCATTCGCGAAAGCTGTTTTACTTCTGCAGTGTAACTCCCATCAGTCCTACAACCACCTCGTTGCTCAAGGCGCGGAGAGTCAGCGAACGGAGTTTCTTCTTGGCGTTGAGAGGCATGTCGAGCATCGTGGCAGCGCCACCAGGCAGGGCACACATCGCCAACTTCATATCAGGAAAATCGCCGGCAGTGGCTGCCTCCTGATAGTGAGAGTCGCGGAAAAGATGACGGCTTACAATACCTGTATTCAGACCTATGCGGTAAGGACGAACGGCAGGCATGGCAAAAGCCACAGCATTCTCCACAAAGTCTTGCTCGATAGGACACCAGTTGACAGGTGGAACAAGCATCAGCTCGTCTGTCGTACCGTCGGTATATTCCACTCTCACCACGGCATTCTCTATGGCAAACTGCATGGGGTTGGTAGAGCCAGCCATCAGCAGATAGGCATGCGAAGCCTTGCCAAACAAAGGAATGGTGATGCTGTCGGGATAATTGTCCCACAAACTGGTATAGGCAATATTCTTGCCCTCGGCAGGTGTGCGGAACGACAAGCCTGGCAAGGTTTCGAAAGATCCGTCCTTCACCATGCTGCGCAACTTGGAGTCGTCTATCTTGGCGAGTTTCTTCGTTGAACACCAGTCGCCCATTCCCTGCGTAGGCACACAGAGTGTGGTGTAAGGCGAGCGGGGTGTAAGGTATTGGTTCTTGAAGATGTCGCTCACTTCCGAATTGAAGGCAGCATCCATGTTCACCATTCTTCGCTTTCCGTCGTTCAACTGGTCGAAGTCATTGCCCACACCTGTCATCGTTCCCCATCGGTCGGCCGTCTGTTCCGCAACGGCATCAGCCAAGGTATAAGTCTTCTTTACCTCAACCTCATCATTGTCTACGGGCTTGATGGTTGCCAGCTCCACGTGCTGGCGCTTGTCGGCTGTCAGTTCGGTGTCTTTATATTTTCCTCCACCCATATTCTGACGTATCACAATCTGCAGCGGACGGGCGAAGTTCTGCTCAATGTCGAAGATTTCCTTGTCGCCCACTCTTCTGAACGAGTAGTCCAAATAAGGCGTATGCACCGACGCGCTGTCCCATGCTGCGGGGAAACCAGGACGAATGATGCACTTGCCCTCTAATGCATTGGGCGTGATGCCATAAAGGCCTTCGATAAACGCACGCGACGCAATGCCCGTCACATCAGAGAAGTCGCGATAGCCCTCGCCTGTGGCACGGTCCATCGTCGACAACTGTCCGAAGTTGCCCGGACTGCTGCCAAGATACATAAAGTCGAGCACATTGGCTTTCAGCAGTCGGTAAGCCTCCTCCGCTCTTCCTGCCTGATAATAAGCCAGCACGGTATGCATCACCTCTGCCATCGCCACATTGTTGATACTCCATTCGTAAGGCGACCAGTCGGATGTGCTCACCGTCTGATATTCCTGTCCATCATATATATAAGGTACGCGCGGGATGTGCCTGTCCACATACTTCGTTGCCAGATAGTTCTGTTCGCCAGTTCCTGCGCCACAGTCTATCGGTGTGTAGATGCTCCACAGCGCTGCGTCCTTATGAACTCGCTTCAGTCCCATGAAATCCTGATATTCAGCCCAGTGGCCGAAATCTTTCAGCCACAGTCGGCTGTTCATGGCTTTCAGTATCCTGTCGGCTTCCTCACGATAAGGTGCAGGATTCTCGCCTATCATCTCTGCCATGCGGGCAGCCAAGAGGTTGGCGCGGTAGTTATAGGCCGACGAATGGGTTACGCCACCGCTGTTGTATTGCAGCGCATCGCTTGCCCAGATACAGCAATAGGCATCGTAGAGTCCATCGTTGTCGGGATCCCAGGTGTTCTTCTCCCAGGCGAGATGACTCTTGATGACAGGCCACATCTTGCGCATATAGGCTGTATCGGCGTCAAACTGGAAATGCCAGAGCAGCTCGTCGATATACACCAGGTTCATGTCGTAATGGTGGAACTGCTTGTTGTTCTCTGGATTGCGGCAGATGTAGCCATTGCTGTACATCGGCGTACCCCATTCGTAGGCGCCACGCGAGAGATTGTGCTCCTTGTCCATCACATGAGGACGGGTCACAGGGATGTCGGTCACCTGACTCTTGGCATAGGCATCGAAATGAATGCGCTGGCGGTCGAACATACCCAAGAAATCGCCCATATAGGCTGCACGCCAGCCTGGCAGAGGCATTCTCCAGCCCACAGCGCCATGCGTCCACACTTGCCCGTTCCAGGCTCCGTCTGCAGCCATGACCATGGTTCCGCCTACAGGATTCAGATAAGCATCGGGAGTATTGAAGATGACGGAAGAAGACAAGTCGGAACGCCACTGCTCTGCTGCCTGATAACGCTTACACAGCTCTGAGTTCTTGCCTGTCGACAAGACGGTGTTGTCGACCGAGAAATACAGTTCGGCTGCGCCCTTCTGAGGCATCATGCCTGCAACGGTAGAGAGCATCTTGGGCTGGGCAGGCGCATCGAAGGCCTCAGGACCGTCGAACTTGCCGATGTCGCCGGCTCTCTTAAACTTGCTCAACCTGGTTTCGCATATCATACCCACAATCTCTATTTTCGCCTTGCCAAAATTCTCGGCAGCGAATTTCCAGACAGCACCTTCCGTCTGCGGATAAGCCAACACCGAGAGCTTCAGCACACCACTACCCCATCGCTTGTCCTTCATCAGATACTCACGCTTTCCAGCCTCATATCTTGCCTTGCAGTAGTCTACCGAGTCGAGCTGAAAAGCCTGACCGTTGCATTTGATCACGAAACGGATGTTGCGATGATTGTTCTTCTTAAAGATAGCGAATATAGGACGGTCGCTGGTTTCCAGTCGCCATTCATCCACACTGCCATAGAGGGCGCGTGTATAACGATTGTTGCCATTCACACAGCTAAAACCTCTACCGTCGGGGTGGTAGTTGGCAGTACGCTGCATCACTCCTTGCGCTGACGAGGACAACATTCCCATCATACAAGCCGATACGACTGCGAAAGTTTTTAATTTAGTTTGTTTCATGTTGGTTGATGTTTCTTATTATTCAAGTTTTATATTTTACTCAAGTTTCGCAAGAGGTTTAAGTACGGGCTGAAGGCCCAAAAGCTCTTAGCCCAGGGCAGCGCCCTGGGTATATTGGCAGTCAACAAGGCGCCCTGTAAGGGCAAAAGCTTTGTAAATTGCCTGGAGTTTTAAAGCTTTTGCCCTTACAGGGCGATAGGCTATCACCCGTAATAACCCAGGGCGCTGCCCTGGGCTAAGAGCTTCTGCCCCTTCAGGGCGTGTGGGGCAAAACTTGCGAAACTTCAGTATTGAATCCACTTTAAAAAGTAGTTTTTGATTCTTTTCCCTACAAAATGCTATTTGATAATCAGATGGTTACATTTGAAGAAATTATCAAAAATGACTTTTTCAAGTGGGCTCAGTATTTTATTCAAGCCTTGGTTAAGTCTCTTTTCTGTTGGATTTACGACTTTCTGTCTCGTCCAAACCGCATGGCTTGCCTGTGTCTCGCGTACCTATTAGTATAGGCATCCCAAGCTGGTGTGTACAAAGATAAGCAAAATTTCCGACAGCACAATCATACACCCCTCGCTTTTGTACGGTTTTACATCTTTATGGACGATTTCTTATGCTTTATTGAACTATTATACCTATCTTTGCAGAAGATATAAAAGACTTTGCAGAAGAAATAAAAACTTAAAGGCTATTATAATCGATATGATCAGACAACAACGCAAAAGACTTATTGCAACATGCCTCACCTGCGCACTGCTCACAGCAGTCAGCGCACAGGCTCAGTTCTTGCCTTCCACCACACAGGAAGCCAAACCTGGTATAAGATGGTGGTGGATGGGATCGGCAGTCGACAAGGAGAACTTGGGATGGAATCTCGACCAATATGCCAAGGCCGGCATAGGCGCAGTGGAGATAACTCCACTCTATGGCGTACAGGGAAACGACAAGAACGACATACCTTACCTCTCGCCACGATGGATGGAGATGCTCAGATTCGTGGAAAAGAAAGACAAGGAATTGGGCATTAAGACCGATATGGCTACCGGAACAGGATGGCCCTTCGGCGGACCTTGGGTTCCACTGAGCGAGGCTGCCTGCAAGGCTGTTTTCGTCGACACCATTGTAGATGTCAAAAAGAAACTCATGGACATCAACTTCACCCTGCCCGAGAAAGAGCGCAACTTCGCCAAACTGAAAGTCATCAAGGCTTATCCCATGGCAGGAGCCACCAAGAAGAAACGCGTCATCGCACTCTACGAGAGCCGCACCCGACAGATGGTGAAGCGTGCTGCGCCTGGAGGCGAAGGCTACGTCATCGACCACTTCGACTCTACTGCCGTAGCCCATTATCTGGCACACATCGACAGCGCCTTTACGGCTTCGGGAACACCTTTTCCACATACTTTCTTCAACGACAGCTACGAAGTGTATGGCGCCAACTGGACTCCTACCCTGCTGACTGAGTTCGAAAATATGCACGGCTACAAATTGCAGGACAAATTCCCCGAGTTCCTGGATGGCGACGCAATCGTTGTGAGCGATTATCGCGAGACCCTGGGAGAGATGCTGCTGCACAATTTCACCAAACAATGGACAGCATGGGCACACAAGCACGGAGCCATCACACGCTACCAGGCGCACGGCTCACCCGCCAACCTCATTGACTGTTATGCGGCTGTCGACATTCCAGAGATAGAAGGCTTCGGACTGACCGACTTCGGCATCAAGGGCCTGCGCAAGGATCCGGGGAAGACCCGTCCCAACTTCAGCGACCTGAGTATGCTGAAATATGCTCCTTCGGCTGCCCACATCACGGGCAAGAAATATACATCAAGCGAGACTTTCACCTGGCTCACCGAGCACTTCCGCACGTCACTGAGTCAGATGAAACCCGATATGGACCTGATGTTCTGTGCCGGCGTCAACCACATGTTCTTCCACGGCACAGCCTATTCGCCAAAGAACGATCCATGGCCAGGATGGAAATTCTATGCTTCCATCGACATGAGCCCCACCAACAGCATCTGGCGCGATGCGCCCGAACTGATGAAATACATCACCCACTGTCAAACCTATCTGCAATGGGGACAGCCCGACAACGACTTCCTGGTGTATCTGCCCGTAAGAGACATGTGGCGCACCAATACCAAGAAATGGCTCATGATGTTCGACATTCACAGCATGGCGAAGAAGGCTCCCGAGTTTATCCAGTGCATCCTCGATATCGACAAGGCCGGATTCGACTGCGACTACATCAGCGACCAATACCTGCGATCGTGTACTTATCAGAACGGCATGATAGAGACTGCTGCCGGAACACGATATAAGGCGCTGGTCATTCCCGGCAACAACATCATGCCAAGCGACGTGATACAGCACATCTCGCAGCTGAAGGCGCAAGGAGCCAAGATTATCAAGGGCGACAACACGGAGGCGATGGCAAAGGCTGCCAACCCTGAAATGATGAGAAAACTATATGGACTGAAGCTGATACGACGCAGCAACAAGTACGGTCATCACTACTTCATCGCCAACCTCACCGACCACGACATCAAGGCCCAAGTGCCTATAGCTACAGGAGAGAACGCTGCGCTGTGGTACAATCCGATGAACGGATCTTACCATGCTGCTGTGATAAACGAACGCGGCGAACTGGCCATCAACCTCAAAAGTGGCGAAAGCAGAATCCTCCTCAGTACACAGAAAGAGTCGGCACCCTGGTTGCAAGACAAGAAACTGCGCATGGCAAAGACCGAACCTCAAACCATAGACAAGGGTGAAAGCATCGACCTCACCGCCAACACCTGGAAGCTCTCCTTCACTGAGGAAGCACCAAAGGTAGAGGAAACCTTCAGCCTGCAGGGTCTCAAGACATGGGAGAGCCTCAGCGACAAGGCCCAGGTGACGATGGGAACTGGCGTCTACGAGACAACGTTCAAGCTGTCGAAAGAGCAAACCAAGAAACAATGGAGCATCGACTTAGGCGACGTGCGCGAAAGTGCCCGCGTCTACATCAACGGCCATTACATAGGCTGCGCCTGGGCTGTGCCTTACATTCTCCACTGCAAGGATGCACTGTCGAAGGGCAAGAACACCATCCGCATAGAAGTGACCAACCTGCCTGCCAACCGCATTGCAGCACTCGACCGCGAAGGTGTGAAATGGCGCAAGATGAAGGAAATCAACGTCGTAGACATCAATTACAAGAAAACCACCTACGACAAGTGGGAACCTGTGCCAAGCGGACTCAACAGCACCGTCAAGCTGGTGGAAGTAAAATAAACCTGGTAAGGAGAAAGAGAGATAAGGAGATAAGGAGTTAAGAAGTTAAGGAGTTAAGAAGTTAAGGAGTTAAGAAGTTAAGGAGTTAAGGAGTTAAGGAGTTAAGGAGTTAAGGAGTTAAGGAGTTAAGACATATGCTTTACTGCTAAATATTCAACCAAAAAAGCTATTGGCTTTACTGCTAAATATTCAACCAAAAAAGCTATTGGCTTTAACTTCTAACGACCGAAGGGAGTGATAACTTCTTTAACTTCTATAACTTCTGAACTTGCTAAAGTTCAATAAAATAAAACAAACAATGAACAAGATAAATCAACTATTTGAAAGTCGTAAAGACCGCAAGCTGCTGAGCTTGTATTTCTGTGCCGGTTGTCCCACTCTCGAAGGCACGGGCGATGTCATCAAGGCAATGGAACGTCATGGCATCGATATGATAGAGGTGGGCATACCTTTCAGTGACCCTTTGGCCGACGGACCAGTCATTCAGAGTGCCGGAACGCGGGCTCTGAAGAACGGTATGACCGTGAAGACTCTCTTCGGACAACTGAAAGCCATCAAGGGCGAAGTAAGCCTTCCTCTTGTGCTGATGGGCTATCTCAACCCCATCATGCACTTTGGCATCGAGGCTTTTTTCAAAGAATGTGTTGAGGCTGGAGTGAGTGGAACCATTATTCCCGACCTGCCTTTCGACGACTATCTCAAGGTGGTGAAACCTATAGCCGACAAGTATGACATTCGTGTCATCATGATGATAACTCCAGAAACCAGCGAGGAGCGAATCCGCTTTATCGACGAGCATACCGACGGTTTTATCTATATGGTCAGTTCGGCAAGTATCACTGGCGCTCAAAGCAGTTTCGGAGATGCCAAGCTCGCTTACTTCAACCATATCAACGGCATGAAACTTCGCAATCCCCGAATGATAGGTTTCGGTATCAGCAACAAGCAGACTCTCACCAGTGCCCAGGACAATGCTGCGGGAGCCATCATTGGAAGCAAGTTTGTTACCTTGCTCAATGAGACGCTCGACCCAGACAAGGCACTCGACGAACTCTTTGAGGCACTGAAAAAATAAGTGAAGAGTGAAGAACGAAGAGTGAAGAATTCATCTGTTTCGTTTGTGGCACAAGGGCGAAAGTCTAATTTAATATTTAACATTTAATTCAAGTTTCGCAAGCTCAGAAGTTAAAGAAGTTATCGCTCCCTACGGTCGCTGAGGAGTTAAGACAACAGTCTTTTTGGCGTATTTTTTTAAGCAGCAAGACATACGTCTTAACTCCTTAACTCCCTTAACTCCTTTAACTTCCTGATATGCGAAAGTTCAGTCTGATACTTTTTGGATTTACCGTTGAGCATGTGCTCGTACGTAAAAAGTTTTTTTATGAAAAAAGTGTCAAAGTATCATTTTCTTTGCTGAACGTAAAGATAAATGACTGACATATAATAAGATAGAAGAATGATACATTTTGGATTATCTTACAAGAAGTATCATAGAAGTATCATTAATCTGATAGAAGTATCATAAAAAACGTCATCTAAGTATCACAAAATCTTCATGAGGCATTATGCATAAAAGCAAAGCCGCCGATCTGCAAGGAGTGCCCAAAAATCGTCCGACTTTTGGGCACTCTGTGCCCACCGCATGGGCAATCAATGCCCGTCGCTTGGTCAGTTGATGCCCATCGCTTGTTCACTGAGTGCCCATCGCTTGTTCACTGAGTGCCCACTTGACGGGCAAGACAGACCACCTGATGGGCTCTTACAGAACGGCTTATGTGATTTTATTCCTAATCCAGCTTGTCAATCTTTCTTCTTATTCATAGTTTGTATTGGCATTCTTTACATACAGGAAGAGTAGGTGCTAAAGTTTTTTATCAAACTGTTGAACTTTGGCAAGTTCAGAAGTTATAGAAGTTAAAGAAGTTATCACTCCCTTCGGTCGTTAGAAGTTATAGCCAACAGCCTTTTTGGTTGAATATCTATCTGTAAAGCATATGGCTTTAACTTCTCTAACTTCTCTAACTTCTTTAACTTCCCCATTTGCGAAAGTGAGTTATTGACTTATTCGGGTGCAAAATTACAGCAAAAAACTGATATAGAGAAAGAAAAGAGAAAGTTTTTATAATCTAACTCAAGTTTCGCAAGTGGTTTAAGTACGGACTGAAGGCCCAAAAGCTCTTAGCCCAGGACAATGGAACAAGCAGCACGCCCTGAAAGGGCAGAAGCTCTCAGCCCAGGACAATGGAACAAGCAGCACGCCCTGAAAGGGCAGAAGCTCTTAGCCCAGGGCAACGCCCTGGGTATAATGGCAATCAGCAATGCGCCCTGTAAGGGCAAAAGCTTTATAGATTGCCAGGAGTTTTAAAGCTTTTGCCCTTACAGGGCGACAGGTTACCGCCCCAAACAACCCAGGGCGATGCCCTGGGCTAAGAGCTTCTGCCCTTTCAGGGCGTGCTGCTTATATGAACTTCTGCCCTTTACCTTTGCTTTACCCTTCGGCCAGCGATTTTCAATTCCGCTACGCGCCGGTGACCGTTGGTTCAGGGCGTGTGGGGAAAAACTTGCGAAACTTCAATTATGAGCCCACTTTAAAAAGTAGTTTTTGGTTCTTTTCCCTACAAAATGCCATTTGATTATCAGATGGTTACATTTGAAGAAATTATCAAAAATGACTTTTTCAAGTGGACTCATAACTGAACTTTCGCAAGTGGTTTAAGTACGGGCTGAAGGCCCAAAAGCTCCTAGCCCAGGGCATCGCCCTGGGTATAATGGCAATCAGCAAGGCGCCCTGTAAGGGCAAAAGCTTTATGTATTGCCTTGATTTTTAAAGCTTTTGCCCTTACAGGGCGACAGATTTGCGTCCAAAACAACCCAGGGCGCTGCCCTGGGCTAAGAGCTTCTGCCCTTTCAGGGCGTATTGGGTAATTTCAACCGTACAGGTCAAAAAAGCAAGCGTTGATTGCAATCAATAACCATTTGGAGAATTGGAGAAGGTCTTGATTAGAAAATATTTCTACTTCCGAAACTTCTTGGACCTGTTGATTAGAAAATATTTCTACTTCCGGGACGGTTTGAGCCCTTGATTAGAAAATATTTCTACTTCCGAAACTTCTTGGACCTGTTGATTAGAAAATATTTCTACTTCCAGTTCGGTTTGAGCCTTTGATTAGAAAATATTTCTACTTCCGAAACTTCTTGGACCTGTTGATTGCAATCAATGGCACCTACGCGTAAAACTTCAGAATTCCACTAAGCATTTACATCTCCAACCAGTTCTTGACGATTGTTGTTCCCTGGGGTGTCAATACACTCTCGGGATGGAACTGGATGCCATGAATGTCGTAGTTCTTGTGGCATAATCCCATGATACAGCCATCATCGCTCACGGCCGTGACATCCAGACAATCGGGGAAACCGCTGCGGTCAACCACCCACGAGTGATAACGCCCTATCTCTATACGCTTCTCCATACCGGCAAAGATAGGGTCGTTGCCAAACTGGGTGCAAGGTGTTGCCACACCATGATAAACCTCCGACAGATTGGTGAGTTTGGCACCAAAAGCCTCGCCTATAGCCTGATGCCCTAAGCATACTCCCAGCATGGGCTTTCTGCCTTCATAGGTCTTGATGACATCCATCAGCAGGCCTGCCTCTGAAGGAATGCCAGGGCCAGGACTCAATATGACCTTGTCGAACCGGTCGAGTTCACGCAACTGAAACTGGTCGTTGCGGTAAACGGTTACATCGGCTCCCAATTCCTTTACCAGATGGGCAAGATTGTAGGTAAAGGAGTCATAATTATCTATGATTACTATTTTCATCTTTATCATGTTTAATGTGTTGTGTTTACTTGAAGCATTTGAATTCTTCACACTTCATTCTTCACTCTTCTACAGCTCTTCTGCAATATGAATTGCCTTGGTCAAGGCTCCCAGTTTGTTGTTGCATTCTTCCAACTCATACTGGTCGTTGCTCTTTGCCACGACGCCACTTCCTGCCTGGAACCACAGTTCACCGTTACGGCTGATAAAGGTTCTGATGACAATAGCCTGGTTCAAGTCGCCATTGAGTCCGATGAAACCGATGCAACCGCCATAGGCACCTCGGTTGTGCGGCTCCAGCTCTGAGATAATCTGCATGGCTCTCACCTTGGGCGCTCCACTCAATGTTCCTGCCGGGAAGGTATCGATAAACGCCTTGATATGATCGGCCTGCTCATCAAGCGTGCCGCTCACTCGGCTCACCAAATGAATCACATGGCTGTAGAACTGCATGTCCTTATAGAAATCCACCTTTACTCCATGACAGTTGCGGCTCAAGTCGTTGCGTGCCAAGTCCACCAACATCACATGCTCGGCATTTTCCTTGGGATCGTTGCGCAGGAACTCTGCTGCCTTGCGGTCTTGCTCCATGTTGCCCGTACGCTTGGTGGTTCCTGCTATTGGGTCGATGAAAGCCTTGTCACCGACAATGCGGTTGTGGGTCTCGGGCGATGAGCCGAAGATGCGGAAACCGCCAAAGTCGAAGTAGAAAAGATAAGGCGACGGATTGATGCTGCGAAGGGCTCGATAGAGTTTGAAGTCATCGCCCTCATATTTCTGCACAAACCTGCGGCTTACCACGATCTGGAACACATCGCCTCTCAGACAATGCTGTATGCAACGGCGGATGTTGGCCTTATGCTCCTCATCGGTAAGGGTGGAAGCAGTCTCGCCCACAGGATGGAAATCGTAAGGCTTCACATTGGCCTTGTTGATGGCTTTCATGAGCGCATCGAGCTCTGCCTCCTCACCGAGGGTGATGAGTTGCATGGTGTTGTTGAAATGGTCGAAGACGATGATATTCTTATACATAATATAATATATATCAGGTGCATCGTTCTTCTCCATCGTCGTATCCTGCACGGGAATGTTCTCGAAGTAGCGCACGGCATTAAAGGTTGTGAAACCATACAGACCGCAGCACTCACTGCCCTCCCCCTCTACATGGAAAGCCTGTATAAAGTCATTGAAGGCTTTCGAGATGGCGAGTTTACATTTTTCTCCTTTGCCCTCACCGAAGGCGGGCAACTCTTTTTCCTCCACTCTTCCGTCGGGATAGGTGGCTGTCACCACTCCATGTCCTACGGCGATGCTTGCTATGGGGTGCACACCGATGAAGGAACGCGAGTTCTCTGTACCATGATAGTCGGAACTCTCCATCAACGCCGACTGTGGATAAATATCTCGTAATCGCATATAGACTCCCACCGGTGTATAGAGGTCTGCGAGAATCGTGCGTGTTTGGGTCGTATAATTAAAAGTTGCCATATTCTCCTGCCATTTCTTTATGAGACAAATAAGTTTCAACATCCTTGTCACCTCGACCGCTCACTGTCAGGACAACGACATCGTCTTTCTTGAACTTCATTTTCTTCAGCGCTGCCACAGCATGAGCACTCTCTATGGCCGGGATGATTCCCTCCATACGTGTCAACTCATAACCGGCATAGATAGCCTCGTCGTCCTTAATGGCAAGCACATGACTGCGGCCACGGGTTGCCAAATCGGCATGCATGGGTCCGATACCAGGATAGTCAAGGCCTGCGCTGATGGTAAAAGCTTCCTCTATCTGTCCGTCCTCGGTCTGCATCACGAGTGTTCTCGCTCCATGGATAATACCTTCTGTTCCGCAATGCATGGTGGCTGCTGTATAGTTGGTGTCGATTCCATGTCCTGCTGCCTCGGCAAGATAAATCTGTACGCGCTCATCGTCAATATAATGATAAATGGTACCTGCCGCATTGCTGCCTCCGCCCACACAGGCGATGAGGTAATCGGGATAATCGCGACCCACCTTTTCCTGCAACTGCCATTTCAGTTCCTCGGAGATGACACTCTGCATCTTTGCCACAATGTCGGGATAAGGATGAGGACCCATGGTGCTTCCTACGATATAGAAAGTATCTTGTGGATGACAGCACCAGTCACGGATGGCCTCCGAACAGGCATCACTCAAGGTCATGTTGCCCGTGCGCACAGGATTCACCTTGGCACCCAACATCTTCATACGCTCCACATTGGTGTGCTGACGCTCCACATCTGTAGCACCCATAAAGATTTCGCACTTCATATCCATCAAGGCACAGACGGTGGCTGTTGCCACACCATGCTGACCGGCTCCTGTCTCGGCGATAATACGGGTCTTGCCCATCTTCTTTGCCATCAGAATCTGGCCGATGGTATTGTTGATCTTGTGTGCTCCCGTATGGTTCAGGTCCTCACGCTTCAGATAGAGCTGGCAACCATATTTCTCGCTCATGCGCTTGGCATAATAGAGAGGTGAAGGACGGCCTACATAGTCTCTGAGCAACTGATGATATTCTTTCTTGAACTCCTCGCTCTCAATGATAGGCTTGTAGGCCTGCTGCAGTTCTGTCACACATTTATATAATATCTCTGGCACGTATGCGCCACCGAATTTTCCAAAAAATCCTTTATCGTCAACTTGATACATCGTGAGTTAAATGTTAAATGTTAAATATTAAATTACTCAACTTTCGCATATCAGGAAGTTAAAGGAGTTAAGGAAGTTAAGGAGTTAAGACATATGTCTTGCTGCTTAAAAAAAAATACGCCAAAAAGACTGTTGTCTTAACTCCTCAGCGACCGTAGGGAGCGATAACTTCTTTAACTTCTGAGCTTGCGAAACTTGAATTAAATGTTAAATATTAAATTAGACTTTCGCCCTTGTGCCACAAACGAAACAGATGAATTCTTCACTCTTCGTTCTTCACTCTTCACTTATTTTTTCAGTGCCTCAAAGAGTTCGTCGAGTGCCTTGTCTGGGTCGAGCGTCTCATTGAGCAAGGTAACAAACTTGCTTCCAATGATGGCTCCCGCAGCATTGTCCTGGGCACTGGTGAGAGTCTGCTTGTTGCTGATACCGAAACCTATCATTCGGGGATTGCGAAGTTTCATGCCGTTGATATGGTTGAAGTAAGCGAGCTTGGCATCTCCGAAACTGCTTTGAGCGCCAGTGATACTTGCCGAACTGACCATATAGATAAAACCGTCGGTATGCTCGTCGATAAAGCGGATTCGCTCCTCGCTGGTTTCTGGAGTTATCATCATGATGACACGAATGTCATACTTGTCGGCTATAGGTTTCACCACCTTGAGATAGTCGTCGAAAGGCAGGTCGGGAATAATGGTTCCACTCACTCCAGCCTCAACACATTCTTTGAAAAAAGCCTCGATGCCAAAGTGCATGATGGGGTTGAGATAGCCCATCAGCACAAGAGGAAGGCTTACTTCGCCCTTGATGGCTTTCAGTTGTCCGAAGAGAGTCTTCACGGTCATACCGTTCTTCAGAGCCCGCGTTCCGGCACTCTGAATGACTGGTCCGTCGGCCAAAGGGTCACTGAAAGGTATGCCCACCTCTATCATATCGATGCCATGACGTTCCATTGCCTTGATGACATCGCCCGTGCCTTCGAGAGTGGGACAACCGGCACAGAAATACAAGCTCAGCAGCTTGCGGTCTTTACGACTTTCAAATAGTTGATTTATCTTGTTCATTGTTTGTTTTATTTTATTGAACTTTAGCAAGTTCAGAAGTTATAGAAGTTAAAGAAGTTATCACTCCCTTCGGTCGTTAGAAGTTATAGCCAACAGCCTTTTGGGTTGAATAGCTATCTGTAAAGCATATGGCTTTAACTTCTCTAACTTCTTTAAATTCTTTAACTTCCCCATTTGCGAAAGTTGAGTTTTTTACCTTTTCTAAAGCAAGAGGGTTCTTTTTACTTTTTTACCTTTTTACTTTTTTACCTTTACAAGGAATTGCTTGAGTTTCTCTACATCTTTGAGTGCCGGCTCAATCTCGAACTTCGAGTTGAGGTCGATGCCTATGCACTTGGGATGATGAAAGTTCTTGATACGCTCTGCATCATCGGGTCCGATGCCGCCACTCAGTAGGAACGGCACATCGCCATCATAAGCCTGCAGGACTTGCCAATCAAACAGCTCACCACTTCCGCCCACAGTCTTACATTTGGTGTCGAAGAGGAAGAGGTCGGCAGCTCCTACATATTCCTTATATTTTTTAATGTCTTCGGCCGAACTTACACTGATGGCCTTGATGATCTTGATTTTGGGTTTGATATCGGGGTCGATAGTGGCACGCAGGTTCTCCAATGTCTCGCGTGGTTCGTTGCCGTGCAACTGAATATAGTCGAGTTTGTAATTATAGACTCTTGTCACTATATTCTGAGGCATATCGTCTACAAAGACACCTACCCTGAGTGGCGTCTTTCCCATGTCGGGTGCATAGTCGGGAATAATACCAGCCCCACTGCTGAACTGCTGCACATATCGGGGTGACGGAGGATAGAAAATCAGTCCTATCATGTCGACTCCTAATGCAGAAATATCGCGAATATTGTCGGCATCGCGCATGCCACATACCTTTATAATCATGATGCTTTAAAGACGGTTTTACTTTTAAAATTACAAATTGACTATAAACTCATTCAGGGCTATGCCCGGGTCGGCCTGTTTCATAAACTGCTCTCCCATCAGGAAGCCTCTGAAACCGCCTTCCTCACGAAGTCTTCTGACAACTTCCGGATTGGAGATACCGCTTTCGCTCACTCTGCATACATCCTTGGGCAACTGTTCTGCCAGGCGGAAACTGTTCTCCACATCCGTAACGAAAGTTCCGAGGTTGCGGTTGTTGATGCCATACATATCGGGGGCCAACTCAGCATATTCGAAGTCCTGGACGTTATGCATCTCCAACAAGACTTCCAGTCCCAACTGATGCGCCATATTCAGAAGATCTTTACATTCCTGCTTTGTCAGACAGGCAGCAATCAGAAGCACAGCCGAAGCACCACAATAGCGGGCTTGCAAAAGCTGATATTCCTCTACGACGAAGTTCTTATATAATATAGGTAAGGTAACACCCACATGGCGGGCCTCCTGTATATACTCGTCGTAGCCTCCGAAATAGTCGATATCGGTTAGAATACTCAATGCCGAAGCTCCATTCTGCTGATAGCCCAAAGGAATAACGCTCGCCTTGCCTTCTTCCTTAATCCATCCCTTGCTGGGCGACTTGCGCTTGAACTCGGCAATAATACCTGTGGATGATGACATCAAGGCGTCACGCATGCTGCCTCCTGGGGTAAGTCCCTCGTCAGCCTTTATCTTCCTGTCGGTCAGCGTTACCATCTGGCGTGGAGATATGAAGCGCTTGCGCTGCTCCATCTCTATTCGCTTATGAGCTACGATTTCTTCTAATATATCAGCCATGTTCTACTTTTTTTACCTTTTTACTTTTTTACTTTTTTACTATTTTACTATTTTACCTTTTTACTTTTTTACCTTTTTTACTCAACTTACGCAAATGGTGAAGTTAAAGAATTTAAAGAAGTTAGAGAAGTTAAAGCCATATGCTTTACAGATAGATCTTCAACCAAAAAGGCTGTTGGCTATAACTTCTAACGACCGAAGGGAGTGATAACTTCTTTAACTTCTATAACTTCTGAACTTGCGAAAGTTCAATTTTTTACCTTTAACTATTCAGTTCCACAAATTTCTTGAAGGTGGCAAGTGCCTTGCCCGAGTCTATACTCTCGCGTGCTATTTCCACACACTCCTCAATGCTCTTCTTGCCCTTCTCCATCACCTGGATACCAAAGGCTGCATTTGCCAATACGATATTCTTCTGGGCAGGAAGTGCCCGGTTTTCAAGTACGGCGTCAAAGATGTCCTTTGCCTCCTCTTCGGTAGCTCCACCTCTCACCTCTTCCGGTTTGGCTGACTCGAAACCTAAGTCTTGAGGTTTGAAGATGCGCTCATAGTCGTTGGTTGTTACCTTGAAGTCACTGGTCAGCGAAATCTCATCATATCCATCTATACTGTTGACGATGCCATAGTCGATGCCTATCTTCTGATATACCTGGTTATAGAGGCGCATCTGGTCGAGATTGGCAACTCCGAGCAACTGACACGAAGGCTGGCTGGGGTTGACCAAAGGACCTAAGAGATTGAAGACGGTAGGAAACTGCAAGGCCTTGCGAATAGGACCGACAAACTTCATCGCCTTGGCAAACAACTGTGCATGAAGGTACACGATACCAGCCTCATTGATGGAGCGGTTGAGTTGGTCGAGATCGTCAGTGAAATGTACTCCATGATTCAAAATCACATTGGAAGCTCCACTCACCGATGTGGCAGCATAGTTTCCATGTTTGGCCACCTTATATCCTGCACCTGCTATGACGAAGCACGAGGTGGTAGAAATATTGAATGTATTCTTACGGTCGCCTCCCGTTCCTACTACGTCTATATATCTGTCGCAGTCGAGGATGGCAGGAACTCCTGTCGCCAGGATTCCGTCACGAAAGCCCAACAACTCGTCCACGGTCACACCACGCATCTGCAAGCCTGTAAGCAAGGCGGTGATCTGTTCTTCGGGGAACTCACTCTTTGTGATGCCAACGATGATGTTCTTGGTTTCCTCTCGGGAAAGTTCCTCATGATTCAACATTCTGTTCAAAATGTCCTTCATTTCCATAAGTTTTGTCTCCTATATGTTTTGTTGTTATCTTCGTTCAAACCCTCCTTCTACCTGTAACAGACCTTAAAGAAAAAAGACCTGTCGCAAGTTACGGCAGGCCTTTTCTATCTCTCTTAGGATTTTCATATCCTCACACGGCTTATCGACTCACGACTGTTTCAATCTTGAGATACGCCACCACCATGCTGCTGAAGATACGAATGTTGTCATTTGCTTATTATTTATGAATAATATTGTTTCGTTATTGTTTCGATTGCAAATTTACACTTTTTCTTTCAATCTACAAACTTTTTGTCGATAAAAATTGCAATTTCGATTATTTTTTATCACTTTCTGCTCTTATCCATCCCTCTTTCCGTCCCTATACCTTATTATATATACTCAACTTTCGCAAATAGGGTAATAAGAGAAGGTTTATCAAAAATTCCTATCAATTCGCTTACTTTTTTTGTTAATTCTGCTACAAATCGACATTTTTCCCCGTATTATGGTTGTTTTTTCATTTTTTATACGTAACTTTGCGCCATTAAAAATTAACGTATAGAATAAAACGACAAGAAAAAAATTATTATGAGATTATCTACATTGGTATTGGCTGCAAGCATCTGCTTTGCCCCCCCATCACTGAACACCCAAGCCAAGAGCAAGAAAAAGAGCCTTAACTTGCTGACTGCTAAGTCTGATTCCACTAAAACAGACTATGCTAAAGTCACCAAGGGCGGAAAGATAGATACAGGTTTGTTTACTGTTATCTACAATAACAAAAGTGGTAAACTCTACTTTGAGTTGCCCGACTCTGCCTTCCACCGCCAGTATATCTTAGCCAACAGAATGGCAGCCACCAGCGACACACAGGATTTTGTGGCTGGACAGATGATCAACACTCCTTTGCTCATACAGTTCTCAAAGGATGAACGAAACGTATATATCAATCTCATACAGAGTAACAATGTCGTAGACAAAAACGACCCTATCGCAGCCTCTTTCGACAAGAATTTCTTGAATCCTCGTATGAAAGGTTTCAAGATTGCTGCACGCAATAATGGCAATGTCGTTATTGACGTGACTTCTTTCTTCGGTACCAACGAGGCTTACATCTCTCCACTGAAAGAGGTTTCTGTTTTTTCTAAACTCTTCGGCGATGCCAATGCCATCAAGGGTACTTTCTCTGCCGATGCTTCCAGCATCGACTTCGTGAAGACTTTCCCTAAGAACATCGAGATAGAGAGCACCCTGTCGTTCAACACCACAGGTATGATCAAGAAGCCTTACTCTGTGAAGGTTCACCGTTCACTCTTTGTCCTGCCCGAGGATCCTATGCCTATGAGATACCAGGACAACCGAGTGGGTTTCTTCAATAACAACAAGAACATATACAGTTCTTCCAAGGACAAGGTGGAGAGCAAGACCTACATCAACAGATGGCGCCTGCAACCCAAGCCCGAGGATATGGACAAGTACTTTGCCGGCGAACTGGTAGAGCCACAGAAACCTATCGTGTTCTATGTCGATTCTGCCTTTCCTGAGAAGTGGAGAGAAACCATCAAGACGGGTATAGAAGACTGGAACCAGGCTTTCGAGCAGGCTGGCTTCAAGAATGCCATCATTGCTAAGGACTATCCCAAGAACGACCCAGACTTCGACCCAGACGATATGCGCTACAACTGCTTCAAGTATGCAGTTACATCTACCGCCAATGCCATGGGTCCAAGTCATAAAGACCCTCGTACCGGCGAGATTCTCACTGCCGATGTCATCTGGTATCACAACATCGTATCGCTGTTGCACAACTGGCGATTCATCCAGACTGCAGCTGTAGACAAGCGAGTTCGCAAGAACATCTTCGATGATGATGTGATGCGCGAGTCTATCCGTTATGCAGCAGCCCACGAGATTGGCCATACCCTGGGTCTGATGCACAACATGGGTGCCAGCTATGCTTTCGACGTAGAGCAGCTGAGAGATCCAAAGTTCACACAGCAGTATGGCACCACACCAAGTATCATGGACTATGCCCGCAACAACTACATCGCCCAGCCTGGCGATTTGGAGAAAGGCGTGCGTCTTACTCCTCCTGTTATCGGTGTATACGACAAGTATGCCATCAACTGGGGTTACAGAATCATCAAGGGCGCCAATACTCCAGAGGAGGAAGTGGCTACTCTTAACAAATGGATTGCCGAAAAAGCCAACGATAAGAAATTCCAGTTTGGCGCTCAGCAGGTTTTAGGTACCGTAGACCCAACCGACCTGACCGAGGACCTTGGAAACGACCATATCAAAGCCAGCAACTATGGTATCAGCAACATGAAGATTCTGATGAAGAACTTCGAGAACTGGACCATGGAGAAGGGCGAGAGATACGACGACTTGGAGGAACTCTATCGTGAGGTTACCAAGCAGTACACCCGCTACATCAACCATGTGGCATCTTATATCGGTGGCATCGAATATACTGAGATCAGACAGGGCGACGGTCAGGCTCAGAGCATGAACTACATCAACAAAGCACGTCAGAAGGAAGCCCTCACATGGCTGCTTGCACAGATGCGCAGTTTCGACAGTTGGCTCACACCTCATGCCCTGCTGAACAAGATGGAACTGAGTTTGGATGTCAACAAGAACATCTGCAAGCGCACCATTTCTTCACTGTTCAACCCCACAGCACTCTATCGCATCAAGGAAGGTGGAATGGTAAATGCCAACACCAACTACACCATCGAAGGTTATATGAACGACCTGACCAACATGATCTTCAAGGCTCCTGTGGGTGGAAAACTTTCTTATGCCGAGCAGGCTCTGCAGTCTAATGCCATTAATCTGATGATGCAGCGCACTGGCTTGCAGCCCGAGACAGGCAAGAAGACCAGGGGTCTCACCGACGACCAGTTGTGGCAGAACGACCTCGAGATGTCGCAGCAGATTTGCAATGCCAACGATATGACCGACAGTTTCGTACGTATCAATTATGGTGGCAGCATGCTCAGCGATGCTGAGACTGGTGCCCTGATGACAGGAAGCCTGCAGCGTGTACTCAACAAGTATCGTGCTTATCGTGCTACCGCTACTGGCAGCACCCGCGACTTCTACTCTTATCAGATTCTTCTCATGGAGAAGTTGCTGAACAATAAGTAACTCTACTTTCGCAAGTTCAGAAGTTTAAAGGAGTTAAGGTGTTAAAGGAGTTATCGCTCCCTACGGTCGCTGAGGAGTTAAGACAATAGTCTTTTTAGCGTAATTTTTAAACAGCAAGACATACGTCTTAACTCCTTTAACTCCTTAACTTCTTTAACTCCCCCGAATTCCTCAAAAAGAAATCTCCCCAGAACAAGTTATATATTTGAAAATAAATATTTTTATGAGAGAGAACAAAACACTGCACTACTACATAAAGTGGGCACTCATGCTTACTTTCATGTGGGTATGTCAATTTGCAAACGCCCAGGACTTCGTCAAGGGTAAGGTAATCGACCAGGCTGGTGAGCCTGTCACTGGTGCCTATGTAAGGTGGAAAGACACCAAGATAGGTGCCAGCACCGATGTGGATGGCAACTTCTCCATCCCTGCCCATCAGGGTAAGTTGGTCATTTCTTTCCTTGGCTACAAGACCAAGGAGGTAAGCGCTCAGTCTGGCAAACAGATAGAAGTGAAACTGGAAGAAGACGCCCAGCATCTCGACGAGTTTGTCGTAATAGGTTATGGTCTTCAGAAGAAATCGTCTATCACAGGTTCTATTGAGACCATCAAGGCTGACGACTTGCTCATGATGCCTACCGCCAACCTCGACAATGCGCTTACCGGACAGGTGGCTGGTCTGCAGGTCATGGCTTCTACGGGTGACCCAAGTACTGCCAAGGAAGCTGCCCTTCATATCCGTGGTATCAACTCATCACCATTGCTCGTCATCGATGGTGTACCAAGATTCGGTACGACCACTTCTGATGGTGAGACTCGTCTTTCTGACCTCAACCCCGATGATATCGAAAGCATCACCGTATTGAAAGACGCTGCAGCTGCTGCCGTTTATGGTTCGCGTGCTGCCAATGGTGTTATCCTCGTACAGACCAAGCGCGCTGAGGGCAACCAGAAGTTGCGCATCAACTACCGTGGCCAGTACAACCTCCAGGAAGCCACCAAACTGCCTGAGTTCCTCGATGCCTACGAGTTTGCCAAGCTTCGCAACCAGGCTATTGCCAATTCACCTTCCAGCACCCTGGCTCCTTATACAGAGGAGCAGTTGGAAGAGATCCGCACTCACTCCAACCCCAACGTCTATGGCGACAGCAACCTCTTAGACTATCTCGACAAGACGGGCTACTCTACCACTCATGCTGTTTCGGCAAGTGGCGGCAACTCTTACGTAAGATATTATCTCTCTTTGGGCTATGCCAACTCCAAGGGTCTCTATAGTGGTGTAGGCCGCGATCGTATCAACTACTCCATGAAGTTGGATGCCACCCTCACCAAGGGTCTCGTCTTGTCTGTCGACTATACAGGCGCCAACTCTAACGCCAAGAACAGCAGCTACACAACCCTCGATGCTGCATACAGCTATTCTCCCCTTCAGGTATATGAGTTTACCAATGGCGAGTTGGCAAGTATCGATGGTAGCAACCCACTCATCAACCTTCGTGGCTTGGGCGGATACATCAAAGATCTGTCAAGAATGGGTACTGTGAATGTCAACCTGCGATGGGATATTCCTTGGGTAAAGGGTCTGAATGCCTATGTACGTGGAACCTTCGATGACAACCATCGTATAGAAAAGAGATACAGCACTCCTGTAACTCTCTACACCTACGATGCCACTACAGAAGAATTTGCCATCGACCAGAATACGGTTTATCCTAAGGCTAAGACAACCTTAGAACAGACCGACCGTTTCTATAAGAGTCAGCTCTATGAGGCTGGTATCAACTACAACAACACCTTTGCGGCAAAGCATACCGTAGGTGCCACACTGGTCATGAACTATCAGCGACTCAACAATCAGTATATGATAGGCAAGAACCTCGACAAGACTTCTGTGCCCGAGACCATGGGCGTGGCCAAGAGCTCAACTCTCTCTGGTAATGAGACGATCAACGAGCGTGCCTCTACTATCGGCCGTCTCAACTACAGCTACGCCAACAAGTACTTTGCTGAGTTCAGTTTCCGTGTCGACGGTTCTACCAACTTCTCACCCTCCAACCGATGGGGTTTCTTCCCATCATTCTCTGGTTCATGGGTTGTCTCTAATGAGGAATTCTTCAAAGCCTGGAAGCAGGGCGTTATCTCCAACCTCAAGCTGAGAGCCTCTACTGGATGGTTGGGTAATGACGGTTTGGTGGGTGCATACTCATATCTGAAGAACTACACCGAGTCTGCCAACTATGGTTACAGCTTCGGCAGCAAGGGTTCTGCCTCAAGCGTTTACCGTCCAGGATTCACCCTCATGAGCTATCCTAACACCGATCTGTCATGGGGAAAGACCCACGACTATAACTTCGGTTTGGACATGGGCTTCTGGAACGGACGCATCGGTGTGTCTTTCGATTACTTCGTACGTTACGAGACCGACAAGATTACATCGGCACCCGATTATCTCTTCCCTCCTTCGACAGGTACCGACGGAGCTTATCCTTCTGAGAACTTCAGCAAGTTGAAGGCATGGGGCTGGGACTTCACCATCAGCCACAAGAACACCATCGGCAAGTTCAAGTACAACATGTCGCTCAACCTGTCAAAGAGCAACGACAAATACCTCGACTTCGGCGACGAGAGCAGTCAGCTGCCCAACCTTCGCCGTAAGGGAACCAGCAGCATGGTATGGCAGATGTATCAGGCAGCAGGTCTGTTCCAGAGTCAGGAAGAAATCGACAACTGGCCACTCGACCAGGACGGACAGGGTAATGCAACCATCGCTCCTGGTGACATCAAATACATCGACCAGAACGAGGATGGTGTTCTCGACTCTCATGACTATATTTACGTCAAGAACTCTTCACAACCCGACATGGACTTCAGCTTCCGTTTCGGAATGCAATACAAGGGTTTCTTCCTCAATGCCATCTTCCAGGGCGAGTCTGGATACAAGCAGAACATTACCGACTACTATACATTGGAGAACGGTACCCTGCCTAAGTATCAGAAGTATCACCTTACCGACAGTTGGTCAGAGAGCAATCCTTCTGGCAAATATCCACGCGTGAAGATTGCCACATCCAACGACAACAACCGCAAGAAGTCTACATTCTGGATTGAGGACTGTAATTTCATGCGCCTCAAGTTGCTGAACCTCGGTTACAACTTCCCAGGCAGCATCGTCAAGAAGATGAGCCTCTCTTCGCTCAGCATCGCTTTGCAGGCAAGCAACCTCTTCACCATCAGCAGTCTGAAGAGCATGGACCCTGAGTCACTCCGTGGCTACCCTATCCAGCGCTCTTACGGTGTAACTCTCAACTTAGGTTTCTAACGAGAACACATTATATCATATATAGAACACAGAAAGTATGAAAATACAATTCAATAGAATCATAACCATCATTACACTCGCAGCCACCACCGGTGTGCTGACGAGTTGCGACAGCCTGTTCAGGGATGCTCCTCTCGACAAGATTTCCGAGAAGTCGGTATGGAGTAATCCTCAGCTTCTCGACGAATACGAGAACTCTTGGTACAGATGTATGAGCAATGGCTTCAGCACTTATGTTCCCAGCATTTCGCTGGTAAAAAGCAAATCAAGATATTATATGCCTTGGTTTGGCGACCAGATCAGCGTAGGTAAGAGTTCTTACTACAACGCCGGCTATGGCGACTTACTGAAAGGCAACAGCCAGGAGATTACCAAATGGGCTGCCAATGTATGGAGCAACTACTTCACTCAGATTCAGTCTATCAACACCTTGCTGGAAAATTTAGGTAATATCAGCAATGGCGACCAGAAGAACCGCATCATCGGTGAGGCGCACTTTATGCGAGGCTATTACTATTATATGCTGTGGAGAATGTTTGGCGGTGTAACCCTCATCGACCACACTTATAATCCACTCATCAAAGAAGAGAAGTTCCCACGTGCAAGCTATCAGCAGATGGTAGACTTCATCGTGTCTGAAGCCGACGAGGCTGCCAAGTATCTTCCCCAGGCTCATGCCACTACCGAGACAGGACGTGCCACCAAGGGTGCTGCTCTCATGCTCAAGGCGAAAACTTACCTCTGGGCTGCCAGTAAGGTATTCCAGAACAAGGGTGAGGAACTAACCTACTTAGGTTTTGCCGACGACCAGTCACACATCATGCTGGAGAAGGCCAAGAAAGCTTACGAAGACCTCTTCGCTCTGAACCAGTATAGCCTCATCCCTATCTCTGCCACCACACAGGACGAAATCCGCGATGCCTATCGCAAGATATTCCTCACCAAGAACTCACAGGAGTCTATCTTCGAGGTACAGCATTCTGATGATGGCGACTTTGCCAACAAGTTTGGTCACAAGCTCGACAGAGACGCTGCTTCTCCATTCTTTACAGGAACAACAGCAGCCTACACTCCTACCCAGAACCATGTGGACGAGTATGGCATGCAGCCTGGCAAGACCTACGATGCACAACATCCATACGACAACAGAGACTATCGCTTCTATGCCAACATCCTGTATGATGGATGTACCTACCGCAACCACGTGATGGACATTCATTATACAAACCGTACTGCCGGTGTCGACCTCACACCTTATGGTACTTCTACGTCGGCTGCCGTAACCTTGACAGGTTATTACATGGGCAAGTTTGTTGATCCAAGCCAGACTATCGACAACAACGATACTTATGCCAGCAAGCAGAACTACATCATCTGGCGATTTGCAGAGGCACTGCTCGACTATGCTGAGGTTTGCTACGACTTAGGAAACACAGACTTGGCAAAGGAATATGTCAACAAGACCCGTCAGCGTGTTCACATGCCCGATATCGAGAATCCAACACTCGACGACATCAAGAACGAGCGTCGTGTGGAAATGGCTTTCGAGGAAACCACCTACTGGGATCTCTTCAGATGGGGTGTGGCAGAGCAGAAGATGAACGGCGAGACCAATCCTCTGAAGGGTATGCGTGTCGATGTAACTGTGGTAAACAACGAGGTGGTAAACACCAAGTACACCATCAGCAACGTAAACCGTTTCCCTAAACGTGTGAGAGTCTTCGACAAGAAACAATACTATCTGCCCATTCCTTGGAGCGAGATCAAGTATCACGGCATTGCCCAGAACCCAGACTGGACAGAACAATAAAGAACTCAACTTTCGCAAATGGGGAAGTTAAAGAATTTAAAGAAGTTAGAGAAGTTAAAGCCATATGCTTTACAGATAGATATTCAAACAAAAAGGCTGTTGGCTATAACTTCTAACGACCGAAGGGAGTGATAACTTCTTTAACTTCTATAACTTCCGTACATACGAAACTTCAGAAGTAGCAACAAAACACTCAATACAAACAACGGATAAAAGTTCTTTCGTCAGCAAGATGCTGACGAAAGAACATTCCTTAACAAAAAACATCATCTTTATGAAAAAAATTTACTTAGCATGGGCGCTATTACTCAGCGCTATCGGAGTTCAAGCACAGGAGTACAATCTTTTCCCTGCTTCAGTTGTTGACGCAGATGGCTGGTTATGGTTCAACAGCCAGAATATCGTTGACCGGTATGTCGGTGTCTGCAATGAAAATGACTACAAAGTAGACCCTGAAGGCAAAATCATCCAGATGGTTTATGCAGACCAAGTGCCTACATATCCTTCGACTACAGTAGACCCAGACGCGATTGGATACGGAAAAGGCGGCGAGTTGGGTACAGATGGTTACAAGAAAGGAGCTATCATCTTACCTGCTGCAAGTGCATTAGGCTCTACCAATGGTGGCGGTATAGCACTTTGCCTGCCTTCTTGCTCTACACTCAGCATGAATGTTTCATGCAATGGCATGATTTCATGCCGCCTTTTGAGCACAGATAAAATTGAAACTGCATTTACTGATTATGGTGTACGCCAAGTTTATCTTGCACCATTTAAAAAATTTGCAGGAGCAGGCAATACGTCTGTAAATGGACTGGAAACAAAAACAAATGGTAACGACAACATTACCATCAAGTCAGATAAACCTGTTTATGTTTATTTCCAAAATAACACCAAGGGAGAAGTTTACATCCACGGCATCAAGGTAACCACTCCTAAGCAGGAGACTACAGATATAGCCAACATACAGACACAGGGTACAGCCGCACAGGAGGTATATACTATTGATGGCGTCAAGGTAGGCAACACCTTGAAGGGTCAGAAGCAGGGCTTGTACATTGTCAAGCAGGGTAACAACATCAAGAAGGTTATTAAATAAATGACCGCAAACTTTTATATTTATCAACATAAAACACTACAAGTATGAAGAAATTCTTTACACTTTTGTTGGCTGTCATCAGTACAATGACAGCCTTCGCACAGACAGGACCTGCTATTGAATTGCAAGCAGAGGTAGATGGTAATACCAGAACTCTTACTATCGGACTGGGGGTAGAAGGAACTGTACAGATAGACTGGGGTAATGGAGAGAAAGTCACATCTGAAGTGATTCCTGCTTACGATGGCTATAACCAGGTGAACGTCTTTGGTACCGTATCAGGTGATGGAAAGGTAAAAATCTATGGCGATAACATCGTTTATTTCGAATGTTCATCAAGAGTAGATGGTGCCCAAGTATTGTCTTTGGATGTAACTAAGGCTACAACCTTGAAAGATTTGACTGCCAATACCAACAAACTGACAGCCATTGATCTGACAAAGAACACTGAGTTGGAGAAGCTGACCATCAACAACAATCAGTTGACAAGCATTGATATCAGCAAGTGTACCAAATTGACAACTTTGGACATTACCAATAATCTCTTGACAGCAATAGACATCACCAAAAATCAGGCATTACAGACTCTAAGAATTGGACAGAACAAGTTGACTGGCGACTTGGATTTATCCACCAATCCAACCATCAAATCTGTATATGCTCTTACAAATGAATTAACCTCAGTTAAGATTGGTAATAACACTGCATCTAAACCTTATTTCAGTTTTAACTACAACAAGCTGACAAGCATTGATGCATCAGGAATAAATGATGCTAAAAATGCAACACTTTTTCTAATAGGCAACCAGTTGACAGAAATCAAACTGCCAGCTACCCAAATGAAGTCTTTGAACATCACTAAGAATAACTTCACATTGGCTACACTCCCTGCTCCAAGCGTTGCTACGTTTTTCACTTATGCTCCACAGAATGACTATGTCATTGCAGAATCTTACAAGGTAGGTGATGTACTCGACCTCTCATCTCAGACAAGTGCCACTTTGAACACCCAATTTGCTGTTTACAAGTCAGACAAAACTGCTCTGACAGAAGGCACCGACTACACGGTTGCTGACGGTAAAATTACATTCCTTACGGCACAAGAAGCTGTATATGTAACCATGAGTTCTGCTTTATATAGCAAGTTTACTGGCACAAGCATCTACAAGACTACCGTCACAAAGGTAGAAGGTTCTACAGGCATCAACGCTGTAACAGCTCAGGGTGTGAAGATAAGCACAGCAGGTAATGAGATTTCTATCTCTGGACTTTCACAGGGCGACGCTGTAACAGTAGCCAACTTGGGTGGTGCTGTGGTAGCTAACTTCCACGCCAACTCTGCCAATGCTCATGTTCAGGCTGCAAAGGGTCTGTACATCGTCAGCATCAACGGCAAGGCTATCAAGGTAGCCCTCTAATAATTTTATTTCATAAAGTGCCACATCGCATGGGCGAAACGTAACATGGGTATGGCACTTTTTTCAATCCAACAAGTACGACTATGAAGAAGTCTTTAGCACTAACCATTCTTTGTCTCCTCTTTGCCTTCCAGGCAGGAGCATTCAACAAGAACACAGGAACCGTTGGCAATACGGTGTGCTTTGTGCGCTTTGCCGACGAGGATGCCAGTATTTTTGAACATACGATAGACACCTATCAGAACCTGTTCAACGGCAGCAATGCTACCGACAACTCGGTATACAACTATTTCCGTCAGGCTTCCTACAACCAGCTGGAATGGAAGAGTTCCTTCTATCCTGCTACTACTGACACCAAGATTGTGTCTTACAAGACACGTTACGAAAGAGCATACTATCAGAAGTATGATGTCACATTGCGTCCCTCTGGCTACAACTCAGATACCGAGGGTGAAGCACGCATGCAGGCATTGGTAAGAGAAATAGCCAACTATATAGAGAAAGACGTGGCTGACGCTACCGAAATCGACAAGAACGACGATGGCTACATAGATAACCTGTGCATCATCTTCAGCGGACAATCAGAACTGAGCAACAAGCGAGGCATCCTCTGGCCACAACGCAAGGACTTGGCTTTGCCTGATGAAAAGGCTATCTATATAAAAGGTAAGAAGTTGGTGGGCTACATCATGGTTTTCGACGAGGCTAATGGTTATGAAAACTTCGAAGGCATCGCCCTCAACACCGGAGTCCTTTGCCATGAGATGTCTCACTCATTGGGTACCTACGATCTGTATCATGCTTCAGGAAGCCTCAACCCTGTAGGAATATGGGACTTGATGTCAGACAATCAGCTCGTAGCACAAAACATGACAGCCTACACCAAGTATCGCTACTGTAAATGGATTGACGAAATACCAGAGATTTCCGAAGCTGGTACCTACACCTTGAATCCCGTAGGTGGCAGCAGCAAAGAAAACATTGCTTATAAAATCAAACCAGTAGGAAGCGATGAATACTTCGTAGTGGAATATCGCAAAAAGGAAGGTTTCGACAAGAGTCTTCCTGGTTCAGGTCTGCTTATTTACAGAATCAACCCTGCCTACACTGGAGGCAACGTCAACTATAATGGCACTACCCGACTCGACGAACAGTACATCTTCCGCCCTAACGGAACCATCACATCGGATGGTGATATCACAAAGGCTTTCTTCAGTGCCGAGAGTGGAAGAACTGCTTTTGGTGGCGAGGCTACAGCCAAGCCCTTCTATAGCAATGGCAAGGAGGCACCTTTTGCCATCAGCAACATTTCTACTTGCGGAAGCACTATCTCGTTCTATCTCCACGAATCTACCAACCACCTTTCTCTAAACAAGAAAGAGATTACCTTGGCTGGAGGCGCACAGAGTTCGGCTACAGTAACCATCTCCTCTGACGAGACTTGGACTTTAGAGAACCTTCCTGCATGGATTACCTTGAGTCAGACCGAGGGTACAGGAAATGCAGAGGTCACCTTCACTGCGAACAGCGAGAACAATGAGCCACAAAACAGAACGGCTGCCATCATGGTGAAGACTGCCAGCACGGAGGCACCACTGACCATCACCCAGTTGTCAAACATCGTAACGGCTCCATCGCAACTGACAGGAAGTGTACAAGACGACGGCATCCATTTGTCTTGGACTGCGGCTTCGGCTGGCGAGACACTCCTCTACGATGACTTCGAAAACACAGAGAATCCCAATGGCTGGGTTGTCAGCACTTCGGGCGATCGTGGTTGGAGATGGCAGAAAGGCGACCCCAACAAGGGCTTTTACCGACCATACGAGGGAAGCTATGCTGCTACAATGTATTCCGCATGGGAGGATATTCACCAAGATGAATATTTCACATCTAAGACCTTCGCTTACGGCAAGACGCTGAGCTTCTATTCTCGTACAACGGCTGCGGGAAAGACACCCAAAAACCCTCAATATTATAATGTGGAGGTAAGCAAGGACAACGGAAAGTCATGGACACCTATTTTCAATGCTTGTACAGACGAAGACGCATCGTTTGCGGGCAAATATACCAAGGTTACCCTCGACCTCTCGGAATATCAGTCAGCAGAAATGCAAATCCGGTTCCACTGCTATGATACAGACAACATGGGGTTGAGCTACTACTGGCAGATTGACAACCTCGAAATCTTGGGCAGCAGTTCCAACAATATCACTGGATACAACGTATATAGAAACGGCATCAAGATTGCCACCAGTACAACGACCGACTATGTTGACCCTGCTCCATTGGATGGCACCAACACCTATGCAGTAAGTGCCACAGGAAGCTTTGGGGAAAGCAGTCCATCCAATAGTGTTGAGTTGCAGTTTACATCGACAGGCATCTCTACTCCTACTACACAAGGTCTTCAGGTAATGGGAGTTTACGACTGTCTGGGCCGTCGCATCAACAGCAAGGAGATGCAACGCGGACAAATCTACATCGTCAAGTATGCCGATGGAAAGACTAAAAAGGTAAGTAAATAAACAAGACTTCTTCCTCTCCCTATCATGGGGACAACAACCTCTATGCCAAGCGGCTTCGATGGCAGATGAAAGCGGCTTCGATGAGCAACGAAAGCAATTGCGTTGGGCATCGAAGCCGCTTGCATTTTTTTAGAATATTCTTCTGCTGAAATATAATAAAGTGGCAAAGGCGTCGTTATATTAACAAAAGCAAGAACATAACATTCATAAAAAAGATGCCTATGAAGCAATATTCTACTTCTGATGAAATGAGACCGTCGAGAAAGACTATCAATATGATCAAACAGATAGCCTACACTTATCGCGCTATCAAAATGAATGGACGTTATGAGGCGTTCTGCCTCAACTAAAATAAGAACAAAGAATGAAACCAATCATATCCCCATCTCTGTTGTCAGCCAACTTTATCGACCTGAGAAGCGACATAGAGATGATCAACAAGAGCGAAGCCGACTGGCTTCATCTCGACGTAATGGACGGAGTTTTCGTGCCCAATATCTCTTTTGGATTTCCTGTCATCGAGGCGGTGTCAAAGGTATGCACCAAGCCTCTCGACGTGCATTTCATGATTGTCCACCCAGAGCAGTACATAGAGCAGACTGCCAAGGCGGGCGCAATGATGATGAATGTGCACTACGAGGCATGCACCCACCTTCACCGTACCATACAGCAGATTCATGCAGCTGGAATGAAAGCCGGTGTAACGCTGAACCCATCCACACCTGTCTGCGTGCTCGAAGACATTATCTGCGATGTGGACATGGTGCTGCTGATGAGTGTGAATCCGGGCTTCGGCGGACAGCAGTTCATTGAGAACACCATAGGCAAGCTGGCACGACTGCGCCAACTCATCAAGTCATCCGGCTCGAAAGCACTGATAGAGATCGATGGTGGCGTGCAGGCAGAAACGGCTCCCCGCCTGATAGAGGCTGGTGCCGATATCTTAGTGAGTGGCAGTTATGTGTTCAAGAGCAAAGACCCTCTTGCCACCATCCACGGTCTTAAAACATTGTAATATTCGAGAATACATCGTGCTCCTTAGCCATACGACGTAGGTTAAGGAGCGCGTAACGCATTCTGCCAAGACTGGTGTTGATGCTTACATTCGTAAGTTCGGCGATTTCCTTGAAGGACAACTGCTGGTAATAACGCATATACACCACTTCCCTCTGGGTAGGTGGCAGCAGGTTGACCATCTTCTTAACATCCGACATCACCTGTCCCCGCACGATAGTGTTCTCCGCATTATCGAAGACCACGTATTCGTCTCTTATCTTCGACATATCGTTGTCATCGGGAGTCTCCACGATGTTCTGCAATCTGTTGTCGCGATACATGTCCATCATCACATTGTGGGCTATGCGCATGCACCATGCCAGGAACTTGCCATTAGGCACATACTGGCGCTGCTGCAGTTTGGTAATCACCTTGACGAATGTCTCCTGAAAGACATCATTCGCCCTTTCCTGGTCGTGAACCACAAACATGATATAGCCGAACAGTTTCACCTCGTTACGAGACAGTAACAAATCGAATGCCCGATTGTCGCCCTCGACATAAGCCAAGGCGAGTTGCTCATCGGTCATTTCTTCGAGTTTTCTCATTTTTCTAACCTCTTTAGTTTCTTTAAGTAGAAATCTTAATCTATAGGCTATTTGTTTTTATTGTGTTAGGAATGTTAAAAATCACTGCAAAGATAGTACTTTTATCAAAAACCACCAAACAAGAAGACTTTTTTATTATCTTTCAAACTATTTTTTAACAATTAGTGGCTGAGGAGATTCCACAAGGAGTTAAAGGAGTTAAAGGAGTTAAGGAAGTTAAGACAACAGCCTTTGAAGGAATGTTTAGTGTTTAATTTTATGTCCACAAAACATTTGTCTTAACTCCTTAACTCCTTTAACTCCCTTAACTTCTTTATTATATACAGAGCCAAAAAGAGGTTGGTGCAGGATGCACCAACCTCGTGATAATGATTTCAATAAAGAAAATTGAAATCTTATAAAAGATGCTGCAAATATAAACTTTATTATTGAGAACTCCAAGCTTTTTTGAAGGAAAATGAGTTTTTTAACATTGTGTACGCAACCATTACCAAATAAATTCATTATCTTTGTGGCGAAAATAACAACTACAGTATTAATCATTATCTATTTTAAAGCAAATTATGAGATACTTAAAGACACTATTGCTCGCTCTCCTATTGCCAGCTTGCGCCTTTGCAGCAGGATGGGACGACAATGAGTACAAGCGTATCGAGCAGAGCATCCAATTGCCAAAAATTGCCGAACGCCAGTTCCTTATCACATCTTTTGGTGCCAAGACTACAGCTACGGCTGCACAAAACCAAAAGGCCATCAACAAAGTCATCTCTCTTGTCTCCAAGAAGGGAGGCGGAAAGGTGATCATCCCTAAGGGTACCTGGAACACAGGAGCCATTGAGTTGAAGAGCCATGTCAACCTCGTTCTTGAGGAAGGCGCCACCCTTCACTTTGCCTTCGAGCCTAAGCTCTATCCCCTGGTACGTACCTCTTGGGAAGGTCTGGCTTGCTGGAACTACTCTCCCTGCATCTATGCCTACAAGGCTACCGACATTGCCATTACCGGTAAGGGAACCATCGATGGAGGTGGCAACAACGACACCTTCTGGCAGTGGAATGGCAGCCCTCGTTTCGGTTACAAGGAGGGTGTGACCAAAGAGAGCCAGAAGTTGGGCTCACGCAGCAAACTGCTGAAGATGGCAGAGGACGGTGTGCCTTTCGACGAGCGTAAGTTCGGTATGGGCTATGGCTTACGTCCTCAGTTGGTCAATATGGTACACTGCGAGCGCATCCTAATCAAGGATGTCAAGATGATCAACTCGCCTTTCTGGGTCATCCATCCACTGCTCTCCAAGAACATCACGGTAGACGGTGTGTATGTATGGAACGAAGGACCTAACGGTGACGGTTGCGACCCAGAGGCTTGCGAGAATGTACTCATCCAGAACTGCGTGTTCCATACCGGCGACGACTGCATCGCTATCAAGAGCGGTCGCAACAACGACGGTCGTCTCTGGAACCAGCCTTCCAAGAACATCATCATCCGCAACTGCAAGATGGAAGACGGCCATGGCGGTGTGGTGATAGGAAGTGAGATCTCGGGTGGCTGCGAGAACGTATATGCCGAAAACTGCGTGATGGACTCTCCACACTTGGAGCGCATCCTGCGTATCAAGACCAACAACTGCCGTGGCGGTCAGGTGCAGAACATCAATATGCGCAATGTCGTCGTGGGGCAGTGCAAGGAGGCTGTGGTGAAGATCAACCTCGACTACGAGAGAAAAGAAATATGCTATCGTGGTTTCGAACCTATCGTGAACAATGTGAATGTAGAGAACGTCACCTGCCAGAAGAGCGACTACGGCGTGCTGATTATCGGCCGCGACTCTTTGGAGAATGTCTACGACATCAACATCAAGAACTGTAAGTTCGACGGTGTGGTGAAAGAGCCTGTCAAGATCACCGGCAAGACCCGCAACGTGAAGTTCGACAACCTCGTCATCAACGGCTCCCTCGTTCTCAACAAGGAAGACCAGCCCTACAAGAACTATAGCGAATGGCTCACCTACAGCGAGATGAAGCGTGTGCCCCACTCTTACCTGCTCGACTTCAGCAGCAAGCCCAAGTGGAGCTATGTGATGGGTATCGAGATGGAGGGAATGCTCGACACCTACGAGCACTACAAGGAAGGCAACAATGCCATCCTCGACTACCTGAAGGAATATCCTGCCAAGATGATCGACGAGAAAGGCAACATCACTGGCTACAAATACGAAGACTTCAACCTCGACAATGTGCGTACTGCCAAGTTCATCCTGCGCATGCACAACCTCTTCCCTACCAAGGGAACAGAGAAAGCACTGAAGACACTCTTCAAGCAGTTGCAGAACCAGCCTCGCACCAAGGAGGGAGTTTACTGGCACAAGGCTATCTACGCCAACCAGGTATGGCTCGACGGTATCTTCATGGGACTGCCTTTCTACTGCAACTATGCCGTACAGACCATGAAGCCCAAGAAGGCAGAGAAGTATCTCAACGATGCGGTAGACCAGATGGTGAAGACCGACTATCGCACCTACGATGAGAAGACGCAGCTCTGGAAGCACGCATGGGACGAGACCCATCAGCAGTTCTGGGCGAACAAGGAAGACGGCAAGAGCCAGCACTGCTGGGCAAGAGCCTTGGGATGGTATGTGATGGCTATGACCGAGTGCCTCGACGCCATGCCCGAGAACTACGCACGCCGCCAGGAGGTAATCGACCTGCTGAACAAGGCGATGAAGAGTGTGGTGAAGTACCAGGACAAGAAGACTGGCGTATGGTACGACGTGCTCGACGTGAAGAGCGACAAGAACTACTTAGAGAGCACAGCCTCTTCGATGTTTGCCTATGTGTTGCTCAAGGGCTACAGCAAGGGCTACCTCTCTGAGGAATATCTCAAGGCTGGCGTGAAGGCATACAATGGTATCTTGAAACAGTTTATCAAGGTAAACGCCGACAAGACCATCAGTCTGACACGCTGCTGTGCAGTAAGCGGCTTGGGTCCTGGCCCCGGCCCATACGTCAAGAAGCCCAACTACAAGCGCGATGGCAGCTTCGAATACTATATGAGCGAGCCTATCCGCGACAACGATGCCAAGGGCGTGGGTCCTTTCATCTGGGCAAGTCTCGAAATGGAACAGCAGGGACTTATCAAGTAACTCGACTTTCATAAATAGGGAAGTTAAAGAAGTTAGAGAAGTTAGAGAAGTTAAAGCCATATGCTTTAGTGGACTTGAAATTGAACATGAAACATGAAACATGAAAGCTGTTGGCTTTAACTTCTAACGACCGAAGGGAGTGATAACTTCTTTAACTTCTATAACTTCTGAACTCATCTAAAGTTCAAACTATAAAATCAGGCTAACAAATGAAGAAATCATTATCTATCATTGCAGCCTCACTCATCAGCATATCTACCATGGCACAGGCTCCGGCTTTTCCAGGAGCCGAAGGTCATGGTAGATTTGTTACTGGAGGTAGAGGCGGTAAAATCTATCACGTAACGAATCTCAACGACAGCGGAACTGGCTCTTTCAGAGAGGCTGTCAAGTCGGGCAACAGAATCATCGTCTTCGATGTGGCGGGTGTCATCGCCCTGAAGTCGGACTTGAAGATAGCAGACAATATCACCATCCTCGGACAGACAGCCCCTTCGCCAGGCATCACCCTGCGCTATTATACCGTTCAACCGGGTAGCAACAACATCATCCGTTTCATCCGCATTCGCCGTGGACAGGAGAAGGACATCAACGACGGTGCTGATGCCTCATGGCAGCGCAACAAGACGGGTATCATCTTCGACCACTGCTCCTTCAGCTGGAGTATCGACGAGGTGGCTTCGTTCTATGACAACAACAACTTCACCATGCAGTGGTGTACCGTGGCAGAGAGCCTTACCAATCCCGGTCACTCCAAGGGTGCTCATGGCTATGGCGGCATCTGGGGTGGTAAGTTGGCAAGTTTCCACCACAACTTCGTGGCTCATCTGATGAACCGTGGTCCACGTTTCAATGGTGCCCGATATGGATGGACAGGCTATACCGACAACAAGGAATACAGCACCTACCAGTGGAAGAACACCGTACAGGCAGAGAACGTAGACTTCCGCAACTGCGTGATGTATAACGCACAGGGCACCTGCTATGGCGGTCCTGGTGGCGGACAGATCAATATCGTCAACAACTACTATAAGGCTGGTCCCAGCCACAGTCTTTCCAGCAAAACCCTCGATGGACTCAAGGTGGATGTGAGCACAGGTAAAGAGCGAGGAAGCCAAGACCGCATCACCCTTGTCACACTTTCTACACAGAGTAACTCCGACAAAAATCATCCAGAATTATACGACATGACCAGCCGTTATTATATCAATGGTAATACGACAGAAACCACGAAAGGTCAGAAGACGGAGAACAAAGACTGGACGGGCATAAGCTACGACAAGGGTATTCCAAGCCTGAACGGAGAATATTACAGTCCCGATGCGAACAACTTCTATGGCGATGCTGTGGCTCATACCACAATCAGCGGCAAGTCGTGTGTCAAGATCAAGATGGACAATCCAGCTCCTACAGGACAAGTAACCACCCACTCTGCTGCCGAAGCATACGAAAAAGTTTTAGCCTATGTAGGTGCATCCCTCTATCGCGACGAAATAGATGCCCGATACATGGAAGAGGCCAAGACGGGTACGGCAACCTATAAGGGAAGCATCACCAACTCGCCTGGTATTATAGATAAGGTGTCAGACGTAAATGGTTATACAGAAGACAACTTCGGCACAGGCTCTCGTCCTGATGGATTCGACACCGACAAGGATGGTATTCCTGATGAATGGGAAAAGGCCAACGGTCTGAATCCTAACGATGCAAGTGATGCCCTCACCTGTTCGCTCGACAAGAAGGGTTATTATACCAACATCGAAGTCTATGCAAACTCACTGGTAGAGAACATCATGAAGTCAGAAAATACCGATGCCATTGACGCAGTTGATGAGTATTATCCAACTTCTACCTCTACAGGCATCAGCCAGACGGTTGTCGACAAAGGCGAAGTGGCTTCCATCACGTATTATGCCCTCAACGGCTCTCGTCTCAATGCCCCTGCCAAGGGTATCAGTATCAGAAAGATAACCTACAGCAATGGCAAAACCGCAACAGACAAAGTAATAAAATAAAGAAAAGCCTATCGTTCATGGTCGAAAAAGGGATGTTTTATGTCCTTTTTTCGACCTTTTTGCATTTTAATCGAAATTTAATGCCTTTTTTAGAACAACCTATCAAATTTTTTACTAACTTTGCAAAAGAAGATAAGAGCACACGGCAATCTGAAAGCTGTCTTTCATTGCGCTCGTTTGCAATTTCTTCACATAAGAGTTAAATAAAACATTAATTAATCTTTTAAATCTTACGTTTATGAATAAAATTTTACGCATTTCAATGATCGCTGTGTTGGCATTAATTGCTAATTTCAGCTTTGGACAGGCTTACAAAACGTTGACCTTCCCAGATGACAACAAAGCCACCAACGGAATAAGTGGTTACGACAAGACATGGACAGCCAAAATTGGTACTGACTCATGGTCAATTGTAAAATTCAACAATAATAATTGGAATAACAATTGGACATTTATAAAATGTGGTGGAAAGAAAGGTGCATTTGTTGGAACCATCACTACAGATTTTGCTATTGATAAAGCCATTTCTTCTGTTGTAGTTAATATTGATAGAATCAAAGCTGCTTCCGTCAATTCTATCAAACTTGAAGTTACATCAGACAAAGAAGGCAAAACTGTTCTTGAAACAGTAAACCTCGAAAAGTTGGCAGCAGGAGATGCCGTATTCACAATTAAAACGCCAAAAGAAAACTGCTATTACAAACTGATATTCGATTGCAAACAAGATAAGGATAATGGTTTAATTACCGTAAAATCTGTAGAATATTACAAGGCAGGTGATGCTCCTATCATCGTTGACATTTCAAACACTCCTGAGACAGCTTATACAGTAGCAAAGGCAAAACAGCTGATTGACGCAGGTGAAGGCTTGTCTACTGAGGTTTACGTTAAGGGTATCGTTACAAGTGTAGGACAATACAACGATACATATAAAAGCCTAACATACAATATCTCTGATGATGGTGAAACTACAAACGAGCTGAAAGTTTACAGCGGAAAATACTTAGAGGGAGCAGATTTCACATCTGCAGACCAGATAAAAGTCGGCGATAAAGTCATTGTAAAGGGAAAATTGAAGAAGTTCAATGATACCTACGAAATTGACATGAACAGCAAAATCTACTCTTTGAATGGTGTAACCACTGGCATCAACAACATCACAACCGATGCAACACTGGAGAATGCTCCTGCATTCAACCTCGCAGGTCAGAAGGTAGGTAAGGCATACAAGGGTGTAGTCATTAAGGCAGGCAAGAAGTTCATACAGAAGTAATTTTTCTCTCCGAAGGAAATAAAAATAATAAGAGGGTGTGTCATAGAGTTATGGTACACCCTCTTTTCTTGTTATCTTCGTCCCGCGGGAATCAGATACTTTCCGTGGGCAACAAATTAATACTGATACCGATTATTCATACTGTTACTCCCAAAAATTCCTCACTCAGTTAAGAAGAGACAATCACCCTACTGGATTTTTCTTTTTGCCCAGTTAGGAAATATTATTTCACCATTAACTTCCTCATTTGTGATTGTGGAGTTTTTTTATCGTAGTATCTGTAAAAGTTCGCCAAATTTTCAATTCGACAGGCTTGTAGTCTTCGAAGAGCTGTTTTACAAACTGCACATCAAAAACCAGACGAAGGTCATTCTTGTCTTCTTCTGTTGTACCTTCCTTGCGGTAACCCAGCCGTGCTGTCTTAATAAGAAAAAGATCGCGCACTCCCTTGCCTTTGATGTAAGGCATGAAGTAGAAAAGCTTGTTGAGAGCAACCGATGTCGGGAATTTCTTACCAGTATAGTAAATGGTTGCTGAACCATCAAGAAACACCTTTTCATTGTCTTTCTTAACAAGCGAGATGAGTACGTTCCTGTCTTCTTCCACTATAGTCGCACCCTGTGGCTGTTCACCATATTTTTCCCAATCAATGTCCTCGTGCAACATATTGTTCTCCGTAATGCTGTTAAAAGCATACTGGTCGAAGAGATCAAGATAGCTGAGCTCATGATACTTATTCTTCACAGTTGATGTTTGGGTTTTGCGGTCTTTTACAACAACCAATTGCGACTGCTTGCACATAATCTCCCTTACAGCTTCCCTACAGTTCTGCGTTTCCTCTGGCATCATTTTCTGAATGTCATTGAAGAGCCGGATAAGCGACCGACCTACAGCCCATGCCAAATTAACTGGCACAGCATTGCCTATCTGTTTGTATTTATCACTCATACTTCCTTGAAAGTTCCAGCTGTCAGGAAAAGTTTGAATGCGTGCATACTCACGAACACTTAACGGACGGGTTTCCAAAGGATGACAACGTTCGGTTTGTTTTTGACCTGGTGAACATGTAAGAGTCAATGAAGGCTCATCAAGAGACAATCTTCTTGCCATTCCTGTTTTTCCACCGCCAAGCAACCAACTGCCTCCCATATATTCCTTTGCAATGTCTTCGGGTAGATTTCTCCAATCTCCACCTTGAGGCACCATTTCCAGAACTTTCTTTTTCTTTTCTGGATATTGAGCACCCTCAGATGCAGGAACATCTTTGTCGTATATTACACTTTTGTAAAGAGCATCACGAAGTGTCAGAACCTCATGATAAGGAGTAGGCCAATGAAATTCAACACGTTTGGCAATATCATTTCGAATTGCAATAAGAACCAAACGCTCACGTTTCTGTGGCACCTGATACATGATTGCACGCAAGACACGAGGCTCTACAAGGGTATAGCCTAATTCTGCTATTGCATTTTTTATAGTTTCAAACGTACGTCCATTCTCGTGCGAGATTAATCCCTTCACATTTTCTCCCATAAAAACTTTCGGCTGAATTTCCTTCACCGCACGTGCAAGTTCAAAAAACAGAGTACCACGAGTGTCATTGAAACCTGCGCCCTTGCCTGCATAAGAAAATGCCTGACAGGGGAACCCACCAGACAGAAAGTCTACTTTACCTTGTAAGGGGGAAAAATCTATGTGCCGCACATCACCCTCTATCACATTCCATTCAGGTTTGTTTGTTTTAAGAGTCTTGCATGCTGATGTATCAAACTCATTGAGCAGAACGTGATGAAATCCTGCCAGCGACATTCCAAGAGCCAATCCACCACCGCCAGCAAACAACTCTATGGAATTGAATTGGCGTGCAGGAACAACAGTAGACTCCTTCTCCCAGTTACTTTGGAGCATGGAATTGACTTCCGGAATAGCCCGAAGCTCATCCATATCAAATCCAGAGACACCATTTTGTTGATGTCGTGGATAGAGTCCGTTCTTACCCCAGGTTTGAACCGTACGGTTGGATGTTCCAATAAGCGCAGCTAAATTATTCTCTGAAATAAATGTCATAATTATAAACCACCTTTCTGTATGATTTCTTCTGCAATTTCTTCTACCTTGGCAAGGATGAGTGCACTTCCGTCAATACCATCTTCATCCACAACTTCTCCAAAAGCTTTGGCTAAGCGATGATAAAAAGTTTCATCACCAGTGAGATGCATCCAAAAATCAGAACCACACAACACAGGATAATGAGCATCTATTGCCTTATAAAATGCCGACAGACTTCCCTTCTCACTATATAAGACTCCCACAACAAGATCATCAAATTGCAGTCCCATCCTATCCAGCCTTGATTTGTTCATAAGATACTTGAAATGACCCAAAATGGTAGCTATATCATCCTTGTTGATTGTTTTAGGACCTGCCTTACACTGGCAGTATTTGCGCCGTCCGTCTATGGCATCAACAAATTCTATATCTATACCATCTATGCCAGACGCGCCTCCTACCACTTCTTGAAGTTGGGAAATAAATACCTGGACATTTTGACCGAAACTGGTATTAAGACTTGTACCCAGTATACGCGGATAGACAAGAGCTTTGGCCAAACTTACAGGCTGAGTGTCTCCACATAAGAACGCTGCGAGATAATTAATCAAGAACGGATTTATGTCAAAGCTACTCAGATGAAGTTTATTCAAATTCTTCAGATGATTAGGTATAATAATAGTGCGGAAATATTGCTTCCCACTCTCTATAATTGCTTGTTTTTGATCTTCGTTCATAACCTTTTATACATTTTTATTTTCAGCTTCTGCACAATGATGCAGAAATTGAGTTCAAAGATACAAAATATTTGCGAAACATCAACATTCTTTGCAAAAAAGTTCAACCTATATGGTTGAAAAATGCTTTTTTTCTCCCATTACAAAAGCAACGGAGAGAATGACGCATTTAAACGCGGAGCCGCTTACCCTATGAGAATGAAGGGAGATGAAGGGTGATGAAGAGTGGAATCGTACCCTACGGGTTGAGTAGTTACCGACTGCACGAAAAACAGTAAAAGAATATAAAAACATATTACTTTAAGGCGTTTATTTTGGAACAGACATTTTGTACATGGTCAAGTCCATACAACATTGAACGAGAATCTATTCCCATCCAAGAGAATAAGGTTTGGATTTTCTGATATTCATTGACAATGTAACATGTGTCTATTTCCGATGCATGAAGTCTGAAACAGATTGGCTCATGGTGAGCAATCCTATTTCTCAGACTGTTCACCTTGTCAAGTTCATTGAAGATGTAGGTGTTGTTGTATTGAGCTACAACCGATGAGCGAGGCTTGTTAGGAAAAGCCCTCTATAGACATTGTCCTGTTGCACGATACTGTAGTGAAGAGTACATATATTTCCAAACTCCAAATTCCATTTCAGCAATCAACTTGGAATGAGAATAGATACCTTGTCTATTCAAACGATTGTATGCCTTTTCTATGATTTTCCTTGTTTCATTCATGCGCCCATTGGAAAACATTCCATCGCCTTGGACAGAATCTTTCAACCAATCACGTTCCATTGCAGCCGCCATACATTCGCTACCATGATGCTGACTTTGGGAGCCGATATCTACACGGTTTCCAAACTGCTTGGTCATACCAAGGTGGAAACAACGCAGATTTACGCAAAAATCATCAATAAGAAAAAAGACGATGCAGGCAGTCTGATTGATGCCGCCTTTGCCTGATTGAGACAAGAATGTTTGTGAATCATCAAGAAAATCGCCCAATGCTGATATAAAAACGGCAATAAATTTTGTTTGTTGCCGTTTTTATATTACCTTTGCAGACAAAATAGTACTTCAAAAGCAAGATGGACACATACAAGAACCTTATATTGCAATACTCGACAAAGAAGGAATCGTTCACTTTGGATGACCTTTGGACTTGGCTGTCGGCAATGGGCTTGACAACCCGCAGCACCATGAACTGTATGCTTTCAAGGATGGTGGATAAGGGAGAACTTGTCCGCATAGCCCGAGGTGTGTATGCTTCGGCAGGACACAAGAACCAGTTTTCTGTTGAGCTGACATCGGAGGAACTGGACTTGGCGAGGAACCTGAAAGAACGTTTTCCATTCGCGCCCTTCTGTATATACAATGGCAAGAGTATTGCGCCCCTGCAACACCATCTGTCAGGCAACAACATGACATACGTGGAGACAGACCGTCTGGCAATGGAGAGCATATTTGAGTATATCAAGGAACATACCGGCAAGGAGGTTTGGTTGATGCCTGACGTGGATATGGTCTATCGCTACATTGACCTTGAAAAAGGAGGCATAATCGTCAAGCCGCTTGTTACCGAGGCTCCCTTGCAGACAATGGAAGGAGTCACGGTACCCACTTTGGAGAAACTTCTGGTGGATATAAACAAAGATCCAGACTTCTCCTACCTGCAAGGTGCGGAGGCAGAGCGGATGATGGCCAATGCCAAGGAACTTTATATTATTAACGCCACCCGTCTGAGACGCTATGCGAAAAGGCGCGGATTGAAAATAGAAGAGATATTATGATTGACAACAAATGTTTTACCACCGAATGGATAGAGACAAAAGCCAAGGAACTGAACTATACAGACACTAACCTCATTGAGAAAGTCATCCGTGCGCTTTCCCTGCTGGATATGCTTTCCCGTTCAGGATGTCCTTTCCACTTCAAGGGCGGCTCATGCCTGATGCTTCTGCTACATGACACTCCCCACCGTTTGTCGATTGACATCGACATCATGTGTCCGCCGGGTACAGACATCGAGCAATATCTTGCCTCGTATGCGGATTGCGGATTCATTGACTATAAGCTTGTGGAACGGAAACAGGCTGGGACGGATGTGCCAAAAAGCCATTCCAAGTTCTTCTATCAGGTGGCTTTCAAGGCAGACATGGACAGGACATCGTACATCTTGTTGGACGTACTGTATGAGGACTGCCACTATCAGCAGGTGGAGCGTGTGCCTATCCAGAGTGAGCTGATAGAAGTTATCGGAGAATGTCCGCTGGTCAATGTCCCGTCCATTGGCGACATCCTTGGTGACAAGCTGACTGCATTTGCACCAGAGACCACAGGTATTCCCTATTACAAGAACGACAAGCTGGCTACCCTTGAAATCATTAAGCAGTTGTATGATGTGGGAAGACTTTTCGACCGTGTGGACAATCTCACCATCACAGAAGCTGCATTCTCAAAGATTGCCCCTGTAGAGCTTGGCTATAGGGGGCTGTCCACGAGTGATGTGTCTCTCATCTATGAAGACATCAGGCAGACTGCCCTGAATATCTCCACAAGAGGATTTGTGGATAAGGAGAAATTCGCCCTGCTCCAGAAGGGCATCATAAGCATTCGTCCTTTCATGTACAGGCAGAACTACAAGATAGAGGATGCAATCACAGACGCATCCAAGGCTGCCTATCTCGCAACGCTGTTGGAAAAAGGCATCTGTGAGGTCAGACACTACAATGGCAATCCCTTGTCGGTATCAGATATGACGATAAGTGGCAGACTGACTACGAAACTGAACAAGTTGAGGATGGGCAATCCCGAGGCTTTCTTTTACTGGTCACTCACTGATGCACTGTTATAATAACCAACATCAAGCCTACAATGAATCGCCCTAAAGACACTTTTCTTATCATGCTCCTGCCCCAAACATTGACAGCGGCAATAGCATTGACAATGTTTGCCGTGATTGCCTTCCGTATGGAGGCAAACACGGAAGGCTTTGTATTTTCCTTTTTCTCCTTGTTCGCATGGATAGCACTCGTGAGCGAGTTCTTCCTCCTGTATGACTCCATCATCGACAAATGGCTTTCCAAAGACCGCTCTGTCATAGCAGCCACATGGTTTCTCCTTTCCCTGCTGTTGTCTTTCATGCTTACTCCAGATAAGCATCTTGACTGGAGCACAGCCATTGTCATGCTGTCCCTCTTTGCCGTCATATTCCTCCTGCCGTATATGGTGTGTATGATCTATGGAAGACACATATCTTCTTTTTTGCTGAGACTTTGGAATGATAAACTCAAGAAGAAAGATAGAGAGAGTGCCATGTCCAAAACAGAGGAGACACAGGCTGTCAGCAGGTACAAGCAGGAGACCAAGGACGCATCGACACAATACCAGAAACAGATTGCCAGAATGCTCCGCAAGGCAACGCGCATCCGTCCGGGACTCGACACATACGACCTCCAGTATTTCAAAGGGCATTGACTCTGTCAGTTGATGTCAGATAGGTTAGGACAGACATACTCCTTGTTCCCCGTCACCGTAAGAAAGTGGCGGGATTTTTTGTGCCCTTTCCCGAAGGCAACGCCAAGGCGCATTCCCTTATATTCTCATGCAGGGTTATTTGGTGTTTATGGTGTGTTTACAGTTCCGTTATAATTCGATTGGTTCTGTTTATATTGCCGTTTATAATTCGCAATCTGCTCTCCTTGTGCTGTTTACATTCATTTTTCGGCTTTAATTCCTCACTACCTTTGCACTGTCTTCATGACAAATGAGGCACGTATTATTCACCAAAAACAGATTATATATGAGCGAAAAGAAAAAGCTGTTAAGCACCAAGGAGGCTGCCGAGTATTGCGGTTTCAAGCTCTCCTACTTCCGCTTTAAGGCGTTTATTTTGGAACAGACACTTTGTACATGGTCAAGTCCATACAACATTGAACGAGAATCTATTCCCATCCAAGAGAATAAGGTTTGGATTTTCTGATATTCATTGACAATGTAACATGTGTCTATTTCCGATGCATGAAGTCTGAAACAGATTGGCTCATGGTGAGCAATCCTATTTCTCAGACTGTTCACCTTGTCAAGTTCATTGAAGATGTAGGTGTTGTTGTATTGAGCTACAACCGATGAGCGAGGCTTGTTAGGAAAAGCCCTCTATAGACATTGTCCTGTTGCACGATACTGTAGTGAAGAGTACATATATTTCCAAACTCCAAATTCCATTTCAGCAATCAACTTGGAATGAGAATAGATACCTTGTCTATTCAAACGATTGTATGCCTTTTCTATGATTTTCCTTGTTTCATTCATGCGCCCATTGGAAAACATTCCATCGTCTTGGACAGAATCTTTCAACCAATCACGTCCCAAGGTTGGCACCAAAAGGCTATCTATTGCATTTCGCAAAGCCACCTCAAAACAACTGACGATAGTGAACATCTCCTGAAATGTTTGTTCGTTTACTTGGTTGTAACAAGAAAAAACACTATCTTTGTAGCGTTGATTCCCGGTAGCCTCTGATTCGTCAAGCTATCGGGTCTTGTTTTTTATACGATTTGCTTACAAATATACATTGTTTTCTGCTATTATGGTTCTGCCACAGCATATAATTACAGAAATTTAACCGTAAAATCATGATAAAACTATGTGGTTTCGTGTAATTGTTGAATTTTTGCAGTTAATAAGTATTGTTAGGCAAGCAAACGTATGCGGACTGCAGAAACATGCAACACATTGACAACAAGAGCCTTATCGCTTTACGCCTCCTGAATCAACAAGACACCGAACCGAGATATAAAAATAAGGCCTTCTGCCGAAACAGAAGACCTTATTATTTTTTGCGACTCGCAGGCACGAAGTCCTGCAAGAGAAAACGAAATTACTTGTTGATGAACTTTTTGCCGTTCTTGACAACAAGACCCTTAGCATTGCTTGCCACTTTCTGACCGAGAAGGTTGAATGTAGCACCCTCGTTAGCTGCCTCAGAAGCATTGATGTTTGAAATGCCAGTAGTGCCAGAAGTAAACTTAAAGCCATAGAAGCCAAGCTTTGTACCAGCTGCCAAAACATAGTAGGTACCACCAGCTACAGCATTGATAGTAACAGTACCATTTGATTTAACGGCAACAATATTTTCACCCTTGTCGTTCTGTGTGAACTCCTGAGAAGTACCATCCTTGGTAGCAGGCAAATTATAAGAAGCAGGAGCCACCTCAGTAAAATCAGCATCCAGGATATGGAAACCCTTATCATAATTCAACTGAACAGCAACAGTAAGAGTACCCGCTACTTTTGTATCAAACTTATAGACACAACCTGTTGGTGCTGCACCAGACACCAACTTACCACTGTTCTTACCACAAACGTAAGCACCGAAATCAGCATCAGCCCAGTTAGTAGTCTTCTTACCTACCGCAAAAGCAGTTCCAGCATTCTCGCAATAAGTCAAAGTTACATTGTTTACTGTTGTAATCTGATCACCAGCATTCACCGCATCACCTTCCGCTACAGCGTAAGTACCTTGTGCATTCACACTTGCTGCCATAGCGACAGCGGCAATAAGAGTAAAGAATTTCTTCATAATCGTTTGTTTTTAGTTTATTTTTTTGTTTGTTTTATGTTTTAGAAATTAGTCTTTGATATGACTACGATGCAAAAGTACAACTTAATCGTAAAAAATGCAAGACAAAAATGCAAGAATTCATCGTAAACGTTTACGTGAGTTTAATTTGATTAAGGAGGAACAACTATCAAGATTTTGCATTACCTTTGTACCCAAGTCAAAGCTGCACTCGGCATAACATTCAAGCAAGTTTGATGTTCTGCACTCGTTTGCAAAGACTTTGTACCCAAGTCAAAGCAGCACCCTTAACTCCTACTCTTATTTACTGGAAACAATATAAAGTATATATAACCTAAAAAAGTAACAAACAAATGAACAGAAATCTACTAAGATTCGGACTACTATGCTTAGTCCTACTCGTTTCAGTCGTTACAAAAGCAAGTGACATTACCCTCACTTATGCTTTAGGAACGATTACTGCAGAAGGAACTCTTCCTGCAAGCGCGACGGTAGAAGTGGGAAGCAGTTATACGCTTCCTGTCAATACCACACTCTACGTAGCAGGCAGCACTTTGACTGGCTGGACAGATGGCACCAACACCTACAAGCCTGGTGAAACCATCACTGCTCCAAGCGCAAGCACTACGCTGACTCCAGTCTTTACAGCCAACACCAAGTCGCTTGCCGACCGCACAGAGGCAACAACCCTCACCTATTACTTCGGTCACAAAAATGGTGCCCAGGATATCAACGTTGAGAAAAAGGCTGGTATCTTGGTAACTCAGGCGACTGTTGATGGTGAAAGCATTGATGTAAAGATTGACCTTGATGCCACAACCAAGGGAAAGTTCAATAACGTAGGTCGTGCAGACGAATGGGCACAGATGAATGCTGACGGCATCATCACCATCCCATCTTGCAAGGGTGCAACCATCGAAATGGCTGCATACCACAACATCACAACGACAACTATTGATGGACAGGCTGAATATACACAAGGTAAAGTGATCAGTCAGACCATTGCATCAAGTGCTGAAACAGTGAACATCGTCATTGGCGATGGTTCATGGTACAGCTATTTGAAGATTACCCTTCCTGTCATTGCAAGCGAACCTGCTGGCAAGACTTTCAACAATGAAGCTGCCAGCGTCGTATTTGCGATGAACGACATTAACAATGCAAGTGCCAACAGTACCTCTCCTACTGATGCTTTCAGCACCATCGCATTTGATTACGGAGCAAACTTATCTTTGAAAGAAATTCTCGAAATTACCAAGGCGGATGGTACAGCATCAGGTATCAAAGGTCTCAAAATAAATAATGACTCAGGAACTAAGCAAACTGAACTCAACTGGTTGGTTCGTCCTGCTGCAGGACTTACTTTCACCCCTACCAAGGTGAGCGGTTATGTAAACCGCTGTGGCACGGATGTAGAAAACGGAATCGTTATCAGCGCTCATAAGGCAAACGGAGAAGTGGTAGCACTGGGCACCTATACTGCATGGCGTCAAGGAAAGGCTACATCAAAACAAACTTATGATAACACCGCTATCCATCAGTTTGAAATCACACTGACAGAAGAGCAGCAGGCAGCCTTGGCTGGTACCGATGGTTTCTATCTGACATCTACTATCGGCGTAGCTAAAAACAAGCAGGCGGTTTTCGGTCCTGTTACTATCGAAGGCACCGTCAACGGAACACTCGTTGCAGTAAACAAATACAAACTCTCTGCCGTTACCAACCCTGAAGGCATCGCAGACGTTACCGTCTATCCTAAGTCTGACGAATATCAGGAGAACGACGAGGTAACACTGACTGCAGCCGATAAATTCGGTTATAATTTTGTCAACTGGACAGACAAGAACGGCACAGTGCTTTCTACTGAGAGCAAATTCAAATACACCGTGACAGAAGACCAGACTCTCACTGCCAACTATAAGAAGGTAAAGACCTATGCGCTCGACGTAAACGTAGAAGGTGGAGCCAAGGACTATATGGTGACTCTCTCTCCTGCCCCAGAGATGGTAGATGGCAAGAAGATGTATGAAGAAGGTACAGAGGTAACTCTTACCGCAACAGGAAACGACATCATCGACTTCAACAACTGGAGCAATGGTGAGACAACAGCAGAAATCAAGACAACCATGAATGCAGACCAGGCTTTCACTGCCACATTCTCTGCCAAGGACTACATCGTGGCATGGGACTTCTATCAGGAAGGCAAGGAAGGTCGCACTGCCGACTTTGCTGCAGCCGACAATGACGCAGTACAGCTCGTACTCCGTGATGCAGAAGGCAACTCATACGGCTGGCTCGACAAGAGCAATACGGCTGGTGGTTACGAAGGCAAGAACGCAGCTGTCAACTGGACCAAGACTACAACAAAGGCTCTGGGTGAAACATACTGGCAGACCAAGTTCAACGCCACAGCATTCACCGATATCAAGGTAAAGAGCAGCATGCTCTACAACTATAATGCTTACGAGACCTACAACGTAGAGTACTCTCTTGATGGCGAGAAATGGACCAAGATTGGCGCCATCACGATGCCAGGAGCCAAGGCATGGACTGCAGGCGAGTTCCCCCTCCCTGCCGATGCCAACAACCAGGCTGCAGTATATGTTCGCTGGATTGCCGACAAGACTTCATCTGTCAAGGGAACAACAGGAACCAACGACGGTATCGCTCTCGCTCAAATCTATATCACTGGTACAGCCAAGCTCTTCGATGACGGCACAGCTCCTGTACTCCAGAGCCAGGTACCTGCAGCAGGTGCAACCAATGCTTCAGCCAATGGTAAGATTGTATTGACATTCGATGAGAAAGTAAAACTGACAGAAAGCGCCAAGGCAACCCTCAATGGTCAGGAGTTGACCGGTACCGTATCTGGCAAGACCATCACCTTTGCTTACAAGGGCTTGAGCTATGCCACAGAATATACCTTCGCTCTCGCAGCAGGTTCAGTAGCCGACTTGACCGACAATGCCATCCAGAGCGATATCAACTTCAGCTTCACCACCAAGGAGAAGCCTGCAGTGACCAAGGCTCTGTATGATTTCATCGTACCAACAGACGGAACATTCACTGAAGCTCTCGCAGCAGCAGCCAAGCGTGCTGATACCAGCAAGCGTTTCCGCATCTTCATCAAGCAGGGCGACTATAAGATTCCTGCCAACCCGAACAGCATGGTGACTGGTATTGATGGCAAGCAGTATCCAAGTGCTACCACCTATATGAATACTCCTAATGTATCTATCATCGGTGAAAGCAATGAGAATACTTCTATCACCAATACAGTACCGTCAGTAGAAAGCAGCAATGGCTACAATATCGCCAACGTATTGGAAGGTATCGGACGTGGTGATGTATTGAGTTTGGAAAGCGGTGCAACTAACACCTACTTCCAGGACATCAAGATGTACAGCAGCATGGGCGACGGCAAGGGTCGTGACATCGTACTCAACGATAAGAGTAACAAGACTATCTGTAAGAACGTCAACCTCTGGGCTTATCAGGACACCTACGTATCCAACAATCAGAAGGGTCGCTTCTACTTCGAGGGCGGTATCCTGCGTGGCAACACCGACTACCTCTGCGGTAAGGGTGACGTATATTATAATAATGTAGATCTCTTGATGTGTGGCACCGGCTATCTCGCCGTACCTTCGCAACCTACCAAGTATGGTTACATCTTCAAGGATTGTACTATCAAGGACGGATCAACCGCAGGTATCAACGGCAAGTACAAGCTCGGTCGTCCTTGGGGCAAGGGCACTCCTATCGCTCTCTTCATCGACACCAAGATGGAAGTGATTCCTACAGCAGCAGGTTGGGACGAGATGAGCGGTGGTTATCCTAAGCGATTTGCTGAATACAACTCTACCACAGCTACAGGCACTGCAGTAGACCTGAGCGGAAGAAAGCAGGTTTATGATGCCTACGATGCAAAGGATGGAGACAACTATACCAACCGTCGCAACGAGACAGCAGAAAGTCCTGTCCTTACAGCAGAGGAAGCTGCATTCTATACCCTCGAAACCGTTATGGGCGGTGATGATGACTGGGATCCAACAGCTGCCACCGAACAGGCTTCTGCTCCAACTAATGTGAAGATTGCAGGTAAAAACCTGACATGGGACAACAGCAACTATGCTCTTCTCTGGGCTGTATGCAAGGACGGCAAGGTGGTTGCCTTCACCGTTGAGCCTACCTACAACGTTGACGATGCTTCTGCTACATGGAGTGTCCGTGCAGCCAACGAGATGGGTGGTCTGGGCGAAGCTACAGTAGCAAGCACCAGCACCGGCATTGAGAACATCGCAACTTCTTCCGATGTTTTGAGCACCAAGATCTATTCTGCCGACGGTGTTCAGGTAAGCAAGTTGCAGCGTGGCATCAACATCGTCGTAAAGACCATGACTGACGGCAGCAAGAAGACCAACAAAGTGGTACTGAAGTAATCAAGACCTCTTTTTTACACCTTTTACATAAGGTGACAAAAGAATAATATCAACAAAGAGAGAGGGTGTGTCATGAACTTATGACACACCCTCTTATCTTTTTTACAGAAAACCATACCGATTTTACGTAAATAACGGAAACGTTTACGTAAATTTTAACACACCATATTTATTAAAAAAGCAAAAAAGATATTATCTTTGCAGCGAAGAAATATATTTTTTACTAATCTAACCAAATAAATGTATGTCTGGTAATTTAAAACAAATTAGAATTGCGTTGGTTAGCATCATGCTGTTTTTTGCAGCAAGCCTATCTGCGCAAACCGTAAAGGGTACAGTTATCGACAATACGGGTGAGCCAGTAATCGGCGCCTCTGTCTTCGAACAGGGTGTGCAGAGCAATGGCGTTGCTACCGATATTGATGGTAATTTCACCTTAACATTGAAAGGCAACAGTAAGAAACTGAAGATCTCATACATCGGTATGAAGACTCAGATCGTAAATGTTGCAGGTAAATCAACCGTTTCCGTTAAGCTCGAGGACGAGTCCAACAGCCTTAACGACGTTGTCGTTATCGGTTATGGTACCGCAAGAAAGAAGGACTTGACAGGTTCTGTTGCTACCGTTAAGGGTGACGATCTGACAAAAGCTCCTGTAACTAATGCTGCGGAAGCTTTGACAGGAAAGCTCCCTGGTGTACAGATTACAACTACAGACGGTTCTCCTGATGCAGAAATGATCATCAAGGTACGTGGTGGTGGTTCTATCACTGGTGACAACTCTCCTCTCTACATCGTAGATGGTTTCCCTGTATCAACCATCGGTGATATTGCTCCTTCAGACATTGAGGACATTACCGTATTGAAAGATGCAGCTTCTACTGCTATCTATGGTTCTCAAGGTGCAAATGGTGTTATCTTGGTTACAACCAAGGGTGCAAAGTCTGGTAAGACTGTTGTTTCTTACAATGGATTCATTCAGGGTAAGAGCATTGCAAAGACTCTTGACACAATGACACCTTATCAGTACGTAATGTACAACTATGAGCGTGCTGCTCTCCGCGGAACATCTGATATCAGCAGCTTCGAAAAACGTTTCGGTTCTTTCGGAGACCTGGACTTGTATCAGTATCAGAAGGGACACGACTGGCAAGATGAAATGTTTGGAAACCATGAATTGTCTCAGTCTCATAATATCAGCGTGAGCGGTGGTTCTGAAAAGACAAAGTTCAACTTGAGCGGTACATACACAACCGATAACAGTTTGATGAAGACTAATGGTTATGACCGTTTCAACGTAAACTTCAAATTGAATCATGAGATTTGCAAGAACTTAAAGCTTGACTTCGGTATGCGTCTTGCTGACGTAACTACTAAAGGTGTAGGTACTGGTGGTGGTACTTACAAGATTCGTTCTTACGAAACTATCACCAAAGGTCCTGTTAATGGTCTCTACGATCAGCTCGACATTGACCCATCAACTCTTCCAGACGATGAGTACGATGAGTACATCGCTATTACCCGCAGTCTGCAAGACAAGGTAAATGACTACTGGAGAAGAAAGAATGAACGCCGCTATAACTATAATGGTGCCATCACATGGAAGTTCCTGAAGAACTTTACTTACCGTGCAGAGGCTGGTTACGACTATACTTTCTTCCAGCAGAAAGATTACTATGGAGCATTAAGTGATAAGTCTGTGAAGGATGGCGGTAGTCTTCCTATGGGCGAATGGACCAAGAAAGACACCTGGAAACTTCGTTTGACCCACACCTTGACTTACAATAAGACATTTAATAAGGTACACAACCTGAATGCCATGATTGGTCAAGAGTATGTAGCATCAAACAACGAAAGTCTTAATGTGATTGCTAAATACTTCCAAAAGGATATTACCCCAGAGAAGATGTTTGCAAGCCTTGCATCAAACTCAGGCGCAACAGGTTCTCGTACAATCAACTCATCACTGGGTCAGGAAGACCGCACCCTGTCATTCTTTGGCCGTTTGAACTATTCATACGCAGACCGCTATTTGTTTACATTCACCATGCGTGCTGATGGTTCTTCTAAGTTTATGAAGAACAACCGTTGGGGATACTTCCCTGCAGCCGCTTTTGGATGGCGTATTGTAGAGGAGCCTTGGATGAAGAACACCAAGGACTGGTTGTCAAACTTAAAGCTCCGCCTTTCATTTGGTACAGCAGGTAACAACCGTATTAGTTCTGCTATGTATGAGACTACCTACAGAGCTTACGGTAATAACAAATATTATGGTGCAGGCAACCAACAGAACCCACACTATACTTTGAACAATTCTCAGTTGGCTAACCCAGATTTGAAGTGGGAAACAACTATTACACGTAACATAGGTTTGGACTTCGGTTTCCTCGGTGAGCGTATTTCTGGTAGCTTGGATTATTACTGGAACACGACAAAGGATCTTCTCCTTGATGCTCCTGTTACAGCAATCGGTTATACTTCTATGCAGCAGAACATCGGTCAGACATCTAACCGTGGTCTTGAGTTGAACTTGAATGCAGCTATCCTTCGTCACAAGGATTACTCTTTGAATTTCAACTTCAATGTAGGTATCAACAAAAACAAAGTTGATAAGTTAGCAGGTGGACAGACCTATCAGTCATATAACTCAGGTGCTTTCTCTACCGATATGCGCGGATATGATGACTACCGAGTAGTTGTTGGTCAGCCTCTCGGATTGGTATACGGTTTTGTTTGCGATGGTTTCTATACTGTTGATGACTTCCAGACCACAACCGATGAGAACGGCAAGACTCAGTTTGTATTTGACAAGAGCGGTAACTACATCTTGAAAGATGGCGTTGTAGATGGTACATACATCACAGCAGGCTCTAAGGCTGGTCTTCGCCCAGGTGCAATGAAAGTTAGAGACCTTACTGGCGAAAACAAGATTTCTGAGGATGATCGCACTATTATCGGTAAGACTCAGCCTAAGTTCCAGGGAGGTTTCGGAATCAATGCTACATACAAGTGGTTTGACCTCACAGCAAACTTCAACTACGTAGTAGGCAATGATGTTTACAACCTCGACAAGATGGTTACATCTCAGTCATATCGTAACACATACGCAAGTCTCCGTCAGGAAATGACTCCTGTAACTTTGGGAGGTAAGGCATGGACTTACATGGATCAAGCAACAGGTGAAATCATCACAGATTATGAGACATTGAAGAATATGAATGCAAATGCTTCTATATGGAGTGCTGCAACACTGTCTGACAACAACCCTGTACCAACATCATGGGCAGTTGAAGATGGTTCGTTCCTCCGTTTGCAGAACTTGACTGTAGGCTTTACTTTCCCTAAAATGTGGACAAAGAAATTTGCATGCAACTCTTTACGCTTGTACTGCACACTGACTAACGTGTTCTGCCTGACAAGCTACTCAGGTTATGACCCTGAAGTTAACTCATCTATCCGTGGCAGCAAGACCAGCGGTTTGACTCCCGGTGCAGACTTCTCATCATATCCTAAGTCATTCTCTTGGACTGTAGGTGCTAACATTTCATTCTAATAGAAAACAAAATACAATTATGAAACGTATATTTCTATATATTTCAATGTTCATTGCAGGAGCAAGTTTCAACTCCTGTAGTGATTTATTGGACACAGAGACTTTATCTACCGATAATTTGAATTATCTGTGTTCAAACACAACAGATGCCCGCAAGATGGTAGACAACGTATATGCCTACTTCTGTGAGGATACTTATACCTCCCGTATGAGTACAAACTGGATGCAGAATACTGACGTAGAGATCGGTTTCGTAAAGAAGGCTCAAGCTACAGAGACAACACGTCGCGGTATCTGGGCCCTTAACCCATCATATTTCGGTGATATCAAGAACTGCTGGAACAACACTCAAAAAGCCATCGATTTCGCCAACCAGTGTATTCAAGGAATTGAAGCAAGCGATGCTTACAAGAATGGAGATGCCGATATGAAGCAACTTCATGGTGAAGCCATCTGCCTTCGTGCATATTGGTATTTCTTGATGTGTAACTTCTGGGGTGACGTACCATTTGCAACAACTCCTACTTCAAAGGAAGATATGCACAATGATCCACGTACAGATAAGAACATCATCTATACTCACTTGATTCAGGACCTCATCAACAATGAGGGCGAGATGCAGTGGAGCAGCAAAGCTACAGTAGAGCGCATGAACCGTGAATTCGCTCTTGGTTTCATCACCAAGTTGGCTATGTTCCGTGCAGGATACTCTATGCAGGCTGATGGTACAATGGCCCGCAGCACAGGTACAGGTGAGGAATATACTGTACATTATGTAGATGAGAATGGCAACGAGGCTACAGCTACTTCTGCAGACGATTACTACAAGGTTGCTAAGGCTTATG
>OBAI01000262.1_pt1 | contig 64688 bp, 38 predicted proteins | sample 1517461 | NCBI WGS metagenome assembly OBAI01 (sample SAMN04571696, study PRJEB22368) | human gut metagenome | biome: human gut; material: stool | host: Homo sapiens | place: Luxembourg | collected 2012-06-29
TGAATGTCGACAATCTGGATAACTACAACCATCAGCGTGGCAGGGCTGTCCTGATGGATGAGGATAAGGTATATGTTGTCGGTGACAAGGGAATTAAGCGCAAGCTGTAGATACTGTTTAGTATAGACTATCGTTATTGTTTTAGCATACTTTCGTTTGTGAGAGATTGGGATGTAAACTCCTGTTTCCACAAACGAAAGTTTTTTCTTTTTAGGGGGGATCGATTCTTATTTGATAAGGCTTCAAGTCAAAGTAGGGTGAAACTTAGAAATGTATAAAAACAATAAAGCCTCGCAAGTTTATGACTTGCAAGGCTTTGCTTGATGCGCTTCAAGATGGGCTTGAACCAACGACCCCCTGATTAACAGTCAGGTGCTCTAACCAACTGAGCTATTGAAGCATTAGAGGTAAATGATTTCTCATTTGCGGTTGCAAAGGTAGTGACTTTTTTTTATTCCACCAAATTTTTTTCGGAAAAAAATGAATTTTCAGTAAAAAAACATCATTTTTTTGTGATTTAGGCTTCTTTTTAGGATATAAATGAGTATTTTTGTAGGCGAAAGGCGTACTTCAACGCATAGTGTAGTTTTTAGAAATAAATAAACGAGATGATAAATAAATTATATGTCATGGTGCTCGCCATGGTGCTCGCCATGCCTGCATGGGCACAAAAGGAGAAAAATCACGACTTTGTGGTAGCTAAGAATATGGATGTCTTTACGTCTATCTATAAGAATTTGGATATGATGTATGTGGATACACTCGATGCTGATGAGGTGATAGGCAACGGCATCAATGCCATGTTGCGGAGCCTTGATCCATACACGGAGTATTATCCCGAGTCGGAAGTGAAGGAACTCAAGAATATGCTTACGGGCAAGTATGCTGGTATAGGTTCGGTAGTGAGATACAACTATCAGTTGGGTTATACGGTTATCAACGAGCCTTACGAGGGAATGCCAGCCCAGGAGGCAGGACTTAAGAAGGGTGACATCATCTTGAGTATTAACGACTCTACGATGAAGGGCAAGGAGGTGAGCTATGTGAGTGACCGTCTTCGCGGAGAGCCCGGCACGTCGTTTATTCTTAAGGTGAAGCGCCCAAGTACGGGCAAGGTGATGAAGGTGAAACTCACCCGACGCACCATACAGATGCCATTTCTTCCTTATTATGGGTTGTTGGACGGTGGAATAGGTTATATTAATTTCAATTCCTTTACCGACCAGTGTGCCAAGGATGTGCGCCGTGCTTTTATCGACTTGAAGAAGCAGGGAGCCAGGAAACTTGTCTTCGACTTGCGTAACAATGGCGGAGGCTCTGTAAGCGAGGCGGTGAGCATTGTGAATATGTTCTTGCCCAAGGATAAGGTCGTGCTAACGATGAAGGGTAAGCTGCAGCGTGCCAACAATGAATACAAAACCACGGTGGAGCCTATTGATACGCTGATGCCTATCGTGGTGCTTGTGAGCGGAAATACTGCCAGCGCAGCCGAGATATTGAGTGGAAGCCTGCAGGATTATGATCGTGCTATTATATTAGGTACGCGCACGTATGGAAAGGGACTTGTTCAGGCTACGATGGACTTGCCTTACAATGGACAGATGAAACTTACCACGAGCAAGTATTACATTCCCAGCGGGCGATGTGTGCAGGCTCTCAACTACAAGCATGCCAAGGGTGGATATGTGGAGCATGTGCCCGATTCGCTTACCAAGGTGTTCTATACAGCAGGAGGACGTGAGGTACGTGATGGTGGCGGCGTGAAGCCGGATGTAGAGGTGAAGCCCGACTCGCTGCCCAATATCGCTTACTATCTGGCAGGAGCACGCGACAGTAACGAGCTGATGCTCAACTACGAGGTGGATTATATTGCCAAGCATCCTACGATAGCTCCGGCCAAGGATTTTGCTCTTACCGATGCTGATTACGAGGAGTTTAAGGCTCGTGTACTGAAAGCCGACTTCAAGTATGACAGAGAGACGGAGAAGTATCTGAAAGACCTGATGAAACTGGCCCGTTTTGAAGGTTATTATGATGATGCGAAGCCTGAATTCGATGCCCTTGCCAAGAAACTGAGTCACAATGTGGCCAAGGATCTCGACTATAACAAGCAGTACATCAAGCGCTTGCTTGAAAATGATATTGTGGCAGCCTACTATTATCAGGGTGGAGCTATCAGAAATTCCTTACGTTATGACAAGCAGGTGAAGGAAGCTGTCAGATTGCTCAATACACCCGAAGAATATAAAAAACTCCTGAGCCCCAGCGAAAAAGAGGGTGAAAAGGTACACAAATGATTAAAAATGTGCATGTTGTAGAATAAAATATTCAAAAAACTTTGGTCAGAACCAAAAAAAAACGTAATTTTGCAACGTTCAGTGGAATGAGGGGCTCACAAAGAGTTCCTCATTTTATTTTAATAAGAAATATATGATAGATAAAAACGTCGTAAAAAAAATAGTTGACGAATGGCTCCAAGACAAGGAATATTTCTTGGTAAGCATTGAAATCAGTCCTGACGACAAGATTGTCGTTGAAATAGATCATGCCGATGGTGTGTGGATAGAGGACTGTGTGGCCCTGAGCAGATTTATAGAGGACCACTTGAATCGTGATGAGGAGGACTATGAGCTGGAAGTTGGTTCAGCAGGGCTTGGGCAGCCTTTCAAGGTACCGCAGCAGTACGTCAACTTCATCGGTAAGGAGGTGGAGGTGCTCGATGCTGATGGCAAGAAGGTGAAGGGCATTCTGAATTCTGTAGATGGCAACGACTTCAGTGTGAGTGTTGAGGAGAAGGTAAAGGTAGAAGGCAAGAAGCGCCCTGTAAAGCAGGACGTGCTGCATACCTATCAGATGGATAAGGTAAAATATACAAAATACGTAATAAGTTTCAAATAAGCTATGGCAGTAAAGAAAATGCAAGAAGAAACTGCGAGTATGATTGATACATTCCGCGAGTTTAAAGAAACCAAGAATATCGACCGTACTACATTGGTGAGCGTGTTGGAGGAAAGTTTCCGCAATGTGCTTGCCAAGATTTTTGGTAGTGATGAAAACTTCGACGTCATCGTAAACCCAGACAAGGGTGACTTCGAAATCTACCGCAACCGTGTGGTTGTTGCAGATGGCGAGGTGGAGGATGAGAACAAAGAGATCCCATTGGCTGAGGCACGCAAGATCCAGGCTGACTACGAGGTTGGCGAGGATGTGAGCGAGAAGGTTGATTTCAATAAGTTTGGCCGCCGTGCCATCCTGAACCTTCGTCAGACATTGGCATCCAAGATTCTCGAGCTGGAGCATGACTCATTGTACAACAAGTACAAGGACCGTGTGGGTCAGGTTATCTCTGGTGAGGTATATCAGGTATGGAAGCGCGAAGTACTCATTGTAGACGATGAGAACAATGAGTTGATCCTGCCTAAGTCAGAGCAGATTCCTGCCGACGTATATCGTAAAGGTGAGACCGTGCGTGCCGTCATCCTGAGAGTGGACAACGAGAACAACAATCCAAAGATTATCCTCAGCCGTACAGCTCCCATCTTCTTGCAGCGACTCCTCGAGGCCGAAGTGCCTGAGATCAATGATGGTCTTATTGCCATCCGTCGCATAGCACGTATGCCTGGCGAGCGTGCCAAGATAGCAGTAGAGTCTTTTGATGAGCGCATAGACCCAGTAGGAGCCTGTGTCGGTGTAAAGGGAAGCCGTGTACATGGTATCGTGCGCGAGCTTTGCAACGAGAACCTCGACGTTATCAATTACTCAAGCAACGTCAAGCTCTTCATCCAGCGTGCGTTGGCTCCTGCCCAGATTACCTCTGTCAATATCGACGAGGAAAATCACAAGGCAGAGGTGTATTTGCAGCCAGAGGAGGTAAGTTTGGCTATTGGTCGTGGTGGTATGAACATCAAGTTGGCTTCCATGCTCACCGAGTACACCATCGATGTGTTCCGTGAAATCAATGAGGCAGATGCTGATGAGGATATCTATCTGGACGAGTTCTCTGACGAAATTGACCAGTGGGTGATTGATGCCATCAAGGGTATTGGTCTTGATACCGCCAAGCAGGTGCTGAAGGCTCCACGCAACATGCTGATTGAGAAGGCAGACCTCGAAGAGGAAACTGTTGACAGTGTCTTGAAAGTATTGCGTGCCGAGTTCGAAAATTAATAAATAAAAAAGAAGGAGATAGAAATTATAAATATGAGCATCAGATTAAACAAAGCACTACGTGAATTGAACATAGGACTTCAGACGGCAGTTGAATTCCTGGAAAAAAGAAACGAATTGGGGGAGGTGAAAGCCGAACTGAACTTCAAGTTGAGCGACGAACAATATAAGGCGCTCAATGATGCCTTCAGTCAGGATAAGGAAGTTCGTAATCAGGCAGAAAAGCTCTTCACTAAGAAAACCAAAGAGAAGAAGCGTGCACCAGAGCCTAAGGACAACCGCGTCGAAAGCATCCTCGAGTCAAGCCGCCAGCAGCAGTTTAAGCCGCTGGGCAAGATTGACCTGGACCAAATCGGCAAGGCAAATGCTGCTCAGTCTGCTGCTCCTAAAAAGACAGAGGCGAAGGAAAAAGAGACTGCTGCCGTCAGTCCTGCGCCAGTAAACAATGCTCCTAAGAAGGAGGAAAAGCCTGTTGAGACAGCTTCTGTAGTAGAAAAAACTCAGAAGTCTGATGTAGAGTCTGTTGCCAAGCAGCCAGAAGTTAAGGCGGAAAATAAGTCTGAAAAGGTGGAAGTCAAGCCAGTCAACGAGCCAGAAGCTAAGGAAAGTAAGCCTGAGGTGAAGGAAAGTAAGCCTGAAGCTAAGGAAGAAAAGGCAGCCAGTCAGCCTGTAGCAGCTCAGCCAGCTGCAACCAATACGGTCTTCACACTGAAGAGCGAGCAGAAGTTTGCTGCCAATGAGCCTAAGGTGCTCGGAAAGATAGACCTTTCTACCCTTAATCAGAGCACTCGTCCTAAGAAGAAGACCAAGGAGGAGCGCCGTAAGGAGCGTGAGGACAAGTTTGCCCAGCAGCATAGCGAGCGTAAGAAGCGTGTGCGCATCAATAAGGAGCGTGTAGACATCAATGCCGAGTCTTCGCAGGGCAATAACGGCAAGAACAACAATAACAATGGCGGCAACCAGAACAATAACAATAATGGTGGCGGCAAGAAAAAGAATAAAAACAAGAATAAGAACAATAACAACAAGGGCAATAACCAGCGTCAGATAGAGGTCGACGACGAGGCTGTAGCACGCCAGGTAAAGGAAACCCTTGCCCGTCTTACAAGCAAGAGCCAGAACAAGAAGGGTGCTAAGTACCGTAAGGAGAAGCGCGAGGCTGTGCAGGAGAAACTCCAGAACCAGGTTCGTCAGGAGCAGAAGGAGAGTAAGATACTGAAACTCACAGAGTTCGTGACCGTAAGCGAATTGGCTACGATGATGGATATCAGCGTTACTCAGGTTATCTCTACCTTGATGGGTGTTGGAATCATGGTATCTATCAACCAGCGTCTGGATGCAGAGACCATCAATATGGTGGCTGAGGAGTTCGGTTTCAAGACCGAATATGTCAGCGCTGAGGTTCAGGAAGCTGTCAGCGAGGAAGAGGACGATGAGAACGATTTGGTTCCACGTGCTCCAATCGTAACTGTGATGGGTCACGTAGACCATGGTAAGACTTCTTTGCTCGACTACATCCGCAATACCAATGTGATTGCCGGTGAGGCGGGTGGTATTACCCAGCACATCGGTGCTTACAGTGTGACTCTGAACAGCGGTCGCAAGGTGACATTCCTTGATACTCCAGGTCACGAGGCGTTTACAGCCATGCGTGCACGTGGTGCTCAGGCCACCGATATCGCCATCATCATCATCGCAGCCGACGACTCTGTGATGCCTACTACCAAGGAGGCTATCGCCCATGCTCAGGCTGCAGGTGTGCCAATGGTATTCGCCATCAACAAGATTGATAAGCCAGGTGCCAACCCAGACCGTATTCGTGAGGACTTGGCTAACATGAACCTGCTCGTTGAGGAATGGGGTGGTAAGTACCAGTGTCAGGAAATCAGTGCCAAGAAGGGTATCGGTGTTCACGATCTGCTCGACAAGGTACTCCTTGAGGCTGATCTGCTCGACTTGAAGGCTAACCCTAACCGTCGTGCCACAGGTACCATCATCGAGTCTTCTCTCGACAAGGGACGTGGATATGTATCTACCGTATTGGTTGCCAATGGTACTCTGAAGGTTGGTGATATTGTTCTCGCCGGTACTTCTTGGGGGCGTGTGAAGGCGATGTTCAATGAGCGTAATGCCAACATCAAGTCAGCTGCTCCTGCAGAGCCAGCTATCATCCTTGGTTTGAATGGTGCTCCTACTGCCGGTGATCAGTTCCATGTTATCGAGACTGAACAGGAGGCTCGCGAGATAGCCAATAAGCGTGAGCAGCTGCAGCGTGAGCAGGGCTTGCGTACTCAGAAGCGCTTGACCCTGGGTGATATCTCTCACCGTATCGCACGTGGTGAGTTCCATGAGTTGAACGTCATCGTGAAGGGTGATACCGATGGTTCTGTTGAGGCTTTGAGCGACTCATTCATCAAGCTTTCTACCGAGAAGGTTCAGGTGAACGTGGTGAACAAGGCTGTGGGTCAGATTTCAGAGAACGACGTGATGCTGGCATCTGCTTCAGATGCAGTCATCGTTGGTTTCCAGGTTCGTCCATCTGCCGATGCTCGTAAGGCTGCCGACCGTGAGGGTGTTGAGATCAACACATACTCTATCATCTATGATGCTATCGATGATATCAAGAGTGCGATGGTTGGTATGCTCGACAAGGTGAAGAAGGAAATCGTTACCGGTCAGGTTGAGGTTAAGCAGACCTTCAAGATTTCTAAGGTGGGTACTATTGCCGGTTGTCTCGTTACCGAGGGTAAGGTACACGCTAAGGATAAGGCTCGCGTCATCCGTGACGGTATCGTGATACGTACAGCAGAAATCGATGCCTTGAAGCGTTACAAGGACGATGTTAAGGAGGTGGTTACCGGTATGGAATGCGGTTTGAGCCTCGTCAACTACAACGATATCCAGGAGGGCGACGTTATCGAGACCTTCACTGAGATCGAGGTAGAGCAGAAGCTTTAATAAAGTGAAGAGTGAAGAACGAAAAGCGAAGAATTCATTTGTTTTTCGCTCTATCATATATATAATAAGGTAGGGATGAGTCCTCAGCGGCTTATCCCTATTTAGGGTTAAAATAACGAACGGTTATTCTAAATAACAATGGCAGAAATAGAGAAAGAACAGAATCAGGTTGTCAAGGATGTGATAGACCAGAAATACGAGTATGGTTTTACCACCGATGTACATACTGAAATCATAGAAAAGGGTCTCAACGAGGATGTTGTGCGCCTGATCTCGCAGAAGAAGGGAGAGCCAGACTGGATGCTCGAATTTCGTCTGAAAGCCTACAATTACTGGAAGACGCTCAAGGAGCCAAAGTGGGGACACGTTCACGTGCCACCTATTGACTACCAGGAGATTTCATACTATGCCGACCCTTTGGCAAAGAAGCCAAAAAACCAGGAGATTGATCCTGAGTTGGAGAAAACATTCGACAAACTCGGTATTCCTCTGGAGGAGCGTCTGGCTTTGAGCGGTACCGCTGTAGATGCCATCATGGACTCTGTGTCGGTGAAGACTACCTTCAAGGAGAAACTCCGTGAGAAGGGCGTCATCTTCTGCAGTATTGGTGAGGCTGTGAAGGAGCATCCTGATCTGGTAAGAGAGTATCTGGGAACCGTGGTTCCTTATCGTGATAACTTTTATGCAGCCTTGAACAGTTGCGTATTCAGTGATGGCTCATTCGTTTATATTCCTAAGGGCGTCCGCTGCCCGATGGAGTTGAGCAGTTACTTCCGCATCAATGCCCGTAACACCGGTCAGTTTGAGCGTACATTGATTATCGCTGATGATGATGCCTACGTTTCTTACCTGGAGGGATGTACAGCGCCAATGCGTGATGAGAACCAGCTCCATGCGGCTATCGTAGAGATTATCGTCAAGGACAATGCAGAGGTGAAGTACTCTACCGTTCAGAACTGGTATCCTGGTGATGAGCATGGTAAGGGTGGTGTGCTGAACCTGGTAACCAAGCGAGGTGACTTGCGCGGTGTGAACTCTAAGTTGAGCTGGACTCAGGTAGAGACGGGTTCTGCGATTACCTGGAAGTATCCTTCCTGTATCTTGCGCGGCGATAACTCTGTAGCTGAGTTCTACAGTGTGGCTGTTACCAACAACTATCAGGAGGCTGATACAGGTACCAAGATGATTCACATGGGTAAGAACACCAAGAGTACCATCATCTCGAAGGGTATCTCGGCAGGTCATAGCCAGAACTCCTATCGTGGTCTGGTTCGTGCCACATCCAATGCCGATAATGCGCGCAACTACAGTTCCTGCGACTCCTTGTTGCTGGGCAGCGATTGTGGAGCGCATACCTTCCCATATATGGATGCCCATAACGACACAGCCGTGTTCGAGCATGAGGCAACTACCTCGAAGATTTCAGAAGACCAGCTCTTCTATTGCAATCAGCGAGGTATTCCTACCGAGGAGGCTGTCGGCTTGATCGTAAACGGTTATGCCAAGGATGTGCTCAACAAGTTGCCTATGGAGTTTGCCGTTGAGGCACAGAAACTCCTGAGTGTTTCACTCGAAGGAACCGTAGGATAGTTATCATAATTCTCGATGAAATCGATAAAAATTGACTAAAATTATGTTAGAGGTAAAGAATCTGCATGCTACTATTGCAGGCAAAGAAATATTGAAAGGTATCAACCTGACTATCAACGATGGTGAGATACATGCTATCATGGGACCTAACGGTTCCGGTAAGTCAACCTTGAGCGCTGTGCTTACAGGTAACCCTCTCTATACCGTAACTGAGGGTGAGGCTATCTTCAACGGCAAGAACCTCCTGGATATGAAGCCAGAGGACCGTGCCCGTGAAGGCTTGTTCCTCTCTTTCCAGTATCCGGTGGAGATTCCTGGTGTATCCATGACCAACTTCATGCGTGCGGCTATCAATGCCAAGCGTGAGTATCAGGGTTTGGAGCCATTGAACACCAGTGAATTCATGAAGCTGATGCGTGAGAAGCGCGAGTTGGTGGAATTGGACAGCAAGTTGGCTCGCCGTTCAGTAAACGAAGGTTTCTCGGGTGGTGAGAAGAAGCGCAACGAGATTTTCCAGATGGCTATGCTGGAGCCAAAGCTCTCTATCCTCGATGAAACCGACTCTGGTCTCGACGTGGATGCGATGCGTATCGTGGCTGACGGTGTGAACAAGATGCATACCGACAAGACATCTGCCATCGTCATCACTCATTATGAGCGTCTGCTCGATATGATTAAGCCAAGTGTGGTTCACGTACTCTATAAGGGTAGAATCGTGAAGACTGCCGGTCCTGAACTTGCCAAGGAGATTGAGGCTCGTGGCTACGACTGGATCAAGGCAGAAGTAGATGAGAAATAATAGGGAGGATGGCTATGCATTCAGAAAAACAATATTTAGACTTGTATCAGTCTTCTTCGAGAATAATCAAGAAGAACAGTGCTGAGGTGCTCAATGCGGTGCGCGATGCTGCGTTTGAGAACTTCCGTCGCCTGGGCTTCCCTTCCCGAAAGGTAGAAAGATACAAGTACACAGATATGAGCGCCATCTTCGAGCCAGACTATGGCTTGAACTTGAATCGTCTGGAAATTCCGGTAGATCCATACGAGGCTTTCCGCTGCGATGTGCCTAACCTGAGCACTTCGCTCTACTTCGTGGTAAACGATGCTTTTTATAACAAAGCATTGCCTAAAGTAGAGCTTCCGGAGGGCGTAATCGTGGACTCTTTGAACAAGATTGCTGCAGAAAACCCTGAATTCATCGGGAAATACTATGCTAAGATTGCCAAAACAGACGAGGATGGCATTACTGCCCTGAATACAGTCTTGGCTCAGGATGGCTTGTTCATCTATGTGCCCAAGAATGTAAAGGTGGAGCGTACTGTGCAGGTCATCAATATTCTTCGCTCGGATGTCGACCTGATGGTGAATCGTCGAGTTCTCATCGTCTTGGAGCAGGGTGCTGAGGCAAAGTTTCTTTTCTGCGACCATGCAGCTGACGACAAGAATTTCCTTGCCACACAGGTTATTGAGGCTTTTGTAGGCGAGAATGCGAGTCTTGATCTTTATTGTCTTGAGGAGACTCATTACAAGAACCGTCGTGTCAGCAATGTTTATATAGAGCAGCAGGCCAACAGTCGTGTGAACCATAATGTGATTACCCTTCATAATGGTATCACCCGCAACCGCCTCGACTTGGTGTTCAAGGGCGAGGGAGCAGAATGTTTCTGCAATGGTTGTGTCATTGCCGATAAGAATCAGGTGGTGGATAACAATACACTCATTGATCATCAGGTGGGACATTGTACCAGCAATGAACTTTATAAATATGTACTCGATGGTGAGGCACGTGGTGCTTTTGCCGGTAGAGTGCTGGTTCGTCATGGTGCTCAGAAGACAATATCTCAGGAAACTAATCAGAATCTTTGTGCCACCAAGACTGCCCGTATGTTCACCCAGCCTATGTTGGAGATATATGCCGATGATGTGAAGTGTGCGCATGGCAGCACTGTCGGTCAGCTTAACGATGCTGCCTTGTTCTATATGCAGCAGCGCGGTGTAAGCCTTGAGGAGGCAAAGTTGCTTCTTCAGTTTGCGTTTATCAACGAAGTTATTGACAAGATGGAATTGGAGCCTCTTCGTGATCGCCTTCATCATCTTGTAGAAAAACGCTTCCGTGGTGAACTCAACAAGTGTGAGGGATGCAAGCTTTGCAAGTAATAATATGTAGTTAAAGGAGTTAAGAAGTTAAAGGAGTTAAGACAATTGTTATATTGTTTGAGATTCCTTTTGAAAACAGGTTTACCGATGTCTTAACTTCTTTAACTCCTTAACTTCTTAACTCCTTAAAATTATGTATGATATTAACAAAGTAAGAGCCGATTTCCCGATACTTTCGAGAACGGTGTACGACAAGCCTTTGGTTTATCTCGATAATGCTGCTACTACACAGAAGCCTTTATGTGTGCTTGATGCTATGCGTGACGAATATCTTAACGTCAATGCCAATGTGCATAGAGGCGTGCATTACCTTTCTCAGCAGGCTACAGATCTTCATGAGGCTGCCCGCGAGACAGTACGCAAGTTTATCAATGCTCCCAAAGTAGAGGAAATCATCTTTACCCGTGGTACTACCGAGAGTCTGAATCTCGTTGTCTCCTCTTTCTGTGATGAGTTTATGGGCGAGGGCGACGAGGTCATCATCTCTACTATGGAGCACCATTCCAATATTGTGCCTTGGCAGTTGCAGGCAGCCAAGAAGGGAATTGCCATCCGTGTAATCCCAATCAACGATAAAGGTGAGATTAACCTCGATGAATTCGCCAGTTTGTTCAACGAACGTACCAAGATAGTCAGTATTACCCAGGTAAGCAATGTGCTCGGTACGGTGAATCCTGTGAAAGAGATGATCAAGATAGCTCATGAGCATGATGTGCCCGTGATGGTGGATGGAGCTCAGAGCACACCTCATTTCAAGGTCGATGTACAGGATTTGGATTGCGAGTTCTTCGCTTTCAGTGGTCATAAGATATATGGACCTACAGGTATCGGCGTGCTCTACGGCAAGGAAGAATGGCTTGACCGTATGCCTCCTTACCAGGGAGGTGGCGAGATGATAGAGAGTGTGAGCTTCGAAAAGACCACTTTCGAGAAGTTGCCGTTCAAGTTTGAGGCAGGAACTCCTGATTATGTGGCTACTCATGGTTTGGCCAAAGCCATCGATTATGTGTCGGCTCTTGGTATGGACAATATTGCCCAGCACGAGAAAGAACTTACACGCTACTGTATGGAACAGATGCGAACCATCGATGGAATCAGACTTTTTGGAGAGCAAGAAGGCAAGGATGCTGTGGTAAGTTTCCTTGTAGGCGATATTCATCACATGGATATGGGCACACTTCTCGACCGTCTTGGCATTGCAGTTCGTACAGGTCATCATTGTGCTCAGCCTCTGATGGACCGTTATGGCATCTTAGGAACCGTTCGAGCCAGCTTTGCGCTCTATAATACCAAGGAAGAGGTTGATGCCTTGGTTGCAGGAGTGAAGCGTGTGGCACAGATGTTTTAGTACAGAATCTCAAAACACTATTGACCTGTACGGTTGGCACGCCCTGAAAGGGCAGAAGATCTTAGCCCAGGGCAGTGCCCTGGGTTGCTTTGGACGCAAATCTATCGCCCTGTAAGGGCAAAAGCTTTATATTATTGCCAGGAGTTTTAAAGCTTTTGCCCTTACAGGGCGTCTTGCTGATTGCTATTATACCCAGGGCGCTGCCCTGGGCTAAGAGCTTCTGCCCTTTACCTTTCCGCTACGCGCCGGTGACCGTTGGTTCAGGGCGTGCTGCTTCTGAAACTTTTGGGCCATCAGCCCGTACTTAAACCACTTGCGAAACTTGAATACCTTATTATATATACTGATACAGAAAGCATGTCTGTTCATTTAATAAACAGAACTTTATTCTTCAAAGAATATAAAAATACATCTGATAGAATAGAAATATATGATAGTGTACAATTTTGTATAGCTATAATATGTGAAAAGCACTAATTTTGCCATCGAAAATAGCTAAAAACAAATGAAAAAATTAATCTTAAGTATTTGCCTGTTGTTTGCATTGAGCTCTATGGCTCAGCAACCCATCGACAGAAAGAAGGTGGTAGAGCGTAACAATCCACATGTCACGACAATGGATTCGCTCAACTCGCTCTCTGTAGGTAATGGTGGTTTTGCCATGACAGTAGATGGTACAGGTCTTCAGTCTTTCCCTAAGTCTTATTCTCTTGGTGTTCCCTTGGGAACCATGAGCGACTGGGGCTGGCATTCTTTTGCCAATCCTGAGAATTATCAACCAGAGGAAAGCTGGCGTTATTATGATTTTGGCAGAGGCCGTAAGGAACCTTATGCCACACAGGTAAAGGACAACAAACGAGCCAAGGAAGCTGGCGACTGGTATCGCGTAAACCCTCATCGTCTGCATTTGGGTATATTGGGATTGTCGCTGGGTGCAGATCCTAAGCAGATCAAGCAGATAGACCAGACACTGAATATGTGGGAAGGTATGATCAAGAGCAGCTTTATATATAAAGGTAAGGCTTACCAAGTGGAAACAACCTGCGACCCTGTTCTCGATATGATAGCTACCCATATACAGTCTAAGGGAACCATCGCTGTGGATGTACGCTTCGCTTATCCTACTGGTGGACATTGCGATGATGCCTGCGACTGGACTAAAGATAAGTTGCATTCCACGACACTTGTTGCTCAAACATCCAACTCTGCAGTTTTAAAGAGAATAATCGATGAAACCGTATATTTTGTGATGTTAAGATGGCAAGGCGCTGCTAAATTAAAGCAGAAAGGCAAGAACTTCTATCAGTTGCAAGCCAAGTCTTCTGACCTGAAACTTACCTGCGAATATGCAGAGCAGACATCCACAGCCAACAAGACCTTTGCCGAAGTAGCCGACGCTGCCAAGGCATACTGGATGGGTTATTGGAAAAAAGGTGGTATGGCAGACTTCTCCAACTGCAAGGATCCCCGTGCCAAGGAGATGGAGCGCCGCGTAGTATTGAGCCAGTATCTGCTCGCCATTCAGGATGCAGGCGATACACCTCCACAGGAGACAGGACTCACCTATAATTCATGGTTTGGCAAATTTCATTTGGAGATGATTCTATGGCATCAGGCACAGTTTGCCTTGTGGGGACACCCTGAGATGTTGGAACGTTCACTTTCCTGGTACTTCAAGGCAGAGGAGAATGCCCGCAAGATAGCCGAGCGACAGGGCTTCAAGGGAGTGCGCTGGATGAAGATGACCGACCCTTGGGTAGGCGAGGCACCTTCAGGAGTAGGAAGTTTCCTTATCTGGCAACAGCCTCACCTTATTTATTTGGCAGAGTTGCTCTATCGTGCCAACCCAACACCTGCACTCTTGCAGAAATATGCACGCTTGGTCGATGAAACCGCCGAGTTTATGGGCGACTTTGCTGATTATGACAAGCAGAACGACCGCTATATCCTTCGTGGTTGTATAGCAGCTCAGGAAACTCTGCCAGCAGCAACAACCATCAATCCTCCTTTCGAGTTGAGTCAGTGGCATTGTGCCCTTCAGATTGCACAGACCTGGCGTGAGCGATTGGGCAAGGAGCGCAATGCACATTGGGATGATGTCATTCAGAAGATATCTCCATTGGCATCCAAGGACAGTCTGTATCTCGCAGCAGAGACCGAGCCTGATACTTATAAGAATGAAAAGATGTACAGCGATCACCCAGCAGTGATGGGAGCGATAGGTCTGTTCCCATACAACAGTCGTCAGATTGACTTTGCCAAGATGAAGAAGACAGAACAGTGGATTTGGAAGAACTGGAAGTGGGAGACATCCTGGGGATGGGATTATCCGATGATGGCTATGGGAGCCGCCCGCATGGGAGAGCCCGAGAATGCAGTTGGAGCCTTGCTGATGAAGCAGCAGAAGAACACCTATTTGGTAAGTGGTCATAATTATCAGGATGGTCGTCTTCGTCTTTATCTTCCTGGCAACGGAGGTTACCTGATGGCTGTAGCTATGATGTGTGCAGGCTGGGACGGAAGTGTTCATCCCAATCCAGGTTTCCCACAAGATGGCAGCTGGGATGTGAAATGGGAAGGTCTGAAACCTCTCTTTTAGCCTGGTAGGAGAAAAAGCCACACAGCTAAATACGTTCGTAAATACAACAATAAACTAATATAAACTAAAAAAATCATTTTATGCAAAACAAATCACTTATGTTCCAAGTATGCATGGTATTATTCATGCTACTGGTGGTTCCTGTGAAAGGCCTCGCTCAAGGGGTGACTATTTCAGGACAAGTGACGGATGACATGGATGTAGTTATCGGTGCGACGGTAAAAGTTGTGCCAGGTAATACAGGCACCGTTACCGACGTGGATGGTAACTTTAAGCTGACCGTTCCTTCATCTGCCAAGTCTTTGGTAATTTCTTATGTAGGTTACAAGACAAAGACAGTAGACATTAAGGGCCGAACACAGATTAATGTACAGCTCGAGCCCGAGGCTCAGATGCTCGACGAGGTTGTTTCTATTGGTTATGCTAAGGTAAAGAAGAAAGATTTGACTGGTGCAACAGCTTCTGTAAATGGTAAGGAATTGGTAAATGTACCTGTTACATCTGCTGCACAAGCTTTAGCAGGAAAAGCTGCGGGCGTTAATATTATTTCTAAAAGTGGTGCACCTGGTTCCAGTTCTACTGTAACAGTTCGTGGTGGTATGTCCTTAACTCAAGGCTCAGAGCCGCTGTATATTGTGGATGGCTTCGAAATGAGCAATGCCTTGGAGAATATTGATGTAAATGATATTGAGAGTATTGATGTTTTGAAGGATGCTTCTTCTACTGCGATTTATGGTGCTCGTGGATCTAATGGTATAATATTGATTACTACAAAATCAGGTCATAAAGGTAAGACCCAAATCAACTATAACACTTATTTTGCTTTTGATGTGTTGTCTAAGAAGTTGGATATGATGAGTAATGCTGCTGATTTTGTTAAATATCAGTATGAGATGGCAGCTTTGAATGGTAAGGCTTCTATTTGGAGTAATGTGTTTGATAATGGTAAGGCAACTGATGAAGCTGATTTTTATACGGGTGTTTATGATCGTATAGAAAGTAATTATGCAAATGCTGCTTCTTTAGATTGGCAGGATGAAGTGTTTGGCGGTTCTGCTTTCAAGCAAAATCACAACATTAATATTACTACCGGTACCGATAAGACTCAGGTAATGTTGAGCTACAATTATTATAATCAAGATGGATTGTTGGCTAACCATAATGACAAAAAGAACTCTTTCCGTGCAAAGGTGAATTCTGAGCTTTATAAAGGAATCCGTTTAGATGTGAACACAATGTTTAGTGGACGTAGTGTACATGGTGGAGGAGCTTATTCTGGAATGAAGAGTGTCCTTCTTCAACCTATTACAGGAGGTACTATGTTTACTCTGGATCAACTGCTTAACGAACAGACTTATCCTGACTTTTCCAGCCTTGACTCTTCTTACGATACTGCCAATCCGTTGATCCAAAATCTTGCTTCAACAAGTAAGAAACATTCACGTCTTTTTACTGTTAATGCTGGCTTGGAATTTGATTTCTTGAAACATTTTACTTGGCGTACAGCAGGTAGTTATACTTGGAGCAATGCCAAGTCAACTTCTTTTGCAGATGAAAGATCTACATCTTACATCATGGATCCTGTTAATACGGGTATTAACGGTAGTATAGGTAATAGCGAAAGCTATAAGTGGCAAGTTACTAATACATTGAATTATCACCAAACTTTTGCAAAGAAGCATAAAATAACAGCTTTGTTGGGTCAAGAAACGACTTACTCTGAGTCAGAGAGTAATTCTATGACCTTAAATAAGTTCCCTGTTCCTAACCATGGCTTGGATGATATTTCTGTAGCTAATGTAAAGGAAAAAAGCTCGGGACATTCTCATAGTGGAATCGTTTCTTTCTTCGGTCGTTTAAATTACAATTACGACGAACGTTATATATTGACAGCGTCTCTTCGTGCTGATGGTTCTTCCAAGTTCGCTCGTGGTCATCAGTGGGGATATTTCCCTTCTATTGCAGGTGCTTGGCGTATCTCAGAGGAAAAATTCTTTAAGGATAAACCGATCAATGATGTGGTTAGTAGTTTGAAGTTACGTGTGGGTTATGGTGCTACTGGAAATAATGATATTTCTGATTATCTGTATCGTACCAACGTGTCACAGACCATCTATCCTATGAATAACAATACCACTAATCCAGCTTATGCATTGAGTGGTACACTTGGAAATAGTGCTTTGCAGTGGGAATCTTTAAATTCCACCAATATTGGTGTGGACGTATCTTTTCTTAACAGTCGTATTAATTTGACTGCAGAATGGTATAACAACGAAGCAAGCAACTTGTTGATGCAGAGTGTTGTCCCTGCAAGTACAGGTTATTCTTACCAATATCAGAATATTGGTAAGATGCGCAATCGTGGTTGGGAATTTACTTTGAATACAGTCAATGTACAGACTAAGAATTTCCGTTGGACTTCTGATTTGAATCTATCTTTCAATAAGTCAAAGGTGATTTCTTTGGAAAACGGACAAGACAGTAAAGTGTTCACTGTTGGTGGTAACAGAAGTGGTTCTGTAACTTATTATGCAACAGTAGGTCAAGAGTTGGGAGATATGTATGGTTATAAATACGAAGGTATCTATACAACCGATGATTTCGAAGAAGTAAATGGTAAGTTTGTACTTAAAGAAGGTGTAGTCTCTGTAGATAAGACAAATATCCAGCCTGGTGACATCAAGTTTGCAGCAGACAACGAGGATGGAACCAAGTTTACAAAAAAGATGGTTAAAATAGGTAACGGTACACCTGATTGCGTTGGTGGTTTCAACAATACGCTTACCTATAAAGGCTTCGATTTCAACATGTTTATGAAGTTCTCAATAGGAAATGACATTTACAATGCCACTAAGCATAGCATGAGCCCATACGCCATGTTTCAAAATGTTCCTTCAGAATTTGGTGACAACTATTATCGTCTCATAGATCCAACGACAGGTAAAACTGCGACTACGTTAGCTCGTTTGAAGGAATTAAATCCAAATGAAGCTTCTCGTACATGGAGTCCAAGCAAGGTGAATACCAATTGTATCACTTATCCTTCTTCTTATTATGTTGAAGATGGTTCATATTTACGTTTGTCGCAGATTACTTTGGGTTATACATTCCCTAAAGCTTGGGTGAACAAGGCATATATCAGCAATGCCCGTATATACTTTACAGTTTATAATGTGGCAACCATTACAGGTTATGACGGTTATGATCCAGAGGTATCTGCTGCAAATGGTGTAGCTACAACCCCTGGTTATGACAGTTCTACTTACCCTCGCTCAAGGAGCTTTGTTGTGGGCTTGAATGTTACATTCTAAGTTTAAGTGTAAAATATTAAATACGAAAAGTAATGAAGATAAATAAGATATTCGTGGCTGTAATGGCTACAATCGGATTGACCTCTTGTAACGATTGGCTTGATATGGAGGCATATAAATCTGACGATACAGAGTTCGCTTTTCAGAATGAAACTAATGCAGACTTGTTCGTACAAGGATGTTATAGAGGTATTGTCCCAGGCGATTTTTATTATCAAATGGGCATGGGTGATGGTGTTATGCATTCATGTGAGGATGCAACAACCAACAACTCTAAGTATAATATTTGTAACTATAAGTATGATGCTACTACTCCTACGACATTGACAGGAGTATATAATGAAGAGTATGGTGCAATAGAGCAAGCTAATATAGCCATCAAAAACTTGAGTGAAATGGCAGAGAGCAATAAGCGTAACTCAATGTTAGGTGAGGCTTTGTGCCTTCGTGCTTTCGGTTATCTTAACTTAATACGTGTTTATGGTGATGTGCCAGCTCGTTGGTTGCCTATGGATGATATTTCAGATAAGAATGAGGCCTTGTATCCAAAGCGTACTTCACGTGATGAAATCTATGACAAGATAATCGCAGACCTTCAGCAGGCGGTTGATTATTTGCCATGGTTCTCTGAGAGTGGATATGCAACTACAGAACGCTTTACTAAGCAAGCAGCTTATGCTTTACTTGCACGTACAGCGCTATATGCTGGTGGCTATTCTCTTCGCTGGAATCTTGAAACCAATGACGTTAATACCATGCAAGTGAAGCGTTGTGACGATGCAGAACGAGTAAAGGAGTTGTATCAGATTGCTGACAATGCTTGCAAGGCTGTTATTAATAAAGGTGAAAACTATTTGGTAAAAGCAGCTAACGGCAAGAGTGGTTATGAGAATTTATGGTATAACTTTGATCAGCGTAATCTAACCGCTGTCAATTCAGAAATGCTTCTCTCTTTAGCTCAATATGGTTCAGAGACCAACTCTAAATTCCAGTTTTATGCACATCCAGGTTCAAGAGGCGGCACGTTTGGTTCACGCAAAGCTATGCAGTTTATTTTGCCTACCTATTATCTCTCTTTTGACAAGAAAGATACTCGTAGAGATGTCAATTGTACTTCTTACAGTATTTATTTCTTAAATAAAGGTAATAGTAGTGATACTTGGGTCGATGTTGGTACAACTTACTCTTGCATCATGTCTGGAAAGTTCCGTCTTTCTTGGTGCGTCGAGCCACAAGATGCGAGCAAACGTAACTTGAATATTCCAATTCTTCGTTATGCAGATGTGCTCCTGATGTATGCAGAGGCTGAGAATTTCTTGAATAATGGACCGACTTCTGAAGCAAAGAATGCATTAAAGGAAGTACGTGAACGTGCAGGAATTGCTGATATGGAGATTCCTTCAACTCAAACAGCCTTCGATGATGCTTTGGCTCAAGAAAGGAAGTGGGAATTTGCTACAGAGTTTATGCTCCGAACAGATTTGATTCGTATGGGACGTTTGGCTAAGGAAATTGCTCAGACTAAGCAGGATATGAAGGATTTGTCCGATAAACGAGGAGCATATGCTAATGTTGCTACTTATCGTCTTTACAAGTTCCACAAAGATGCGCAGGTATATGGAGACGAGTTCTTGGCAGTTGACTATATTGACATTACTGATGCTCACGAAATCGAAATTTTGAAGACCGTTCCTAATCAGGCAAAGTTGGCAGAAATTGTTCAAGCGCATGGAATAGCTGTGAATAATGGTGATAAATGGTATCCTGTCAACATGTTTGAGGCATATAACAGCTCATTCAATGTAAAGGCACGTCAGTCTGTTGGTTTCTCTGGTGGTGCTAAGGCTTTACAGATAGGTAATATCATTTATACCAAGCCTACAGGAAAGTCTGAGAATGGAGGAACTTATCCTAATTGGATTGAGGCTGCTGACGGAAGTGATGGCTTGTATTATGGATATGTGGAAAATCATTGCGAATTACTTCCTTTTGCAAACAAGAGTGCTGGTCATCCAATGGTTGACAACCCTAACCTGACTCAATTGCCAGGTTATGAACAGTAAATGTATATTTTACCATAGAAAATGTGTTTTTTGAAACAATAGATTTTATTTGGTAAAGTGGTCAGCAGCATCCAGCTTACAAGTAAAGATTGTTTTTAGTACAGTACATACATTTCGGTAAATAAGAATTATTTTTAGTAAAAAAGGGACGAACTCGCGATGAGCTCGTCCCTTTTTGTATGGTATGAATGAGGTTATTTCAGCAGGTTGAAAAGACCTTTGCCCTTGTTGAGCAGGTTCTTCATCTTTTCTTTTGAGCTTTTCTTTTCCGTCTTGTCCGATGAGTCGCTGTCGTCTGTTTCCTTCTTCTTTACCTTCTTTTCCTTGGGCGACGAAGCTCTTTTGCCTGTCAGTGCTGGCAGTTTACCTATTTTGGCTTTGTCGCCTCTGAAGGCATCGCCTCCCCATACGGCACGTATGGGATAGCCGTCGCTTGGGATATCGGCGCCGTCGGGATCTTCGTTGCATTCGTAGGTGTACTGCATGAACAGCCATTCTTTGGTCTGGGTGTTGCAGCTGTAGCTGCTGCCCCAGGTGATGTTGAACATGTGGGTTATTCGGGTTGAGTTGGCTGTCATGTAGTCACCGAAAATGCCTTTGTTGGCATTTACTGTGCCGTTTATATGTCCTGCATAGGGCAAGAAGATTGACTTGCCGTTCTTCAGACTGGTATAGAGCGTGCCCTTTATACCATTTATCTTCACATACTTTGCGTAGCAGTTCTCGCGCAGTTCCTTGCACTGCAGTCGGGTAGGGATTTGCCATTCGCCTCCCATGTTCTGGCGTGCTGCGTCGTATTCTGGCTTTAGGCGTTGTCTCATGGCTGTCGATATGGCATACTTGTTGTCCTCTTCCTCGAACGACTGTATATTGTATGGGTTGGTGTAGGTGTAGGCACCATATCCGATGAACGACTCACGGTCATATTTTGGTTTTGTCTTGGTCTCACCGTAGGCATAGTAGTTGCCGTATGCCTCGGGCTTGGCTGCGCCCACGTTGCACGTAGCCCACTTGGTTCCGCTTGGCAGTGCCAGATCTACGTATCCATATCCGGCATGCTTGTCTTCGGCTGTACTCAACTTGGTGTTTGCCTCTATCGGGTTGCGCTCGCCCGGCAGTGTGATCAACATCTCGCAAATCAATGGGCGTCCAGAGCCAAGGGTTATCTTTGCCTTCTTCCCGTTGATGGTTGCCTTCACCATGCTGTCATCTACGGTAAACTCCTTGTCGTTCTTGTAATTGAACAGTATGTTGGTAAAGTTGGTCAGGTGAATGCGCAGCACGTATTTCCTGCCCGACTCGAACACGAAGCCGGCATTGGGAGTCTCACGGTTGCCGTCGGTGTCGAACTGCAAGTAGCGTCCGCCTCCATTGCATTCTATCTTTCCCTCGCCCAGCATATTCTCGGAGCCGAAGGCGTCGGTGGTGATGGATGTGACCTTGGTGCCGTCTCCGATGTCGGCTCCTACCTGTGGCAACTCTACGTTGATGTTGATGGCCTTGATACGTTTCTGGGCCTGTGTTCCTAATGGTGCCAACAGCATGATGGCGACAATCATAGACAGTTTGTTTCTCATATTCTTCATGTTTATATGGTTAGTGAATGCAAATATACGCTAAAGCTGACAAACAAGCAAGAATATTGCGATAATTTTTTTATCGCCCTGCCATAAAAATCTTTTCTTATAGAGACAAACTTCCGAAAAGTCTGCTTCCAACTGCTTCGCCTAACCTTTATTTAGTTAAATATAAGTTATATCAAATAAAATATAGCTTATATTCGACTAAATATAGGTTGCGTCTCATGCTTGGGAGCAGTCTTCCATGGACTTTGTGATAGGCTTTTCATGGTTTTGTGTTAGGGTGAAGTGATTTTTTTGGTAGGGAGATGTGGTTTTTCCAAGTATTTGGCGTATCTTTGCACCGTGTAAAGAACTAATCTGAATAATGAGATACATTAATTTTCTTTTGGCGGCGGCTTTTGCCTTGCTCGCCAGTTCCTGCCATGATGGCGGACAGCGTGGCGTCGGCACGGAGCCTATGGCACAGATAGCGGTGGAGAAGCATGCCGAGATTCTTTCCCTTCCCATAGAGGTGAAGGCGAAGAGGGTAACCATTCAGGAAGGATTGCCCTCTAATGTCGTTAGCGATATGCAACAGGACCAGAAGGGCTTTCTGTGGTTTTCCACGTATAATGGACTTGCCCGCTACGACGGTAACGTGGTAACAACCTATTTTAACAACGACAGTACTGGCGTCTCTGCTTTAATCGGTCGTACGAAGAAGGCTTTGGAGGATGTTACCTATAAGAAGTTGTGGGTGTATTCTTCTTCTGAGAGATTAACTTGCCTGAATATGGTGGACGGCAAGGAGGAGAAGTACTGTCAGGAAGTAGAGAAGCTTCATTTCACTAAGTGGAAGCTGGTCTGTGACGGAATGTTCTGGCTTTGGGGAGCCAAAGATGGAGCCATGTTGGTAGACTATCGCAGTGGTTCTTTCTTGACACGTAGGTTTGCCCAGGCAGAAATAGGTTCTTCCCAAGTCCCCCTGATAGACAGTCTGGACAAAGACAATGTGGTGCTTTGTACTACGGACAAGGTTTTCCTTTATTCCGGAGGTCGCCTGTCCTGCATAGCCAAGGGCATGAGAATGTCGCGTACACGCCCCTTCCATCATAAGATGCTGATGGTTTCGGAGAAAGGCGATGTCTATGTTCTTCGACAAGGAAAGCTGCAGCGATTTTCCCATGTAGCCTATGTTGACGGTGAGGTAGCTACCGGCGATTTGCTCATGGGCAACAGATGGATACTTTTTACCAACCGCCGCTCTTTCTCTATCGATGTGCGTACGGGAGAGGTTGCGGAATGTGAGGGCGAATGGCTTATCCCCAATGGCAGGGTGTTGACTGACAACAAAGGCCGTAAGTGGATATACAACAAGACGGGCGTGCTGCGCTTGGTAAGACAGGACAAGCTCGTACCCCTGATTCTCTTCCCTCAGCAAGCCACCAATTATATCGACCATGAGCGATTTCATATCGTAGAGGACAATCATGGACTCATCTGGATTTCCACCTATGGCAAGGGACTTTTTGTGTTCAATCAGGACCTGACCCAAAGCCAGCATTTCGTGGCAGACAAGTTGGGAGAGTCGCCTATAGCCTCCAACTATCTTCTCGGCATTATTGCCGACCGTCACGATGGAGTGTGGGTAAGCTCAGAATACGGAGGCGTGTCGCACATCCAGGTGATGGACAAGGGTGTGGAACGCATTTATCCTAATGGCGAGGGCAATATGGACTTTTCGAATGTCGTTCGAATGGTGAAGAAAATGAATGACGGCACAGTCATGGTGGGCACCCGTGCGGGAAGTCTTTACCACTATAGTGCCGACATGAGCCAGGTGTTGGGCAAGAGCCACTTCGATTCGAATGTTTATGGTATAGTCCAGATGCCTAATGGTGAAACCTGGATAGGCACCCGTGGCAAGGGAATCTATGGAGCAAAAGGACTCGACTTTAAGGACAGGAACGTGTTCTGTATGGCTTCCGATGCCAAGCATCGCATGTGGATAGGAACCTTTGGCAAGGGATTGAGCCTTGTCTATCCACGTAAGGATGGCTATGGTGTGAAGACATTCTTTGCCGACAGCGTGGGGCTCAACGAGGTGAGATGCATGGTGATAGACAAGCATGGCGTGCTTTGGTGCGGAACATCGGGAGGTCTTATCCGTATTCCTGTCGATGAGTTTGTGAAGGATGCCAGCCGATATAAGACTTACGTGCGTGATTATGAAATACGCGATGTAATTGTCGACAGACAGGGACGACTGTGGCTCTCAGCATCGGGTGATGGACTGGTACAGGTAGAGCCGGGTGATGGTGAGACAGAGCCTAAGTTCCACGTCTTCAATACCTCTAATGGACTGGTCAACAATCTGGTTCAGTCGGTGGTGGACACACCTGATGGCAATCTTTGGATTTCTACCCAGCAGGGAGTGACAGCCTGGAATGCCCGCAAGAAGTCGTTTGAAAACTATATGTTCTCACGCAACCCTATGGGCAATGTATATAATGAGAACTCGGCAGTATGTCTTGATGACGGCAGAGTGGTGCTGGGTGGCAACTATGGTCTTACTATCATTCAGCCGTCACGTTTGAGCCATGTCAGCGGACTCACCGATGTCGTCTTCACCTCTTATCCTTATTCAGATGAGATAACGCTGACCTATGAGCAGCGTTCGCCCAACATACATTTCTCTACACTCGACTATTCCGATGTGCGCAATGTGAAGTACACCTACCGTCTGGAAGGCTTCGACCAGGCATGGAGCCAACCTTCGTCCACGCCCTGGGCGGCTTATCAGAAACTGCCAGCTGGCAAGTATCTTCTGCATGTCAAGGCATGTACGTCGGATGGCACCTGGGGTAAGGAGAGTACATTGGTTATTCGCATCAAGCCTCCTTTCTATCTTACGTCCTGGGCGATAATGATTTATGTGCTGCTTGTCCTGGGTGTCATCATCTTGGTGGTGAAGTTTGTGCACGACAAGAATGTGCTTCGCAACCGAATCCGTCTTGAGCAGGAACTCACTCGCTACAAGTTGGTTTTCTTCACCAATATAGCTCACGAGTTCCGTACTCCTCTCACCCTGATGCAGGGCTCGCTCGAGAAGGAGAAGCGCATCATGAAAGCCAACCGCTGGCAGACAGAGTTGGAGAAGACAATACGGGTGATGGACAAGAGCGTGCAGCGCATGTTGCGACTCATCGACCAACTCTTGGAGTTCCGTAAGATGCAGGCAGGCAAGCTGAAGTTGTCTTTGCAGGAGACTGATGCCGTGATGTTTGTCAAGGGCATCTGCCGTATGTTCGACGATGCAGCCGAGTCGAAGGAGATAGCTTACAGTTTCGAGTCATCGGAGCCGGCACATACGATGTTCCTCGACCAGCAGATGATAGACAAGGTGGTGTTCAATCTTTTGTCCAACGCCTTCAAGTACACCCCTGCCAAGGGAACCATCTCTGTAAGCCTCTCTTTCACGGATGTGATGACCATCCGTGTGGCTGACACGGGAGTGGGCATTCCGCAGGAGAAGCGAGAACAGCTCTTCAGCCGATTCATGCAGAGCAGTTATACGGGCGAGAGCTTTGGCATAGGACTCCATCTTACCCATGAACTTGTGAGGACGCATCATGGCGAGATAACTTATCAGGAGAACGAGGGCGGAGGTTCGGTCTTTGTGGTCACGATACCTCTGCAGAAAGACTGCTACGAGGCTTCCGACTTCCTGGTAAAGGACAGCCCTATCCTGAAGGCCGATTTGGCAAAGCAACGGGACGGACAGGAAGAAAAAACAACTGATGCTGTGCCTTCTGCACCATCTGCTCCGCTCAACCGTCGTACCATTCTTCTGATAGAAGACGACAACGATGTACGTGAGTTCCTGCTCTCTGAACTGGAGAGCTGTTTCGACCTGAAGGTGGCTTCGGATGGCAAGGCGGGTATTGCCATGGCAAAGGAATTGGATGTCGACTTGATAGTAAGCGACGTGATGATGCCTGGAATGAATGGCTTCGAGCTTACTAAACGTCTAAAGAACAGTTTTGAGACGAGTCATATCCCCATCATTCTCCTCACAGCCCTCAGTGCTGACGAGAATGTGCTCGAAGGAACAGAGTCGGGAGCCGATGCTTACATTACCAAGCCGTTCAGTCCGCAGTTGCTCATGGCTCGCATTCTGCAGTTGCTCAACCAGCGTGAGATTCTTCGTCAGAAGTTTGGCAAGGAGCCACAGGAGATTCGTTCTGCCATGCTCAGCAACGAACAGGACAGCTTGTTTGTCAAGCGTCTTGACAGTATCGTCTATTCTCGCCTTGGCGAACAAGATCTTTCTGTCGACAAGGTGGCAGGACTGTTGCACTTGGGACGCACCATCTTCTATAAAAAGGTAAGGGGAACTACGGGTTATACACCTAATGAGTATATCCGTGTCATCCGACTGAGAAAAGCCGCCGAACTGTTGAAGGAGGGCGAGAAGAATGTGTCGGAGGTGGCTTATGCTGTAGGTTTCGACAATCCGTACTACTTCAGCAAGTGCTTCAAGGAGCAGTTTGGCATGCCGCCATCGCAGTACAGAAGTTAAGATGGTTTTTAAAGGAGATTTTCTTTAGGAGTTAAAGGAGTTAAGGAGTTAAAGGAGTTAAGACAATAGCCTATTTGGATAAGACGCAGGACATTAGTCCCTTACCTCCAGAAATATACGTTACCCACTAAGCATTTGTCTTAACTCCTTTAACTCCTTTAACTCCTTTAACTCCTTTAACTTCTTAACTCCTTCTAAAAAAACTACTTAATGGCTTTACCATTAAGTTTTACATTGTTGAGCTTGCAACTGCCCAATACCGATGTGTCCATAATTCCTACAGGGTCGGTGACATCGATGTTTTCGAATGAGAAACTACCCAAGTCGTAGTTTTCTGAAGGTATCATTGTGTAGAACTGTTTGGTGCTCTTCACCTTGATATTCTTCATCTTCACGTTGTTGATGACTGAACGGGGCATGTCGTCTCTGTCTTTCTTGTCGTAGAACTGGGTCCAAATACGGGTTCTGATGCCGAAGGTAACTACTCCTGTGCAGTTTTCAGCCAGTACATCCTCGTATCTCTGTGGTGTGTCGGGGCGCATCTTGAAGAGCAGAATGTTGCTGGTTCCGTTGAACTGGCAGTCTCTTATAATCACATTCTTGGCATCATAGCACTCGCTTCCGAAGGTGACACCTCCACCGGCTTTCTTGAAATAGCAGTTCTCTACGATGACATTGCGGCAGGGAGCATTGGTGCTGTCCTTGTCTACGAAGGTTCCCTTGCCGCCTTTCAGACACACACCGTCATCGTTCACGTTTACCCAACAGCCTCTTATCAGCATATCCTCGCATCCATCGATGTCTATGGCGTCGGTGCTTGGACCTTTAGGATAGCCGCTTGTCGGTGCGTAGATATACAGGTTGAGGTATTTCACGCGCTTGCACTTGTACAGATGGTTGGTCCAGAAACCAGAGTTCACCATTCTGATGCCGCTTACCTTCACGTCGTTGGAGTTGGAGATGTAGACCAGTCTTGGGCGGAGAGCCTCCAAGTTGGTACACTTCTTGATGACTTTTCGGCGCAGCCAGAATTCATCGTAGAATTTATGTCCGTTGCCGTTGAGGGTTCCCTTGCCTGCAATGGTGAAACCATCGTGATGATCGGCATTGATGAGTGCTGCAAAATAGTCTAAGGTCTGACCTTCCAGTCGAGTCTTCACTATCTGATAATGGGTGATGGCATCGCTTCCTTTCAGTGTGGCGTTCTCTTCCAAATACAGGTTGCAGCCTGGTTTGAAGAATAGTGAGCCTGTAAGATAAGTGCCTGCAGGCACCACGATGACTCCGCCACCATTGGCATGACAACGGTCTATGACTTCCTGTATCTTCTGGGTCTGAATGATTGTTGAGTCATTTACCACTCCATAATCGGTAATGATGTAGGGCTTGCCCATGTCCTTCAGTTCCACACCAGTGGTGTCGGCAAACCATGAAGAGATAGGTGTGCCGTCGGGGAAAGTGCTCGTCTGCTTCTTGGCTGAGCAGCCGAGCGAGATAGCGATAGCTGATAAAAGAATGCAAATCGTTTGTTTCATATTTACTTGTGATTAGTTTTTTGCAAAGATAATGCAAATCGAATGCAGAGCATCAAGCTTGCTTGAATGTTTTGCTGAGATGCCGCTTATCTTATGCAAAGATAATGCAAATCGAATGCAGAGCATCAAGCTTGCTTGAATGTTATGCTGAGATGCCGCTTATCTTCTACAAAGATACTGCAAATCGAATGCAGAGCATCAAGCTTGCTTGAATGTTTTGCTGAGATGCCGCTTATCTTATGCAAAGATACTGGTTTCATCGTCCTTCTTTCCTATAGTTTCATACGTAATCCTAAAAAATAATCCATCAGGATTTGTTGGAGTCAGTTATTTGTACTACTTTTGCATCAAATAGTTTTTATTATTCAGTAAAACACCATTTAAAAGATGTTGGAAAGTCATTATTATAAGGACCTTATAGAGGCCGGCTGCGATGAGGCTGGTCGTGGTTGTCTGGCTGGCAGTGTCTATGCGGCTGCTGTCATTCTGCCTCCTGGTTATCAGAATGAAGCACTCAACGACAGCAAGCAGCTTACAGACAAGAGGCGCAAGGCTCTTCGCAAGCAGATAGAGCGTGATGCCGTGGCATGGGCTGTAGGAATCGTTACTCCCGAGGAGATAGATAAGATCAATATCCTCAATGCCAGTATCTTGGCGATGCACAGGGCACTCGATCAGCTCAAGGTTCGTCCAGAGGCTATTATTGTGGATGGCAATCGTTTCAAGCCATACCATGATCTGCCTCATACCACGATAGTGAAAGGCGACGGCAAGTATATGGCGATAGCTGCAGCAAGCATTCTGGCCAAGACCTATCGTGACGACTATATGGATGCACTTGCCGAGGAATATCCTCAGTACGACTGGAAGAGCAACAAGGGTTATCCCACCAAGAAGCACCGGGCAGCCATCAGGGAGTATGGGGTTACGCCTTATCACCGCATGAGCTACAATCTCTTGGGCTCGGGCGAGCTTTCACTTGAGTTCAAGGATTAAGTGACGGTTAATGAAATCAATTTAGATTTCCTCTTGAAAACTCTTCTTGCACAGATGCAGGCAGAAGGCGAAACTGCCCAAGAAAGCGGCTCTTAATGCCAGATTGATGTCGGCAGGCAGGATGCCCAGTACGAATGTAAACTGGGTGGCGATGAGGAGGAGGGTCTGCTTCATGCTCACTTCCTTTTCCATGATGATGGAATAGTAGCTTTGCAGCCATTCTATGGGTTGCTTGCCGCTTTGCAGCAAACTCTTGATACTGCTTATCAGGTTCTTGCTGCCGTCCACAACGCTCTTGCCGCCGTTGCTGATGCTGTTTACTACGAAGTTGATGTCGGCTGAAGTGCCCAATGTGATATTCTTTTCCATAATTCTTTATAGTTTTATAGTTTTCTTACTGTATGAAAGCCCTTTTACAGGTCTTTCTTTGTTTCTGAGGGCAAAATTAGGAGGCTTTTGTGCAATATATGTTCACTTTCTGAGTTCTTATGTTAAAAGTGAGTGGCTGTTAAGCTCTATTAACATAAAAAGCAGTCTTCAGCCTCTTGCCGACTCATCAACTTATCACATTCAGGCTTTATGCGACACGACAAACTGGAAAAAGAAATGAACCTGATGCTTCTCCTTACCGAGAACCATCGTTATGACGTGGATACTCTTTGCGAGCGTGCGGGCATTTCGCGACGTATGCTGTATTATTATTTGGAGAGTTTCCGCGACTGGGGCTTCAAGGTGGAGAAGAATGGCAGGATATACAGTCTTGACAGGGAGTCGCCATTCTTCAAGCATCTCTTCGAAACCATCAACTTCACCGAGGAGGAAGCCCTCACCATGCTCTCTATATTAAATAAGGTGGAAGACAATAATGCCATCGTGGAGCGACTGCGCCGCAAGTTGGATCGTTTCTATGACCTCAACATCCTTGCCAATCCTCAGTTGCGCGAGCAGGCTGCCCATCATGTCGGCGTGCTCTACGATGCCATCAAGCGTCATAGGCTTGTCAAGATAGAAGGTTATTCCTCGCCTCACAGCAAGAGTTGTACCGACCGGGTGGTGGAGCCTTTCCTTATGATGAACAACAATAATGATGTGCGCTGCTATGAACTTAGTTCCAAGATGAACAAGACGTTCAAGGTGTCGCGTATGGGCAATGTTGTCCTGCTCGATCTGGAGTGGGGCAACGAGGCCAAGCATCGCCAGATGTTTACCGATCTCTTTATGTTTAGTGGTGATGAGCGGTTGCCTGTCAGGTTGAAACTCGACCGTCTGGCATATAGTCTGATGATTGAGGAATATCCCAAATCAGCCGAATTCATCGTTGAATTGCCCGATGAAACCGATAATAATGAAGGAAAAGCTCCCAAGTACTGGCTGTTGTCTATGGATGTGGCAAGCTACTTGGGTATTGCCCGTTTTGTCTTGGGACTGTACAGCCATATCGAGATTATCGACAGTCCTGGTTTTCAAGATTTCATAAATGAAGAAATCTGGAAGATGTACCACCGCAGTCTTTAATGAAACAGGCCGATGGCTGGTTGCTGTCGGCTTTTTCCTGCAGACAGGCTTTTATATTAGCAGACAGGCTTTTATATTAGAAGTAGAAGTTTCGCAAGTTTTGCCCCACACGCCCTGAAGGGGCAGAAGCTCTTAGCCCAGGGCATCGCCCTGGGTTATTACGGATGATAGCCTATCGCCCTGTAAGGGCAAAAGCTTTAAAACTCCTAACAATTTATAAGGCTTTTGCCCTTACAGGGCGCCTTGCCAATTGCCATTATACCCAGGGCGTTGCCCTGGGCTAAGAGCTTCTGCCCTTTACCTTTGCTTTACCCTTCGGCCAGCGATTTTCAATTCCGCTACGCGCCGGTGACCGTTGGTTCAGGGCGTGCTGCTTATAGAAGTTTTGGGATTTTCCAACCGTAACAGGTCGAAAGTTTTTTGTCTATTGATAAATCTCCGTTCAAAGTCTTTGAACGGAGATTTTGTAGTAGTTTGACGATTTTTTTTCAATAGTGATATACGAAATTTGCGGTAAAAACGCAGCAAAATATCAGAATATTTGCTGTGCTTTTACCGCAAAATGTTTTTGGGAGTTATTAAGTCTTGTATTCCATATAGGCTTTTTGTCCTATATGGCAAGTCTTCGCAGTCTTTAGAAATCGAGGGTAACGCCCTTTTCGTCGATCTTCTTGTAGGTTTTGCTGTTTACACTCACGTTCTTCGAGTTCTTGGCATCGAAGGTATGAGTCTTTGCGGTTACCTTGATATTCTCGAGCTTCACGTTCTCAGTACGGTTGATCACGATGCCCTGTTCGGCATTGTTCACCTCCAAGTCCTTGATGCTGATGTTCTGAACAGGCATCTCGGGCAAACCGTTGAAGTAAGCAGCACGGCGGGCTGTACGGCAGATGACATGGTCGATGTCGATGTTGCGGAAGCAAGGAGTAGTCTCGTCAACCTTGAATTTCTCTACCTTCTGATTCTTGGCCTCGTCGCCATCGTTGAGAACCTCAACAGCCGACTTGCCTCCATAATAAAGGTCGAAGGTGATTACGTCGGTCTGAATGTCGAACATAGACATATTCTTGATGAAGATGTTCTCTACTACGCCGCCACGACCACGTGTGCTCTTGAAACGCAGACCTACATCGGTACCGAGGAACTGGCAGTTGGTAACCATCACGTTCTTCACACCACCGCTCATCTCGCTTCCTACTACGAATCCGCCATGACCCTTGAAGACTGTACATCCGTCTACGATGACGTTCTCGCAAGGAATGCCACGCTTTCTTCCGTCAGCATCTTTACCGCTCTTGATGCAGATACCATCGTCGCCCACATCGAAAGTAGAATTGACGATGAGTGCGTTCTTGCATGACTCCAGGTCAAGACCGTCACCATTCTGTGCATACGCAGGGTTGCGTACCAGTACATCTTCGATGAGCACGTTCTCGCACATCAATGGATGGATGTTCCAGGCAGGAGAGTTCTGGAAGATAACGCCATTGAGCCAAACATTCTTGCAGTTTACCAAGCTTACCATGACAGGGCGGAGGAATCGCTTGATTTCGTTCCATCCCTCTTCTGAGGTAGGTTCTGCAGGCACGTTCATATTGGCGCTGTTGTCAGCCTTGAGAGCGCCTTCTGACGGAAACCAATAGTCCTTGCGCTTGTAGGCACCACCTCGTGAAGTGATGGCTTTCCACTGAGCGTCGGTTACCTTCTGCTTTTTCAGAGGGCGCCAGTACTCGCCATTACCGTCGATGGCTCCCTGACCAGTAATAGCCACGTTGGTAAGTCCGTTGCCCGAGATAGGAGACTGGCAACGACGTGTGTCGAGACCCTCGAAAGATGTCTTGACGAAAGGATAGAGGGCATCATCGGGTGAGAAAAGGATAATGCCGCCCTTCTCGATGTGCAGGTTGATGTTGCTCTTCAATGTGATGGGTCCTGTAAACCATACGCCCTGTGGCACGATGAGCTTTCCTCCGCCTTTCTGGCTCAGGGCTTCGATAGCCTTGCTGAAAGCATCGGTGCAAAGGGTAGAACCATCACCTACGGCTCCGAAATCCTTCAGGTTTACCTCGTTGGCAGGGAACTGAGGACGTGTCACCTTCTCCATCTGGAAAGGAAGGTTCTCATAGAGCGCGTCATACTTGTCGGTTTCGGCTGCCTGCATGCTCATTGCCAGCAAACAGGTGCAAACCAAGCTAAAAAGTTTCTTCATGAATAAATGGGGTTTTTAATAGAGTTATTAAATAGTTTTGTTTAATTGCTGCAAAAATACGGATAAAATCTCATATTTCCAAATCTATACTCATTTTTTTATATGTATTTCATGTTTTGCATGAGGGGAGTTAAAGGAGCTGTCACTCCGTTCAGTTCAACTTCCCCGTAACCTCTCTAAACATTCCCATTTGCGAAAGTTGAGTCAAGAAGCTACGGTACAGCAGCTTTGAGGAAGGTGTCAAAACGTAAAAAAGGGAGCAAATGGTATGATTTTCTTGTCTTGATTGATTTTTTCAGGCATCCGAACTTGGTCGTTTGTGAAAAATATGCTATATTTGTGGCATAGAAAATTAATTTGAGTCTATTCACTAACTAAATCATTGAATTTTATGAAGAAGAACTTTTTACTCTTATTATCGTTGATGCTTTTGTTGTCGGTTTCGGCAATAGCCGGTCCACGTAGCTATCAGCAGGCTAAGGCGATAGCTCAACGGCAGGCAGCCATGCTTGGCATAGAGATGGATGCCGAGGTGGCGGCTTCAGCAAAGGCGGCTCCCCGCATGTCGGTTTCTTCTGCAGTTTCTCCTTCTGCCACATGCTATTATGTCTTTGCCAATGGCGAGGATAAGGGATTTACCATTGTGTCGGGTGACGACAGAATGCCGGAAGTGGTGGGCTACTCTGCTCAGGGCACTTACGACCCCGACCATTTGCCAGCCAACTATGTGGGCTTTATGAAGGCTTACCAGGAAACGGTAGAGGCTTTGCTCAAGGGTGATGCTCAGGTGTCAGGAGGATTGGCTGAGGCTCGCCAATGGCGTGCTGAGCGTGCAGGCTCTGCTGCTGTAGCTCCTCTCTTGGATGGTATTAAGTGGGATCAGCGTGAGCCTTATAATAATATGTGTCCGTTGTATGAAGGCACCAACCGCTCTGTGACGGGCTGTGTGGCTACAGCCATGGCGCAGGTGATGATGTATTATCAGTATCCTAAGAAACTGAAAAGTACCATTGAGTCTTATAATACTCAAACTTATGGAATTCAAATACCAGAAATATCTTCTGGTGCGACCTACGACTGGGACAATATGTTGCCTGATTATTCAAAGTCGGATTACAACTCTGCGCAAGCTGATGCTGTTGCCAAACTGATGTACCATTGTGGTGCAGCGGTAAAGATGGACTATGGTCCTTTGTCGGGAGCAAACGTCACACCAGCCATCTTGGCGACTTATTTCGGCTATGATGCCGACTTGATGCAAGACCTTACCCGTACAGTCTTTACCTTGCAGCAATGGATGACGCTGATCGATAATGAGCTGAAGGCAAAGCGCCCCATTCTTTATAGTGGTCAGGCTTCGGATGGTGGTCATGAGTTTGTATGCGATGGAAGCGATGGCAAAGGTCTTTATCACATCAACTGGGGATGGGGAGGCTATCAGGATGGTTATTTCGATCTGACGATACTTCAACCCACGAAGGGTGGTGCAGGCTCAGGCTCTGCTGTGGATGGCTACAATCGAAATTGCTCTATGATTATCGGTATAGCTCCCGATAATGGCAAGGTGGATGAGCCTCTTGCTTCTTATCCGCAGATTATGAGTATAAATCAGAATACTCAGTGTGGCATTACCTGGACTAAGACAACCCGTGCAAATGTCTCTGATAATTTCCTGGCAGAAGCCACAACTTGCTTCGCCAATCAGAGTACTTCTGATTTTATAGGTTATTTTGCCTATGGTATCAAGAAGGGAAACGGAAGCATAGTGCCAGTATCAAACTATTCTCGTCAATGGAATATGCCTAAAGTGTTGCCTGATGGAAGAACTAATGGTACTTATGATCAAAATCCAACTCTTACCATCAGTTATCCTTTCCCTCAGGGCATTAATGTGATTTATCCTATCTATAGTTCTGATACGAAGAATTGGCATGTTTGTTCGTTCTATAACAACCAGCCTTTTATCATCAATGTTGATGCCACGAAGCTGACTCCAGTTACTACTCCTTTGGCAGCAACGGTAACAGCCGAAGATGGTCTTTACACGGGTATGACCAATCCGCTGACGGTAACATTTACCAACAGTATGGATATGGAGTTCAATGGTTTGGTGAACATTTACACTAACACGAAGGACAATACCAAGCCCAGTTCGCCAGATTTCGACCTGTATATTACCATACCAGCTCGCGGTTCGGTGACACGTCAGATAGAGTTACCGGAAACATCTTCGTCTCAACAGTATCTGTGGATAACGGATGTAGCCAACAAGGAAGAAGTCATCGTGAACGGTCAGCTGTTTACGTTGACGACGGCAGCGGCTCCTAATTTCACAGTCGTTTCTTCAGAAAGTAATGCTACTCCAGGTAAGTTTGGTGAAGGAATATGTTACAGCGCAAAATGTAAATTGCCATTGGTTGAAGACGATAAACTCGTGGTAAGGTTTGGCGTAAGGAATACAGGTGGACCTGGCTATTTGGATTATTGCTTCGTGCCATATAATGCCGAAACCAATAAAGGTTGGATAGAGCCTAATAGGGCAAGGGCTGCAGGTAATGGAGCGATTACCTATGTGGAATATACTGTCACTCCAGATGAGGTGGGCAGTCATTCTATTATAGTATATTTAAATTTCTACGATTTTGCTACAGGAAAATGGATAGATACTCCATTTACAATTCCTAATTATAGGATTTATGCATCTACGGATAGTGGTTATAAGAATATCAAGGGCAATGCCCTGATAGCCTATGTTACTGGCGTACCATCTTCCTTATCTTCAGTGAAGATAGATGCCGGAACTTATGTACGAGGCGAGAAGGGAGCTGTGGTTATCAAGACTGATGCTGACAAGCGAGTGGGCGTCTACCATGTTGGAGGACAGAAAACAGCAGAAGTTCGCCTCACGGCAGGTCAGGAGCAGACTGTTGCCCTTCGTCCTGGTATCTACATAGTAGAAGGCATCAAGGTGGTGGTGAGATAGTGAATCCTCATTTCTTGACATCATGTTTGCAGCCAGAACCTGTAAGCATGATGTGAAGGAGTGAAACCAATAAAAAGAAAATGAAAAAAGGTTGGTAATCTTTCGATTATCAACCTTTTTTGTACCCAGACCCGGGATCGAACCGGGATGGATTGCTCCACTGGTGTTTGAGACCAGCGCGTCTACCGATTCCGCCATCTGGGCTTTTGCGGTTGCAAAGGTACTAATAATTTTTGAACTGACAAACTTTTTTGCAGAAAAGTTTCTGAAAAGATGATTTTTCTTATACGAAAGGCTAAATAATTGTTTTATTTTGCCACTTCTGTCTTAAATTCTGGAAAAAAACTTGGTAGGTTCATAGATATTTTCTAATTTTACACGTGAATTAAAACAATATCATTATATAGTCTGCCAAATGACAAAAAACGATCATAACAATTATTGCATCATACTCGCCGGAGGAAAGGGCAGAAGACTGTGGCCCAGCAGCCGCAATGCTTATCCCAAGCAGTTTCTTGATTTCTTCGGTGTGGGACGTACTCAGTTGCAGCAAACTTATGACAGGATGGCAAGGATTGTGCCAGCCGACCATATCTATATCAATACCAACGAGGAGTATGTGGAATTTGTAAGGGAACAGCTGCCCGATGTTTCCTCCGAGCACATCTTGTCGGAACCCATTCATCGCAATACAGCTCCGAGTGTGGCATGGGCTGCGCATCGCATAGCCATGCAGAATCCCGAGGCTTGCATCGTGGCTACGCCATCCGATCAGGCTGTGTTCAACGAGGAGGCGTTCTGCAAGGATATGTTGGAGGGACTGCACTTTGTTGCCGACAACAGTTGCTTCCTCTCCATGGGTGTGAAACCTACCCGTCCTGAGCCTGGCTATGGATACATCCAGTTGGGCGATTCTGTGGGCGAAGGACTCTACAAGGTGCAGTCGTTTACCGAGAAGCCTGAGCGCGACTTTGCCAAGATTTTCGTAGACAGTGGCGAGTTCTATTGGAACACCAGCCTATTCCTCTTCAATGTGAAACATCTCTACAACAACTTTGGCCATCTTTTGCCATCTGTGCTTCGAGGTTACGACGAGAAGTATCCCGTCTTTAGTGTGGAGACCGAGAATGCCTATATGAAGGAGAACTTCCCTTCCTATCCCAATATCTCAATCGACTACGCCGTCTTGGAGAAGTCGAATGACGTCTATGTGATGAAGTGCGACTTTGGCTGGGCTGACTTAGGCACGTGGCACAGCATCTACGAGGCAATGAAGAAAGGGGAGAACGACAATGTGGTGATAGACAGCGACGTGCTGATGGAGGATTGTCACAACAATATTGTCAAACTGCCGAAGGGTAAATTAGCTGTATTGAATGGCCTTGATGGCTTTATTGTGGCAGAGAAAGACAATGTGCTGTTGGTTTGTCGCAAAGAAGACTCCTCTGCGTTGGTGCGCAAGTATGTCAACGAGGTACAAATTAAGAAAGGAGATGAGTTTATATAACTCTCATCCATTCGATAACATGATAACAGAAAGGGAAGTGAAGACGCATCTTCACTTCCCATTTCCTTTGAGTAGCCTCTCTTCCTAAGTTATCGAAGAGAAGAATTATAGTTTTTTGAACGCTTCGTATATCTTATTTGCGACATCCTTGAACTCCTCTTCTGATAGCTTGAGATGTTCCTTGCGGAAGTTCACATCAGCCTCGCTGTTCATAGGGATGAGGTGGATATGGGCGTGAGGCACCTCGAGACCGAGAACCACCTGTGCCACTTTCTTGCAGGGGAAGGCAGCCTTGATGGCCTTAGCCACTTTCTTGGCGAAGACTTCAAATTCGGCCAGGTCCTGGTCTTCCATGTCGAAGATATAGTCAACTTCCTTTCTTGGAATCACCAATGTGTGGCCTTTACCGATAGGGCTGATATCGAGGAACGCATAAAACTTGTCGCTTTCTGCACACTTGTAGCTGGGGATTTCACCGGCAGCAATCTTTGAGAAAATACTTGCCATAGTCTGTTTCGTTTTTATTGTTAATCAAAATCTGTCGTTGCAAAGCATGTGTCGTGCCACACACCGACATCTCTCATTCTCTGTATATATTTGTTTGGCTTACATATTATAAAAAAGGAACTGCCATAGGGGTTTGTCAGCCCTTATGATAGTTCCTTATTTTTACTCGAATGAAATTTTGTCGATGCGCAGTTTGATAGTGCCGCGTGGAATCTTGATTTCCACTATCTCGCCCACCTTCTTGTTGAGCAAGCCCTGTGCGATAGGAGTCTTGATAGAAATCTTGCCCTCCTTCAGGTTGGCCTCGCTCTCGCTCACGATGGTATAATTCATCTTTGCCTTGTTGGCCATATTGGTCATCTCCACCTTCGACATGATCTGCACACAGTCGGTGCTGAGCTGCTTGGTGTCGATAATCTTAGCCTCGGCAATGGTGAGCTTGATGCGGTTGATCTTGTCTTCCAAATGAGCCTGTGCCTCCTTGGCGGCATCATACTCTGAGTTCTCGCTCAGGTCACCCTTGTCTCTTGCCTCAGCAATTGCGGCTGATGCCTTAGGGCGCTCCACAGAAACGAGCTGTTTTAGTTCAGCTACGAGATTGTCGTAACCTTCTTGTGACATGTAAGCCATAATTTTTCTTATTGTTTATTATTATTAATAATGTGTTCTTAGAGATGGGGTAAAAAATAAAGAATCCCGGTGCCTGTATAGCATCGGAATCCCCAATCTTATATTCTCTATTTTTTATTTTCGTACCTATATCTGTTTGCAAAGATAGGACTTTATTTCTGAATCGCCAAATATTTTCGATGAAATTTCATAAAAGTGCGGACTTTTGTCTCTTTTACGCATTTGCCTAAGCATCAAACAGGTATAAAACTTGTAAAAAAGTCAGAAGTCCCTTATATTTATACTCCTAAGATGTGGTTTATTCGTTAAAAAGTTGTATATTTGTAACCCCGATAAAAAAAGGGATGAGAATGTATAACTAATAACTCGAACAACATGACAAAAGAACAACTGATGCAAAGAGCTATCCTCCTGTCAGAGAACAGCGTGCGCCATGGTGGTGGTCCTTTCGGAGCCGTCATTGCCAAGGATGGTGTTATCGTGGCTGAGGCCTCCAATAGTGTTACCATAGACCAAGACCCTACGGCTCATGCCGAAGTGAATGCCATCCGTATGGCTACCCGTGCCTTGCACACTTTCGATTTGAAGGGTTGTGAGATTTATACCTCTTGCGAGCCTTGCCCCATGTGTCTTGGCGCTATCTACTGGGCGCATCTCGACCGTATCTATTATGCCAACAATCGTCAGGATGCAGCGAAGATTGGTTTCGATGATGAGTTTATCTATGAGGAGATCGACCGCAAGATAGCAGATCGCCATAAGCCGATGATTGCCTTGATGCGCGATGAGGCTTTGGGGGCTTTCCGTATGTGGGAAGAAAGTACAGAGAAGACAGAGTATTAAGAGCGCTATCTCCCTTTTATAAACGCTTTTATCCTTACGAGGTGCGATGTCTGAAAAATAAACAAAACGTCCCGATGCAGGATTTCCTTGCGTCGAGACGTTTTTTTGTTACGATGGATATCTTGTTAAAAACCTACAAACTTAGGTTGTTGTTCGCCTTTTCCTCTCTTACTTGATCTGCGTAATCACGAAAGGATGTTTCACTGCCGCATGAGCAGCTTTCTGTGCGATGCTCTTCTGTTGCTGTGTTATTCCTTCGGGTGCATAGCTGTTTCCTACAACCGACTTCTTGAAGATAGCCTCAAACCAAGTACAGGCAGCAGTGTATCTTCCGTACACCAACTGCAGATGGTAGCCGTCACGGTTCAGGTTGTCGCCCAAGCTCGATGTGCGGGCATTCTGTATAGCTGTTCCTGCCGGCACCAAGATGTCGATAGGTGCATCCTTGAGAGCCTGTTTGGCTGCGCCTAAGATGGAAGAGAACATGGTGGCCTGACTGTTGCCATACTTGCGGAAGCCGTCATGGTTGGAAGTTTGAGCGTAAGCCCATGTCTGATGGAAGATAATCTTAGCCTTGGGTGCTTTTAGTTTCACATAGGCAATCAGTTCGTTGAGATAGGGCTGGTATGTGTAGTAGACTCCAGAGAAATGGCTTGCCTGCTGTACGCTCACATAGTCCCAGTCTTCCTCGCTCAAGGCTTCGCTCACCTGCTTGTTGGGTGTCTCCACCATCTTGCCGTCTATTCCTGTCTTTCTGTATCTATATGCCTTCAGGTCGCCTTTTACACATTGCATGTGTCTTTCGAGCGAGCATCCGGGGATATATAGATTGGCCACTATGGTCTGTATGCCTTCGGCATCAGCCAACTCGTGCAGGTTCTGCTCAATGGCATCTTCCGAGAAGCTGTTGCCTATGGCGAGAATCTTTACCGTATTCTCGGCATGGACCTTTGGAAAAGCCCATGCCAAGAGGAATGTCAATATAAGCCAGATATTTTTCATATTTTTCATATTCCGTCGTATAAGTCGTTATTTCAATGTGAAGGTGAGGGTCTGTACATCCTTGCTGTTAGGACCTACCATTACCTCGAACTCACCAGGCTCGTTCTTGTATTCCAACTCCTGGTTGTAGAACTTCAGGTCTTCAGGGGTGATGGTGAAGGTGACGGTCTTGGTCTCTCCCTTCTTGATAGAGATGCGTTCGAAGCCTTTCAGCTCCTTCACTGGGCGAGAAACGCTGGCAGCCAGATCGCGTATGTACATCTGAGCTATTTCGTCAGCATCGTAATTTCCCGTATTGGTGATGTCTACGCTTACACTGATCGTCTCGTTGTTGGTCATTGTGTTGCTTGAGAGCGTAGGCTTGCCATATTTGAAGGTGGTGTACGACAGACCATAACCGAATGGGTACAGTGGGTCGTTGTCTATATCGAGGTAGTTGCTGGTAAACTTAGAGAACCATTTACCCTCTTTCAGTGGCCGTCCCGTATTCAGATGGTTGTAGTAGAGAGGTATCTGACCTACACTCTTAGGCATGGTGGCAGTAAGTTTTCCGCTTGGCACCTTGTCGCCGAAGAGAACGTCACAGATGGCATCGCCCGATTCGCAACCACCAAACCAAACGTTGAGGATGGCTGGGAAATTCTCCTGTTCCCATGTCATGACGGTAGCACGGCCCGAGAAGTTGACGAGTACGATAGGTTTGCCCGTCTTCTTCAGGGCTATGAGCAAGTCTTTCTGTGCGTCGGGCATCTCGAGATTGGTGCGGCTGCTGCATTCGCCACTCATCTCTGACGACTCGCCCACAGCAGCAACGATGATGTCGGCTTGCTGAGCCACGTCGAGTGCTTCCTTCAGCATTTCCTCGTTGCTTCGGCTGTCGCGCATCTCTCTGCCAAACATGGTGGCATCAGCTTCGCGCTTGGCATCATACATCAGGTTGGAACCCTTGGCATAGAGAACCTCTGCCTTTCCCTCCAGTGCCTTCTTCATAGAACCGAGGATGGTCTTGTTGTCATCGAGACGGGCCGCAACGCTCCATGTACCCGACATGTTCTTGGAATTGTCTGCCAACGGACCGATAAGGGCAATCTTACCCTTGCGCTGCAAAGGCAACAGATTGCCTTCGTTCTTGAGCAGCACGAAAGTCTTGGCAGCTATCTCGCGTGAGAAGGCTCTGTTCTGTGGAGTGTAGATTTCCTTCTTGGCGCGTTTCACGTTGCAGTATTTGTATGGGTCGTCGAAGAGTCCCAACTTGTATTTGGCTTTCAGGATGCGGCGGCATGCTGTATTGACGGTTTCCATCGTAACCTTGCCCTCGTTGATAGACTTCTCTATAGTGCCTAAGAATCCGTCAGCCACCATGTCCATATCGGTACCTGCATTGAGTGCCATGGCTGAAACCTGCTGCAGGTCGCCCAGTCCGTGGGCTGTCATTTCCTGGATGGCAGTATAGTCGGTTACCACCATTCCTTTGAAGCCCCACATCTTGCGCAGCACATCGGTAAGTAGCCATTTGCTACCTGTAGCAGGAATACCATCCACTACGTTGAAAGAAGTCATGACGCTCAGAGCGCCGGCGTCAATAGCAGCCTTGTAGGGAGGCATATAGTAATTGAACATGCGCCAGTGGCTCATGTCCACCGTGTTGTAGTCGCGTCCTGCTTCTGCACCGCCATAGAGTGCAAAGTGCTTCACGCAAGCCATCACGGTGTTGGGAGCTGCCAGATTCTGTCCCTGATAACCCTCTACCATGGCTTTGGCGATGCACGAACCGAGGTATGGATCCTCGCCATTGCCTTCTGCCATACGTCCCCAGCGTGGGTCGCGGCAGATATCGAGCATAGGACTGAAAGTCCAGTTGATACCGTCAGCCGAGCATTCTTGTGCGGCTATCTGGGCTGTACGCTTGATGGCTTCCATATCCCATGAGCATGAGAGCGAGAAGGGGATAGGGAATACGGTCTCGTAACCATGTATCACGTCCATACCGAAGAGCAGTGGGATGTGCAGGCGGCTCTGTTCTACGGCAATCTTCTGTACTTCTTTGATTTTCTCAACACCTTTCAGGTTGAAGAGTCCGCCTACTTCGCCACGCTTGATTTTGCTTGCCACGTCGCTGCTTTTTGCCTGGCCGGTAACGATATCTCCTGTAACAGGAAGGTTCAACTGACCGAGTTTTTCTTTCAGCGTCATTTTATTCATCAGGTTATCGATGAAGGTGTTCATCTTAGCCTCATCGCTTTGGGCCTGTGCCATGGTGGGGCAGAGGCTTGCTGCCAGCAGGGTAAATGCTGCAAGAATGTTTTTTGTCTTCATATATCTAAGTCTGTTTAATTGTTCTTGAATCCGAGTTTCTCGAGTCCCTGTTGTATCTCAGGGCAGCTCATGAAGAGTCGCCAGAGCAGTCCCGAGCGATAGTTCTCTATCATAGGGGTGATGGTCAGCTGGTCTATGGCAAGATAGCGGGGTACTGTCCAGTGGGCAGTCTCCGAGAAGGCATCGTAGAAGCCATATTTGCCCCAAATCCAGTTGCCCTTGTTCCAAAAGTATTTCAAGGCAGCCATCGACTCAGTAGGAGTATATGGGAATGACGACAGGGCTGCGGTAGGTGTGATGACTCCTAAGTCGTTGTTGGGTGCATGGGCAGAATATCCGTTTACCGAATAGCTTGCTGTCAGTCCCCAGCAGTCTTTGCCGTAGCCTTTGTATCCCTTCGGGTTTCGCACGCAGTATTCGTAGTCGCTGAGGGCATGGTTTCTTACCACATTCCAGTAGTTGGCATACGTGTCGCTCAGGTTCTTGGGGTTGAGGCAGATATAGGAATACTGTGCCCAGAACAGCGGACCGCCGGTCTGTTCGGCGCCATTGTGCTTCAGTTCGAGCGGATAGCCGTAGGGCTTGGCATTGCTCTTGATGCCTCCGCTCCTTGCCCATCCCTTGTGATAGCAGTCTGCCGGGATAGAATGGGTGGGTGAGGAAGCTCCCAAGATATAGGTGATGAGGCATTCGTTGTAGCCTTCGAGTGGGAAGTTCATATCCCATCCATAGTTGGGCGACCAGTGCCAGTACAGCACGTCCTGTCCGCCACGGCGGTACCAGTCGAACTCCATCTCTTTCCACAGTTTGTCAATATTGCTTGCCAAGAGTTTCTCCTGTTCGTTGCCATTCTCGAAATACTGGCGTACGCACAGCAGACTTGCCATGAGGAACGAACTTTCTACGAGGTCGCCACCATCATCTTTCTGTCCGAAAGGAACGGTTTTCCCTGTATTGCCGTCAATCCAGTGCGACCAAACACCATGGAATCGGTCGGCTTTTCCTAAGAAATCTACTATCTTGGTAAGGCGCTGCACACCCTCGATACGGCTGATGTAACCTCTGTCTATACCTGCCAGCAGGCCGGCTATGCCAAATCCGCTTCCTCCGGTAGTCACCACATGCTTGTCGTTCTGTGGATAGATACCATCGAGGTGAATGCGCTCGGGTGCCAGCCCGGAGTTGGGGTTGGCTCCATCCCACATATAATTAAGGTGGGTCTTCTCAATGTAGTCGAGCATTTCCTCATCGTTGGCAAATGAGGTGGGTCTGCCTGTTACGGCAGGAGTAGTGCCTGGTTTGTCGCTCTTGTCGGTAGAACTATCTGCCGAGGCGCTGCAGGATGTCCATGATAAGGACAGAAGCAGCAATGAGATAAGTGTCTTGGTTATTTTCATCATCAGAATATCTTTTAGTTATTGTGTCTTTTTTATTGCTTAATACATTTTGTAGGAGCCGAGCAGCCAGTTTCTCCTATGGCCTGGATGCTGAAGTAGTAACGGGTGTCTTTGTCCAGTCCTCTCATGTCGTATTGGGTGTCGCCATATACCAATATCGAGTTGTACAACTTGTTGGTGGCTGTACCATAACGTATGAGATATCCATAAGCGTTATTGGCTTTCTTCCAGGTCAGCATCATGTTTCGGGCATCCTTCTTGAAGTCTCTTGTCGCCTTGAAACCTTTCACCGTGTCGGGTTTATTGCCTTCGGCATGACCGAAGACGCGGATGTCCGACAGGCAGAAGTAACCATCCGAAGGCATGTGCAGGTTTTCTATTCGCAGATAGCGTGCCTGCAGAGTGGAGTCCAACTCTATGTAGTCGTGAGGTGCATCTTTGTCGTTGTCGCTCTTGTCTACAGCCAGTGTCCAGTGCTCGTTGTCGTCGCTTGCCCAGATGCGGTATTGGTAATATACATCATTGGCGCGGTTGTGCTGCACGATATGATGGTCGTAGAAGTTGAGCTGTATGGCCTTGATGTCCTTCTTGCCTTCCAGGTCGAGAAGCACCCATTCGCCAGCCTCGCCACTTTTTGCCGACCAGTAGGTACGTATGTCCTCATCGGTGAGGGCCTGTGTGGTGAAGGTGCTGTCGGTAGACGAGGCCAATACGGGTTTCTTATATGAAAGAAGCATCCAGCCCGTAAAGCGGTCGTCAGGATTCTTGATGTCACGGTCGGCATTCCAGTTTGGGTAATCGCCAAAACTTGTACTGCTGTACATCACTCCGTCGGGGTCGAAAGCTGTAGGGTAGAGCCCTATTCTACGCTCAAATTTGTATTTCAGCGAGAGCATGCAGGTTGCCACATGCCAGTAGTTGCCATTGTGGTCGTTGAAGGTTCCGCCGTGTCCTGATCCTTTTACAAATCCACCAGGCTTATAGCACATGGGGTTGTGCTGCTGATACTTGAAAGGACCTAATGGAGAGTCGCCCACATAGACTCCGTCGGCATAAGTCTTGAACTCAGTGCCGGGAGCGCCATACTGCAGATAGTACTTTCCATCGTGCTTGGTCATATAAGCCCCTTCGGTGAAGGGTTTGAGTGTCACTTCGTCATCGTTGTTCATGCCGAAACGTTCCCATCCATGCTCATTGGGCTTCAGAAACAGCACGTCGTGTATCTTGCTGATGGGCGAAAAGTCTTCCCGGCTCACCTCTACGGCTTTAAGAGGATATTCGTTGCTGGAACCATAGTAGAGATAGAGCCTTCCATCGTCGTCGAGGAACAGACAAGGATCCCATGAGGGGAGGGTGTTGCGGTGAACGGCCTGTTTCCATCTTCCTGAGAACGGGTTGGTAGAATACCATACGGGCAATCCTTCATAGGTGGAACCTGTATAGAACAAGGTGTCGCCAGCAACGAATGCTGCCGGTGCGCACTGGTCATCGTCTTTGGGGTGGCGCTGGAAGGTGGCCTGACAGAAGTTCCAATCGCTCAGGTTGTCTGAGTAATGGAAACCTCCCTGATTGGTAGAGAACAGCAGATACTGGTCTTTATACATCACCGCCATGGGGTCGGCAGATGAACGAAACGAGCCGTTGATTTTCACATTATTATTATATGGCTCGTAGTTGTAACTGATGTTCATCGGGTTACAGTAGGTGTTGGTCTTCTCCTTGTAGGGATGATACCATGGGGTGGTTTGTGCTTTTTCGCGGTGAAGAAAGGAGCGAGGTTGCACAGGAGCGGTCATCTTGATATTGATGACTTTCTGTGCTTTTTCTCTGATAATGTTGGAAAAGGATTTGCCGGGATAGTATACATACAGATGGCGGTCGTGGTCGGTAGCCTTCAGTGTGTATCTGCCGGCTGTATCGGTGGTGCAATGTGCAGGACTTGCAAAAAACATGACGGTGGCTCCCTCTAAGGGCTGGTCATGCTCGTCGGTAACTATACCAGTCAGCTCATATTCGTTAACCACAGGGATGTAATAGTCGCTCACCTGTCCCTTAACAACCTTGACTGAGTCCTGGCTGGCGAAACATGGAGCGGCTATTACCAGCATCCATGTGGCGAATGATAGCTTGGTATAATTCATTTTGTAAATTCTAAGTTTACGAATACTGCATTGTGGTCGGACAGATAAACCTTGTCGGGCTTATCACCGATAACTCTGTAGCGAGTAGCTTTCAGCTGGTTGCTGATAAAGACATGGTCGATAATGCTTCGCTCGTTGAGTGGCAGTCTGCCGTAGTCGTGCCATGTCCAGTCTGGACCATAAACGATGGCAGCCTTGTTGCGGGCATTTTCCATTTTGTTGGCTCTCAGTATGGCCGAAGGTTCTTCATCATCGGTACAGTTAAAGTCGCCGGTGATGATGGCAGGCATGTTCTTAGCTACTTTCTTCATCTTGGAAAGGATGAGCTTGATGCCTTCCTTGCGTGCTATCTTACCGTCGTTGTCGAGGTGGGTGTTGAAGTATACCACCTGCTTGCCGGTTTTTTTGTCTTTCAGTATCGCCCAGGTACAAACACGGTTGTAAGAAGCGTCCCAGCCCTTCTTTCCGAACCGTTCTGGTGTCTCGCTCAAGGCAAAGTCGCCATGCTTTACCATACTGAATTTGTGCTTGTTATAGAAGATTGGGCTGTGTTCGCCCTGATGTTTTCCGTCATCTCGTCCTACACCGATGCCCTCATATATGCCATTGAGAGCAGCCTTGAGGTCTGCCATCTGGTTGGGGCATACTTCCTGCATGCCCAAGAGGTCGGGCTGATAATAGGTGAGCATCTTTGCCACCTCGCCTTTACGGTTGTCCCAACGGTTTTCATTGTCTACCGAGGCGTCCAAACGTATGTTGAACGACATGACGCTGATTTGTGCTTTGGCTTGCAATGTAAAGCCTGCAACAAAGAGAGAAAGTAAGAAGAGAGTTTTTCTGAAGATATGCATAATATAGTGTAAAGAGTTATATGAAAAAATAGCAGAGAATAGTGATGAATAAGTTGTCGGAAGATTCATGAACCAGCCTTCTGTAACGAAGGACTGGCTCATGAAATCGAAATAGAGCTTATGAATTATTCAATATGAATGACGTTTTCTCGTTATTCGTCGATAGGATCCTTTTTCAGGTCGGCATTGTCGGTGATCTGAGTGAATGGCAATGGATAGTAAGTCTTTTCTTCTGTCCATCCCTTAGCACCAAGAACGCTTTTCGCCTTGCCTGTTCTTACGAGGTCGTTGTAATACTCACCCCACTCACCGCAGAGTTCCATGCGACGTTCGTCCAAGATCTGGTCTACAGTAACATTCTGCAGCTCTGGCATCTGGGCTCTTGTTCTTACTGTGTTGAAAGGAATATCACCATTCTTGCCAAGGCGAACCTTTGCCTCTGCATTCAACAGCAGCACGTCAGCATAGCGCAGTACACGAACGTTGTTATTGCAACCATACTTGTTTCTGCCTTCTGTCAGCTGGTAGAGAGGAGTATAAGCCTTGCCGTTCCAGCAGTTTGTTCTTAGTGGGTTGGTCTGTTTCTTTACTTGGTCGCCACTTGGGGTTGTTGTACCACCTACAAGGAAAGTTGTGGTAGCTCTTACCTGCTCACCACGGTTTTCTGCCCACTGACGGAACTCATCAGAATAGCCCATGAAGCCCCATCCGCTTGACGAAATTTGTTGACCCTGGCTGCTGAGACCAGAGATGCTTGGACCCTGGAAGTTGAACCACTGGTCTACATCTACCAACTCGCCGGAACCCTGACCGAAGTCAGTACACTGGCATTCGAAGAGAGACTCGTCGCAGAGTTTTCCTGGAATTTTGAACAACTGATAGAAGTCTCCGTAGAGTTCAAACTTTCGGCTGTTGATGATGTCATCGGTCAGTTCCTCTACCTTATCGTACTGGCCCATGTTGAGGTAAACCTTGGCTGCTAAGGCTTCTGCACTGTATGCAGATACAGCTCCGATGTGTGCCATTTCGTTAGGACGTACCTTAGGACAGTTCTGGATGGCGTAGTTCAAGTCTTCCAACATATATCTGTTGACAGCAGCAACGGTAGAACGTGTCAGGTTAGTCTGAGTGTTGTCACGCAGAATGGTGACAGGACCGAAAGCCTGAACCAAACGGTAGTAGGCGTAGGCGCGAAGGAATTTTACCTCACCCTGATAAGAGCGGTTGGTAGTTTTTTGTGCGTCGGTAGTGGCATTGGCGGCATAGCTGTCGAGTGACTCTAAGGCAGAGTTGGCTACCTTGATGATGCCATAGTACTGATTCCACATCTCGTTGAGACCCCAGAAACTGTTATCAGAGTAGTTGAAATTACCGAAGTCTACCAATTGGGCTTGGTCGTCTGGCTTTCCAGACCAGATGTCACCGTCGCGAACAGTAGACAGAGGCCATATTACCCAGTGCATAGCTCCTGTTCTTACCTTGGCATAGACACCCGATACAGGCATATACATATTGTCGAGGTTGGTATAGTCTACTTTCTCCTCAGGAACCGAGTTCTCTGGATCGATATCGATGTAGTCACTGCATGACGTTGCGCCGAAAAGCAACGATGCAAGGGCTAATACTGATAAATATTTATTGATTTTCATTGTCTTGATGTTTTAAAGGTTAGAACTGAATTTGAATACCGAATGTATAAGTGCCTGTCAATGGGTAAACTTCTGTATCCCATCCTTCAGGATCGCTCAACTCAGGAGTGAAAGCATTGGCACCAAACAGAGTCAAAGGACGGTCGGCTGTCATACTCAAGCGGATAGATGGCAATGTGTAGCTACCCAACTTCAGGTTCTTGAAGCTATAGCCTACTGTTACGTTCTGAATACGGAAGAAATCAGCATCCTCTACGAAGAAGGAGTTGGTCTTCTGGTCTGATACGTTCCAGCCCTTTGTAAGAGCCTTGGCTGATGGATAGCTGTTGGTAGAACCTGCACCTGTCCAGCGATTCTCATAGAGATCCTTGTCGAAGTTGAAGTCGCTCTGTGCATATCTCAAGGCACGCTTGCGGTTGAACATCTGTGCACCAGACTGTCCGTAAGTTGTCAATTCAAAGTCGAGGTTCTTCCAGTTGAAGCCGAGGTTGATACCATAAGTAAAGTTAGGAATATAAGAGCCCAATGTCTGGCGGTCTGCACCGTCGATAATGCCATTATGATCTACGTCCTCATACTTGAAGTCACCAGGCTCCAGTCCGTTGGCTACAGCAATAGGGTCGTTTTGGCACTCTTCTGCGGTCTGGTAGATACCTACTACCTTGAAACCATAGAATGAGTTCATCTCCTTGCCTACGATGTTCACGGTTTTTCCACCCTTGATGATGGAAGTGCCGCCGAGATCCTTTACCTTATTATTAAGGAAAGAGAGGTTGGTACCTACATGGTACTTGAAGTCCTTGCCGATTCTATCGTTCCAGGTTGCTGAGAAATCGAAACCTTGGTTCAGAATCTTACCATAGTTGCCAGCCAATGTCTTGTTGTCGAAAGAGAGGCGAGGTGAGATAACAGCGTGCTTAGTCATGCGATGGAAGTAGTCTGCATCGATGTTCAAGCGGTTCTGAAGAGTAGAGAGGTTGAAACCAACGTTGATTTCATCTACCACCTCCCACTGCAGCCAGCTGAAGTAGGTTGTGTTCTGGAAGCCAGGAATAGTTGTGTTGCCGAATACGCCGGAAACACCGTTACCTGTGGCGATAGATGCAAAACCGTCACTTGCTGCAACGTGGTCGTTACCGAGCTTACCCCAGCTTGCACGAAGTTTCAAGTAGTCGATAGCCTTCACGTCCTTCATCCAAGGCTCTTCGCTGATAACCCAAGAAGCACCTACTGATGGGAAGTAACCCCACTGGTCCTGATACTTAGAAGAACCATCGGCACGCATGGTGAACATCAGGTAATACTTGCTGTCGTAATCGTAGTTCAGACGTGCGAAGTATGACAAGCCTCTGTATCTTGTGCCACCATCGCCCAATGTGCGACCTGTAGGATTACCCTGGCTCAGGTAATGGTAAGCATCGCTTCCCTCTGGTACACCAGTAGCATTGCCCCACAAGTTCTTATAGGTCTCCTGGCGCATAGAAGCACCCAACATAGCACCAAAGTTGTGCTTGGCGTAGCTATCCTTATAGGTAATGGTGTTGTCCCAGATATAGCTGCTGTACTGTGAGTTGCTCTTGTTGAGGTTGGTAGTATTGCTCTGTTGTGAGTCACTAACATAGTAAGTAGGAGTAAACACAGAACCATTGATGTCCTGGAAGTTGTAGCTGATGTTAGTCTTGAAGTTCAACTTCTGTGGCAGGAGATTAATCTGTGCATAGAAGTTGGTCATGTACTGGCGCAACTCGTTCTTGGCATCGTAGTATTTAGCTGTAGCTACAGGATTCTTGAAGTTTGTAGACAGACCGATGCTGCTTGGCGTAGCATATTTGTCAGGGAATGCCTGTGCGTTCTGCTCGTCGAATACTGGGATGAGACTTGGTGTGTTGAAAGCCTGCTGCCATGCAGCATTGTTAGGCAATACCTGATCACTTTTGCTGAATACACCATTGAAACCGACCTTCAACCAGCTGGTAGCATCATAGTCTACTGCTGCACGGAAGTTGAGGCGCTTGTAGTTGTTTTCTGTATCCATGATACCATCCTGGTAGAGGTAGCTGATACCGAGAGAGTAGGTAGCCTTGTCGCTACCACCGCTGATGCCTACGCTGTGGTTGGTGATAACTGCTGTGCGTAGCAATTCCTTGTACCAGTCGGTATCAGCACCATAAGTCCACTTGTGGAAATCGCTGTCAGCATAGCTGCCACCAAAGCGGTCGATGGCTGCTTTCATAGTAGGAGAGTAAGCATCGTAGTTAGCTTCCATCAACATGGTGGCATACTCCTGAGAGTTGGCCATTTCCAACACATTGGTAGCCTTTTGGAATCCGATGTAACCGTCGTAGGTAATCTTGGCCTTCTGACCCTTGGTACCCTTCTTTGTCGTGATGATAACTACACCATTTGCTGCACGCACACCATAGATAGCAGCTGCAGAAGCATCCTTAAGGATTGACATTTCCTGAATGTCTTCGTTGTTAAGGAAGTTGATGTCGTCGTAGAACATTCCGTCTACTACATAAAGTGGAGAACTGTTGGCAAAAGAGCCTGTTCCGCGAATACGTACGGTAGGACCGGCTCCAGGAGTACCGCTGCTTACAACGTTCACACCAGCCACCTTACCCTGAAGGGCTGTCATGGGTGATGATGAGGGAGTTGACTGGATGTCGGCTGCCTTCACCACGGTGATAGGAGAGGTAAGGTCCTTGGCCTTTGCAGAACCGTAACCGATGACAACTACGTCGTTGAGGTTCTGGAAATCATCCTTCAATGTGACATTGAGGTTGCCTGAAGCCTTGAGGGTAACAGGCTGCATACCCACATAAGAAATGTTGATAGATGCGTTAGGATTAACTTCCTGGATGGTGAAGTTACCGTCTATGTCCGTAACGGTAGCTTGCTTTGTACCGAGTACTTTGACAGTGGCGCCAATGACTGGTTCGCCAGAACTATCCAAGACAGTACCTTTGACAGCCTGAGCTTGGGCAAATGCCAGCTGAGCTACAAAAGCGCAAATGAATAATAATAGGTTCTTTTTCATGTTTTTTTGTTTTAAGAAAATTGTTAATTCAAAACTGCTGTGCAAAGTAAATACTTTTTAAAGGTTTGGGCAAATTTGTTGCCACGATATAACTACGATGCGCTTTCTTGGCACTACGATTTTACTACGATGCCCATTTCTAAACGTTTGGAAAAGAGAAAGATAGAAAAACGACAAAATTTTGCCTTTTTTCTTTGGTAGATGGTATAAATTTATTAATTTTGCATATACATAACCACAAACCCGTCTAAATCAAAGAATGAAAAAGCAGTTTTTATGGCTTGTCATATTCATCTTTTGTCTATGTCCAATGATGACAAAGGCACAGATTTTTATGCCTATTATCTCATACTATAACTCGTTCACTTATCATTATGGCATGCAGAACTGGTGCTGTACGCAGGATGATAGGGGCATTATGTACTTTGCCAACAATAATGGTGTGCTCAGTTATGATGGCTATTCGTGGCGCACCATAGCCTTGCCCAGCAAGGGATTGGTGCGATCAATTCTTGCTGATGGCGACCGTATCTATGTCGGCTCTTATACCGACTTTGGTTATTTTGTGCGTGATGAATGGGGTAAGATGGTGTATCATTCTCTTTGGCCCAAAAAATATCAGTCGCATAATGACGAGATATGGAATATCGTGAAGGGTGCTGATGGACATATTTACTTCCAGTCATTCTGCTCTTATTTCGTTTACGATGGCAAGAAAGTTACACCTTATTATATAAAGGAGCATCTGCCGCTCTGGTTTTTCCAAACAGGCGGTCAGCTCTATGCTCAATTGATTTCCGACGGATTGTGCCGGGTCAGCAAGACGTATTACCCCCCCCATCCTACATCGTAGAGACTATGGCAACGATCATGTGATGGGCTTGCACCAGTTGGGCAAGAGTCTTTTCTTGTTGGCCACCAACCAGAATGGACTCTTCCTATACGACGGACAGCAGGTGAAGCCTGTTCGTACTGATGTCGATGCTTTGCTCCGACAAGCCTTGATCAACCGTACTGTCATGCTCAATAAGCATACTTTGGTGGTGGGAACCATCAAGAGTGGAATCTTTGCCATCGATCTCAATACCAATAAGGTGTTGTGGCACTACAGCAAGGCTAACGGACTGGGAAACAATACCGTGCTCAACCTCCTGGTGGACAGAACGGGCAACTTATGGGCAGCCTTGGACAATGGCATCGCCCTTATCCATACGGGTTTGCCCCTTTCGGTGATGAGACTCGAGGGCATCGGTATGGTCTATGATATGGCTACCTTGGGAAGCGATATGTATATTGCCACCAACCAGTCGGTGTGGCGATATGACATGAAGGAACACAATATAGTTCCGGTGAATGGCTGCGAAGGACAAAACTGGTATGTGTCTCAGTTTGATAACCAGGTGTTTGCCGGCAACAATTTAGGCACAAAGGCCCTTGTGGGCAATCAGTCTTTCGACCTTTTAAACGACAATCAGGGCTGTACTATGATGCGTGAGTATCAGCATTATGGTCAGCATGCATTGATAGAGTCTTCCTACAACAGTTTCCGCATTTATTTACGCGATGGCGACAAATGGCGCTATGGTTGGACGGTGAAAGGCTTCAGTGCTCCTATCAGAGAGATAGAAATAGACAACCAGGGTGTCATCTGGGCAGCCCACATGAGCAAAGGTCTCTATCGACTGGAACTTTCCAGGGATATGAGGCGATTCGAAAGGGTGAACTTCTATTCGTCGTTGCCCAATAGCAAGGGTGATGCTTTTCATGTGATGACCATCATGGGGCGCGTAGTCTTCTCGTATGGCGGCCGACTCTTTACTTACGATGACATCCGCAAGCAGATATTGCCCTATTATGGTTGTGGTAGGTTGAGCGACATGGGCATCGTGTCGTCTGCCTTCCTTGATAAGAAAACCTTCTGGTTGCTCAATAGCGATGGCTATTGGCTCATGCAGTCGGGCAGTAAGGAGAACCTGCCGGTGTTCTTTATCTCCAACTCTTCGTTTGGGCAGGAGTGCAACATCTATGGACATTCGATGTATGTGTCGGGTCGTGCCACCTATTTCTTCCTCAACGATGGTATAGGCAGATATTTGGGCACAGGTGCTGAAATGGGAAAGAAGCCCGCCTGCTATCAGGCTTCATTCAGCGAGGTGACGACAAAGGACCGTGATAATGTGGCGCATCAGCTGCCTGTGGTCAGCGATGGCAAGGTGAAGGCATGGGGTAACATTCGGCTTAGGGTGTCGTTCCCCAACTACGATAACGACAAGCTGCAGTTCTGCTATACGCTGAAGGGTGGAGGCAATACGCTTACCGAGTCTTCCTATTCGCCAGAGATCGTGTACAGCAACTTTGGCTTTGGAGATTATGAACTGACGGTGGTGGTCAAAAACCACAAGGGCGACATCATAGGCAAGCCTCTTGTCTATTGTTTCTCTTTCCCCACACCTTTCCTGCTCTCATGGTGGGCGTGGCTGATGTATCTGTTGTTGCTCTCGGCTTTGGTGTATGGCTTTATTCGCTGGCGCACCAACAAGATTATTCGTCGCAATAAGAAGATTGCCGAAAAAGAGCTGATGGAGCAGAAGATGAAATCGTTGGAACAGGAACGTATCATTGCTGAGCAACAGAAACAAATCTTAGAAAACGAGCTCGCCCTTAAGGGAAAGGACGTGGCAAGCATGGCTTTCGATATGGTGGCGATGAACAACTCCATCAGTGAGGCGAAGGAGACTTTGCTTGAAGGCATGCGCAAGGGAACCATCACCACCAAGAATGCCAGCAAACTGTTGTTGCAGATGAAGAGTGGCGACAACGACTTGTTCTGGAATACGTTCCAAAACAACTTCGACCTGATACACAAGAAGTTCTTTCGCAGTCTGCGTGAGAAATATCCCGACCTCACGTCGAACGACCTGAAGGTGTGTGCCCTCTTGCGCCTGAACCTGAATACGAAGGATATAGCCAACTTCACTCACCTTACCATCCGTGGTGTGGAAGGTGCAAGATACCGACTCAGAAAGAAGTTGGGCATTCCTACCGACAAGTCGCTCACCGATTTCCTCATCGAGTTCGAATAAAGGGAGGATCTTTATTGTCCTCCCAAGCGCTCGAAGAAGGTGATGATTTCCTCAAAAGTCTTGAATTCATCGCTGCCATACTCGATGGCTGTGCCCATGAAGCCCTTGTCGGGACAGGGGTCGATGAAGTAGTCGCCATAGAGCAATGCCTTCTGGTTGCAGAAAATGACGTGGTTGTAGGCTGGGGCAGATAGGTACTCCTCTACCCAGGTCATGACACGAGCCATATAGTCATGGTCGTTGGTGGGCGCCTGTGCCACAATGTACACATTATAATATTCTATCAGCATCTCATAGGCCTTGTGCATTGAGCTGGTGGCTTTCCAGTAACTGTCGTGCAGGGCATCGAAGTCGATATACACGATGGGGCGTTCCTTTCCGTTCTGTTTGTCGTCTATCCATCGGATGACGGGTGCGAGATAATGGAATGCCACCTTGTCTATCAGCCGATGCTCACCATGGAAGCGGATGGCTTGTGGATAATGCTCGTGGAAGAGGTCGAAGGTATGAACCACAGGGTCCTTGTCGCCAAAGAGTCCGTAGACACGGTTTTGTTCCTCGGGTGTTACATTCTGAAAGCACAGGGTGGTAATGTCCTTGTACTCCTTGATGAGTCCCTTGTTCACCATCAGTTCCTGCACTCCGTCCTTGCGCGGGTTCTGAAACTCCTGTCTTCCCGTCATACTGCTCATGGTGTTGCCCATCTCGAAAGCAGGGTTTACCAAGATGCGGTCGGTGCCATGGAGCATCTCAGTGAACATACCACCCATGGAGGTGCCTACAATCAGGTCGGGTTTCTCCCTCAGCTGCATATCCCGCAGCATCTCTATGGCTTCTTCGGCATGCACGGGAATGTCCTCAGCCACGAGTGTGGCATTAGGCATCAACTCCTGCAACATCTTTACCGTGCCGCTCTGTCCCGAGGAGAGGAAGCCGTGCACATACATGATTTTCTTGCCCTGCATCAGGTCAGGGAACTGCTTGATGTATTGATTTTCCATTGCTTGTTGTTTTATCCGGAATGATGATGCAAAAGTACAGTTATTTGCAGTGAAAACAAAATTATTGATGCATATTTTTTCTCCTGTTGTTCAAATAATGCGTTGAAAGGGCTGTATTTCTCGGATTTTATTTGTACTTTTGCCGCATCTTTCTGAAATTATATATATGTGACAATGGAACAGTCAATAGAAAATCTCTACAAGCTCGACGGCAGAGTGCCCGTCGCCAAAGCACTTCCTTTCGGCCTTCAGCATGTGCTGTCCATGTTTGTGAGCAACATTGCTCCTATTATGATTCTTGCCGGAGCCGTAGGCTTGGACAGTTCTGTGAGCGCCGTGCTTATCCAGAACTGTATGGTCATAGCCGGTATCGGTACGTTGGTACAGCTTTATCCCGTTTGGCGCATTGGCTCGCGCCTGCCTATCGTGATGGGCATTTCCTTCACCTTCCTTTCTCTGGCCATCGCCATTGCCGGTTCTCAGGGCATGGGAACCCTCATTGGTGCAGTTGTCATTGGTGGATTGATAGAGGGAACACTTGGACTCTTTGCCAAGTATTGGATTAAACTCATTCCGCCCGTTGTGGCTGCTACGGTGGTTACCGCCATCGGTTTCTCGCTACTTCCTGTAGGTGCCAACTCGTTTGCTGGAGGACAGGGTGCTGCAGATTTCGGCAGTGTGAACAACTGGATTGTTGGAAGTGTTACTTTGTTGGCCTGTCTGCTCTGCCAGATTTTTGCCAAGGGTTTCCTCCGTTCGCTGTCTGTTCTTATGGGTCTGATCGTAGGCTACATTCTTGCCTGCTTCATGGGTATGGTCAATTTCAGCGGACTCACCGGTCTCTCGCTCGTTGCCTTGCCCCAGCTTCTGCCTTTCACTCCCGAGTTTCATATCGGTGCCATCCTCTCGGTGGTAGCCGTCTATCTTGTGTCAGCCACAGAGACGATAGGTGATACTTCTGCCCTTTGCAACAGTGCGCTGAAGCGCAATCCTCAGACCAAGGAGATGGGCTCTGCCGTTTGCTGCGATGGTTTCGTCAGCTCGGTGTCTGGTCTCTTCGGTTGTACTCCTATCACCTCGTTCAGTCAGAATGTGGGATTGGCAGCCATGTCGGGTGTGGTCAACCGTTTCACCATTGCCATGGGAGCCTTGATAATGATTATCGGTGGTGTGTTCCCTGCCATAGGCTATGTGCTCACCACCATTCCTCAGGCTGTTTTGGGCGGTTGCACCATTATGATGTTTGGTAGCATCCTCTTTGCCGGTTTCGGTATGATGGCGCGTACGGGTTTCTCACAGCGCAACATGGTGATCGTGAGCCTTTCGCTGAGTGTAGGCCTTGGCTTTACCCAGGCTACAGGCATGTTCAACATCTTCCCTGAGATTGTCCGCACGGTGTTTGCCGACAACTGCGTGGCTGTGGTCTTCCTGCTTGCTGTGGTTCTCAACCTCGTGTTGCCAAAGGATCTGGAACAATAAAAAGAGAATTATTTGCTAATATTACTATAAAATTCTATTCATAATGGATTTGCTGAAAGAAAGAATTATGCAGGAAGGCAGATGTTTTCCTGGTGGAATCTTAAAAGTAGACAGTTTCGTAAATCACCAGATGGATCCTATCTTGATGATGGATTTGGCGAAGGAGTTTGTTCGTCTGTTCCAGGACATTAAGTACAACAAGATTATCACCATTGAGGCATCGGGTATCGCTCCTGCCATCATGGTAGGTTATCTGACCCATCTTCCTGTGGTCTTCGTCAAGAAGAAACAGCCCAAGACGATGGAGGGTATGATTACTTCTGTGGTTCACTCTTTCACCAAAGACCGCGACTATACGGTTTGTGTGAGCGACAGCTATCTTACTCCCGACGACCATGTCATCTTTATCGACGACTTCCTCGCCAATGGCAATGCTTCCAAGGGCGTGATGGAACTCTGCGAAAAGGCTGGCGCCAAGATAGAGGCGATGGGCTTCATCATTGAGAAAGCCTTCCAGCATGGTGGCGACTTCCTGCGCCGTGAGGGAATGCGCTATGAGTCGCTCGCTACGGTTGAGAGCCTGGAAGACTGCAAGATTGTATTGAAATAAGGGGTTATTTTTTTGGAGTTAAAGGAGTTAAGGAGTTAAAGGAGTTAAGACAAATGCCTTATTGTTTGAAAGTTAAGCAACAAAGCTGTTGTCTTAACTCCTCAGCGACCGCAGGGAGCGATAACTCCTTTAACTCCTTAACTCCCCCAAATCTATTTGACTATTTCTGCCGCATAGATTCCCATTACCTTATATCCTGCGGCGTTGGGATGCAGCCAGTCACTGCATACATATTCCTTCTTCATTCTGTGCTCATCGGCAGAATCTTGCATCAGTTTGGCAAAGTCGAGCACGCCATCCACCTTTTTCTCTTTTCCCTGGTTACGTATCCAGTCGTTCACGTATTGTCGGCATGCCTCGTGGAAATAAGTGTAATAGCCTGCACCCTTGAAAGGCGTGATGGTGGCGAGATACACCTTTAGCTTTCTTGCCTTTGCCTTCTTGATCATGTTCTGATAACTCTCTATCAGCAGTCGGGCTGTTGTCTCGCTGTTTCCGCTCTTGGTGTTTCCTATATCGTTGACACCTTCGAAGATAATCACCTTCTTCACACCGCATTGTCCCAGGATGTCGCGGTCGTATCGGTCTTTGGCCAATGTTCCTATTCCTCCGGGCACTACCACCTGATTGGATCCGATACCTAAGTTGAGTACGCCCTGATTGGTAATCTTATGTTTCAGGTGCAGCATCTCGCTCATGATGTCGGGCCATCGGTTCTGTGCATTGTCGGTTGTTCCGCGACCATCGGTTATTGAGTTTCCTATGATGGCAATGGCGCTCAGGTTGTTTTTCATCGTGTACACATCAATGCCAGCGATAGTGTACCAGTGGTTCACGCGTTGTGCTTTTTTGAAGTTGGAGTGAGCATTGGTTACACCTTTCATGATATAGGAGGTGGTGCGGGAGCCAGGGTGCATGGTAGGCTTGGCTGGCGATGAGGTGTAGTTGATGGTAATGGCAACGCGCTCCAAAGGTCTGAGGTTGAACTTCAGTGGGTCGCTCTCTATCGCCTTGCCGGCAGGAATCACAGTTTTGTACTTGCCGTGAAACTTCAGGTACTCAGCGCTCTTGGCGTCTACGCCAAATGAGTCTTTGGCATGGGCGATATAGACCGAACGTATCACCACGGGTTCAGAACTGTAGATGTTGCTCAGCTTCAGTCGTATCACCTCGCCGCCCAATGATACCTTCACCACTTGTCTGATGGAGTGGGGCGTATTGCTGTATAACACTTTGCTCTTCTCGGCAGCCTGTGGAGCTGTAGCCCAGGTTCCTACCCATGTCTGTGCCGTGGCATTCATGATGAATGCACACAGAAAGCATAATAATGCGAATGTTTTCTTCATAATATTTCTCTCTTTTACTATTCTTGTTTTTTTTCTTCCTTGTTTTTTCTTTCTTCTTCCGAAATATCTTTGGTAAAGATACGACTTTTTATCGTGCTGAGCATACTGCGAGGGTTTTTCTCTAACTTCCTTTAACGAGTTTAACTTCCATTGTAACCGCTCTGCAACCCTAAAGCTATGTTCAGTTACTTTAATCATTGTTTTTCGTTCGTTATGAATTTGTTTTTTCTCTTGTGGATAAATCTCCGTTCCGTGATACGGAATGGCCGTTCCAAATCACGGAATGGCGGTTCCAAATCACGGAATGTGCGTTCCGAATCACGGAACGGAGATTTTTGCAGCTTCAACAAAACTTTTATATAGTACTCAACTTTCGCAAATGGGGAAGTTAAAGAATTTAAAGAAGTTAGAGAAGTTAAAGCCATATGTTTTACAACTAAATTTACAACATTTTTAACATGACAAGAAGATTACTTTTGTTAGTATGTGCAATGCTGTGTCTATGCAGTAGTGTGCATATTCAGGCGCAGTCTGTATCTTCTTCTACAGCAACCTCTGCGGATGGTAATTACGTAGAGGGTGTCGTTCGTGTCAAACTCCAGCGCGAGATAGCCGACCGTTTGGTGGCTGCCAAACTTCCGCTGTCGGTGAAAGGTACGAGCAAGAAGTATGTTCAGACTGGCGTGACCCCGCTCGACAGGGTCAATCAGAAAGTAAAGGCAGTCTCCATGACCCGTGTTTTCCCTTATGCCGGTAAGGATGAGGCTAAGCACAAGGCAGCAGGACTGGATCTTTGGTATGATGTCCATTATGAGGCATCAGGTATGAAATTGGCACAAGCCCGTAACTTGCTCCGTTCTACAGAGGGTGTGGCTTATGCCCAGCGCATACCGGTTTACAAACCCATAGGCGGTGAGCGTTTCCTTGAGGTTTCGCCAGCAGCAGTGGCAAAGGCAGCCAAGGCTGCTTCTACCATGCCTTTCAACGACCCATTGCTCAATGACCAGTGGCATTACAACAACGATGGTCATATCGCAGGTACCAAGGTGGGTGCTGATGCCAATGTGTTCAAGGCTTGGGAAACCGGTGTTACCGGTTCTAAGGATGTTGTGGTTGCTATCATTGATGGTGGCTTCCAGGTAGATCACCCCGACCTGAAGGACAATGTGTGGATCAACACAGCCGAGTTGAACGGTAAGCCTGGTGTTGATGATGATGGTGATAGCTATGTAGATGATATCTACGGCTATAACTTTGTTATCAATTCAAGCGATATCAACGCTCACTCTCATGGTACTCACGTAGCAGGTACCGTAGGTGCCACCAATAATAATGGTATTGGTGTCTGCGGTGTTGCCGGTGGTAGCGACGGTAAGGGCGGTGTCAAGATGATGGTTTGTCAGGTATTCGACAGCCGTGCCAGCAGTTCTGCAGTAGCTGATTTCGGTGCTGCCATTGTTTATGCAGCCGACCGCGGTGCCAGCATTGCCCAGTGTTCCTGGGGTGCCGGTGTTCCAGATGATGAGGATAAGTCGATTACCGAAGCTGTTGATTACTTCACCAAGAATGGTGGTGGCGACAAGATGAACGGAGGTCTCTGTATCTTTGCTGCCGGTAACAATGGCGAGGAAGGCAATTATTATCCAGGTTGTCTTGACAAGGTTGTGGCTGTTGGTTCCATGGCTCCAGACGGAAGCGTGGCTTATTATTCCAACCGTGGCAAGTGGGTTGATGTGACAGCCCCTGGTGGTTTGGAAGACAATGGTCAGCAGTATGGCGTATTGAGTACCTTGCCTAACAGTACCTATGGTTACAACGAGGGAACCTCTATGGCATGTCCTCATGTATCTGGTATTGCAGCATTGATTCTTTCCAAGTATGGTAACGAGCAGTTCTCTAATGAGACTCTCCGCACCTTGCTCACCACATCCGTAAACGACCTGTATACTCAGAATCCTGAGTACAAGGGCTTGATGGGTTCCGGTTATATCGATGCTTACAAGGCTTTGCAGGGCAAGGAGGGTAGTTTGCCTGAGGCTGTTGACGACTTCACTGTTACTGCATCTCACGACAATGCTCTCATCGAATGGACGATTCCTGAGACCGAAGAGAAGAGCATCGACCATCATGTGATTTATTATAGCACAGAGGCTTTCACTGCTACAGACGACTTGAACAAGTTGAGCTCAGTATCAGTAGATACCAAGTTCAAGTATTCTGGCGACAAGATGTCTTATGAGGTAGAAGGCTTGAAGGCTTCTACCAAGTACTACTTTGCCATTGTGGCTTACAACCGTTGGGGTAAGGCTTCTGCCGTTTCTCCCATCAAGGAGGCTACCACCAATTCAGGTCCTAAGGTTCAGTTAGACCAGAAGAACCTTTCTATGACCATAGATGCCACCACGGCTTCCACAGCCGAGGCTTCTTTCAATGTAAAGAATGCCGGTGAGGGCGTGCTGAAGTATCAGCTTACTACTGCTACGACCCGAGCTACTATGTCTACCAGCGGTCGTATCAAGAATCCAAACCCAGGTCAGGTCCTTCCTTTCAGCGGTACAGTCAGCCCAACACTTGTGAAGCGCAACGCTGTGGCTACTTCCAACTATCAGGCAAAGGACTGGCCAGACACTTTGACCTATTCCAACCAGTTGTACAGCTATATCGGTGAAACTGATACCAAGCTGCCAAATGCTTTGGCTCAGTATTTCTATGTAGATAAGGCAACTTATCCTAATGGTTTCAACCTGACAGATCTTCACTTCCAGGGACAGAACGGACAGAATCCTGTGATTGAGATTTACGACGGTTCACGTACTATCTCTACTGCAAGTTTGATTCAGAAGGTTAATTATAACTTCTGGGCATACAACTATCCTATCACCCTGAAAGAGCAGATTCACTTTGCTCCTGGTTCAAGCTTCTGGGTAGTGGCTAAGTTCCCTGCTGGCGCCAAGAACCCATTGGGTACAGGCAAGACTACCCGAACTGATGTTGCCCAGTACAGCTTCTATAGCTCTGACAACGGTACAACCTGGACTCAGTTGAGTGAGGTCCTCAAGGGCACCAGCTTTGAGGCAGTAGCCAGTCAGCTCACATGGGCAGTAAAGGCCATCAGCAAGAACCCAGACTGGAGTCAGGTACTCAACCCTGAGCCTATCAGCGGTGAGGTTCGTCCTAACGAAAGCCAGAAGGTTACTCTGAAGAATGATGGTCAGAAACTGGTGAATGGTACTTATAAGTTCAATATCCATGTCAAGAGCAATGAGGCTGTTGATTCCAAGCAGCAGGTTGCTTTAGCTATGACCGTGAAGGGCTATAAGCCTGAACTGCACAGCCAGCAGCTGGTTGACTTCGGTGACTTGCTGGTGGGTCAGACCAAGACCATTGATGTAGAGTTGACCAATAGCGGTTATGGTGTGTTCGCTGGTAAATATGGTATGCTCCAGGCTTCACAGAACGAAGTGAAGTCTTCATCCGATCAGTTCAACGTGTCAAAGGGTGCCAAGAATATTGCAGCCCGCTCTACCGGTACGTTGCCTGTGACGTTTGCTCCTACCAAGGAGGGCAACTTCAGCAGTACCATCACCCTGACCGATAAGAATGGTAATCAGCATTCATTCCTGGTTCGTGGTGTCGCTTCTATACCTGCCCAGCAGAGTGTAACTCCTGATGTTTATGAAGCAGGCGACCTGAAGGTAGGCGGTGAGGATAAGACTGCTACCATCACTATCAAGAACACTGGTAACTATCCTTTGCAGTATGTCTTCCCTAAGTTCTCTTCCGAGAAGATAGTAGGTTCTACTGCCAAGGTACATAAGTTTGGTTATACTACCATCTCTAATGTTGCCGGTGATGAATCATTCGAGTATGAGCCAGCCCCAGAGTTGGCTGATGAGAAGGACATCACCTCGCAGTTTACCAATAATAATTGGCAGTCTGGTCCTATCAAGGTGGGCTTCAAGTTCCCATTCTATGGCAAGGACTACGAGCAGATTTACGTATCTTCTTATGGTGGTGTCTCTATGCAGCAGATGGATGGCCGTATCTCTTGTATGGTTCCTACTGGCGACTGTGTAGACGGTTTGGGCTATATCTCAGCCTACACCAACTCTGGCTGGATGGACATGGGCGCCAACAGCAAGATTACCTATGGTCATAAGAACGGCAAACTCTATATCAAGTTCAAGGATGTGGTAACTCCTGCCACCAACGGTGCCGGCGAGACAACAACCATCAGCTTCCACATGGCTCTCTGCCCTGACGGAAGTGTAGAGGTCTTCTACGATGATTATGATCCAGCTGGCGTATTCGGCTCTGGTGGTCACAACTTCGTAGGTGTCAGCGATATTGCTGCTTCCGACCCTTGTATATTTGTTGATGCCAACAAGGTACAGGAGAGCAATGGTGGTCTGGATGCTCCTTATTATGATATCCGGACAGGCAGCGCCATCAAGATTGTGGCTCCTGCCAAGTCTATGATCAAGAGCCTGTCAAGCACTGATGGCTATGTCGGCAATGGTGAAAGCAAGGAAATCAAGGTAACATTGGCAGTCAACGATGAACTGGTGGCAGGACCTCTGACCAACTATCTCACCGTTATCACCAACGACCCAATCAACCCAAGTGCATCTATCAAGTTGACAGCCAACATCGTTGGCGACAACCTGAAGGCTGAGGCTGCTCTCGATTCTACCAGCGTAGATTTCGGTAAGGTTTTCCGCACTTCTGCCCAGCAGCGCACCGTCTTGTTGAGCAACAACGGTAAGGATGTTCTCAACGTGACAAGCGTAATTGTCAAGAACCGCAAGTTTACTCTTGCTGAAGAAATGAATGCGGCCTTCTCTGTTCCTGCAGGTCAGGGCAAGGATATCGTAGTAACATTGCCTACTGCCGAGAAGGGTATTGTAGAAGATGTTCTCGTTATCACCTATCAGGATGGTACAACCAAGGAAATCCCATTGAAGGCTGAGGTGATTGGTAATCCTACCTGGAAGAGTAATCCAGAGAGCCTGGAGGTTGAAACTCCTTATGGTACCAACGTAGAAAAGACAATCCAGGTAACCAACGAGGGCGATGAGAACCTTACGTTCTCTGCTGAGCCTGCTTCTTGGTATACAGCTTCCGACCTGGAGGCTACAGGAAATTCTACAGTAGACTATGTGTTCAAGTCTAAGCTCGATGGCTTCGATATACCTTACAAGTGGGTAGACATCACCAACGACTATGACGCGCACATGCCTTATGCATACTATATTAATAAGACAGACTTCAAGAAGGTAACACTTCCATTCGAATTCCCATTCTATGGCAATAAGTACAAGGAGATGTATATCTACAATACTGGTTTCGTATCTTTCGATGCACCGGTAGAGGATTACAAGCAGTTCCCTGAGCCACCAGCCAGTCTGCCAACAACAGAAACCTTCTATACCAACATCATCTGCCCATTCTGGGGTAACCACTCTATGAACACTCCATCTTCTGATGGTGTATATTACAAGGAAAAGGATGATGAGGTCATTGTAAGCTATAAGAATTATGGCAATACGATGATGCTGGGTATGAACTTTGAGGTGATTCTCCGCAAGGACGGTTCCTTCAAGTTCCAGTACCATGTAGATCCTACCCCAGTTCGGGATAAGAAATAGTTCATAAAAAAGTTGGTAGTCTCATAAATATTTTGTACCTTTATAGGTGAAAATCAATTAGTT
>OBAI01000265.1_pt1 | contig 64097 bp, 45 predicted proteins | sample 1517461 | NCBI WGS metagenome assembly OBAI01 (sample SAMN04571696, study PRJEB22368) | human gut metagenome | biome: human gut; material: stool | host: Homo sapiens | place: Luxembourg | collected 2012-06-29
TAGGCATATCGCGCGGGCTGCTTTACCGCTATTTTAAAGGCAAAGACGAACTCGTATATACGGCGTGCAAAGAGTATTTCTACAACAGGTATTTTGACGGCGTAGACTACGATAAAATATCTCTGAAAGACTTTTTTGAGCATGCCGCAGATGCAGTCATAAAAATAACCACAATGGACGGCAAAAATATCGACATGCTTAAATATAACACCCTTTATTCTGCATTCATTCAAGGCCAGCCCAAGTTTAAAAGTTTTGTGCTTTTGGAATTTGACAAGGCGCGCAAAGTAATTCGAAACGCAATAAAAAAGGGGGAAATAAAAAAACTTCCTGAAAATTTTGTCGGCGCCACGATTCTCGCAATTCTAGGAAGGACAAGCTACATTACATCGACCCCCTCCCGGGAATATGTGCGCGGCCGCATTTTAAGCGACATACAGCAATTTTATGAACTCATAAAAAAATAGGGGCTCTATTTCTTTTTAATTAAAAAAAAGTGCAGCTTCCTAAAGTTGCCGTAATTATAAACGCCGATGGCAAATCGCCTATGGCAAATCCCCAAAGTTAGGGAAATATTCTTTTTAGCATGTCTTTAAGGCTGTCGGTTATCTTCGGATTCCCGTTTGAATCGAGGACAACAAACCGCCTGCATTTGCGGTTTAACTGCGATGGATTGTATTTGACTATTTCTATCTCGCCTTCCTTGGCGCCGGGTCGCGGATCTTTTATGCGCTCAAACTTCTGGGGGAGCCCATACCAAGTGAAATAAATATCCCAACCGCAGGTTTGACCGACGCTATCTACAAGAGCGGGATATATTTTTACAAAATCCGGAGTGGATTTAGTGTAAACGCGCACAACATACGCCGTGGGCATAGACGTTATATACGATGCAAATCCACTGTTTATCTTTCCGTTTTTTGCGTCGTAAAAGAAGGCAAGAGGGTCGAATCCGACTAAATTTAATCCGTTATAGTTGCCGAACAAGTTTTTTTGCTTATACCTCTTGGTTTTATACCATGAATTAAAAGAGTCGCTCAAGCGCAAGCCTATCTCAAAATGCAAATGGGCCTGTGGGCGGGCAATCGAATAGCTCGCGCTTCTTCCCATTTTCCCGATGCGCGTCCCGGCGGAGACCTTTGAACCGATGGAGATTTTGGGATCTATTTCAGACAGGTGGGCATAAAGGGTGTAAACCTCCACGTCGAAATCTTTATGCGAGACCGCCACATATCTGCCGTACCCGCTGTTTCCCGCTATTTTGTTAACCATCTTGACTTCCCCGTCCATGGCGCAATAAATGTCGTCCAAAGGCTCGCCCCTCCTGTCGCGGCGAACCGGTTTTATGTCAATGCCTTCGTGGAAGCGCGTTCCGTTGTTTCTAACATCCCCGAAAGCTCCGCTCATTGGATTTCCGCTGACGGTAGGCTGTAAAAAGACCTCCGGGGACTTCCCAAGCGCAAAATCTTTTGATTCCGTGGGCCAGACGAGATTCGCAAACGCGCAAGCGCAAAATAGCGTCAAAGCGCAGGCTGTCGCGAAGAAAATTTTCATTCCCATCAAGTTTATTAAAATTAATTTTCTACCAAGAATTTACCTCGTCTTTTATTTCATTGATGGTTTCAATCGCCATATTCATCTCGTCCACTAGCTTTTGCAAATCGTCTTCTAGTGGGATTTCAGGAGTCACAAATATTTTTCCGTCGTTTATAGGCATATCTATCCTGCGCAAACCTATGACATTCCCATCGTATTTTACAACAATGTATCCCCCCATATTGCTTGCAGTGGCTTGGAATAAGCGCTTTGCCCCGCGGGAATTGCATATGAAATAGAATCCGCGCATAGGCTTACCGTCGGGAAGAGTGACTTCGGCGACATGGACTTTCTGCAAATCCCCGTTATACATAAAATGGTTTGTGTCCGTCATAACAGAAACGGTGCTGATTGGCATTACCTCTAGAGTCCTGTTTGAGGCAAGGGCGTTAGCCCTTTCGCTGCCTGAATGAAAAGTTATGAGCTTTTTTACCGAATCATCGTCGCTGCACGCGCACAATGAAAATGCCAATAAGCCTAAAAACGCCGATTTGAGAAAATTTCCAATCATATTATTATAGCTCCGAGTTGATTTTGTATTTTTAATATAAGGTCTTCGTCGAGATTTTTTTGAGGCACGTCAAACTCCCGTTTGGTCGCTGCGTGTATATACTTTTGAACGCCGTTGCGCGGCCTCCCGACAGGGCGCAAAATGCGCTTGCGTTCCAACAAAAGCCCCAGCATTTGTTTGACGACATCCGATTCGTCCATTTCGACATTTGACTGTTCGTCAAAAAGCGATATGAAAAAATCTTCAGAACTTGCCAAAGCCATTTTGCGCGCGGCGCGTTCGTAGGCATCCGGGGCGTCGCTGACCACACGCTCCCACCAGCCGATAACCTTGCCGTTTATTTTAGAGGCGTCAAATTCGTCCTTATGCACGTCAATTCTGTCAAGATTTCCAAGCTCGTCGACAAACACGGCGCAAACTACGCAGTCTCCAGGTTTTATTTCCCTCCCGGAGATTGCGGATTTTTTCGCTAAAGTTTTTATCTGCCAATCGAGCATGCGTAGAGATTTATTTTGAATAAATTTTCGAACGGCGCATTTTTTGCAAGCGTTTAGTTCGCGATATTAAAAATTTGTCATTCGTCCTCAAGCTGATAGTTTTTATTGCGGGCGGTTGGGCCTCCAGCGCGCAGCCATGCGTTCACGAACATATCCAAATCGCCGTCCATTACGGCCTGCAAGTTTCCCGTCTCGGCGCCTGTGCGCAGATCTTTGACCATCTGGTAGGGTTGGAAAACATAGCTGCGGATTTGGTTTCCCCAGGCTATTTCACCCTTGTCTCCGTAAAACCTGTCCATTTCGGCTCTTTTTTGGTCTAAAAGCTTTTCGTAAAGGCGGCTTTTTAAAATCTTCATTGCCGTGGCCTTGTTTTTATATTGGGAACGCTCATTTTGGCAAGCGACCACTATTCCAGTGGCAAGATGCGTTATGCGCACGGCGCTGTCGGTTTTATTTACTTTTTGCCCTCCCTTGCCGCTTGAACGGTAGGTGTCTATTTTTATTTCGTCTTCTTTTATTTCCAAATCAATATCGTCCTCAACCTCGGCTATGACATCCACCGAAGCGAACGACGTATGCCGCCGCTTGTTGGAATCAAAAGGGCTAATGCGCACCAGCCTATGGACTCCGCGCTCGGCCTTGCAGTATCCGTACGCATTGGGGCCTATTACTCTAAATGTGACTTTTGATACTCCGGCTTCTTCCCCATCTTGAACGTCTTCTATTTCAACCGAATACCCGCGGCGTTCTGCCCACCTCAAATACATTCTAAAGAGCATTTCAGCCCAATCGCAGCTTTCGGTGCCTCCTGCGCCGGCATGTATTGTCACAATCGCGTTGTTTGCGTCGAGCGGCCCGTTCAAGAAGGATTCTATTTCTATCTTGTCCAAATGCCTGCGCAGCTTTTCAGTCTCGGCAGCAAGTTCGGCAGCAAGTTCTGGGTCGTCGTCCGACTCGTCCGCTAGTTCAAAAAGGGCGTTTAAGTCTTCTACCTTTTTCTGAAGCTCCAATTGCGGCGCCACCAAATTGCGCAAACGAGCAAGCTCTCCTACAACCTTTTGCGCGGCTGTTTGGTCGTCCCAAAACGTCGGCGACGCCATTTGGGACTCGAGTTTTGCTATATCTTCCCTTCGTTTAGGGACGTCAAAGAAACCTCCATAAATACCCGGCGCGCTTATTTATGCTATCGGCGGCCGATTTAACTTCCATATCTACTATCATAATTAACGGAGTTTTTCTTATTTGGAAGACATTATCAATACAAAAAAGCTTGAAAAGACAAATAAGTTGACGATACTTAGCGCAAATAAGTTGTTTTTACTGCAACGATTCGCATGAGCGGGTCAACTTAACAATAAAATTATCATACACATGCCAGAAGATAACACAAATATTCCGCAAGACGCTTCGCAAAATCCGTCAGCCAACAATATCCCACATCCCCCCAAAGCGGTAATGGAGCACACTCCTACCCTTCCCAAGGCCCAGCCAATTTCCACTAGCCAGAATACGCAGGCAGCGGCTCCAAAAGTATCAATAGACCTTCCAAAGGCCGCAGCAGCTCCCAAAGCTGCTTTTGACCTTCCAAAGTCTTCCCCTGTGGCAGCACCAAAGCCTCGCATCTCGGCGGCGCCTATTCCGCCGCAGCCTATTGCCTCCAAGAGCGATTCAGTGTCTGTCGGGGCAATAATCATTGATGTTGCGGCGGCAGCGGTCGCGGTGGCTTTTGCAGTAATGATTGTTTTGGATATTTAGTAAAAGAGAAAGGCACTTATTTGTATGTCAGATAAAGTCATTCATTTGAATGCGTCAAATTTTGACGCAACAATATCAAGCTCAAAAGTATCCCTCGTTGATTTTTGGGCGCCATGGTGCGGCCCATGCAAAATGTTGGGGCCGACAATCGACGCCCTTGCGGACGAAGTTGGAGATACTTACCAAATCTGCAAGCTAAACACGGACGAATCTCCGGAAATCGCGCAAAAATTTGGCGTTTCATCTATTCCAACCATTATATTTTTCAAGAACTCGCAGATGGTCGGAGCCGCTAGAATGTCTTCAAAAGACGCTTTAAAAGCAAAACTAAAAGAATTTGCATAAAAGTTATAAAAAACTCCCGCTTTTAAAGCGGGAGTTTTTTTATTTAATAAAATATGGGGAATTCGCATTTACAAAAGCAGGAACCTAGCGCCAAGTTGGTTTTATAAAAAACTAAATACCCAAGAAAGGTATTATTTTGCAATTTTTGGCAATCCGTCTTCCCAGATAATTTCAACATTGGATAAAAACCAATTTTTGCCTCCATTGTCGTTGCCCTGGTAGAATAGATAAGTTTTCCCGTCTGGTGCCGCAAATATATGCGGATGGCCGGATTCGCTGCTATTCCACTCTCCTGGGCGTCCATTTGGAAGTATCGGAGCGTCGAAGAGCCGTTTAAAATTTACGCCGTCATCGCTTACGGCAACGTTTATCTGCTGCGGATCGTTGTTGTATCCGCCAGCGTAAAACATATAGACCTTGCCTCCGCGGACAATGGCTGAGGCGGCCTCTATGCATTTAGTCTCCCAAGGCAGCTCAGGCTTAAGAATGGGGCCGCTCTTTGAAAGGTGCCTCCATGTGCCGCGCCCAAATGTGGATTCTTCGTCGGTCTCGGCGACCCCTTGCATTTGTATTTTTCCTGTCGCGTCGCGCGTGGCAAAATACATCAAATATTTTTCACCAAACTTTACGACCTCAGCGTCTATTGCCCTTCCATTATTCCAGTCTCCGTCCGGGGCAAATACGGGATTGGACGGGTTTCTGACAAAATTGACTCCGTCTGCGCTCCAAGCGTGGCATATGCAATCATTTGGAAAGTTGCCGTAAGTCTGGTAAAAGAGATGGACAACGCCGTCGCGAATTACGGCTCCAGGAGCGCAAATGCCGTTTTTTTCGCATTCGTTTTCTGGAATTATCTCGCCGATTTTCTTCCAATCCCTAAGATTTGAGCTTTCGGCTATTCCAATTCCCCAACCTTTTATTTTTGCCGATTTTTCCTTGTCTGAATAAGGCGGAATGGAAAAGTACATAATGTATCTTCCGCCAAAGAAAACCACATGGGGATCCTTTGAGAAAGGGATTCCCGTACGCGACGAATCAGCGTAAATCATTGCGCCTTCCGAAGCTTTTTTTGCCGCGGACGGGTATTTTGAGAGGTCTACAATATCGCAATCCCCAACTGTTCGAGCGCAAAAAGACTCAGGCGAAGATTTCAGCGAGCAACCGCAAATAAACGCCCCGAAGCACAACGCGCAAGTTGCATAAAAAAAACGCATTATCATATGCTTGTGGATAATGTAAAAATTTTTATATTCAATAAAAATCCTAAAATAAAAGCTTGAAGGCAATAAAAGTTTTTCCAAGTTTATAAACGTGCGATACATTACCGCAATAATATTGGCCGTATGCATATCGATAAATTCCTTAGCCGGGACAGTCGGGACGTTAGTTTTATGCCTGCACGAAAACTTCGTCCATGTAAATTTTAACGCGCGCCATTCTTGTTGCCAAAGCGCGGGCTGTTTGGAATTTGAAGCCAATGCCTCAAAAAATACTACAGAATCATGTTTTAAGTGCTTGGATATTTTAATAGAGTCGAAAAACCCGCAAAATGCGCCCGTCCATACTCTAAAAATTCCCCCGTTAAAAATATTTAGCCATCCTATTCCGCCTAAAAAGCCTAGGATTATTTTAGTGGAAAACAGATTTGAAGAATTTTTGCGCCATCATTTAGAGCCCTCAGTTTGCGGGCGAACGCGCAATGATATTCCGCTTACAATTTGATTGTGCAGCGATAGAATTTTTACGGGGCGCCGCAAATATGGATGCGCCAACCGCGTGCAACATCAAAAATTATAAGTAATATGAAAAAATTTTTAACGGCTATAATTTGCCTGCAATGCCTGCTTTTAGACGCAGCGCAAAAAAATCCCGAGCTTAAGCTGTCTCGAGAAGCTTCTGTAGAATTTGCGCTAAAAAACAATCTCGACCTTAAGGCGGTAAAAGCCGGCATAGACGCAGCAAGAGGTAGGGCGAGCCAATCCGGCAGGCTTGACAATCCAGTTGTCGGAGCCGAATACGGCAACGATATGCTTTTTTCCGACGAAGGAGAATACAGCGCCCGTGTGGAAATATCGCAAAGATTTCCGCTGTTTGGAAGGCTTGCAAAAGAAAAGAAAATTGGGAATTTGGATATAAAGCTGGCGGCTTTAGAATACGAAGAGGCTCGCAGGCAATTGGCGCTTCAAGTTGAAACGGCCTATATAGACGCGGCCGAAAAATACGCCGCAGCCGCAGCCAAGAGGGAAATTTTAAGAGCGTCGGACAAATTGGCGGCGGCTCTCAAAGACGCCTCGGGGAAAGCGGAAATATCGCAATTGGAAGCAAGCCGAGCCCAAAGCGAATCGGCAAAACTTAAAATAGAAATTATGCGCGACGACGTCGAAGCCGCAACCGCCCTAGCCCGTTTAAAAAATCTGCTTGGGCTAGATTCCGAAACGCAAATAAAGCTTTCCGACAAGCTTTCTGAAATTCCCATTTCCCCAAAAGAGTTTTCGCCAGATGTTCTGGAATCCCGCCCCGACTGGCTTATGTTCTCTCTTGCTGCGGAAAACGCAAACGCTCAAATAGCCCTAGCAAAGGCCGGAAGATTTGAAGACATAGAGGTTGGATTGTTTTTCGAAGCCAATACATCAATAGACGAACCCGTAGGGAAATCGCGCGAAAAAGCTCTCGGATTAAGCGTGTCGGTTCCCCTTCCCCTAAATTCATTCGACGGAACAATAAACGAGAAACTCGCCCTGCGCCGCCAGGCCCAAATCCGTTCCGCCTCAAAAGAAAACCAGATACGTTCGGAAATATACGTATATAGGATGCGCGCCCGGAAGTACTCGAAAATTTTGAAAAGCTACAAGTCCGAAGTTGAGAATCCCAATAAAGACATCTACACCCAATATATTGCCGCACGAAAAAACGCCCAAGCAGACATCTCTGAAGTTTTCGGCGCGTGGCAGACAAATTTGCAGCTTAAACTCATAAGGATTTCAATTACCGCCGAACAGGCCAGAAATTCCGTATCCCTAAAATACGCACTAGGAGTGAATAAAAATGAAAAATAGAAAACTTTTTACCTTTATTGCTTTAATGTTCAGCGCGTGCATGGCAATTGCCCAGCATGAGAATTGCAACCATGGCGACGCTCCCGACGCGTCGTTGCAGTCAAAAATTTCAGACTTTGTGCAAGTTGACGAAATGTCTTCCCACGCGATAAACTTAAAAACTGCAAAAGCCGAAGCCAAAAACATAAATAAAATCGTCACCGCCATAGGGAAAATCGAAAACATCCCCTCCCATGTTTTTGCTGTATCGTCTAGAATTGCCGGAAGAATCGCGGAACTTTACGTTTCTCCCGACATGCGCATAAAGAGAGGCGATCCCGTATGCAAAATAGAAAGCCTCCTGCCGGGAAATCCACCTCCTTCGATAATCTTAAAATCTCCTTCTGACGGCATAGTAGAATCTCTGAACGCGGTAAGCGGAAGCCCTGTGGAACCGAATGTTGAAATAGCGCGCATAGCGGATGTATCAAAGCTTTATGCAGCGGCAAGCGTATTTGAACGCGATATCGGCAAGCTCAAGCTTGGCGCCTCTGCCAGGATAAAGCTCGAAGCTTTCAAAGACAAAACATTTACCGGGCGCCTGGTAAAATTTGGCTCTAAAATTTCCGACGGCGAAAATACCCTTCCCGTGTATTTTGAATTGGAAAATCCAGGCGGGATAATAAAAAACGGAATGAGAGGAATATTCTACATTACCGAAGCTTCGGAAAGCGCAGCCCTAACCGTTCCCCGCAGCGCCGTAATAGGGGATTCTGGCAGAAAATTCGTATTTGTGGAAAAATGTCCAGAAGATAAAATCTACGAAAAACGGCTGGTGATTGCCGGAAGGATGGACGACCAAAACATCGAAGTGCTGCATGGAATAAATGCAGGAGAAACAGTTGCAACTAGCGGCGTTTACCAATTGCAGTTTATGCCTCCCGCGGATTTGGACTCCCACGGACATTACCACCGGGACAGCGATCTGGAACTTTCTAAAGAAAAGGCGGAAACTGAATCGCCCGAAGCCGCCCCGCAATCAGACTCGCATATTAACACGGAAAGCTCTGAAAAATCTCCAAAAGTAAAAAACGCCGATGATTCCCCCAAAAAGGCGGGCTTAAACGGCAATGCCTGGGAAAAGCTTAAGATTTCAGGATACTTTAATTATCTGCCCTACGCTATACTGGCCGCTTCAATTTTACTAAATGTGGTATTCGCAGCAGCCTACGCGCGCAACAATAAGAAAGACTAATTCCATGAAAATATTTTCGGCAATAATAAAGTATTCCCTCGAGAATAGGTTTCTAGTTCTTGTGTGCGCGCTGATAACGGCTTTTTACGGCGCGTATTGCGCAAAGGAACTTCCAGTGGACATACTTCCGGATTTGGATAAAACAATCGCTACCATAGTTGCGGAAGTTCCCGGCATGGCGCCTGAGGAAATTGAAACGCTCGTGAGCATACCTCTAGAAACAGCGCTCAACGGCTTAAATGGCGTGACGCGCGTGCGCGCGGCAAATACGCCGTCTCTTTGCCTTATAACTTTGGAGTTCGACTGGAAAACCGATCCGTATAAAATCAGGCAACTTATTCAAGAACGCTTGCAGTCGGCAATCCCATCGCTCCCGTCAAACGTCCAGCCGATTATAGCGCCGATATCTTCGGTAATGGGAGAAATTATGATTCTCGGGCTTTCCACCGACAATCCGAATGTTTCGCCGATAGACTTGAGAACAATAGCCGACTACACTGTCGCGCGGAGGCTGTCCAACATTTCCGGAATATCGCAAGTTTTATCAACGGGCGGAGGGTTGAAACAATATCGAATAATTCCCGACACCGCAAAAATGGCGTCGCTCGGCGTGACGCTTGAAGAGGTTGAAAACGCGGCTTCCGCCGCCCAATCCAACACAGGCGGGGGCATTGTAAACCGTGGAGGTGTTGAAGTAAGCGTTAGAAATATCGGCAGAAGCGCATCGGTGGACGATATTTCAAACGCGGTTGTAAAAGCGGCCGCCAACGGAAACATTCTTTTAAAAGACGTTGCGGAAGTCCGCATAGACAAGGCCCAATTGCGCGGAGACGCCGCGGTAAACGGAAAACCCGGAATAATTATAACAGTCTCGAAACAGCCGGGAGTGGATACTATAAAAGTGACAAAAGCCTTGGACGCCGCAATTGCGGAAATTCAAAAAGGGCTGCCAGAAAACACCCGTATAAATGTGGTCTACCGCCAAGACGATTTTATTAAAAAAGCCGTGGACAATGTGGAAGACGCCATTGTCGACGGGGCGGTTATGGTATTTGTGGTTCTCTTGGCGTTCTTATTTAATGTGCGCACGACATTCATAACAATAACTGCAATCCCCCTTTCACTGGCAATTGCATTGATTTATTTCAAGCTGACCGGTTCTACAATAAATACTATGACTCTTGGCGGGCTTGCCGTGGCAATCGGAATGCTAGTGGACGACGCCATAGTGGATGTAGAAAATGTTTACAGGCGATTGCGCGAGAATCGGAATTCTCAATCCCCGAAAACGCATTTTAACGTAATATTGGACGCCTGCGTGGAAATACGCGCTTCGATATTCTACGCCACAGCTCTCATAATAATAGTATTTATCCCGACATTCGGATTAAGCGGCATAGAGGGAAAAATGTTCGCTCCGCTCTCCGAAGCTGTGCTTGTGTCGATGGCAGCATCGTTTCTCGTGGCGCTTACGGTAATTCCCGCGCTGTGTTCGCTAATGCTCGGCAAGGTTGGGAATTCGCGCAAAGAACCTATTTTTTCCCGCGCCGCGAAGTGGATCATATCAAAATTTGCGATAGTTCCATCCATTAGGCACCCCCACGCGGCTCTGGCTTTTGCTGCTATGCTGGCTGCTGCCGCATTTGCATTTTTCCCGGTAATGGGCAGAGATTTTATACCGCCTTTAAATGAGGGAAGCTGCCTTCTGATAGTTCAATTGTCTCCGGACAGTTCCATCGACAGATCGAAGGAAATGGGGCAGATAGTCCAAAAAATACTCGCCGAAATTCCGGAAGTCAAAAGCACCGGAATGAAGATTGGCAGGGCGGAAAAAGACGACCATGCGGAGCCTGTAAATATTGTGAAATTTAACATAGATTTCGACACATCAATACATTCCCAGTCCGAGATTCTAAAGAACTTGCGGGACAAGCTGGACCATGTCGCCGGAATAACATACTCCATAGGCCAGCCCATGGCGCACCGCATAGATTATATGCTAAGCGGAACCCAGTCTCAAATAGCCGTAAAAATTTTCGGAGAGGACCTGTCTGTCCTGCGGGAAAAATCCGAGGAGCTAGCAGGCAAAATCAAAAATTTAAATGGCGCAAAAGACGTAAATGTTGAAAAGCAGGCGCAAACCGCCCAAATAAAAATTAGAGTAGACCGGCAAAAAGCGAAACTCTACGGCGTGCAAGTCGGAAAAATCAACGATATTCTCCAAACCATACTTGGCGGAAAGGCAGTGGCTCAAGTTGTGGACAAAGAAGCGATATTTGACGTATTCTTAAGAATGGATGAAGGCCTTATTGCGTCAAAAGACAAATTGGAGGAAATACTGGTTGAAAATATTTCCGGGGAAAAATACCCGCTTTCATCATTTGCTGAAATCGAGAACTCTGCGGGCGCGAACCATATAAATAGAGAAGGATTGAAACGCAGGGTCGCGGTGGGGCTGAATACAAGCGACGGAGACTCTGTGCGTTTGGCCGGTGAAATAAGAGAAATAATCGACCATGACCTAAACCTTCCCGCCGGATACTACGCAAATATTGAAGGACAATTCCAAAACCGAATCGATGCAGGCCGGCGCATCGGAATACTTTTCTGTTTAGCTATGCTGGCAATTTTTGCCCTGCTCTACACGCATTTTAAGAGCGCGGCGCTGGTGCTGCAAATTATGCTTGGCATACCTGCAGCTTTCGCGGGCGGTATTTTTGCGACTTGGTATTTTATCGGAACGGTTTCGGTTGCGTCGCTAATAGGAATGATAGCGCTTTCGGGAATAGCAGCAAGAAACACTATTATGATGATCTCACACTACATCCATTTAATGGAATCTGAAGGGGAAACTTTTGGGGAACACATGATAAAACGTGGAACCTTGGAGAGGGTAAACCCAATTTTAATGACTGCTCTTACGGCTGCTTTGGCATTAATTCCACTGATGTTTAATCCGGAAAGCCCAGGAAAAGAACTCTTGTATCCGGTTTCGGTGATGATTGTCGGAGGCCTAGTGTCTTCAACGCTATTAAGCGTGATAGTCACCCCCGCCGCATTTCGGCTATTTGGATGCGCCCCAACTAAAAACGCTTGCATCCGCCAAACGCACAATTAGACCTCCGGCGGCGTGCGGAATTTCCTGCTTGGCAATTTTCATAGCGCACATGCAATGCGCCAGATTATTGCCTTCCAATAATGGCGGCGTAATTGTTTCCGATATGGCTGCTTGCCACGCAAAGTATGCGCTTTGGATTTTCGGGGACAGGGACATCGTCCAATGCCTTTACGCCTGAACGCTGTGGCCACAATTGTTCGCCTTCTGAAAGAGCTTTCAAAACGCATGCGAGCGTAAGCAGTGAGGATGATGTTTCAACATATCCGGTATTAAAAACCGTGGTGACCATAGGCAATCCTGGAAATAGCGCATCGCGCAAAGCCACAAATTTCGCATCTTGCGCACACCCGCGCGGACTCCACAAAATCAAGTCTATTTCAGATGATTTTACGCCGGAAAATTCCAGAGCCTGGGCGACAGCTTTTTTCAGCCCTTCGCTTCCCAAATTTGCCCCGGTAAACCCGTCTATGTCCATGGCGGAGCCAAACCCTAGTATTTCTCCGTATATATTTGCGCCGCGTTCGCTTGCAGTTTGAATGTCTTCGATTAAAACCGCGGCGGCTCCTTCGCCCATAACTGTTTTAAAATCTGAATCGTAGTTAAGCTTAAAATTCGACTCCTCTTTTCCTGAGCGCAAATTGCCTATTATATCGTACCCGTCTATTTCCTGTTTATAGATTTCGTCCGCAGCCAAAGCCAACATTTGTTTCGCCGCGGCATCGGATATAACGTCAGACGCAAATGCCAAAGACTGCAGCCCCCCGTTTGGGCCCGGAGTTAAAGTTATATTGGTTCCTTTTATTTCTAGGGCTTTTGAGACCCAACCCGCAGTTGAATTGGCGGTGACATTTGAAAAACACCCTATATCTCCGCGGTGGTTTTCGTCGCCGAAAACAGAGTCCATATGCGCTGTTTCGCTTGATCCCCTGCAAACTGAAACTGCCAATCCAATGTCTTCGCAATTGTCGCGCTTTACGGCAAATTTTGCGGAATCCAACGCGCACTTTGCCGCGATGGTCGCGTAGGAGCTTATTCGGTTCATTCCGCTAAAATCCAAACGCCTGTCGAATGTGCGCAAATTTGGAAGCTCGACCATTCCCGCCATTCTCGGACTATCAAACCGCTTTATTTTTTCTATGCCGACTTTCCCGGCGCGCAAATTCGCCAGATTTTCCGAAATTCCAGCCCCAAGAGCGCTAATCCCTCCCAGGCCGCTTATAACTGGACGCTTTTTTCCTGAAGCCGGCGTCTTTTCATATTTTACGAAATCGCGTTTAGCCACGACGATGGCGGCATTGTTTCCGGCGAAAGCATAGTTGGCGGACAAAAAGCAATCGTAATTTTTTTGGATTCCCCGCCCTCCGACAGCAGTGATTTCGCATCCGGCGCGCGCGCCGGAATTTCTGAGCGTGGGGGGAATGAAATTGTCGTTCATAGAGATAAGCTGGCATGTTGCTTCCAATATTCCAGTTGCCCCCATGCAGTGCCCCATGTAAGATTTTGTTGAAGTTACGGGAATTTGTGTTTGCCCGCAAAATTTAGCTATTCCTTTTGACTCGGATCTATCGTTGGCGGCAGTTCCGGAACCGTGGGCATTTATGCATCCGATATCCGAGACATCCAATCCCGCGTTTCTTACGGCGTTTCTCATGGTTCTATACGCTCCGTCGCCGCGGGGGTCTGGCTGGGTCGGATGGTGGGCGTCGCCGGTGGTGGCATGCCCTATAACTTTTCCGTAGCACTTTGCTTTTCTGAGAAGCGCCTTAGCATGGTTTTCTAAAACCCAAAATGCAGCGCCCTCCCCTATATTTAAACCAACCGGAGTGGAAAAAGGAGCAATCTTTTCTGCGGAAACAACTTTTATGGCGCTAAAGCCCGCATAATTTGACAGAGCCACAGCGTCGGCGCCTCCGACAAGCACGACATCGCATTTCCCCGATTCAATAAGGGCTTCGGCAAGGCCTATCGCGGCAGTGGATCCCGAACACGCCGTATTTACCATCCAGCATTGCGCGGGTGATTTTAACGCGCCGGCCACAGCCTTTGAGAGAGAATAAAACTCCGACTGCAAAGACACGCTGCGGTCGAACTCCGGACAATCGAACCCGTATTTCTTTAGATATTCGACCTCTCCGGAATTTAATCCTGCATTGCATGTCGCCAAAACAACCGCCGCTTTTTCAACCTTTGAAAAATCCAACCCGGCGTCGGCCAGAGCCATTCGGGCGCCGTTTATAGCCATTCTTATATACGGATCAGTATATTCTTCCAGCTCCACAGCGGACATATTCGAAGAATAGTCAAAACCCTTTACTTCCGCGCATAAATGCGATGAAAATTTAGAAGTGTCTATTTTTGTCGCGGCTGATATTCCATCCCTGCAGTCGCGCAAAGCTTTAAGAACGGTTGCAGTATCGTTGCCAAGTGGCGAGATTATGCTTATTCCGGTAATCGCAGCCTCTCTTTCAACTCCCTTTTTCTTTAAACTTTTAGATACTGTCATTTCGTCCCCGACCCAAACGGAAGGCTCCATATGCGCCAAATTTCTCTTCGAGTTCATCTCGTAAAAACCTTTCCAACAATCTACAAAACGCTCGTAAAGCTTGTCTTCGCTCATCTTGGCTGGCTTAAATACTACATTTGCTCCGTTGTACTTATGCCATTGCCTTGAAATTATTCTGTTTTGGGAAGACAATCTATCCCAATGGGCGGAGCCGGGATACGGGGAAAATATGAAAAACTCGGATGTCGTTATGCCTGCGAACTCGCACAATTCCAAAACCCTGTCAGCTATGGAATCGTCGTCCCAATCCCTTCCTATTCCAAAAGACGCGAAGAAGTTTATATCTCTGGATTTCAATTCTTCTACAAGCGCCTTGAACTTGGCGCGCGCAACCTTGTCTCCCTGTAAAAGTTTTATGGAAAGGGGATCTACGTTTAACGTACAGTAAAAGTTGCGGACTCCCGCCCGCGCGGCAAGATCCAAAAACGACGTTTCAGAGTTTAGAGCAAGCGTAGAAGACACAAAAAATTTCTTTCCCAAAGGCTCTACCGCCCTAAAAAATGCCTCGGCGTACTCGCGCACATTTCTATGCGGAAAGAATAATGAATCATCTGTAAGGTAGACGTTTTCAAATTTCAAGTGCGATATTTCGCGCACGGCCATGTCGATTGGCTTAAATCGCAAGCGAGTGCCCATGTGGCGCGGTATTATGCACATTGCGCAATTATAAAGGCATCCGCGGGTAAGCTGAATCAAATCCTCGTCCCAATCGTAGCAGGTCTTATTGTAAAAAATATCTCTGCGCGGCTCAGGCATAGCTGCCATATCAACCGGCTTGGAACTCTTATACACTGGTTTTAGGCATCCGTTTTTATAATCGGAAAGCAGCTCGCCCCAAGTGTATTCGCCCTCGCCTATGCATACGGAGTCGACAAGTCCGGAAAATTCTTCCGACATAAACGACGGAAACATTCCGCCAGCCACCACAGTTTTGCCGCGCGCCTTGCATTCGGCGGCAATTTCTAGCGCCCGCGTGCCTTGCGGAGTAAAAGAATTTATTGCATATATGTCTGTACCGTCGTCAAAATCTATTTTTTCCCCCGCGTTGTCGTCCACAAAATTTATTTCGACGTCTCCTGGAGTGACGCTTGCAAGTATAGGAATTCCCAAGGAAGGCGGGCATGTAAATTTGCCTACGGTAAAAAATTCCCTCTCTGAAGACATTTTTTCAACCGACTCCAAAAATTTTTCAAATTTCGGATATATAAAAGTGACTTTCATTTTCTATTTCAAAAGCGCTACAAGGGTTAATTTTAATTTGTAGGAATCCGATGCTATTTCTATTGTCTGCGGCAAAAGTTTCCCTTCTCCCCACAATTTATAATCGGAAAATTTTACTGAATATCCGTCAAATTTTAAATCTGCGGCAAATCCGCGCAAATTTTTCGACATTTTTACTACATCGGCGCCCAATAAACCGTAATATCCAAATACGGCCCTGGCATCTCTGAGCATTGTCTTGCGAACTATCCTTTCAGGAATAACTTGCGAAACTTCCAACGATTTTTCGGAACCGTCGCTTCCCAAGACAAATTTTGCCAAATTTCCCATGCTAGAATCCACCACAATGGCGGTTTCTGAAGATAGCCCGAAATATTTCACAAACACCGTAATCGGGAATTCCTCTCCGCCATATTCCAAAATTCCCCTCTGCACGTATGAATTTCCCCTCAAAGGGAAAACCGGCTGCGCGCACAGAGCCGCCGACGCAAAGAAAGCGATGACAAAAAAGGGAATTTTCATTTTTCACCAACTTTAAAATTAAAAACTTCGGTAAAAGCGGAATCGAAATTTTTTGGATTCTCCACAATCTTCAATACCGTTAAGACAGTTTTATCTCCGTTTGAATCGGTGAATTCAATAGATTTTACAGTTTTTCCGTCGCCAGAAGGGACCAATAAAATACTTTTCAACACTTTTTTTGCGAAACCGTCTTTTGGTGTTAAAAATATTTTTCCGCCGCTTTTATAAACTTCGTATGATGAATAATCGCCGACAACCAATTTTGAAATTTCAGATATTATTTTTTTTACGGATTCGCGCGAATGCGCGGAAAGTTTTTTCCAGCCTCCGGAAAGTTTTTCGTACTGCGACAATTCCTTCCCGTCGAAAATCAATATTGATTCGTATGGGGAAAATGTCTGCCATCTTATTCTTCCGTTTATATCCGCACAGACTAAAACGTCTCCTTCAATCGTCTCGCTAAGCAATTCGATTGACTTGCTCTGTCTCATAAACACTGCAACCTTTCCGGCTTCCCTGGAAGCTGCGGAAACCGATTCAACCTCTCCGCCGAAACAAATACACCCCGCGGAGAATAAAAAAAACATGCAAACGAAAATCAGCCTCATAAAATCCTAAAAATCGAAGCCCCCCTCATTCCAGTAGAAGCAGGCGAATAAAGCAAATAGCATCCCCTCCCAAATTTATGCCTCGCGGCGAGGATCGACAGCGCCGACGCGCTGTAATTGGCTCCGCAAAAATCGTCCAACATAAGAGTCTCAAGATTTCCCATCGCCGCAGACATGTTAGATATTAAAGAAGAAGCCTTGCTTGAAAAAGCGCTCGGAGCAATAAGCGCGTCTATTTTTCCGGACGCCGATCCGCATCCGCTTAGAAAATTTTCAATTGCCCCTATTTCTCTAGAATCGTTTTTTTCGCGCCTGGCCAAGTCTATCCCCAAAATTTCCGCAAAAGGCTCGCTCCGGCAGGAAGATTTTTCCCCTACAAAATACGCCGCTCCGAAATCGCGCATCGGATGCCTATTTAGATATTCCGGACGTTTTGAGCGCAAAAACATTTGCGCGTAATCCGAATATTCGTCGCAAGCGCCGACAACTGCAGCGGCTGCTTCCCCGGAATTTATTTCGCACCAAGCCTGCCACAGCGCGCATTCAAAAGAAATCTCCTTCGCGGTGACAGCAGAATTTAATGCTTTAAAGCCGAATCTTAAACTTATTAAAGACGAAACTGCGTTGTGGACAGAGTTTGTGAAAGCCGTCGGCAGGGGCTCGGATTCCCTGTGGGCGATTGTTGACTCCACAAAACGGGCTGTTTCGGAAACCATTCCCAATCCGGTTCCAATGCACACCGCCACATCGCACGCATCGCAACTTACATCAACTCCGTCCAGCGCGGACATTGCAGACTGCAGCCCTATTTGCTGGAGGCGCGCCCACTTGCGTTTTTTTAGCATAGGAATGCCCTTTAATAGTGAGGAAATATCGGCTTTGCCTGAACCCTCCACATTCTGGCATTCCCTGTCAAAAATATCCGAACCTGAAGCCGAAGGCGTCAATGCGCCTCCACCGAACACGAAAAGACGCCTTCTCCCTACAATTTTTCGGCATTCGTCAAGACTCCTTGAGACTACGGCGCAAGAATTGTTTCCGCCGAATCCCAGAGACGTGGTTAAAATTGAATTTAAATTTTTTTGAAAGGTTTTGCGCACAGGCTCCGCACCCAATGCCGAATCGCGCTTTTCAAATCCGGCGCACGCGGGAATTTCGGATTTTTCCAAAGCTTTTACAGCAATTATAGCGTTTAAAATTCCGCTTGCTCCAAGCGTGTGTCCAAATATCCCCTTTATAGACGAAAACGGCGGAATCGCATTCGGAAAAACCTTTTTTAAAGCCGAAATTTCCGCGGAGTCGTTTCCCGCTGTGCCAGTTCCGTGCGACAAATAAAAGGAAATTTCGCCGCAATCGATGCCCGCCTTGCGCAATGTTTTTTGCATGGCATACGCTGCGCCCTCTCCCGACGGAAGCGGAGCCGTGGGGTGGTATGCGTCCGCCGAACAACCCCATCCTGAAATTTCAGCAAGGGGAACCGCGCCAAATTCTTCCGCGCAATGTCTAGGGCACAATATCATTACTCCGGCTGCTTCCCCCAAATTTATTCCGTCCCTGCACGCATCGAAAGGCTTGGACTTGCCTTTTGAAAGCAGCAGTAGAGAACCGAACCCGTTTAGCGTTATCCTGGACAGAGAATCTGCGCCACACACGACAGCCGCATCCAGCCATCCCTGTTCAATCGCATTGCACGCTGCGGCCAAAGCCAGCGAAGAGCTTGAGCAAGCCGTAGAAAACGCCATGCACGGCCCCGCCGCTCCAGTCCGTTTTGCAACAAATTCTGCAAGAGTCGAACATTCGTAAAATGAAAGCGCGCGCAATCCACCGCAATCTTTGCCGAAATTGGAAATTATGGCGTTTTCCGTCTCAAAAATTCCTCCTATGCTCGTTCCAAAGAAAACGCCTGCACGCTTTGACCGGAGCTTTTTTGCGTCGATTTTGGCTAGAGCCTCGTCCAACGCATTCATCAAAATCCCGCCGCATCTGACAGGATTGCTTTTTATATTAAAGCCTTTTGCGGTTCCTACAAGCCTGTCGCCGTATCTTGGGCTGTCAAAAAGCGAAAGTTTTTGAAGGACTTCCGAATCTGCTTCCGCAGCCGCCTTCCATGCCGCTCCGACTCCGCAAGACGCGCAAGTACACACCCCAGTGGAGATTACTGTTGGCGAAAAATTCATTTGCCTTTTGCCAATATGTAGTCCGCCAACGACGATACCGACGCAAAAATACTTTTAGCTTCGTCTTTATCTCCTATCGTAATTCCGTATGAATTTTCAACCATCACTACAAGCTCCAATGCATCTACGGAGTCAAATCCCAATCCATCCTCAGAAAACAAAGGAGTATTGTCTCCGAAAACTTCGGGATCCAAGTCCTGAAGGTTGAGAGTTTTCATTATATTTTTTTTCAAATCCGATATAAGTTCTTCTTTTACCATCTATTAAAGCAAAATATTTGATTGTTTTCAGCGCAGAAACTTAGAATACAGCCCGGAATAGGCAAGACTATTCGCCCCAGAAATCGTAAAAATTAAACCATTGGTACGGATGCCTGGCGAGCACTTCAGAGATATTGTCCATAGATGTTTGGGCTGCCGCGATGCATGCCTTTTCCAGCTCTTGTCCGCGAAGCCGTGGAATCTTCACAGCTTTAAAATGAAAAATTGCATATTTGAATGCTCGCTCACGGATACATGCCACTTGCAGCAAAGGAGCTCCGCTTTTAGCCGCCAGAACATATGCGGCAATTGGAACTTTAGCACGCCCCCCCAGAAAATTGACTTCAGCAAACCTACCGCCCGCATAACGGTCGATGTGCATAGCAGTTATTTCACCGCGCTTTAATGCCGCGTAAGCCGACAATATATCTGCCGGCTCAGAAAAGTCCCCCTTGATTTCCAACTTTTTGGAGGCCCCGCCAACTGCGGCCGCCTTGGAAACCTTTTCGTCTTCCATGTCGGCTCCCATTACATAAACTGGGCGGTTGTATTTCGATAATTGCGCACCCGCAATCTGCCATCCTCCAATGTGCGCAGTGCAAACTATAAGTCCCCTGCCTTCCGAGAGAAGATTCTTTATTTCGGAATCGCAATAGTCGCTGCAAAAAATTTTTCCGCTTCCGGAAAAAAAGGATATTTTGTCCAAAATAGACATTCCGAAAGAAAACACTAATTTATATATTTTAAAGAAAATGCATCCGGTGTTTTTGAACCGCCTTTTTAAATACAAAATCCCTCCCCTGCATGCTTCGCGCCTAAAAACCACAAAAAAAGCCGAAACAAAAACCAGGAGTACGTAAGCCGGAAGAATTCCAACGCGCAATAAAAGGGCAAATGACAGCGTCCCCCAATATCCGCCGTAGGATTTTCCTGTCCAACTTATTTTATTTTTCTTCATTTTCGCGTTGAAAATAAGTTTTCATGAAAGGCGCAAGCAATACGCATGCGGTAAAAATCGAAAGGATGGAAACTGAAGCCGCAACTCCCAAGCTTTTTAAAACGGGATGCTGGGCAAACGCCAAAGTCCCAAAAGCCGCAACTGTGGTCGTGGCTGAAATGGCGACCGCCGCCAACGTTGAAACAGGCGATTTGCCGCTGTCGAAGATAAAAAACACTCCGTAATCTTGGGCGACGCAAACTGCAAATATTACAAATATTACATTTATCAAATTTATAGACGCGCCAGCATACGCCATTATAGCAAAAGACCAGACTAATCCGAAAATAACAGGAGCCAAAACTGCAGCCGCGGCGCGGACGCTTCTTAACATAGCGACTAAATACGCCGAAACAACGGCCAATGCAATTCCACAAAACTTCAACATCCACGCCGATGTCAATTTGCAAATATGCGAACCCATAAAGTCCATATCTACATACAACGCGTTGGGAAAACTTTTTTTAAGAGCCTCGTATAACTTTCCCGCCGTATCAGCATTCGGAAGCTCCACAAGCGTGGAAATCCAGTACTTTCGGCCATGTTCCGCAGTTCTTGAATCTGTCAAGCCGCTAACCAATTCGATTTCTGACAAATCTGGCGGGTCCTTAGACAACGAATCCTCCAAAAGGCTAAATCCGCGTTTAAATGCGCCGAAATTTATTCCCGATTCAAGCGCCGCGGAACGAAAATCCCCTTTGAATGTCTGCATGTTCTTTTGCCAGAATGCATTCCACCTTTTTTTATTTCCTGCAGCGGCGTTTTTATCCGGCAAAATGCCCGATAGCGAATTGAAATTTTTCAACAGCCCGCATTCTGATAAAAACTCCGCCAATTTTATATTTTCGGAACGCGCTTCATCGGGAGTGTCTGCGTAAACAACTATAAACTTTTGGGAGATTGCCCCGCCCCACACTGAACGCACAATCGCATCGTCGCAGGCAGTATCGCTTGAAACACCGTTAAACGACGAAATTCTGCCGTCAAACCCCAATTTTGCAGCAAAAGGAATTGCCAAGGCTGTAAGAGCGGCGGCTAGCAACGCGCATCCGCGCCTATGCGCAACCAGAAAGGGATAAGCCAAGTTTGCCGCGCGCTCAAAAAAACGAAATTTATTTCCGCGCGGCGCTGGAGCGTCCAATACGAAAGCCGGAAGCAAAAAGACGCTTGCCAGAGCCGAAAACACGACTCCCGCAGCGCCGAAAGCCCCGAGCTGCGCAAATTCAGCGCTGCCCGAAAAAAACATAATGACAAACGCAGCCGCCGTTGTCCCGGCAACGATAGCCACGGGTTTGGCGTAAAATACTGAGGTTTTGCAAACTAAATTCCTGGTTATTTTATCCGACGCATCCAGTCGGTAAAGAATATGCACGGCATAGTCTATGCTGACGCCTATCGCTATTCCAGCAAAAGCAACCGCAATAGAGGAAACACTATCGAAAAAAAGCGACACCGTTCCAAAAGCTAAAGCCGTCCCAAAGAGCGACGGAACCAGCGCAATAGGCGCAAACCAGCGGCGCCGGAAAGAAGCCAAGCACAATACAACCATAATCGCCAACGTCGCGGCTAAGCACTTTTGAGAGTCTTCGCGCGCTATTGATGCGTTGTCGGACGCCATTCTATATCCACCGCACCAGGATATTTTTGCCCCGGGAAATTCTTCCGATACTTCAGATACAATTTTAGAAGTTTCAAAAGTTATCTTCGAGCTTGCGGCGGAATCGGACGACGGAACTTTTCCGCGCGCCAATACCAAAAAGTTTTTTCCATCCGCCGAAACTAATCTTCCTCCGCCTGAATCCGCCACCCCAAAATCGCCCGCTGCGGATTTTATTCGAGAAAGCACTACCGGCAAAACGCCGGAAACGTCATAGGAAAACGCCTGTCTGTATCCGTAGGAATTTGGGCCGGAAAGCTTGCGCTTGAAGAATTCCATGCGTTCTTTTATCGAATTTTTGGCTATGCTTTTGGAGAGATTCTCTTCAAACTGTTGGTCGAACAAAAAAGAAGAGGCAGATACGAGCGAAATTATTCCTTCGTCTAAGTTTCCTCCTTGGACTGAATAAAAAACGTCCTCAAACATTCCGCAACTTTGCAGCTTTTGAGCAAGGCGTTCTGACGCGTCTTCTGCGGAGCTTCCGCTTACATTGAAATACAGTGTGTCGGAAAGCCTGAAAACTTCCGAAGTTTCAATATGACTATCGATAATCTCGTCGCTTTCGGGAAGAAGGTCGAATATATTTTCCCTAAAATGAGCCGAAGACACCGCAAAAGCTGAAAACAGCAGGAGAAATACCGCCAAAGACGCCGCCGCAATTCTGTGGCCGCATATAAACCGCATTATTCCGAACATTGCGCTCATTTTTTAATAGAAATTTTCTCCCTCATTTTGGATGTCGTAAATAAGCGGATGAGCAACAACCTAATATTCATAAAAGTGAATTTGGCCGTATCAACTAAAGGCCGGTAATGCGATTTTGACAGAGTTTCTAGGCTGTATATTGCCGGAATTTTTACCTCTGAAAACTTGATATTTGCCCAAGCCGCCTTTACCAAAAGCTCGACTTCAAAGACAAATCCCTCCCTGGGAATGTTTAATTTTTCCAGCTTCGCCAGCGGATAACAGCGATATCCGCATTGCGTATCTGCTATGCGGACGCCCGTTTCACCCCACATGCAAATATTTGAAAGCTTATTCATAAATTTTCTTGCCGCCGGAACGCCCGGTTCGTCGAAATTCCTTATCCCCAAAATAATATTATTTTCGTTTTCGCTGGCCTTTCTTATAAAATCGCCGATAAACCTAGGAGGATGCTGTCCGTCGGAATCTAAAGTTATAGCGTGGGTAAATCCCAGCTCCGCAGCCAGTTTAAATCCGGATTTCAAAGCTGCTGCCTTGCCCTTATTCTTTTCATTTCTGAGCAAATATATTCCTGATAAAGATACACTTACAGGAGGATTTGAACCGTCGTCCACAACTATCACTGGAGTTTTTCCGCCTATTTCATCCAGAACTTTACCGAGAGTATCGCTATGGTTATAGCACGGAATTATGACACAAAACTTCATAGATTCCGAGAATTTCCGTTTACACTTGAAAAGACAAGCGTTTTAGTATTTTATTTACAAGATAATTTAATCTAGTAGAATTTATATAATATGGCAATCAATCCAGAATCGCTCGAACGCAGACGGAAAATTTCCGAGTTGTTAAAAGAGAAACTAATAGAATCGCTGGATATATCCTACGAACCGGAGGATATTCACGAGGATATATCATTGATAGGCTCTGGATTGGGGTTGGATTCTCTCGACATACTCGAAATCGTACTGTGCGTGGAAAATAACTTTGGCATAAAAATGCCAGAAGAAAGCGCGCATGTGTTGAGGTCTTTCAATACTTTGGTCGACTTTATAATCGAGGAGCAAGATAAAAAATGCGAAAATTAGCACTAAAAAACTTTTGGGGATCCCCGGTCTGCGGCGAAATTTGCGGGAACGAATACATCAAAGATTTTGGCAATCCTGAAGCCGAATTGCATGCCTTGCGCAATAGTGTGGCGGTATGCGACATGTCTTTTGTAAAAAAATTCGTTCTCGACGAACCAGAGGGACTTGATTTTCTAGATTCGCTCTTGGCTGCAAATATACTTAAGCTTAGATATGGAAGGATGTTGGATACTTTTCTTGCCGACGACGGCGGAAATATTGTCGCAGAAGTATTCGCGGCAAGCATCGACGACAAAATAATCGTAACCGCCGAAACCCTTTCTCCCGATGCTGCCGATGTCATAAAAAGCGGGGCGAACTGCAAGGATATTTCAGACGAATACGTTTTTATTTCCGCAGACGGACCTTCGGCATGGAAAGTCGCAAAGGCAATTTTCGGGGCCGACATATTTAATCTGCCTTATCTTTCCGTTGAGAAGTACCAATTTGACGATAAAGACGTTTTTCTGATGCGCAATGGGAAAACCGGAGAATTTGGCTATCAATTCTTGGCGCCTTTGCCTGTGGCCGAAAAGCTTGCTTCGTCTATAATGGAGGCTGCAAAAAGCGAAGGCGGCGCACCCTGTGGATTCGACGCGCACCAATTCGCAAGGCTGGAAGGAAACTTCTTCAATATATACGCCGAAGGCAATTCAATAAAGAATCCGCTTGAGCTGGGATTGCAATGGATGATGGACTTCAGCAAAGAGTCGTTTTTAGGTTCAGACAAACTATTTGCCGAACGCAAAAATGGCGTGAAAAGAAAAATTACGGCGGTAAAATCGGAAAAACCTTTGGACTGTGGAACAAAAATTTTCGATTCGGCAACCCAAGTCGGCGAAATATGCGTTTCCAAAACATGCGGCAAGAAGCACTTGGAACTTGCATTGTTCGACTCAAAATACGCCCTGCCCGGATTTGAATTTTCAACTTCTCCCGGCGGAGTTTGTGATGTAAAAACAGTTTCAAGGCCGTTTATTTTGGCTCAAAGCTTGATTAGGGGTATGGAGCAGCAATAATGGCAAAGTTCATTACACGCAAGCTTGCGGTGTCGCCCACATTTAGGGAAATCGACATGATGGGCGTGCTTCACAACTGCGTTTATTTTGAGTGGTTTGAACGCGGCAGGCTTCAGATAATGAACGATATAATACAATTTTCCGAAATGCAAAATTTGGGTATAGCAATCCCAGTATTACAAAACAGCTGCACATATGAAGAAGCAGTCCGCTACGGAGACGAACTTCTTCTAATAACAAAGCACAAAGTTTGCGAGGAATATACGGGAAAGCTAGAGTTTACCCATGACCTTATAAATTCTAAAACCCGCCGCCATCATGCGTACGGGAAATGCGTCTGCGGCCTAATGGACATGCGCACGTTTAGGCTTGTTCGCCAGCCCGGCGCGGAAATCTGGGAAAAATACAGAAAAATAATATGATTTCTTTAAAAGGAAAAACCGCAATAGTGACGGGAGCGTCCCGCGGAATAGGCGCGGCAACGGTAAGAAAATTGTCCGATTTGGGCGCAAATATGTTTTTTACATACAAGTCATCGCCGGACAATGCCGCGGCTTTGTCGAATGAAACGGGAGCTACCCCCATTCTATGCGACCAATCTGACGGCGTTAAAATAGAAAAAACTGTCGATGAAATTTTCGCCCAAACCGGTTCAATCGATATTCTCGTAAACAACGCCGGAATAACTAAGGACGGATTCTTTATGATAATGCCTTGCGACGATTGGAACTGCGTTCTCGAAACCAATCTAAACGGCGCATTTCGCTGGACAAAATGTGTTGCCAGAAAAATGTACGCCCAAAGGCGGGGTGCAATAATTTTTGTATCATCAGTCTCCGGTCTGGTGGGAGTAGCGGGCCAGACAAACTACGCAGCCAGCAAGGGTGCGCTATGCGCATTTTCACGCGCCGCGGCAGCGGAATTAGGAGCCAAGGGCATTCGCGTAAACACCGTATGCCCCGGATTTATTGAAACCGATATGACTTCAAAAATCCCGCGCGATATGGCGCGCGCGCAAAAAGAGCGCATCGTTATGAAACGTTTCGGGAGACCAGACGAAGTCGCAAATGCAATAGCCTTTCTCGCCTCGGACGATGCTTCCTACATAACAGGACAGACGCTGGTTGTTGACGGCGGGCTCACAGGATGCGTTTAAAATATTGGCGGAATTTTATAACCCGCCAGAACATGTGCCGCCGGAATAAGACAGTTTCACTATGCCTGTAAAATTATGCCATTCCTATTCCGAAAAATCTCTTCATTCCGGCAAATAGGCGCTTATCTCCCTCTAGAATTATGCGCTTTTGAGAAATCATCTTAAGGACGTCTCTGCGTTCAGCCATCATGTCGCACCAGCTTTTAGAATCTGTTATTACTGTGAGATCGGCGACGCCGTGAAAATCGCACACTTTGCACTTGCGAGAATCAATGACTATCGCGCGCGAAATATTCTTATCTGTAAATACGAATTTAATAGACGCTTTCTCGGGAGCGCGCGACGGAATAAAATTCCTGCACATCTCATCCAATAAAATGCGCGGGTCATACCTGACGCAATCGGATATTTCTTGCGGGATTTTCTTATTGCGGTGAAGCTGCCAAAATATCTTTGAGTTTGCCGCAAACGCTTCGTCGCTTTCCGTAAGCTGAAGTTCGGCGGTAGAAACTACCTGGGGAGATATGCGCCCCATGGACGCCAACTGCAAGCCAGCTTCTTTGTACGCCTCAAGTATTTTTCGAACTCGAACTGCCCTTTCGCCTAAAATTCCAAAATACGGCGACTCTCCCCTTCGGATATCCGCTATATACTCAAATCCCATAGCGTCCGATATTACACCGTATGTATGGCTCATTGCTTCAAACGATCCTTTTAACCTTCCCGAAGCAACGCTTATCGTGACAAATTTTTTATTCTTAACCTCAAAATTTGTTTCATTTACAACCCGTTCTTTAGCGGAGTCGAAATCGTATCCCCGGATAAACGGGAAACACCTGTCCCAAAAAATTTTCATTTGGGCGCTCATAGCGTAAAAATATACTGGCGATATGCACAATAACGCGTCTGCCGTAGAGAGCTTTTTGCGCAGCCCCTCCATGTCGTCTTTTAAAACGCACGTTCCATTGTCGCCGGCAGAGCAAGAAAAACATCCCATGCAAGGCGCAATATCCAAAGACGACAAATCCACATCCCAAACATCCGCGCCTGCCTCCCGTGCGCCTTCGATAAAAAGATCTCCCAAGCGCTGGCAGACGCCTGTCTTGCGCGGATTGCCTCTGACAGCCAATATTTTCATCGCTCTACATTTTTTGGGGACGCCAAGACCAAAGAACCTTCCGCTATTCTATTTCTTCCCGAAGATGCCGATACGAAGAAATGGTAAAGGCCGTTAAAGCCCCTAGTCATAGAGGAGAATAGTTCAAGTTTTTCTCCGGCTCTGGCTACTGCCAAATATTTTATATTCGCCGAAGCCAAATAGAATACGTCGCCGTCTGAAAACTCCAGCGTTCCAGATTTATCGGAACGCGCCGCCATAGCCAAACAAAGGCCTGATGTCTGCGCCAAGCTTTCTGTGACCAAGACTCCTGGCATAATCGGATTGCCCGGGAAATGCCCCTTGAAAAACGGCAAATCTTCCGACAAATTCAAAAAAGCGCGGATTTTATTGTGCGAAAATTCCATAACGCCGTCCACAAATAAAAAAGGTTCTCGGTGCGGCAATATAGACTCTATCTGAATTTTCTCCAATATCATTTAAAAATTTGTAGCATTTTTGATTAAAAAAATTCAAGATTTTTCCTGAGACAAATTTCTCTTGATTCCCGACAATCCGCGGAAAGTTTTCTGATATGCAGCAAAAGCCATAGACTGCGAGTCGTCAAAATCGCGCGGATCTAAAATTCCAAATGTTTTAAAAACGACAATATTATTCTCAAATGGGCAAAACGAGTTCCTGGATTTTCCATAAATAATTCTGTCGTAGTAGAATCCGGAACACACAATTTTTGCGCCAGTTTCTTTGGAAAGCTTGAATGCGAGTTTTTTATAGTCTCCTAGCCTTCCGGAATAGCTGCGCTTGCCTTCTGGAAAAATTATCAGATTTTTCCCGTCTTCAAGAATTTTTTTAGATTTGGAAAACGCGTCGGATGTGGCAGCTATGCCGGATTCGGATACAGGTATAAAATCGAAGATTTTTACAAGCAACGCTATCGAATGCCTCACATATTTAGATTTTAACACAATTCCAGCCCTCGGCACCATAGACAACATAAAAAGAGGGTCTAGCCAAGACACATGGTTTGCTATATAAATGCTTCCCGTGGCAGCATTTGAAAAATCCGGTTTATCCGCATAAAATTCATATATTTTCATTTTTGGGATAAACTTCAGGAAAAACACCCTAAGCGTAAACCGCAAAAGATTCGATATTACTGAAAATCTCAATCTTTTAAAAGGCCATAGAATAATGAACAAGAAAATCGCCGACGCGGAAAACAAAATATCCATAAATGCGCATACCGCGTATATGAACAACATCTTTGGTTTTGACGCGACATCTGGATTTTTTTGTTTTTTTGGCAGATTCCCTGGCATTTTTGTAAAATAGAAAAAACAATCGCAAATGGTTTTCAATAAATAATTGTATTTATTGCGCACAATATTTTTCCAAAAGCTTGTTAACAGCCGCCAGAACAACTATTAAAACCGCAAAAGCCCAATATTTACCCGCGCCCTCAGCCACTATATTTGCGCCCAAGTAGTTCATGGCTAAAGCGATAGCTCCCTGTACGCAAATATTGGAAAGAGTATAGGTTTTAAAGCCCGTATGGACGCTTCCGAGTGTGATGTTCTGTGTCCAATACGGTATGCCGGGAACAGCCCGAACATAGAAATTCAACCTGTAAAGCCTCTTTTTTGAATCTAATTTAACCTTGCTTCTGAATTTTTCTGCCGTCGCTCTATCCAATACGTAGCGGCCCAACATGTAGCCGATGCTTCCGCTTGCCAGAAGTCCGCCCAAAGACAAAACCCAACCTCCAAACACGCCGAAAGCCATGCCGCCGTATAGGTATGCAAAAGAGAGCGGCAATCCAAATGCGCATCCAATTCCCATAACGGCTAGAAAAACCCATGGATTCCCCGTTTCTTTGACCAATTCTTCCAAACGGCAAAAAAAGTCGTTCCACCCAAAAAGATACTGGAAAGCGGCTATTAGAACTGCAGCTAATGCAAATACAAAAATAAAACGTTTCATAACGCGCAATCGGCAATGGTCGAAGAATTTATCGCTACTAGGCGAACCCTTATTTTAGATTTATCAAGGGCAAAAAGTCTTGCCGCGCAATCCGCATACATCGACATTTGATGCGAATAAATAGACGCCAATTCGGCCGCGTCCCTGCACAAGGCGTCGGTTTTGTAGTCGACTACCTCCAACCTCTCTATGCAGCCGCTTTCATCTTTGAAAAAATTAAGCCTGTCAAAAACGCCGCTTATTAGGCGTCCGCCGCCAAAGGCTGAAAAAGGAAACTCGTTTTTAAACTCCGTGGGAGCCGTAAACAAAGCCAATATTTCAGGATTATCAAGACAGTTTCCAACTATGCGTTTAGCCTCCGACAACATTTGCGATTGCGCATAGATTCCTCCGGCAAAACTAGCCAAATCTCCAATGGGATCAGGCGACGAAAAGCTCTGAAAAATCGCATGGACCAACGATCCGAATGCTCTGCCGGACAAATTTGCCCCCGGCAAATATCGGAACTTCTCCGAATATCCCGAAACTCCCTCCGATGGGACTTCCGCAGGATTGTGCAAATGTGACAATTTAGGCGCCTGCAAATATCCGATTTCCCTTTTGGGGAAAATGCGCCGATTTTCCGAAATTCCCAAATACCAGCCCGAATCGCCAAACATAACTTTGCATTCGCACCCCGCAAACGCGCAGCTTTTAGCCGGGCCAGCAAGTTCCGCCAATAGCCTTTCAAAACTGAATTTTGAATTGGATTTTTTAAACGCGTCCAAAGGCTTTCCGATAAAATATAACCCTTTTTTCGCGCGCGTTGCCCCGACATAAAACCTGCATATCGATTCAAGGGCAAGCTTCTGCGCCCATTGCCCGTAAGCCGCCTCAAGTATTTCGCTAAATCCGCATGCCTCGCGCGAAGGGAGATTTACAACGGTTTCCCTGCCGCCAACCGATATCTTTTGCAGGCGCAACGACGAATTTTTCGACTCGGAATTTCCCAACTCTGGAAGTATCACAAAATCAAAATCCAATCCTTTGGACTTATGGACAGTCATAACTTGAACGCTGCTTTGTTTTGAAGTTTCGCGCACTTTGTATTTTCTTGCAAACTCGAGAAAATCGTCGATATCTGGAGAAAATTCGGCGTCAAACTCGCAAGCAGCGTCTATGAGATTCTTAAACCTGGCGAGCGAGAAATTTCCACTTATATCTCCTTCGGCTTTTAGCGACATAAATTTCCTTGATAAAAATTTCTCGAAACCGCAGCTTGAAATTTCCGACAGAATACTCTCCCTCCAATCCGGCTGCCTTGTGAACCTTTCCAGCGGCGTCATTCGCGCATAAGCCAGAGAGATAGTATCGCCGGGGTGCGCTGCGGATTTCAAGAGTGAAAGCACCGCAGGAACCACCATATTGTCGTCAGAAATTGAGCAGTCCAACTCTCCGGCAACCGGAAGCGGAAATCCGTCCTTCTTGGCTCTTGCGCGCAATCCGTCTATTATGTTTTCAACTTGCTTGTTTTTATAAACGAGAACGGCGCATTCAAGACCTCGCTTCGAAGGGTCTATCTCTTTTAAAATCCCATATACAGCGTCTATTTTAGACTCTACATCGGAAACTTCTAAATACGCAGCGCATCCGTCCGTTCCGCAATCTGCGTGGGAAGTATGTTCGCACCACATCTTTCCCCATGCCTCCGCGGCTGCATCTCCGAATGGGCGTATTGAAGACGGCGAAAATATTGCGTTTATAGCCGATATTACAGGCAACGACGACCTCCGAGACTCGTTCAGAGCCTTCGCATCGCGGATAGTATTCGGATAGCTCTTAAATATTTCGTCGAAAAGTTCTGGATCCCCGCCGCGCCAACCGTATATGGACTGTTTCATGTCTCCAACATAATACGCAGTTCGTTCTCCGGAGTCATCCGACAACACTTCCGATATGAGATTTTCAAGAACTTTCCACTGGCTTCTGGAAGTATCCTGGAACTCGTCCAAAAGCCAATGTTTATATTTTGCGTCCAGCCGATATTCGATCAAGGAACGCTCAAATGCGAACTCAGAACCAGAAAGTATCACGGGCAAGTCGTCGAATGAAATATTTCCGCGCTCGATAATTTCCCTGGAATAAACTTTGTCGTAGGATGCGACAATCGAGCCGACTGCCTTTGCCGTATTGCACATCATTCTAAACGTTCCGCCCATCAGAATATCCAGCAATTCATCAACAACCTTTAGCTGTCCTAAAGATAACTCTACTAATCCGGCGTTTTCTGCATTGGCGCCCGTTTCTCCGCAAAACCGCCTGCGTGCATATTCCTTAAGCCATAGGGTGCCTTTTGTCCCGACTTTGTATATACTCCCCAAAGTGGAATTCTTAAAGAATGTCTTTATATGCCCTATGGGCTTGCAATTTGAGTCGTCAAACCCCATAAGCTCGGCAAGCAAAATCTTATAACGCTCCGAATTCCACTGCCCTTTGTATCCGGCCGTGCTTTCAAAGAGTTCAAAATTTCCCCACTCGGACAAATTTGGGAAAGACCGATAAAAATTTTGCGACTTTTCTATAAAAGACAATATGCTTTTAGATACGTCTTTTTCCAATTTTCCGCCATTTGCGGCTTCCACGGCAGTGGAAAAGCTGTCAAAAAGCGCCTTATCAGATGCGAACGCCGACAATACAAGCTTTAGCACTTTGCGCTTTGCCCGCGCCTCTTGGAATTCGTCCATAATGCGCGCCTCGCCAAACATTCCAAGTTCCGCGGCAAATGCCGAGGCGAAACGCATTTCAAAAGAATCTATTGTCAAAAGGCTCAATTTTGGCAAGGCCGCCACTATTTTCTTCAACAGTTCAAAGAACTCTTTGGGCGAAACTTTTTCGCCGGACAACTCCGATATTTCTTGGGCAAGATAATCTGCGTAGCGCCGGTTTAAGACGGCCGATGCCAATTTTGTCAGAATCTTATCCAAAAACTCGCCTGCCGCCATTCTAGTAAACGTAAGCGCGCAAATATCCTCGGGAGGGCAACGCCTAGAGAGAGCTATGAACCTGTTTGTCAAGGCGTAGGTTTTCCCCGCTCCGGCCGACGCCACTGTGCGTTCGTTCGAAAATATGGCGGCTTTATTTTTCATTTTCAAATTCCAAAAAATCTTTCAAAGAATCCTGGGCAAAAGCGAACAAGTCCTTGTAATTGTCAAAATAAGGAGGTTTTTGCGCAGGCTCGAATTTTCCGCTGGAGATTTTTTCAGCCACTGAATTTGCGCATGCTAATGCTGAATCCATCGTTTCATTGTCAATATCCCATTCGGATAGCTGCGTTTTTTCAGGATTTCCGGATATTATAAAATGCGCGCACGATATTTTCCGATCCGGATAAATCAATTTAAGCGCTGACTTGTAAAGCGGAAGCTGCAAATCTATCCAGTCCGTGTTTTTTTCGCCATTTGCGCCCCTGGACTTTCTCCTGTGTGAGTTTTCAGCGGCGGAAGCCGACGAAGTTTCAACTGGACTGTCTTTTGTCTTATAGTCGATTATAAGCAAATCTCCGTTATCATTCGCGTCTATTCTGTCTATGCGCATGCTTACCCTGAAATTCCCGATTTGCAAGTTGTCCAAATACTTTTCAGTTGCTACAGTAGCATATCCGTCGCGGCGCAAGCCCGCCTGTATGGGCGCGGCAGCAGCAAGAGACTCCCTAACCGACCTGAGCTGGAATAAAAGAGCAGCGGAAACGTCGCGCCCGTATAATAAATCTTGCTGCAAATCGAAAGCTTTCAGCAACGAATTTAAAATCTCTGTTTCGTCTTTTGAATTAGCGACATCCCAAGACATGAACCTCTCCATTGCAGCGTGGACCAGCGTTCCCAATTTGTCCCGACCAAGTTCCGGCGCAAAAGGATCAAATCCCTTTAAACGCAGCACATAATCCAAATAGAATCTAAACGGACACGCCAAATAGCTTTTGAATGCAGATACCGACAGCTTTTCCGGAAGCCCCGCGCGCGGGACTTTTAAATTCCACGACTTTTCAAACGGAGAATTTTCTTCGCGGCTTTCCGGGAGGGAAAAAAGAGTTTCAACCCTCGATGCAAGCTCCGAATCCGGGCATTGCAAAAGCAGCCTTGATGCTTGGGCTGGCTCTTTAAGCCTGCGGCGCGGAACAACTATCGATAGCATTCCGCATTCTGCGCGCGATTTCGCAATGACGTATAGCATCCACGCGTCGCGGCAATGGCGCATTTTTGAATCCCTAATATTTAATCTCTGCTTGATAGAATCCGGAATGAAAAAATTGTCTGAAACCTTTTGCGGAACTATTCCGTCGTTCATATCGGCGAGAATTATATGCGCCTGTGGAGCCCAGAAAATTTCCATCCAGTCCAAAAGAGCCACGCTGCGAGACGACTTCGCGGGGGGAATTTTTATTTTTTCCGCAGCTTCTATTATAATTTCAACCGCTTCCGAAACCGAAAACCCCCTAAAGCTTCCATTCAGCGCCGCGATATCCTCAAGACAATCCTGCAAGAAATCCGCAGCCCTGTTCGCTACCTCTGCCGGATCTTCAAATTCCACGCCCAATTTTATATCGGCAAACAGCCGGTTAAAAAGAATCGACAATCCCTCGGCAGGATTTTCCGCTGATAATACATCGTCTAGAAAGCCTTTCAATATTCTCAAAACTTCGGCGGCCAATGCGTATTTTCCGTTTCTTGACGCAAGGGCCAAAGCGGATTTTGAAGAGTCGAAAGCCGTATCGTCAAACAAGCTGTCCACAGCGGCTAGTATATCGCTTATTCCGCAGTTTGCGCGCGCTGACAAATATTCTCCCATGCACGGATTGCGCAGCAGAACCGCCAAAGTTCTATACGAATCGTCTTGAAGAAAATTAGATAAGTTTTTTAAAAGCAAAATCTGCGGGATTGATGACAGCGGAATGCCCTCTGGTATATAAGCGTCTATTCCGCGTTCAGCGAGGGCGTTTATAAGCGACTTTGAGGAATCCGGCTCTCCGCATGCGACAGCAACTGCCCGGCTGGCGTCGCATCCGTACTTGGAGACGCTTTCAGCTATTGCTCCAGACTGCTCGCGCAAGTTGGCGACAACCGTAATGCATGAAGCCGATACTGGCAAATTGCGCGAACTCCAAGCATCATTTCCGCTGGATATTGGGCGACCCCAGGAATCGAAACATTTCCAATCGCCTTCCGAAGCGAAAGATATTACTCCAATACTTTTGCCCGCCATGCTCTCCAATATTTTTATAAAAGCCGGAGACGGATCGGCAAGCCCTACAAGAAATATTTTTTCCACTTCCGGAAATGAATAGGGCGCCAAATTTTCAGCTTCCATAGGCGCGTTCTCTTGGGGTATTTTCCCGATGGATGCAAGGTTTCCAAGATATTGGCTCTCCAGGAAGGCAAGATCTTCCCAACGTTTTGAATCTTCTCCGGAACACAATATGCGCGAAACATCCCCTATTGAAAGAGACGATTCAGAAAGAGTTCTTCGAAGGCATAGAAGTCTCTTTACCAGAGCAGGATAGTCGCTCCTTGATGGATTTCCGCGCGGGAAAAGGGCATCCAGCCGTCGTGTTTTCAAGGAATCGAAGCTCTTGAACCATGCGTTGTAAGACTCGAACACATTGGCGAACGAAACCTTCCTTACAATTTCTCCTATAAGAGTCTCCTGGGTAAATATCCGTATCCCACCTACTGCGGAATTGCCTGACTGCATCAAATAAGAATTTATGTTTCTATGCAAAGCTCTAGCTGCCGAACGCGTGGGGACAATAATAAGAGCCTTAGACAAATCAGACAATTGATAAAATTCCGAAAGAATTTCCATAATCCGCCTTGCAGCTGCAAATGCGATATCCGACGACGGCGAAATAAACTCTTTGAAATCCGGAATTTTCATATATGGGAAAATCTGTTTTAATTAAAAGGCAGACTACCTAGAAAGTCAAATAGAGAGAAAATAAAAAAACAATTGACTATTGTGAAAAAAAATAGAGAGTAAAAAACTTTAAAACTAAGCCGAAATAGCTCAGTTGGTAGAGCAACGCTTTCGTAAAGCGTGGGTCGTCGGTTCAAGTCCGACTTTCGGCTCTGTCTTTATAAGCCTGCAAATAAGCAACTTGCAGGCTTTATTTACAATTGTATTGTTCTGTACATATTTGCGCGGCATATAAAGCTTAGACGTTCTACGTCTGAAGTTGTTGAATAGGGGAAAGAAGAAGGCATAAGAAATATTGCAATTCCCAACGTTGCGTTCTGTTTGCGTAAGATATTAAGGGAATAAAGGTAATTTTATAGCAAAAGCTGCGATGAAACCAAATCTGTGCGCAGCAAACGTCAGAGACTCTCTCTCATACGATTTATATTGCCGCAAAATAAAACGCACAAAAAATAATGGGGCTATTTTCTGACTAAAAGTTAATTGCATACCTGCAAATGCAGGAATGCCGCAAGTATCCCGCGGGAAACTTGTATGGATTTAATTATCTGCAAATATTGTCAAAACGCCTTATCATATGGATATTTCAAGAACGCACAACGACACTATAACCGACAAAATAAGAGACAATACAAAGCCAATGGATCGCATCTATAAATAAACAATCGCGAAGCATAATTAGTCTAAAAAAATACGTATATGAGTAAAATTGCGCCTATTTTATAATGGGCGCAAATATAAAAATATATAGATGCTGTAAATCCGCCACGCTGAGAATCCACCCTATAATTTATCAAATGAAAAACGGTTTATACGATGGTTCCGAACACTCAATCCCAAGTTTGCGCACAGCTTCCAGAAATCCAGTTGGATCCACTGTGTTTGCATGGAAAAGCCCGTAATGCATTGGAAAAACCTTTTGCGGCTTTAATTTTGAAACAGTTTTTACCGCCTCTTGCCATGTCATGTTCCCAAGTTTGCCGTTTATGCAAATAAACATAGAGTCTATCTTTTTGGGAAAAATCTCAACTATTTCATCGGTTAAAGCCGGATAATAAAGCGTGTCTCCTGAAACATATATGTTTTTTCCGGAAATAGAGAAAACAAAACCGATAGACTGCGGATCCGAATGTTTTGCCGGAACGGCGAAAATTTCAACTTTTCCGTCTTCATACCTATCTCCCGCCGAAAGGCCAGTAAATTTGAATGGATTAAACCCTACTTTTATATAATGTTCGCGCGCGCTTTTAGCGCCGATAAACTTCGCAGATTGAAATTTATGGGCGGCAGAAAACACCGTCGGCGCATCGTAATGGTCTGCATGGTCGTGGGTAATGCAATAGTAGTCGGGATTTAACTCTGCCACTCCCATCGGGGCAGGAACGAGACGCTTAAAACCTTCGTTCTTTGAGCGCTCAAAACAATCCTCTGACAGATAGGGATCTACCGCCAGTCTTAAGTTAGAAGTCTCAAATAGGAAGCCTCCCTGCCCCAGCCATGTCGTTTTTATTCTCGTTTCCATATCCGCAAAATTTGCGCTATTAGAACCTATCGCCATAAAAATTTCAAGTTTCTAAATCGTTTTTTATGCCGTTTATCCCTGGATTCATTTCTTATAGCTACATATAAATCGGGCTGATAACAAAGTAATTGGAAATTTTGTCCAAATATGGATTCCGCATTTATTTTCAACTCGACAAATAAGCACCGACAAAAAAAATCTGCTGTATGAAGAAGCCCTTAATTCTTTTGGCATTAGCCTGCACTATTTTCTACAATCCCAACTTAACAGCCTCTCCTGCAAATCCAGCAACTCCGGAGAATGTAGTTGCCGCAGCTGAGAAATCGGCACAATGGCATCTGCAAAATCCCATAAGGAATCTTGGAATCCAGAGGTGGGAAATAGCGCCATTTCTTGACGCAATGATTGAACTCGCGCGCATATCCGGACAGCCGCAGTATTGGTCTGAAGTTATAAGATTGGGAAACTCCGCAGGATGGCAGCCGCTTAAAAGAATGTACCACGCCGACGACCACGCAGTCGGGCACGCATACTTAGATACGTTCATAGCCGATAAATCCAAGACATGGCGCTTAAAACCTTTTAAGAAACACATGGATTGGATAATATCCGAATCAAAAAAGCATTCAAACGGCAAATCCAAGGGCCCCAGCAGTCCCATAAGAAGTTTCGACTGGTGCGACGCCTTGTTTATGTCTCCGCCGACATTGGCCAGGCTATATTCCATAACATCGGATAAAAAATATCTGGAATATATGGATTCCGAGTTTAAATGGACGCACTCTCTGCTATGGAGTTCGGAAGACAAATTATTCTACCGGGATGCATCTTATATAGGCAAAAAATCCCCAAATGGTGAAAAAATTTTATGGGGGCGCGGCAATGGATGGGTTCTTGGCGGATTGGCTCAAATCCTAAATTTTCTGCACAAAGATATTCCGGAACGAAATTTCTACGAGGATTTGTTCAAAGAAATGTCCGACAGAGTATTAGATGCGCAGCAAGAAGACGGATTGTGGCGCGCGAATCTTGCCGATCCGGAACACATAAAGGGAGGGGAAACGAGCGCAAGCGCTTTTTTTGTATATGCTCTTGCATGGGGAATAAACAACTCAATGTTGCCAAAAGACAAATTTTACAAAGCCGTTTTAAAGGGATGGACCGGGCTTCTCGGAAATATTTGTGAAAGCGGTAAAGTAGGATATGTCCAGCCAGTAGGGGCTGCGCCCGACTCTTTCAATAAAGAATCAACCCATGCATACGGTGCGGGAGCATTCATACTCGCCGCTTGCGAAGTTGCAAAAATGCTTGGAGCATCGCAGAAAATACCGGATCCGGAACTTTTGCGCAGAGCTCAACAAATTTACGACGCATCCGGAATATGCGCATATGCTTGCAAAGTTCCAAGGCGCCAAGACGACCTAGCATGGGAAAATTCAAACATGGCATTCCGCATTTACGGCCCCGCACTTGAGAAGTCTATCGAAAACAGCGGAATAGACGTATGGGCGAAATCGGTAGCCTACCCTGTCATAGACAAGTGGTACGACGACGATTTAAGCGGCAAGCGGAGCTACCACACTGACCACGGAGAAGGCCTGGACGCATTCAAAGTTGCCGATACCGTAGGCTTGGGGGGAACTGGAATATTTAAGGACGGAAAACTTTACAAGTCGAATGTCTACAAATGCTCCGAAATTTATTGGACTACTCCTCAAACAGCCAAGTTCTCAGCTTTCTACGTATACAAAGTCGGTCAAAAAACTTACAGCGAGCGAAAAAATTTTAGATTGGAAGCCTTCGGCAAGACTTGCGAGATATCGTCGACTTTTTTTGAAGGCAGAGGCGCGCTAAGATGGATGGAACTAGGCAATAATAAAAAGGCCGCTCCGGCAAAGGATATTGTTGCAGCAACCGGTTTGCTTCCGCAATCAAAAGGCGCAAAAATATATTTCGATAAAAAAACAAAAACGCTTTACGCCAAAGACACCCTTGCGGAAAAACCATTTGATATGTTTATTCAAATATCCTCCCTGACCGAGATAGAAGATTCCATAAAACTGGAAAGCGGCGAGGAGATAATCGTGCTTAAGCCAGATTCAAAAGGAAAAATATCTTATAAAATAAGCTACATTTGGCGGAATTAATCGCCCTTGCTCATAAAACCGCTTTATACAAGCAAAGCCTATATATCTTGTTGCATTGCAGAGCTAAATCTAAAGAACAAGAATGCCAAACACATCCATAAATTAGATTTCATCCAATATTGGGGGGCGTATTTCCGCTATCTTTTCCATTATCTTATCCACTATTATCTGTGCCCTGTCCGGATGGTTCTTCCCCGGATCTATTTCTTTGGGATAAATAGGCTTTCCGGCACATAGCAAAATCCTATGTCCTCCTGAGAGCTTATTGGACTTAGGCAATACATCGCACATGCCAAAAGAACGCATCGGCAAAATTGGAATGCCGGCTTTTATAGCCAAAAGACCTGCTCCGGCCTTGCCTTTTAATAAAGTTCCGTTTTCGCTGCGCGTTCCCTCTGGAAATATTATCACGCTTTTTTTATCCTTAACTTGGGCCAAAATTTCCCTAAATGCCCCAAGATTTCCGGATTGCCCCCTCTTTATAGGAATTGCATTCATCCCCCTAAAAACAGGGCCGCTTATGCGTCCGTTCATCAAAGTATCGCGAGCCACTGCGCAAAGCTTAGTTTCGTGAAAAAATCCAACGGCAAACGGATCCAAATAGCTTACATGGTTGCAAACTATTATGCATGGCTCTTTGGGGACATTTTCGTACCCAAATAGCTCTATCCGCCCAAAGACGTCGCATATTATCGAAATAAGATGCCATGCCCCCTTATAAATATAATTTGATTTATCGGGAAATTTAAAATACCTGGGGCGCATATCTACGATTCCAAAATAAGTGACAGTGTTTTGGCGACAACCTGTTCTTTGGTCATCTTGGAAGTGTCTATAAGCTCTGCGCCGTCAGGACACAACAAAGGGGCTGTCTTGCGTGTTTTATCAAGCTCGTCGCGCCTGCTTATTGAATCGCGAATCCCTTCGTTTGCTCTGCGCTTTGCGCGGGTTTCCTCGTCGGCGTCTAAAAATATGCGCACGTTGGCGTCTGGGAAAATTACCGAGCCTATATCCCTGCCTTCCATTATCATTCCTGAAAATCCGTTTTCGCGGGCAAAATCCGACATGGAGCGTTGGTAATTTTTTAAGAAGCTCCTGACATCTTGCATAGCCGCAAATTGGGCTACATTCGCATTTATTCGCTCGGTTCTAATTTCGGAATCCGGGACTAAAACTCCATTTAAAGTTATTTTTGCAGAATTGCCGTCCAACACTGTTCCGATTTTTAATTTTTTCAAATGAGACTTTACTGCTTCCCCGTCTGACGGAGAAATTGAGTTTTCAAGCAATCCGTAAGCCACAGTTCGATAATGCGCACCTGTATCTATGTGCATATAGTCCAATATACGCGCACACTCTTTTGAAACGCTGGATTTGCCGACTGCTGCCCCCCCGTCGACAGCCACAACGCGCAGATCGTCCGAGCTTGACCGCGCGGAATACAGCTCTTCAAAAAAGTTTTCCCACGTTTTTGAGACGCAATCGGGATTTTCTATTTCGATCCATTCGCGCCCGTCTCCGAAGATATCTGCGGAAGCCAATATGGAAAAGCTCATTGCAATGCGATGGTCGTCGTAAGTATTTACTAGTACTGGGGCGGAGATTTTTTTGCGCAACTCGTCGCGCGTAAAAGGAACAATTTCGATGCCGTCCGCATGCTCTTCTACCCTCGCGCAAAACTTGCGAAGTTCCGTTGCCATTGCCGAAACCCTGTCTGTTTCCTGGCGCCTTGTATGTGCAATTCCCTTTATTTTCAATTCAAACGGCAAAAGCGGAGAAACCGCGGCCAAAGTTAGAAAAGTGTCTGAAATATCTTTAAAATCCAGTTCAACCTTTTGTGGAAATACTTTGGAGCCTGACGCAAAAACCAAAAGATTGTCTCCGGTTTTTTCCGTTTTTATCAACCCCAACTCCTCTATTAAGCCTACAAATGCAGCGTCTCCCTGCAGGCGGCAATCGGCAAATCCCTGAAGTTCGCATACACCTCCTACAATTGCGGGAAGCATCGCGAAATAACTGGATGCAGTAGCGTCGGGTTCTATATTGAATTCGCGTTCTTGAAATATGTGTTTTTGAGACTTTGCTATCTCGAAAGTATTTTTATCGGCTACATTTGATTCAAAACCGAACTCGCGCATAACCTTTAGGGTCATATCGACAAACGGCCTTGACACGGTTTCCCCTATCAACTTTACCGTTACCGGCGTGTCGGCCATTGGCGAAACCATTAAAAGCGCCGAAAGCATTTGGCTTGACGCCTCGGCATCTATTAAGATTTCCCCTCCATGCAAGCCGCAAGTTTTTACTCTAAATGGAAAATGGTTTTCCTCGCCGAGGAAATCGAATTGGGCTCCTTGCGATTTCAGGGCGTTTACCAGACCTTTTATAGGGCGGGAATACATTGCCTTATCTGAATCGAAGAAATAGCGGCCGCCTTTTCCGCGGAGAGCGACTAGAGCAGTTATGAAACGCGCGGCTGTCCCCGCATTTCCAACAAACAAATCAGCTTCGGAATTCGGCACTGCGTCCAATACGGATTCCACATAAATTTTATTCTCGTATTTATCGAGGCTGACAACATACCCGAGCCTGGACAAACAATCAGCCATTATGAGGGTATCGCGCGAAAACAGCGCCCCATTGAGAACTGTCTTGCCTCCTGCAAGCGCGGCAAGCAACAATGCCCGGTTAGTTATGCTTTTTGATCCGGGAGCCCTAACGCTAGCCCGGCATTTGCCTCTAAACGGTTTTATGGCAATTTTTGATGGCATAAATTTTATAATGTATTTTGGAGTTCGTCGCGATACTTCTTTGCAGCCCGCAAATGTGCGGAAACTGCGGCTGAATCGCAATTTTCAATGTTGCTGATTAATGCGTCTAAATCTGCGCGGTAGTCTTTCAAGGCGGACAAGATTTCAGACCGGTTGTCAGATATTATTGATTCCCATATTTCCGGAGATCCGGAAGCCACGCGGGTTGTGTCTCTAAAACCCGGTCCGCAATATTTTTTTAGATCGTCCGGAGATTTTGACGCGTTGACACAAAGAGTTCCGGCAAGCAAGTGCGGAAGATGGCTTATATGGGCGACTATAAAATCGTGGTTCCTTGGGCTTGTACAATACACCTTCATTCCAACCGCCGTCCAAAATTCCGCCAAAATTTTCGCAGCCGGTTCGTCCTGAGAGTTTGAGACCACGAAACACGGCCGATTCTCAAACAAGCGGTCGTCGGAAAAATCTATGCCTATTTTTTCTGAGCCGGCCATAGGATGCGACCCTACAAAGACAGCGCCGGTGCCTGCGCAAATTTTCTCGCATTGGGAGCATATTGCTGTTTTCACGCTGCCAACGTCAGTAAGAATAGCCCCGCCTTTTAGATTTCCTGAAATTTCAGCCGCCACAACAGGAATTTTATCAGTGGGCGTGCACAATACTATTAAATCGGCATTAGCTGCGGCGCAAGACGGAGATTCGCAGACTTCGTCAAAGATATTCGGCAAAGCCCGGCATTTCTCCCTAGTAGATTCGCTGCGAGACCACGCTTTTACATTTTTTGCCACGCCGCGGGCTTTCAGTGCACGCGCCAACGAAGCGCCCAAAAGCCCTGTTCCGAGAATAGCAACAGTGTCTATTAAATTCATTGTTAAAGACCTTAGCATTGCGCCGGATTCTCTCAACAAAATTCTTTCAAAATCGCATTCTCTTCTCAAAATAAATTTCAAATATTCTTTGCCGTTAAAAACGCCAAATTTTCTAATTTTACACAGCAGCCAGCCTCTGGATGAATTGCCAACGCCTCAAATCTATCTAAAAGCTCCGGCATATTTTAGATGTCCTGGTATTTTTTATTTGATAGGAAATCTAAAGATGCCCCATTCTTGGGGGCGCGCCTAAATGAGGCAGCGCATATGCAAGAAAAAACCCGCCGTATTTTCTAGGCGGGTTTGGGCGGCAATGCCGCCGACAACAAATATCTGCAAGCCCTACGCCCCGCAACCGCCGTCTTTGTATCCGCAGTCTCTGCAAGAACGGCATTTGCCGTCGAACACATATGCGTATGAATGGCACTTTGGGCATGTCAAAGCGCTTCCCATGGCATTTATCTTTATTTTTTTCGGAGGCTGGGAAGCCATCAAAGGCAACTCAGTCTGCATGGGTTCTTTGCTGATGCTGTCAACTTTTAAGGTATTGGACGAATTTCTAAACATCGCGCTTATGTAGTTTTGGTCCAGCGAGCGCAATCTGCGGCCGTTTTCAGACGGGAACATCCAATCCAACAACTGCATAAGCAAATCTACTATACTTTTGCAGGTGTGTATTTCAGGCTTGTTTTCATCCTGATATTCGCCAATTTTGACCCATCCGGAAGGATCAAACGACATATAGCGGAAAGACGAAATAAAGTCGTCGAACGGAACGCCGTACTGCAGGGCTATCGAGAAGGCCTTACAGAACGCTCCGAACATGCCGTTTATAAAAGAGCCGCCCTGCCCCAACGAACCGAAAATTTCACCGCAATACCCATTTTCGGAAATTCCTACAGTCATAAAGCCATTTATTTCCTCTCCGACTGTAAATTTCACTGTTTGGCCCCAACGGCGGTATGGCAGGCGCTTGCGGATTGGGTTTGCGTGCTCCTGCATGCGGATTTGCGTCGCTGTATCCAAAACTTTCTGCCAAGCTTCCTGAATTTCCGTGGAATCCAAGCGGGTGCTGTAGACTGCGTTGGCTTTTGAGCCGTCGCGGTATATTGCTATGCATTTAACCCCCAACTGGTGGCTTTCAATGAGGCTGTTTACTATATCCGTCTCCGTGGCTGTCGCGGGCATATTGATTGTCTTTGACGATGCTCCGGAAATGAAAGGCTGGAGAGCCCCGAGCATTTTCACATGGCCTTCGGTTGCTATGCAGCGCGTGCCTCCAAAAGCCGTATTTGCGCAATCAAACACCCTTAGAGTTTCCTCGTTAACCCACGGGATTCCCTCCATATGCCCGCATCCGTAAAATATAGACATATCCGATATCGGAAGCTTTCCCTTTTCAGAGAGAGAAGCGAGCCTGTTAAAGAATTCATGGTATTCTTCGTCGTCCCTGAACGAACCAATGCGCCCAATTATTTCGCGGCAAATTTCGCCGCCTTCGCGAAGATTCTTAAGAATTTCCGTACGGTCCTTTATTTTGCGGGATTGCAGAAAGTTTTCAACCCCGGCCAAACCGGAAACTTCCGCTATTATAGCTACGATTTGCTCAAAAGAATATCCTAGTTTCTGTAGCCCCATCGGAACAAGCCCGTTTATTAGAGTCATTGTTCCGCCGCCACTCAACTGCTTGTGCTTTACCAATGAATATTCCGGCTCTGCAGAAGTTGTCCCTTCCTCATAAATGCCCAGAGGAGCGCTGATTGTTCCGGTTGGAGCAATGCATGTCACAAAACTGTTGCGGAAAGATTTAGCCGAACGCACTCCGTGCCAAAGTTCTCCAGCTTTAGAAATAACTTTCAACCATTCGTCGCCGACGTCCACCTTGTCGGTTCCAATGCTCATATGGAATCCATTTATTGCATCTTCGGCAGAAAACGACTCTTCATTTGGCAAACTCGTCGGCGCTTTTCCCGAAACCTTTATGCCGGCGATTTTCTTTAGTTCGTCGTTCATTACAGAATGCATATTTATGACCCTGCGCATGCTGCCCTTTATAAGCGGGTATTTTGTGAACTCGCCCAGTATTGCGGAAAGATTCGCGCTTACAGTGTAGCATGTTGACGTCAACAACGACGCCAAACTCGCGGCAATTGTTCTTCCTTTTGCCGAATCGTAGGGAATTCCGAGAGACATCAACAGCCCGCCTATATTTGCCAATCCAATGCCAGTAGTGCGATAGTTTACCGTGTTTATAGCTATCTCCGGAATCGGGAAGCCTCCCTTAGACACGTTCATATCCGCAGCCAACATAGCAATTTTTACGGCGTGCATAAACTTGTCGATTTCAAACTCGTTGTTGCGGTAAAATCTCAAAACGTTAAAAGAACTTAGATTGCACGAGCTAAACAAAGGCCCTAAATATTCCGAGCACGGATTGCTTGTTTCAATCATGCATTCGTCGCGGAACGTGCTCCAGAAATTTATTATGTCATTGTTGTGCAGTCCGGGTTCGGCGTTGTTCCAAATGGCGTCGGCCATTATGTTGAGCAGCTCCATAGGCTCGTATTCGCGGACTATGTGCGACGGATCTTTCACCCAGCGAGTCGCATACTTTTCCCCCTTTTGAAATGCCACCCAAAAACCGCTTTTCATTGACACCGTATGATTGGCGTTCTGATTGGAGAGAGTCTGCCCGTAAATTAAGTCGTCCATCGCAGGGCTAAAAGATTTATCCACAACAAACGGAGTCGACAAAAGCATTTTTGCCGCGATTTGCTCTTCGGGAGAACCGTCTTTTATCTTCATTTCAGCAAGCTTGCGCAGTCCGTATTGGACATTATGCTCTTGAAGTATGACTTTGGCAATCTCCTCTTGGCGGAATTTTGTTTTTACAAATTCAAAAACGTCAGGATGGTCGGAATACATAACCACCATGCGAGCCGCCCGGCGGGTTTTTCCTCCGGATTTTATGGCGCCGGCCATTCTATCCCAGCCTCTGTCGAAAGAGAGCGGCCCAGATGCGGAGCCTTTCCCAGCTATGGGTTCGCCTTCGCTTCGTATGGAAGAAATGTTTATTCCTATTCCCGAACCGCTTGAAAATATGCTGCCTTCAGTATATTGGTGCTTTAAAATTGCCTCCATCGAATCTTTGACGCCCAATATGAAACACGCACTGGCTTGAGGGTTTGCATAGGCATTCACGGCTTTTTTTGCCTCTACGCCCTTTTTTGTCTCCACACCGTAATATGCGTCGTTGCCTTTGTTGCCCAATACATCGCGCAAATCTGGGCGACCCCAACGCCACTGTTCCCATTGACCTATATTAAACCAAACCGGGCTGTTTGGCGCCCAGATTTGGTGGAGGAGCATATATTTCATTTCCTGATTGTAAACCAGTGCCGATTTTTCGTCGGCAAAATAGCCCATTTGATATCCCCATACAGTATATGTGTTGGCAATTCTATCAAAAATCTGCTTTATAGAATCTTCGTATTCGGGAGTGCCTTTTTCTTTTCCAAAAATATATTTGCTGACTGTTATTTTTAATGCGTTCTCCCCCCAATGGGCGGGGACTTCAACATTTTTTCTTTCAAAAACCGTTTCGCCTGCTGCGAACATTTTAATGTCGTGCCGAACCCACTTCGCGGTATCGTATGCAAATGTACCCGCTTTTGTAAAAACTCTTTCAAATTTGAATCCGCCCGATGGGCCTTTTTTCCCCAAATCAAGAGTTTGATTGCCGTCTACGATTATTTTTGCCATGAGTTGTTCTATTTAAGTTAAAGTTTTGTATGGTGAAATTTTAGCAACAAAGAACGACGAGATTAATATATCTTTCTTCCTTGTTGAATCAAATTGGAATCCTACCCTAACAGACCATCAAGCAGAGTCAACTTATTTTACAATTTTTTTTCAATTATTTATCTGTCAATAAGTTAAGACTCTCTGTGAAATTCGGTTTCTAAAAAAAAATCATTGTAAAAAATAGCTAATAACATTGCCGCTCAAACAATAAAATCCTATGTTGCGCTAAAATGAAAGAGCAAGGCTGTTATAGACGAATTTCGCGCGCGAAAACTAAAAAAAATCCGCCGAATATCAAGCAATACAACCCTTACTTTGCAAATACTGTTTTAGCCCATAAAGAAAGAGGCAGCGCATATCCGCTTGAAGGACGCAGCGCCAATTCTCCGGCTTCAGTATTCCCGCCGCTGGTTTTGCCGAAATATTCTTCAAGCATATTTGCCGCCATTATAGGCGAAGCGTCGATGGAATACAATGTCATTAACACGAACATCGGCGAATTTGAAACTAAGGCTGCGCAAGCCTCCAAAAGTTCAGGTAGCATTTTGTCCAGTTTCCAAAGCTCCCCTTTGGGTCCCCTCCCGAAAGCCGGAGGATCCAAAACTATCGCATCGTATTTTACCCCCCTGCGGACTTCTCGCTTGGCAAATTTCAAGGCGTCGTCGACTATCCATCGAATTGGAGTATTTTCCAAACCGCTTGCAATCTGGTTCCTTCTAGCCCAATCGACAGATGGCTTTGAGGCGTCGACATGCGTGACGCAATATCCCGCCGCCGCAGCAGCCAAAGTAGCCCCGCCGGTATATCCGAAAAGGTTCAACAACCTAGGCTTATCCGGCGAACTGCGCAAACGCGCCGCCGAACCGATAAAATCCCAATGCGGCTTTTGCTCTGGAAAAACGCCCACATGTTTTGTTCCGTCCATAAACTTGGTGCAGAACTTTATTTTTCCGCAGGAAAGTTCCGGAGCGCTTGTCTTCTTAAAAAATTCCCAGCGGGAGGATTTTTTGTCATCGTCAAAATAGCGGCAATTGGCTGTTTTCCACAGCGCAGGATTTTGTTTTTTCCACCATGCTTTGGGTTCACTGCGCACAACTACGCAGTTTCCGAACCGCTCAAGTTTCAGCCTTTCCCCCGAATCCAGAAGTTCATATTCGGGGAAGTCGGAAAACAGAACTTTCAGATTGTTGTCGAAAGACATGGTTTTAAATTTCGACCATTTTTATAATTTCGGAAAGGTTTACCCGTTTTTCATAAATCGCTTTCCCGACTATAACCCCATCCAAGTTGCGATATTCGCGAGACAAGAGATTTAAGTCTTCTATATCTTTTGGAGACGCAACCCCCCCGGAAGCAATAAGCTTAGCGCCGACCGGCAAAAGGATATCCAACATTTTTTTCTGCGAAACCAAATTTACACCCGACAGCATTCCGTCAGTATCAATATCTGTAAATATAAAAGTTTTCACTCCGCCCGCAGCAAGTTTTTTAGCCAAATCGAATGCCGACACGTCAGAGACATCAACCCATCCGTTCACCGCAACCATGCCGCCTTTTGCGTCGATTCCAACCGCTATTTTATCGCCAAAATTTTCCGCCAGAGAAATGGCAAACTCGGGATTAGTGCATGCTTTCGTGCCGACAATTGCCCGGTTTACTCCGGCATCAAATGCGGCTTTTACGGCCGTTTCGTCGCGCATTCCCCCTCCAAGCTCGACAAAAAGCCCCAGAGACGCAATCTGTTCTATAGTTTTTAAATTGAACATGCGACCTCCAAATGCGCCGTCTAAATCCACTACGTGTATGTTTTTTGAACCGGCATCGACAAACGATTTTGCAGCGTCGACAGGATTCTCAAAGTAGATTGTCTTGTCTTCGGCAACTCCTTTTTTCAGACGGACGCACTTCCCGTCTTTTATATCCACCGCTGGGTAAATCTTCATGCTATTCTTGATATGATTTTGAGACTACTATTCTAAATCCAACCATCCTATTGCGCTGTTTTTCGTCCATTGAAAATTCGGACAAATCCAGCATAGAATCCGTTTGGGTCTGGGCTCCGCCGCCTATTATTTTATAACCGCTAACCGCGTCTTCGTCATCCGAAATGACATATTCGCCAACATTGCCCAGCAGGTCGTAAAACCCCCTGTCGTTTGGTTTTTTAGTAGCCACAGGATGGGTATGTCCGCCGCTATTTATATTATTCCATGATATTTCATTTAAATCGGCATAACGCAAAGACCCTACCGCCGCCTTAAACTGCGCTTTTGACGGAAGCGAAACATTGCGGCCAAGTATCCATGAAAGCCTGTTGCAAAAGCGAGATATTTCTTCAGCAGTCACCGAATCGACCGGCTTTCTCGGATTATCGGAATCACGGCTTGGATTTTCCTGCATTATCAGTATGAACAAATCTTGAGGAACTTCCGTCTTTAGCATTTCAACGGAATCGAAACCTTCTATTTTTTGCAAATTTCCCAAAACCTGCTTTTGTATTTGGGGAATATTGTTGGCCATAAAAGTTATATATCGCAAACGCAATATAAGATCGTCGTTAACCGTCTGGCTGCGGGGAAAATTTGTTTTGAACTGTTCTGATTTTTTAAGCAGATTCAAGGAAATGTCTTTGGCCTTTTCGAAATCTCCATCGTACAACGCCCGGTTAAGAAGCTTGTCTTGCTCCACAATTTCCTTGGCGAACTTCCAACTGTAGGCATCAACCCGCTTCTTTTCGTAGTCGGAAATTTTCTCGTCGGAAGCATGTTCGCTTTTTGGGAAAAGCCGGTTTAATTCTTTTTGGACTTCTACGGCGTCCCCATACGACTCAGACGCCAATATATGGTCTCCGGCTGCTTCGGCGGATCTGGCTTTTTCAAGGTAGTCGTTTATTTTTGCAGCAAGGCTTGAAGACTTCAAGGAATCCAACTCTATATCGAGCTTTTGGAGCCGCGCAAAATCGGTATAGACCGACGTTGGATAGGTCGAATTCATTTGGGTTATAGTTTCGATGGCTTTCTCAAACTGCAACTGCGCCGTAGCCCAATCGCCTTTCTCCAAAGCTTCCCGCGCCGCATTTTCCGCCTCGACGCTTTTCAGATACATTGGGCGCGCCAAAAACATCTTAACCCTGCTGTCAAACTGGGCCGATTTTCGAATGTCTTTGTACTTAGAATGGGGATAATCTGTATTTATGCGCGATTGCAGATCGTAAAGCTGCTTATAGATTTCCACCGCTTCGGAATCTTTTTCCTCCGTTTCAGCCGCCAGAGCTTTTTTTTCCAACTCGGCGATGATTTCCGCCAACGGAGCTGCTTCCGTGTCGTCCAAGCGCGTCTGCAATTTTAGCAGCCTTTCTGCTGGGGCTCTATCTATGAGCCGAGCTTTGTCTATATAAACTTCTTGAAGGGCTATCGCCCGACGCAGCTTTTCTATATCTGCTTCCGTCACCTTTGCAGCAAGGCTTGCCTTCTCAAACTCATCCTCGAGCATTTCCGACTCTTTCAGGATGTCTTTGCTTTCACGCTCCGGATCAATATAGACGTAATCGTATTCGACTTTTTTCCCGGGACCGAGCAAAGTAAGAAAATAGAAGAATGCAAGCACCAAAGCCGCTGCAAATATTACAAGTATAGCCTTGAAAAAATTCATATTTAATTTTTCGGTTTTGTATCGGTTCTAATAAATTTTAACAACCTCGGTTTAGATAGATTTAACAGCGGAACTTGCTGTTCTTTACAGGCATCCATTAAAAGCAAGCCCGATTTTATTATGCAATTCAGATATCGATAAGTCAAGCCCAGTATAATAACGACTTTTTTGAAAGTCATCCATTAAAGAAACGCCCTATAAAATAGGGCGTTTCTAAAAAATCCAGCCGCTACTTTGCAGAAGACTGCTTAATTTCTATTATATCGTGCGGAGCGCTTTCTTTTTGTCCGGCTCCGGTGAGACGCGCATACCGAGCATTTTTGCGCAGTTCGGAAAGGTTCTTAGCCCCCAAATATCCCATTCCGCTTTGAATTCCGCCCACAAATACTCGCAAAGCTTCGTCCAAAGAACTCGAAACCTCCTTCAATGCCTCGACGCCTTCCGCAGTAATTTTATCAGTCTTATTTTTTATATCGTGCCCGTACCTTGCCGCGCTGCCTGCCTTCATTGCGGACAAGCTTCCCATACCGCGGTACTGTTTGTACATCTTTCCATTGATTTCCATAACCTGCCCGGGAGCTTCCGGGCAGCCGGCCAAAAGGCCTCCGCAAATCATTGCGTCGGCCAGAGTCAGCGCCTTTACCATGTCGCCGCTTTTGGTTATTCCGCCATCGGCTATCGTTCGGACCCCCAATTCCCGCGCGGTTTTGGAACATACATAGAGAGCCGTCAATTGCGGAATTCCAACGCCCGCGACTATGCGCGTAGTGCATATTGATCCCGGCCCCTGGCCTATTTTTATCGCATCGGCCCCGCATTTTGCCAAGAACTCCACTCCGGCACCGTTTGTGACATTTCCGCCAATAAGAGTGAGGTTCGGGAAGGCTTGCCTAAGAGCCTTTACAGTGCTTCCAACACCTTCGGTAAATCCGTGGGCGGTAGAAACCGCCGCTACATCCAGCCCTTCGTCCACGAGCGCCCCGACATGGCTTATCATATTTTCAAAATCCAGGGACCCGTCGGGCTTGCGTATCATGGCGATAGAAGCGCCGCAAAGAAGCCGAAACTTTGAGTCGCGGGCATTTTTCTTTTGCCCGTCGCGCTCTGCGGAAATCCTTTCGATATCGCTTAGCGTAAACAATCCGCGCAGTTTGTCGTCGTCGTCCACAACAAGAAGCTTATGTACCCCAAAATGCTCGTCAAAAAACGCGTCCGCAACGGCAATAGGGTCTGATCCTAGGTCTTTTTGAGATACGGTAAACACTTCGGCGCGGGGAGTCATAGCCTTTGCCACGCTAAGAGCAGCGTACCTCTCTTTTACAATGCTTCCGGGAAGAAGCCCGACTAGACGGTTTGAAGAATCGACTACCGGAAATGTGCGGAATCTGAAATTTTTATCAGATACGATTTTCAGAACGTCGCCAATCAGCATATCGGGAGATACTTTTATAGGCTCCTGTATCAGCCCATGTATGTAATTTTTCACCCGCGCAACCTCAACCAGCTGTTCCTTTTGGGACATATTGCAGTGAATCAGCCCCATGCCTCCGTTGCGTGCCATCCCTATGGCCATTTGCGATTCCGTCACGGTATCCATATCCGACGAAATTATCGGGAGGGAAAGATGTATAGAGTCGGAAAGAGTCGTATCTAATTTTGTCTCCCTTGGAAGAATATCAGAGTATTGAGTTGCGAGGGAAACGTCGTCGTATGTGAGGGCATAGCCCGCGTTAGAAGTAAAGAACGCGTCTGCGTCCAAAAAAAACTTATCATCCAATTTGTTGCTCATAGCTAGTAGATTTTCCCTTACGTGGATTAGGCAGTATGCCGGGAACTGTCAAATCTTTTTTTGACTTTATTTTAATCAAAAAAAACCGGGAACCCGTAAAGGGGATCCCGGCTTAGCGCAAAAATTTATTTAACTGGCACGTCTGCGGCCTAATGCCAACGCCAATGCTAAAAACCCAAAGACAGACGCAAAAAACGCCGGTTCGGGAACGGCAATAGCGTTTAGATACCAGCCGCCGTCAGTCTCTTCCCAATAGAAATCCTTGAATCCGTCCGCGCTTATGCTCGACAACAAATCTTCATCATTTTTTGATTTGACGAATATCGTATTATTTTTGAATCCCGTAATGTCTATTAATCTGTATTCCGTAAGCGTGCCTCCGTCAGCAACCAAAGTATCCAGCGTGAGGGACGTAAGATTTTCTCCCAATGTCAAGTGGAGTGTGGTTGTATTTCCGGCAGATTCGTCGCCCCAGAAAGATATGCCGTAAAGATCTTGGTTCGCATACAAGTCCACATAAACATCGGAGTAAACCCCTCCGATAATTATTTTCCATTTGCCGTTGTATTCCTGAGAGCGCAAGCCGTTTTCCTGGTGCAAAATAACGCGAGCGTTGTTCCCGTATATGCGAAGCTGCTTTGATACCGTCACCAAACCGCCTTCTTCAACTTCCAAAACTGAGTTTGCCCCCAAAGCCAAAGACACGTCGCCATTGTTTCCGGAAGTTATCAAGACATTTCCGCCGTTTTTCACAGTCATTTTTGAATTGTATAAACCGTCGGCGGCCCCTTTGGTAGAGGTGTCGTGGGTTATTATAAAATTTCCGGCTATTTCAATGTCGGCATTATTGGCGGTAAATTTTATTTCAGTTCCAGCTGCGGGAGTTGCCATCTCAAATTTTCCGCCCGACGCTACATTAAATTTTGTCCTTATTCCGCTGGCTTGATTTATAAAATAATCGCCCATTACATTCATCGTGCCAAGAACATTCACGTCAACCGCAGCGTATTGCTTCACTGAACCCGACAAAAACTTTGTTCCGGCTACGGAATCGCCTATATTTATTACGGCGTTTGTATATGCGCTACTTCCGTCGCCCCCGGAAAATTCCACGGTTTTATACTCTATTGACGAATCATCGCCCTGCTTCAATACATTGGTGTTGCCAAAGAGATTTATGCACAATGTCCGATATTCGGCGCCGCCTGTGTTTGTTCCGAATTCAATATCGTTATAAGAATTTAAAGTAGTTTGGGAATCAAACGTTAACGATTTTGTATAATCTTGGGTTAAGTCGGTAATATTTGAATTGACGAAACCCCCAACTGCCTGTCCGGATTGGATGAATCAAATATAGTTACAGTACCTCCAGAAAAAACTACATTTTGATCGTATATTTCCGCTTTAGACCTTCCCTGCAAACCTATGTCTATGGCCGCATTGCTACCGGAATCATTTTGGGCGGCATCTATATTTATAGAACCGTTTGCTCCATCTGCGGCAGTTCCGGACATATTATATGTAAAAACTCCATTATTATTGTACCCCGTATCGGAATTAGAGCCAATTTTCCCTACAGTATAATCGCCGTCTACAGACATGGATGTTGAATTCCATTCATTTGCGATATATGCTGTATTTGAATTGGGCGGCAGAGGAACCTCTTTGTTTTGCCAAGAACCTGATGAACTCCAAAGTATATTTTCGTTCCCGTACATTTTATTGACATCTTCAAGCGCGGCAAAAAGCGAGGAAGAAGCCGCCGCATACGCAATCACAAACAGATATTTCGAAGCACAATATTTCATAATAACTAACAAATATTTATTACTGAAAGTAATGTAAGTTTCTATGTTGTCAAGAACTGTCGGAAAAAAAACGCCGATTTCAACTTGGAAATCGGCGTTTAATAATAAATTTATTTCATTAGAAAATGCTATACGAAACCGTAAAGCCCGCCATCACTATGGCTACCATGCTCATTAGCTTAATGAGAATGTTTAACGAAGGACCGGATGTATCCTTAAACGGATCCCCGACAGTATCGCCAATAACGGCGGCTTTATGGGCAGTAGAACCTTTGCCTCCAAAATTGCCCTGCTCGATATATTTCTTGGCATTGTCCCATGCCCCACCGCTATTTGCCATAAATACAGCAAGAACAAATCCGGATGCCAAAGCGCCGCCGAGCAATCCCAAAACTCCTGCAACTCCGAAGAAAATGCCAGTTACTATTGGAGCGGCAACGGCAAGCAACGCCGGGAAAAGCATCTCTTTCTGGGCGGCTTTTGTGGAAATTGCCACGCAACGCGCATAATCAGGGTCGGATTTGCCTTCCATAATTCCGAGATTTTCGCGGAACTGGCGGCGGACTTCTTCAACCATTTGGTTTGCCGCCCTACCCACCGCGTTCATGGTCAAGCCGCAGAACAAGAACGACATCATGGAGCCGATAAACATTCCCAAAAGGACCTTTGGGTTCATCATATTTACCTGGTAAACGCTCATAAAATCAAGCAAAGACGCAGTTTCCAAATTGCTGCCCAATTCTTTGAATTTTTCAAGAGTGGAGCTTGCGTATTCGGATATTGACGAATTTCCTTGCACTCTTATCAGACCTATGCGCAATTCTTCAATATACGACGCCAACAGCGCCAATGCAGTCAAGGCAGCCGAACCGATTGCAAAGCCCTTGCCCGTTGCAGCAGTTGTGTTTCCGAGAGAATCCAACATGTCCGTGCGATGGCGAACCTCTTTGCCCAACCCAGACATTTCTGCGTTTCCGCCGGCATTGTCTGCGATAGGCCCATATGCGTCAGTTGCCAAAGTTATTCCCAAGGTGGAAAGCATTCCAACCGCCGCAATTCCTATACCGTAGAGGCCTTGGCTCATATTTGCCAAATCTCCGCCAGCCGAAAACGCATATGCCAGCGCAGTGCCTATTACAATCGCCATGACAGGATATAAAGTGGACACCATTCCAACTCCCATGCCTCCGATAATAACAGTTGCCGGACCAGTTTTGGCCTGTTCGGCAATTCCCTGGGTAGGCTTATAGGCTTCAGATGTGAAATACTCCGTAATTTTTCCAATGAAAATACCAGTCACCAATCCTACAATGATTGATCCCCAATTTCCGAACCAATTCGGCGTTCCCAAATAATAGAGAGCCGCAAGCGACACGATAGCAATCAGCACCGAACTTACATTTACGCCCCTTCCGAGAGCGTTTAGAAGCTCCTTGCTAGTAGCGCCGGAACGGACTCTAACAAAATAAATGCCTATCAGAGAAAGGAGGACTCCCACAGCTCCTATTATCATCGGAGCCAATATTGCTTTCATTTGCACAACCGGATCCACCATATATGCAGCCGCTCCCAACGCTGACGTCGCCAATATGGAACCGCAATAGGATTCGTAAAGGTCTGCGCCCATTCCAGCTACGTCTCCAACATTGTCGCCGACATTGTCGGCTATCGTAGCCGGATTGCGCGGATCGTCCTCAGGTATTCCAGCCTCCACTTTGCCGACCAAATCCGCTCCAACGTCCGCGGCTTTTGTAAATATTCCGCCACCGACACGCGCGAACAAAGCTTGCAGGCTGGCTCCCATGCCGAATGTCAGCATGGTAGTTGTTATTACAACCATTTTATGCGCCTGGCTGGCGTCGTCTATAAATTTGTTTAAAATTACAAACCAGATCGAGATGTCGAGGAGAGCCAATCCAACAACGACCAATCCCATAACCGCGCCCGAGCGGAAAGCGACGCGCAAACCCGCATCCAAGGAATTTTTTGCTGCCCACGCTGCCCTATTTGATGCGTAAGTTGCCGTCTTCATTCCGAAGAACCCGGCTAGACCGGAGAAGAATCCCCCCGTAATAAATGCGAACGGCACCCAGTTATTCTGAACATTTAATCCGTACGCCAAGAATACAAAAAAGAAAAATAGTATTATAAAAACAGCACTTACAATCTTGTATTGCTGGCGCAGATAGGCAAGAGCGCCCTGCCTTACGTGCAAGGCTATCTTCCGCATAATCTCGGTGCCTTCGTCCTCCTTTTTCATACCCTTGTAAAAATTGTATGCGAATACAAGGGCAATTATGGATGCAACCGGAACTAGCCAGAAGATAGGGTTTATTGCTGTGGATGCGCCAGACTGCGCACTAGCCAATATACTGATATAAGCGATATTCATAAGTATTGTTTGAAGTTTTGGAAAATCGAAATTTTATTTTAGAGAAAATCAAATTTTCAAAATAAAACAAATTCCGTTCTAATACATTGGAGAGTAAATTTAAAATCTCCATCTTTTTTTTTATTTTTTTTGCATTAAGCAGAAAATAGATTTGTCGAAAAAGCTTGTAAAATAACTTAGAATTTCCAAAATTGGGTGTGTCAGAAAGGACATATCAAAATTAAAAACAAAATCCCAAAGGACTAAAATGAAGAATTATCTGTACTTGTCATTGCTGCCTGAAGCCCTCATCGCTTCAAATCTCTCACCCGAAGAATTTGGCGGCTATTTCGCAACGGGCGTATTTAGGCGCAACTGCGACCAGGCAATATTTTTTGAAATAGACCCAAACTTTAAATCGGACTATCTGCCCGTCGCAAAGCTAGACGAATTGTGCAAACCCCACCCAGACGGACGTCCACACAAATCGGTGTATCTTTCTGTGTACCGTGTGCTGGAGCATATACCGATGTCGGCATTTAGGAACTTATATCTAGTCACATCAGACGGGAAAACTTTGGAATTGTCGAAATCCGAATTCGTCCCCGATCCCAAACAGCATTTATATATGTACCAGGATTTTGCTCCCTGCCGACCAAGAGTCGCTAGCATTCTGAATCCCAAGGAATACGTAGCCCGCCTTACGTCTTCGGAAAGATTGGTTAATTTACCCAAACTAGCTTTTTGCGACATGGATCTCGGTGCGTTGGAATCCGATCCTCAAAATGGAGATCTTGGCAGCCTGCCATATAAGAACCAGCACCACCTGCGCGACTGCCTTATGCAAGTAAACAGCAAGGGCGGTAAAAACAATAAGGTTGTTGCGCGTTCGGGAGACGACTTTCTATACCGCACCGTCAGAACTGGGTTCTTTGTCGGGACAGGCGACGATATGATCTTCTACAAGATGCCATCCCAAGAAGAGCTTGAAAACAAGCATTACAACTGGTGGCGTTCAGCCCAAAGCGCGTTTGCAAAATAAGAGCTGGATGTTCTTTATTGTGGGCAATAGCCGTTTTTTTTAAAGCGTGTCATTTGCCTCCATTGCTTGCATCGCGACTAAAACTCCATTTGAAAGAGTAGATGACTAAAAAAGTATCTACTCTTTTTTGCAGGGGCAAAAAAGACTGCTTCGCATTGCGCTTGCCGGCAATAAATAGCGCATTTAACGCAAGTACAGCACAAAAGAACATCCGCCAAAACAGTTTTTCTGCCATCCTTGACAATTTGCGCATTTCACCAATCCGAAAGCTTGAAATAGCCGCGATTGCGAATTGTTTTTATAAATATTCTTTATAAAAAAACGCGAATATGCATAAATTTATTTTCCGATTATTTGCAATCTACGATTTCAAGGGGGTAAATTAAGCTTCCGCTTGAATGGCAATATCAAAAAAAAGACGCAATGTGGCATTTTGCTTGTCTGCTAGCAGGCTTTTTTAGGGAAACAAGCAGCGTTTTTTAAACCGGGCATATTAATATTTCAAAACATGCAAATTGCCCATCGGCAAGCAAAGCGGCAAGCAGAAGTCATTTTTATTCCTATTTGCCAAGGCATGCAGCCCGGCTGCGGCGATTCGGTCGCCTGCGCAAACTTATAAAAGCAAAGCTCTTTCTCCGCCCCCCCAGTTGGGACATATTCTGACACAGAGAAAAAAATGCAAAAAAGTTTAAATGCGCTATTTAAGCCCTAAATGCCTGCCCATAAAACTGACGCCCTCCTCCCTCAAAGCCGCAAATAAAACATAAGCCCAACTGCTGCCGAATAAGCAACTGGTAACCGCTCTTAAAAAAGCAGTTTTAAGTTGAATTTATTGATGTTAAAAAAGCAAATTGCGCGCATTACTATTAAGGGGAAGTAGCTGATTTTTCACGGACTTTTCATTCCTTATTGCCAAGCAATGCAAGACGAATTTAAGCATTGCAGCGCAAACCTTTTTTGCGCCAAGAATAAAAAATCGGAACTTGCTCCAATCCTATCGGATAATTTTTGCGCAATGCGCCTAAGGTAAACCGTTTTTTCTCCACCTAAAATAAAAGTAATATGCTTTCCAAACGCGCCCTTAAATTCCAATAAAGCGCAAAATTTGACAGAATTTTTAAACCTCCCAGACAATAAAAAATTAACTTTTATAAAATCTAAAAATAGAATATGATTTTCGCAAAAGGAAGCGGATTTTGGCTTATAGCTAACTTTAAGTTGTATGCGCTCCTGTGTTTGCTGTTTCTGTAATTATTTAGAGCTATTTTATTGTTTATATATATAGAGCCATTTTAAACATTCGCATCGAAAAATTTTAAATAAAAAAAAAGAGCAAGATTAACACCTGCTCTTTTTAATGCAAATACTCTAACGCTGCCGTTAAAGAAACTAAATCATCCGCTTGCGGATTTTAGCGCCCTTAATTTGGCATTAAAGCATTTCCTTACCCGTTGGGAATAAAACGATTAAAGCTTTTTGCAATGTTTACGCTTAGATTGAGAGAACTCAAGCTTTTTGCCGTCCTGCGAAGTTGTTATTTTTATTTCGCCGCTTCCCTCGCAAATATTTCCCTTCAGTATTTCTTCGGCGAGACTGTCTTCAAGCTCGCGTTCTATCGCGCGCTTTAGCGGTCTTGCTCCATATTTTTCGTCCCAGCCTTTTGAAATTAAGAAATTCATGGCCGATTCGTCCACGTCTATCGACATTCCTTTCTCGGCAAGCCTCTTGCGAAGCTGGTTCAATTCCAGCTGCACAATTTTGCCCATATCATCCTTCGAAAGCATTCTAAATAGGATTATATCATTTATGCGGTTGAGAAATTCTGGACGGAATGATTTTTTCATTTCGTCCATTACCTTTTCCTTATTTTTCTCGTAGTCATTTTCGACGTTTGAACCCGCGTCAAATCCCATCGACGGGCTTTTTTGTAGAATGTGCGCGCCGACATTGCTAGTCATAATTATGATAGTATTGCGGAAATCCACCGTTCTTCCCAAACTGTCGGTAAGCCTTCCGTCCTCCAAGACCTGCAGAAGCAGTTGGGCAACGTCCGGGTGGGCCTTTTCTATTTCGTCGAACAAAATAACGCTATACGGCTTTCTGCGAACTTGCTCGGTAAGCTGTCCGCCGTCTTCATGCCCCACATATCCCGGAGGAGAGCCTATTAGCCGCGATACGGAAAATTTTTCCATATACTCCGACATGTCTATCTGGATCAGCGACTCCTGCTTCCCGAACATTTGCTCCGCCAATATTTTTGCAAGATAAGTTTTCCCGACTCCCGTCGGCCCAAGGAACATAAACGAACCTATCGGGCGCTTTGGATCCTTCAAAGCCGCACGAGAACGCCTAAGAGCGCGTGCTATTGCCGAAGTGGCCTCGTCTTGTCCGACCACGCGCTCGCGCAGATAACTTTCCAAAGACAGCAATTTTTGGCTTTCCTCGCGCTCCATTCTGGAAAGCGGTATTCCTGTCCAAGAAGACACAACCGCGTAAATATCGTCCTCCGATACGTTTGCGCGCTTAGACTCCAAGGATTTTTTCCATGCTTTTACAACATCTTCTTTTTGCGCAATCAATGATTTTTCGGCGTCGCGCAATGTCGCGGCCTCTTCAAAACGCTGCTCGCGAATGGCGTCCTCTTTCTTGCGCGCAAGCTCTTCTATTTTTGAAGATATTGCCAATACTTCTTGGGGGCGCTCCATCATTTTTATGCGCGCCCTAGCGCCTGCCTCGTCTATTACATCTATAGCCTTGTCTGGAAGAAATCTGCTTGTTATGTATCTTTCAGAAAGCTTTACCGCAGAAACAAGCGCTTCCTCGGAGTATATGCAATGGTGGTGCTTTTCGTAATTTGCGCGCAATCCCATTAGGATTTTTACAGCGTCGTCGCTCGAAGGCTCTTCGACCTTGATGCTTTGAAAACGCCTGTCAAGAGCGCTGTCTTTTTCGATAAACTTGCGGTACTCTGCCATAGTGGTAGCTCCGATGCACTGAAGCGTTCCCCTGGACAAAGCCGGCTTAAATATGTTCGAAGCATCCATAGCGCCTTCGGCGGCTCCCGCGCCGACAATTGTATGGAGCTCGTCTATAAAAAGTATTACATCCCTGGATTTTTCTATTTCATCCATTACGGCTTTTATGCGCTCTTCAAACTGCCCGCGATATTTGGTGCCGGCAACCATTAAAGCCATGTCCAAAGCAATGACGCGCTTTCCCGCCAAAAGTTCCGGAACTTCCCCGCTTGCAATTTCCTGCGCCAATCCCTCGACAATAGCGGTCTTTCCAACGCCTGCTTCTCCCACTAAAACAGGATTGTTTTTCGTTCTGCGGCACAAAATTTGAACAGCGCGCATAATTTCGTTGGCTCGCCCGATCACCGGATCCAGTTTGCCTTCCTTGGCGAGTGCCGTAAGATCCCTTCCGAACGCCTCCAAGGCAGTCTTCTTCTGTCCGGCGCCGTCGGGGCGCTCCTGCTGACCAAACTCTTGTTCGCGTATTTCTGTTTCGGGAGTATCTCCAACAAAATTTGGATCCAGTTCAGCCAGTATCTGCGCGCGGCAGGTCGCGATATCCACTCCCAGCTCCCTGAGAACGGTAGCCGCCACGCCTTCTCCTTCGCGCAGCAATCCCAACAATATATGCTCCGTTCCGATATAGTTATGGGAAAGTTGGGTGGCCTCATAGGCGGCAAAAGCCAATACTTTTTTTACTCTCTGCGTATGCTGCAAATCCGAAACATCGCCGGAGTCAAACCCGGAACCGACTTGTTTTTCTACTTCACGGGTGACATTTTCAAGATTGATTCCCATTTTGCGCAATACGTTCACCGCAACACCCTGCCCCAGTTTTATTATGCCGAGCAGAATGTGTTCCGTGCCTATATAATTGTGCTTAAAGCGTATTGCCTCCTTCCGGGCAAGCGCCAATACTTGTTGTGCTCTTGGTGTGAATTGTTGCATAGCGTGCGTATCGTAAAATTTTATCGTATATTAAGATTTTTTAGCGACGAAAAATTTTGCACTATTTAGACAATTTCTTTTTGCCGAAAAGGGCGGATATTTCTCTGTTGAGAAGTCTGGCCCTCATTTCGTCGCGTTCGGAAGCAGTAGAGTCAAAGCTCTTAAACTCCGACTGCAAGTGCGACGGGCGTATCTTTAAAATCAGCCCATCAATACTGTCAATTAAGCCGTCCCCGCCTTCAAAAAGCCCCATATCGACAGCCATTCTCAAGTGGGATAGGCAAGCGGTTGCCTCCGCGGTGTCTATAAGCTTGCATGCGCATAAAACTGCGCGCGCACGCTCTATTTTATCTTCTAAAAATTTTGGATTATCTTGACCCAATTTTTTTCTGGCGTTTACTTCAAAATCTGAAAGGCGCTTTGCGAATCTAGTTATTTTTTTTACGATGTCGCTTTCGGAAATTCCCAGAGTCTGCTGGTTTGACAGCTGAAAAAATGCCCCGTAAGAATCGCTTCCCTCTCCGTTTGCGCCGCGCACAACCATTCCAAGCTGGTTTACTCCGCGCACGATTTTATCCATTTGCTCCGACATCACAAGAGCTGGCAAATGAAGCATTACACTGGCCCTCATTCCAGTTCCGACGTTCGTGGGACATGCGGTCAAATAACCGTAGTTTGAGCTAAAGGCAAACTCTAAGTGCTCCTCTATTGCGTCGTCCAAAAGATTTATCGAACGCCATATAGAGCCTAGGCTCAACCCCGCAGACATAGTTTGAATGCGGAGGTGATCCTCCTCGTTTATCATGGCGCTTGTATTTTTGTCTTTAGATACAAAAACAGCCTTAAAATCCGTATTTTCGGCGAGTTCTCGGCTTATAGCCCGATCCTCAAACAAAAGCTCGCGCGAAATATCGGAAATTTCCGACATATTGAAGAACGCCCCGTTTTTAAACTTTCTGGTTTTCCCCAAAGCCTCCGCGCAAACGCGGAGAATTTCTCCCATTTCCTCGCGCGAGGCTGCGTTGGCAAATTTATGCCCTGCCAGATTGCGCGCCAAGCGTATTCTCGAAGTTATAGCTATGCGCGAGTTATTTTTGCGGCAAATCATTTTATCGGAAACAGGCATTATGACAGTGCTTTTATTTCATCGCGCAACTTTGCGGCGTCTTCATAGCGCTCCTCAGAAATTGCGACATCTAATTTCTTAAGCAAAGACTCTTTTGTCTCCGTCTTATCGACCTCAGGAGAATCGGACGAACCGGACATCGAACACCCCGATTCGCTTTGACTTTCGGGATTGTCCAGCTTCGATTGAATCTTGTCGGCAAGAAGCTGCGCGTCCTCCAGAAAATCTTTGCACGTGTCGCCGAGAGTCTCCTCTATGCTTTTAAGGGTTTTGTCCAAGATATCCATAGCGTCTGCGTTCGGAGCGTGATGCTTGGGAGATTTGCCAACATGTTTGGTCGCCCCGTGCATCTGCGAGAATATCTCGAACAGGCGCCCGCCCATTGCCCCGTAGCAGTCAGGGCATGAAAAACGCGCGCCATTTTCGATTTCCGAAAGCGCGGCGCCGCATGTCGGGCAAAAATCAACTTTTGCCTTGTGCGAATCCGCTATTTGTTTTTCAAGCTCCTGGATTTTCGGGAATATCTCGGCTGGCAAATTTATAGCTTCCAGCGAAGCTTTTTCCGCGCACGCCGAACATAAATGTATCTTTATCTTTTTGCCGTCGATGATTTTCGTTATGTGAACCGTCGCCGGATTTCCGCATATGTCACACTTGTATTCCGTTGCCATTGTCCACCTTCAGTTTATATGTTTCTAAATATCAATATATTACTATAAAAGCTTCAAAAGTTCCTCAGTACGTGGAACGTCGCGTATAATCTGCGACTGCAAAGGACCCACTCCAATATATCGCAAATTAGGCAGATTCTTTAAGGATTTATTCTTTGATGCAACATCTATGATGCTTTTCATGCAAAAGGCGATATACCTCTTAGCCTCTTCCGGCAGATCGTCAAACTTCCTTACTCCGGATATGTCTTGGCTCCAACATTTAAGTTGGGCGTAAACGGGGCGAAGCCTTCTGCGCAAAGAATCGTCGCGGGGAACTCCGTAGTAATCAACGCCAGTTTCTGAATCGCGGTAATGGGTGCAAACCAACAGTTCGCCCCCTTGCCATTCGTCGGAATATGAGAGGGCGTCTAATTTATTGATGGCAATATCATCGTATCCGCCATATCTCAAAGCGTCACCCTTTTCCACTGCATCAAACCACCCAACCATCCTTTGGCGGCCGGTACTTGTCCCAAACTCAAGTTTTTTCAATTTTACCGCCAGAGGATGGGCGTCGTCCATTTGGGTTAAAAATACATGCGTTCCAACTTTTGTGTCGTAGGCCTTGCAGCACCCGATAGTATGAACCGGCTGAGCCGGGATTCCGGCGCTCTGGAAAAATTCCGGTACGCCAGTGTGGGAAGCCGTCACGTTAGGCGCAAAACCGTGGCGCTTATCCAGCCAATAAGCCTGGCCAAACTCGCCAATTATGTATTTGCCTTCTTCTAAACTTCCAAGGCACGCTTCGCGGACATCCCCGATACATTTTGCAAGTTTCTGCCCGGTTTGCCAATACTCCTCTGCCAACGCGTCTATGTTGAGCTCAAAAGGCTTGCCTCCCTTGAACCTGTGGAAATCGAAATCAGACTCGCTGAAAGTTCCGTCTTTTATAGACTCTGCATTGGCGCGAATTTCCGCGCGGGTAAGAATATCGAAGAATTCGTTCCATTTATCTTCCGAAACTTTGCACACATTCTTTATAACGGCGCATGCGCGCTCCAAGCGGGCCTTGAATTTATGCACAAAATCCTTTTTTTCACCCTGGAACATGCAATAGCAAATTTGGAACTGCCCAACCTCGTCCGCGTAGGATGGAGTTATCCCCCTGCCAGTAGATCCGCGCGGCTCTTCCTTCAAAACATTTACGCGGTAATCCTCCCACGCCAAATCTAAAAGGCGGTGCCCGACATCGCTCAACATCGTTCGCTCGTCGATTAAAAGCCTGTCGAAAATCCTATAACCGCGTTTTTCCAGAGGGACGCCCTCCCATATAAACTTGCGCGGATCCGCCACAACCCCGGCACCGATTGCCAGAACCGCCACATCGTTTTCAATTACGCCGGCGGGTAAAA
>OBAI01000277.1_pt1 | contig 61987 bp, 48 predicted proteins | sample 1517461 | NCBI WGS metagenome assembly OBAI01 (sample SAMN04571696, study PRJEB22368) | human gut metagenome | biome: human gut; material: stool | host: Homo sapiens | place: Luxembourg | collected 2012-06-29
TAAACTTTTTCATATCAATTTATCAGTTAAGTTATTTATATTCTTATATCTTCTAATTATTGAGCTCTTGAAGAACAGCATTCTTTCTTGAACCCGATGCAAAGGTAGTAGTTTTTGCGGCTACCACAAAGGGGAAAAGGATACAAACTGAGGGGGAAATCCCTATTCTTTAGGAAAAAACTATTTTTTTATGGTATTAATTTCCATTTTAATGATGTATCTTTCTCTGTATCAAATATTTAACACAATCTTAACACATTGTTTCGATATTTTGTGTATCTTTGCATCAGTAATAATTCTAAGATCATACTTTTAGGACAAAGTAATTTCTAAGGATCAACTCAACAAATGAGTTTCAACTGTTAATTAATCGTTAAACCTTTAAAATTATTAAGTTATGAACAAATTTTTACGCTATTCATTATCATTGGTTCTGGCATTCGTAGCTAGCGTTACATTTGCAGGAACAACTCCTTACAAAGTATTGACTTTCCCTGACGAAGGTACTGAAGGCAAGGAAATAAATGGTTATGACCAAACCTGGAAAGCAACAATCGGAGAAGATGTTTGGACTATTGAGAATTTCAATACATACCAGTGGAATGGTTGGAAATACATCAAATGCGGAAGAAAGAAAGTCGCATCTGTAGCTTCCATCACTTCACCTGCTATTGATCAGCCAATTAGCAATATTGTCTTGACCATCGACAATATTACTAAAGATAAGATCAATTCTATCAAGTTGCAGGTAGCAACTGATGCTAACTGTAACAATGTAACTGAAGAAATCTCTGCCAAGATTGAAGATGGAGACTTGATCTTCAAGCCAACTAATTCTGCTGCAAACAATTACTATAAGTTTATCTTTGACTGCCAGGCTGGAAGGAATGGTTTGATTCAAATTTCTAAGATTGCATACTATAAGGTAGGCGATACTCCTGAAATCGTAGACATTACAAACACAGCAGAAACTGCTTATACCATTGCTAAGGCAAAGGAACTGATTGAAGCAGGTGAAGGTCTGAGCGAAAGTGTATATGTTAAGGGTACTGTATCTCAGGCTAGCAAAGAGTTAAATGCTACATTCGGCAGCCTTTCTTACAACATTTCTGACGATGGTACAACAGGAAATGAATTGCAGGTTTATGGTGGTCTTTCTTTCGAGAGTCAGAAATTCACTTCTGTAGAGGACATCAAGGTGGGTGACGTAGTTGTTGTTTATGGTAAGCTTAAGAAGTTTGGTACTACTTATGAACTTGATAAAAACAACATTCTCATCTCTCTGAATGGCACAACTACCGGCATCACTAACATAACAACAGATGAAGCTGCAAAGAACGCTCCTGTTTACAACCTCGCAGGCCAGAAGGTAACCAAAGCTTACAAGGGTGTAGTCATCAAGAACGGAAAGAAGATGATTCAGAAGTAATCAAATTCAAAACAACATATTCCTACTGCTCCTCCGATATTCATTTATCGGGGGAGTTTTTTGTTAGGCATAACATAAGAAGGGACCACCAGCAAATCAACCAAATATTACCCCTATAACATGAAAAGTGGAATAATTTAATGCAATAACATAAAAAAATACACCTGAAACTACGATATCTCATTTATTTTCACTACCTTTGTTGCGATTAATAAACGTATACGAATAAAAAATGATGAAAAGAAAATTATATATCACCTTATTAGGACTGCTCTCTACCATCATGACAGCAGCTGTACCCTACTGCGATGTGAGAAAATTCTCTATCACAGACGGACTCGCTGCCAATACCATCTCAGACCTCAAACAAGGTAAAGACAACCTCATGTGGTTCAGTACATGGAACGGACTGTCGTTCTATGACGGCTACAAGTTTCATACTTTCAGAGACAACCCGGATGATATTGACGTACTGTCAACCAACCGTATACTGAAAATAGAACCATCCTATAACAACAACGTGTGGTGTATCACATACGACCACAAGCTCTACGTATACGATACCCACTTCTGCCGGTTCTTTGCTGTAGGACAGAAATTCAACGAACTGTTCAACATCGACCTGCGCGTGAGCCAGGTATACCCATTGAAAAACGGAGCTACATGGTTTACTTCAGAAAATGGAAAATACATCATCCGATCAGCAGGAAGAACCTTTGATGAGCGGAACATAGAACTCATCAAAGTAGGAAAAAAGGGACTCAGAAGCGGAAATGTATGGTACATCCATCAAGATATACACGGAAGAGAATGGGTGCTTACCGACAAAGGCGCATGCATATACAACTCGAAATTTCCAAGCAAACTGCCTTTCAAATGGCTCAGAGGGGTGGGAGAAGATGAGTTCCTGGCAACTGAAGACGGTAAACTGGCAAAATATGACCTGCAGAACCGACTCACCATGATACCAATGCCAGAAGGCGTAACCCGTATCAACGAACTAAAAAATACAGGTTACCAGCTCCTGCTGGCAACCAATCTGGGTGTGGTCATCTACAACCCGCGCACCTTCAAGTTTGATATCATCAACGTACAGAGCCCGAGTCAGCCTCTGGCAGAGGTAAAGAAGATTTATACCGATGATTTCGGCATGGTATGGGCATTCACTGACGGCATGGGAGTAACCTTCGTCAATCCGAAGACCGGACAGAAGCAGTGGCTCTTTGCCGACCAGGACGACCCGATGGACCGTACAACCTGCGAAAGCAATTTCATCACACAAGATGAACACAAGACCCTCTGGGTAGTGCCAAGAGGAGGAACCTTCAGTTATTTTGACCGCAAGGCAGGAAAACTGGTGCCTTATCAGCTGAGAAGCAATTCATCGGGCAACTACCGCATACCGAAGATTACGAAATATGTACTCTCAGACCAGGGAATCCTCTGGCTGACAGGCTCTCACGACCTGACACAGGTAGTCTTCAAATATCACCCTTACATTATCAACAAGCTGGATGTGGGCGAAGACGAAGTGTTCTCGGTGAATGCATCGCCAGACGGACATATCTGGGCTGGTTATCACAACGGAGTAATCCAGGTGCTCAACGCATCCTACCAAAGCATCGGATACCTGTCGCCAAGCGGACAGATCGTGCCACAGCAAGTAAACTTCGACGAGAAGGGCATCTTCGCCATCCACTTCGATATCAAGGGAAGAGCATGGATAGGAACCAACGGAAATGGTGTCTATCTGATAGATAAAATGCAGGTAAGACACTTTGTTTATGATGCAAACAACCCGTCATCGCTGCCGTTCGACAAGATACCAGACATTGTAGCCGACCGCACCGGACGTATCTGGATAGGTACCTACGGAGGTGGGCTGGCACTTGTTAACGAGGCGGCAGACGGCAGTATCAGCTTCATCAGTAAACGAAACGGACTGCCTTGGGAGAAACGGCACTACGACCGCATACGCCGCATCTGCTGCACCACTACGGGAACCATTCTCGTAGGAACTACAGATGGTCTCATCACCTTCAGTGATGCCTTTACAAACGCAAGAAAGATCAATTACCACAAGACCTACTACATACCGAACGATACAACAAGTCTGGCTGCAAACGATATGAACAATATCCTGGAGCACACCAGCGGCAAGATGTATATCTCGCAACAGGGCGGTGTGATGGAAGAGATTGTGAGCAAATCGCTCCTGCAAGACAACCTGAAGATGAAATACTTCCATGCCATCGATATTAACGAAGGCATCGTACAGGGCATGGTAGAAGACAATCAGGGAAGAATCTGGGTAATCAGAGAATCGAGTATCGACTGCGTAAACCCGAAAACGGGCCAGTGCAATGTGTTTGGACCTAACGACTTCGACTTCAACATGTCGTTCTCGCAAAGCCGTCCTTACCACGATCCGGCAAGCAACAACATCTCGGTAGGTACCCCGATGGGACTGATTACCTTCAATCCGGCTACGCTGAAGAAGAGCAACTACCAGCCTAAAGTCATCTTCAGTTCCCTCCATTATAGCGGAGAGAAGGAGTCGGAACCTATCCTGCACAAGGATAAAGTGGTGATTCCTGCCAACAAGCGAAATCTGACCATCAACTTCGCATCGCTCGATTATCAGCGTAAGTATCAGACCAGATATCTCTATCGCATAGATGGTTTTACAGCTCCCGGAGTGTGGATATCAAACGGAAGCAGCAATAGCATCGGCTTCAACCGTATCAGTCATGGCGATTACGTACTCAAGGTGAGAGCCACCAACTCTCACGGTGTATGGAGCAAGTATGTGGCAGAACTGCCTATCGAAGTGCGCCCTACCTTCTGGGAGAGCATCTGGGGCAAATTTCTGATGCTGCTTCTGCTCTTCGGTATCGTAGGCGCAATCTTCTATACCTACAACCAGCGCCAGCGCGAGAACGTAACCCACGAGATGAGCGTGATGAAGAACGAGTTCTACAACGATGCAGCCAACCGTCTGAGAAGCCCTCTAACGCTCATCGGAGCCCCGGTAAAAACCGTTTTGGATACCGAACCGGGTATCACCCGAAAGGGCAAGGAACTGCTGAAAATGGTGGCAGACAATGCCAACGAGATGCTGGTAATGCTGGACAAGGTTCAGAGATATGGCAACAAGGCAGACTTCCATACGAACAGCGGTCTGAGCGAGGAAGATTACGACCTGGCAGAAAGGGAGAAAGAGAACGGACAGATTGACGACCGCAATGCATCCGACTATCTGGAAGAAGTAAACAAACAGAAAGAAGAAAAGGATGAAGAGGCTGAACGACTGGAAGAAATGGGCAAGGAACAGAAAGAAGCACAAGAAGAAGCGGAACACAAAGACCAGACGGTACTGGTAGTTGAAGACAATGCCGACCTGCGCAAGTTCCTCTACAGTATCCTCTCGCCTACCTATAACGTGCTGCTCGCAGAGAACGGAAAGGCTGGCTTGGTAATGGCGCGCAAGGAGACGCCCGACTTTATCCTTACAGACGTTACCATGCCTGTGATGGATGGTTTGTCGATGATTCACGAGATTAAGCAGGATACCACCCTCAACAACATCCCAGTGATGATTCTCTCGGCCAAGGCAAGCGTAGAAGACCAGCAGCGAGGCTTTGATGAAGGTGTTGATGCCTATATCACCAAGCCATTCTCTACCCCTTATCTGCTCGGCCGAATAGAGGCTATCCTCACCCAGCGCCGCAACATTCAGATGGATGTCATCAGAAAGCTGAAGGAAACTGGCGATAAAGATGCCATAGCAGCCCTGCGAATACTGCCTGCAGCAGCTCCTCAGCCTGCTCTTAACCAGGCTGAAACTAGTGCCGAGAACGAAGCGGTTAACCCAAACAGCGAGCTGGCATTTATGGCGGCACAGATTCAAGACAGAACCATGTTGCGTGTCTTCAGGTTTGTTGTTGAAAATGCAGGCAACCCGGAGCTCAAGATTGATGACATCTCGAACGAAATCGGTATGAGCCGAAGCGTACTATATAATAAGGTGAAAGCAACGACCGGAATGACACCGGTAGACTTCGTTCGCCATATACGTATCAAGAAGGCATGCGAGATATTGCGCAATACAGACGATACACTGACCAGTATCGCCTTCGCAGTAGGTTTTACTGACCCTAAGTATTTCTCAAAGGTATTCAAGAAAGAAACGGGTATCGTGCCTACTGAATACCGAAACAGAACGCAGGGATAGCCCGCATCATTACAGATGAAAGCAGTCATCATTACTGATGGCTGCTTTTATCTGTATTGACAAAAAAGTAATACATATTATAGGACATATCTTCAGTTGTTGCCGGACACAGCCTTCTTCGTTATCGTACACAGCAAAATGTTCAAACAAGGAAAAAAGCAGAATAGTCATAAAATTGAGCCGTTTTGCTTTGTTTTTTGACCGAATATTGCAAAAAAGTATAAAAATGGGGGGGGGTATTTGATTAATTTTCCCTTTTTACTGAAAAAAAACTGAGAAAAAGTTTGGTGTTACAAGAAAATGTAGTATCTTTGCAACAAGTTCTTAGAAAAGTTAAATGATAGATTAATCGTAAACCTCTTTTTCTTTGTTTTTTGAGGAAAAAGAGGTAAAGAAAAAAAGAATGCAGGGTTTGTGAAAATCCTGCATTTTTTTATACTGTTTCATACTGATATTGTGTAGTTATATCGTCTACATATTTTATTCTTCTATATTCTATAGTCTAACCGATATCTACATACTCAGCTATATGGTATCTGTTTACCCAGATATACAATATCTATCTACATTATATATATTACGCTTATTCCTTCATCTATGATTTTGTTCGATTTTTAGAATTTTTAAAAAAACTCTTGAAGTATTCTAAGAGAAAAGTAGTATCTTTGCACTCTAGATTATATAAGTTGAGATCGGAAATATAGATAACACATACATAAAGATAAAAAAAATGAGAACTGTTTACGAATTTTCTGTTAAAGACAGAAAGGGAAAGGATGTTTCCCTCAAGGAGTATGCCAACGAAGTGCTGCTCATCGTTAACACCGCTACAAAGTGTGGTTTCACCCCTCAGTATGAGGAACTGGAGAAACTTTATGAGACCTATCATTCTCAAGGTTTCGAAATACTTGATTTTCCTTGCAACCAGTTTGGTCAGCAAGCCCCTGGTACAGATGAAAGCATTCATCAGTTCTGCAAGCTTACATACGGCACAGAGTTCCAGCGCTACAAGAAGATCAAGGTAAACGGAGACGATGCTGCCCCTCTCTTCAAATTTCTGAAAGAATGTAAGGGCTTTGCTGGTTGGGACGAGAGCCACCCTCTCTACCCTGTTCTCGACAAGATGTTGAGCGAGGCTGATCCTAACTACAAGGAGAGTGCCGATATCAAGTGGAACTTCACCAAGTTCCTCGTTAACAAGAAGGGTCAGGTTGTAGCCCGCTTCGAGCCTACCACAAGCTTCGATGTCATCGCTAAGGCTATTGAAGAGTGGTTGAACTTCTAATGAAAGATAGAAGTCTCGAACTGAGAATAGAATCTCTAAATAAAAGAAAATAGAATCTATAAATAAAAAGCCAGGTTGCTTTTCGCAGCCTGGCTTCTTTTATAATGTGATATTGTTATTTCAATATATCTCAAAGAATAATTGTCAACTGTTTGCTATAAACTATTAACTGTTAACTGAAAATTAGTCAACCTTTGGCACATCCTTGAGGAACTGCTGGATTTCTTCATCACTGACAGAATAATCGTGCAAATCGCCATTGATAAAGCTATCGTAAGACGGCATATCGATAAGACCATGACCTGAGAGACAGAACAGGATAACCTTCTCCTTGCCCTCTTCCTTAGCCTTCAGAGCCTCACGTATAGTAGCTGCAATCGCATGACAGCTCTCTGGAGCAGGAATGATACCCTCGGTCTGAGCGAAGAGCATACCAGACTTGAATGACTCCAGCTGAGGGATATCTACACCATGCAGATAACCATCCTTCAGAAGTTGGGAGATAATCATACCAGCACCATGATAACGGAGACCACCTGCATGAATGTTGGCAGGCTTGAAATCATGACCCAGAGTAAACATTGGAAGCAATGGAGTGTAACCTGCCTCATCACCGAAATCATACTCGAACTTACCGCGAGTCAGCTTAGGACAGCTCTCCGGCTCTGCAGCAATAAACTCAGTATGGCGCTCACCTGTGAAGTTGTGACGGAGGAATGGGAAGGCAATACCACCAAAGTTACTACCACCACCGAAACAAGCAATCACCTGATCAGGATACTCACCTGCCATCGCCATCTGCTTCTCTGCCTCTAGACCGATAATGGTCTGGTGAAGTGCCACATGATTGAGCACAGAACCCAGCGTATACTTACAGCCCGGTGTGGTTGTAGCCAGCTCAACAGCCTCACTGATGGCAGTACCGAGCGAACCAGGATGATGAGGATCACGTGTGATAATGTTCTTACCTGCGCGTGTACTCATGGAAGGAGAACCCTCTACAGTGGCTCCAAACGTACGCATGATGCTGGAACGGTATGGTTTCTGCTGCATGGTAATCTTTACCTGATAAACTGCTGCCTCCAGGCCGTAGAGTTTTGCTGCATAAGAGAGGGCTGCACCCCACTGGCCTGCACCAGTCTCTGTAGTGACATTGGTATCACCCTCCTGCTTACAGTAGTAGCACTGAGGAATGGCTGAATTGATTTTATGAGAGCCTAACGGATTGATACTCTCATTCTTGAAATAGATATGCGCCGGAGTACCGAGTGCCTCCTCAAGGGCATAAGCACGTACAAGAGGGGTTGAACGGTAGAAGGTGTACTTCTCCAGCACATCTTCCGGAATATCAATCCAAGCGTGCTCTGTATCAAGTTCCTGCTTTGAGCACTCCTTATTAAATACGTGTGACAAATCATCAGCATTCATTGGCTGGTGTGTCTGAGGGTTCAACGGTGGCAATGGCTTGTTAGGCATATCTGCCTGAATGTTGTACCACTGAGTAGGAAGTTCCTGCTCGCTTAAGATGTACTTTTTCTGTCTCATATTTATATATATGTTTAAAATTGTTGTATGCCAGAACAAAGGTACAAATAAAAAATGAAATAAAGAACTTTTTTATGTGTTTTTCCACTATTTTTTATTTTTATGCAACAAAATAGTTCATTCTACAGGTATTATTTGTTATATAAGTGTATTTTCAGTGTCATTTCTATAAATTTAATCAAATATTACCCCATAAAATAACAAATATTACCCCCTATATTATAATGAAAAATAGTATCTTTGCAACAGAAAAATTCAAAATGCGTTGTGAAACGCTTATCATCATCTTTTACTTATACAAAAAAATAAAACATTGGAGTTCAATAGGGATATTGAGATTCCAATGTTTTTTTTATACACTAAACTGAAACATATTATCATGTAAAGTTGACATATCATCATGTAACGTTGTCAGATTTCTAACCTTTCAGTATAAATCAACAGTCTGTTTTATTGTCTACTTCCACAATTGATACAGGATTTTACCCATAGACTGCAGACACAGATTATTTTTTCTCATTACCTAAATCTATCTGCGATATCTGATTCAACAGATTTACAGCCTGTCCTACAGTCTTCACATCATTGATGCGAAGCATTCGCTTGTTGAATTTTTCCTTCAGAACACAATCTTGAATATGACTGGTAACGTAAGCGAGTATGCGGTTAAACATCTGACTTCTGTAGAACGGACTGTTTACATTGCTCACAAACTGCATCTGCATATAGCCCTGCTTGAGAATAATCTTCTCGCAACCTAGCTTCTTGCCTACCCTACGCAGACCTACCACATGCATCAGTTCGTCTGCTTCATGAGGCACAGGACCAAAACGGTCTATCATACGCTTGCGGTAAGCCTCTACTTCCTCATCGCTCTCCAGACGGTCCAGTTCACGATAAAGGAGCATGCGCTCACTGTCACCCGGCACATAGGTCTGAGGAAAATACATCTCCAGATCACTCTCTATGCCACAATCGTCAACGAAATCATCACCCGTAAGCTGGGCACCTTCATCCATCTTCTCCTGATAAAGATCACAGAACTCCTCGTTCTTCAACTCTGTGACAGCCTGAGAGAGAATCTTCTGGTAGGTTTCATAACCCAGATCTTCCATAAAACCGCTCTGCTCAGAGCCCAGCAGATTACCCGCACCGCGGATATCCAGGTCCTGCATGGCGAGATTGAAACCGCTACCCAGTTCGCTGAACGTCTCCAGAGCCTCCAGACGGCGACGTGCCTCAGGAGTAAGTGCACTCTTAGGTGGCGCCATCAGATAGCAGAAAGCCTTCTTGTTGCTTCTTCCTACGCGTCCACGCATCTGATGCAGGTCACTCAATCCAAAGTGATGAGCATCGCTCACGATAATCGTATTGGCATTGGAAATGTCGATACCGTTCTCTACAATAGTGGTAGAAAGCAGTACGTCATAATCGTAATTGATAAAGCCCATGATGATTTTCTCCAAATCCTCAGGCTTCATCTGTCCGTGACCGATTGCTACCCTACAGTCTGGGATATGCTTCTCGATGAGCATCTTGAGCTCCGGAAGCTTGGATATTCTGTCGCATACGAAATAAACCTGTCCGTTTCGGCTCATCTCGAAATTGATGGCATCGCAGATAACTTCACTACTAAACGTTACCAGTTCGGTATGAATCGGATAACGGTTAGGTGGCGGAGTGCGCATGATACTCATATCCCGGGCGCCCATCAGAGAGAACTGGAGGGTTCGCGGAATCGGAGTGGCACTCATCGTGAGTGTATCGACATTTACCTTAAGCTGACGGAGTTTCTCTTTGGTAGACACACCGAACTTCTGCTCTTCATCGATGACGAGCAGTCCCAGGTCATGCCATTTCACGGTCTTTGATATCAGCTTATGCGTACCTATGAGGATATCAATCTTACCCTCTTTCAGGGCGTCAAGCACCTCTCTGGTTTCCTTCGTTGTACGGGCTCTACTGAGATAGTCTACCCTTACAGGCATGCCTTCCAGACGCTTTTTGAAAGTCTGATAGTGCTGGAAAGCCAGAACGGTAGTAGGCACCAGCACCGCAACCTGCTTGCTGTCGCACGCTGCCTTGAAGGCTGCACGGATGGCAACCTCAGTCTTGCCGAAGCCCACATCGCCACAAACCAGACGGTCCATCGGTCTGCCGCTCTCCATATCCTTCTTCACCTCCTGAGTAGCCTTATTCTGGTCTGGCGTATCTTCATACAGGAAGGAAGCCTCCAGCGTATGCTGCAGATAATTGTCGGCACTGAAGGCGAATCCCTTCTCCCGTCGGCGCTGGGCATAGAGTTTGATCAGGTCGCGCGCAATGTCCTTGATTCGCTTCTTGGCTTTGTCCTTGAGTTTATCCCAGGCACCTGTGCCCAGTGTAGACAGGCGAGGCGGAGTACCGGTATCGCTGCGGCGATATTTGCTGATTTTATAAAGCGAGTGGATAGAAACATCCACCTTGTCATTGTTCGTATAGACGATGCGGATCATTTCCTGATAGCTGTTGCCCGCAGGAACCCTAACCAGACCGCCGAACTTGCCGATACCGAAGTCTACATGCACGATAAAATCTCCCACTTCCATCTCCTGCAGTTCCTTCATGGTGAGTGCCATCTTGCCGGCTCTCGCTTTATCTGAGCGCAGGTTATATTTATGAAAACGGTCAAAAATCTGATGATCGGTAAAGAAACAGCACTTCTTGTCATGGTCAGTAAAGCCTTCATGAAGCGTCTTGTCTACCGGTGTAAAACGGATGGCGTAGCGCTTCAGCTCTTCGCTTTCAAAGATATCCTTCAGGCGCTGTTGCTGCTTCTGGCTATCTGCCAATATATATAAGGTGTAACCCTGGAGCAGGAAATCCTCCAGAGTCTGGCAAAGCAAATTGAAATTCTTATGGAAAAGAGGCTGTGGAGCGATATTGAAAGGTATCACAGCCGAACTCTCTGACGGAGCGACCTTGCCGAACTCGATACGGAGATGAGCCGCTACTGCCTTCTTGAAATCGAGCGGAGAAACGAGGTTGAGCTCGGTCTTCATGTCATGTCTGATGCGCTCAGCCTCTACCTCAGTAGCTCCCTCCAGCTGCTCGGTAAGGCTCTGCGATGAGAAGCCTTCGGTATAGATCTGACCGATGCGGTCGCAAACGAAAGAAAGGTCTTTCGCAACGACTGGCGTACTTTCGGAGAGGAAATTGAGGAAACACTGCTTGTTGCTCTCGATATGGGCGAGTTCGGGCACGATTTCTATCTCTGTGCGCTTCGCCTGCGAGAGCTGGGTCTCAACATCAAAGGTACGGATGGTGTCAATCTCATCGCCGAAGAAGTCGATACGGAACGGATATTCGCAGCTGTAAGAATAGACATCGAGGATGCTTCCACGCACGGCAAACTGGCCCGGTTCATAGACATAATCGGTTTCTTTGAGTTCGAAATCGCGCAGGGTATGAACCACATCGGTCTGAGCAATCTGCTGGCCTACAGTCAGTTTCAGAATCCGTTCATCCAGATTCTGCTTAGCCACAACGAGTTCTGCCAGTGCATCGGGATAAGTGACTACCAGAAAATGTCCTCCCGAAGAGAGGCGCGCTAGCACCTCTGTACGTAGGATTTCGTTCGCTGCATCACGCTGCCCGTATTTCACGGCACGCCGATAGCTGGAAGGAAAGAAGAAGACCTTCTCCTGCCCCATCATCTGAGTGAGATCGTGATAAAAATAGCCTGCTTCATCGGCATCATCCAGTACGAAGAGTACCGAACGCCTCATCTTCCCCTGCAGAGAAGCAAAGAACATCGGAGCCGAAGAGCACAGCAAACCCTGGAGAAAAATGGAATGAACCGACTTCTTCCCCATCAAATCAAAGAGGGCATCCGCCTGTGGCGAACGCCCGTATGTTTTTTCTATCTTTTGGATTTCCATCCAAGTACTGATTAGTGATTACTGATTACTGAGTAGTGATTACAGAGTATTAATCCTTCTTCGGATATTTCTTGAACCAGCCATCCAGGCGCAGTCGCATCACGCCAAAGAAAGCCTCACCAAAGATGCCACCACTCATCTTGCTCACACCTTCACGACGGTTAACAAAGATGACAGGCACCTCCTTGATCTTGAAACCTATTCGATGAGCCGTATATTTCATCTCAATCTGGAAAGCATAGCCCTTGAAGCGGATAGCATCCAAATCTATGGTTTCCAATACCTTACGTCGGTAGCAGACGAATCCAGCTGTGGTATCATTCACCTTAAATCCGGTTACGATACGTACGTATTTAGAAGCGAAATAGCTCATCAATACGCGTCCGATAGGCCAGTTGACCACGTTCACACCCGAAATATATCTTGAGCCTACAGCCACATCATACCCCTCATCGTGAGTTGCCGCATAGAGACGAGGCAAATCATTAGGATCATGACTGAAGTCGGCATCCATCTCGAAGATGAAGTCATAGCCCTGCTTCAATGACCATTTGAAGCCCATGATATAGGCAGTACCCAAACCGAGTTTACCCGAACGCTCCAGGATATGCAGACGACCGGCAAACTCTTTAGCCATCAAGCCCTTAACGATGGCAGCAGTACCGTCTGGACTTCCGTCATCGATAACGAGGATATCAAACTGCTTTTCGAGACCGAAGACAGCACGGATGATTTTCTCGATGTTTTCCTTCTCATTATATGTAGGAATGATTACTATGCTATCACTCATAACTTCTTATAATTTTAATGATTCTGATTCTATATAATGTAATACAGATGCAAAATTACAACTTATTTTTGAAATAACAAGCGAAAACCCGAAATTATTGGTCCGGATTCTCTACAAAACCCTGATATTTCTTGTCAAGCCCGTTCATAATCGCCTCATAGCTCTTATTCATCTGGTTCTTGATATTGTCAGCTCCCTTGCCTATCGGCTCGATAGGCTCATGAATGGTGAGCTTCAGAGGATGCCAGAAAGCCCAGTAGATGTCCTTCATGCGAGGCTTCACATCAAAACTGCCATTGATGGTAAGCGGACATACCGGCAACTGCAGTTCATCGGCAAGCATGAAAGCGCCACGGCGAAATACGCCCATGTGCCCCGTAAACGTGCGGGCACCTTCAGGGAATACCACCAGCGACATACCCTCTTTGAGCACCTCGCGAGCACGGTCATAAGAAGCACGGATCTTAGAAGGTCCGCTCTTGTCTACAAAGATGTGGTGCGCATACTCACAGGCGATACCGATGAGAGGCACTTTGCGCAAGCCCTTCTTCATCATCCACTTGAAGTTTCTGCCCAGGAAGCCGTAAATCAGGAAGATATCGAAAGCACCCTGATGATTGGCCACGAAAACATAACTCTGGTTCTTCTTGAGATGCTCACGTCCCTCCACCTTTACAGGCAGGAGGAGGATGCGGACCCAAAGCCAGGCCCAACATTTACCAGGATAATAGCCCCAGAAATGACCATTACCAAGCATGCATCCCAAAACAGTAATTAAACTGGTTAAAACGCTAGCTACCAACAGGATAGGCAAGCATATTACAAGCTGATACAGACGATATAAGTACTTCATTTTTATTTAAGAATGAATAATTTAACACTCAACATTTAACATTCAACACTCAACACTCCTCATTTTCTTTTGAGTGTGATGACCACGATTTCTGCCGTAGCCCCTATGCGGATTGGAACGGTACCGCCCAGACCCGATGTAGTATAGAGCTGGCAACCCTCCTCCTCGAAGAGGCCGTAATCATAAGGAGTAAACATCGACGGACGCAAGCCCAGGATACTGATTTGCCCCGCATGCGTATGGCCGCTCAGCGTAAGCTGGGGTGCTACAACCAGCGAATCCTTCCTGTCAGGTCCTATCACACCGCCATCCTCATCCTTCTCCTTATTAATAGTAGAAGGCCAGGTCTCGCGCCATTGCTTCGGCATATGCTGCAGCATCAGTACGAAAGAGCCCGGTCTGATGCCATACAGCGCCTTCCTTACGTTGGTTCGCTTTGGTTTGTCATAGTTCTCTGTACCAGCTACATAGATGCTGTCAGTGCCTCTATGCACCGCCACATGCTCATTCATCAGCAGGCGCCATCCGCAACTCCGCTGGAAGTCCTGCATCCGCTTCTCGAGCGCAGCTATCTCCTGTTCATCATCTACATCCATATAATAGGTGTAATCGTGATTGCCCAGCACACTCATCACGCCATCTCTGGCTTTCAGACTGCTGAGCAGCGCCTGATACCCAGGCAGTTCATCGGGCGTAACATTCTGTAAATCACCCGTAAAGCAAATCAGATCAGGCTTCTCGGCATTAATGCTGTCGATATCGCGCTGAGGCAGATGACCACGCCAGCCATAGTATGACCCGAGATGGATATCGCTGAACTGAACGATGCGATAGCCCTCGAAAGCCTTCGGCAAATTAGGTACATAGATGGTGATACGCTTGACTTGCATCTTAGGAAAGCCTTCGGTAAATCCGTAGATAAAGCAGAAGAACGCCACCGCTCCCACTACCAGTCCGAGGAGCTTGCCCCAGTTGCGATGGCCGTGAAGGAGCCGCATACAGCACCAACCGAAGACACTGAACAGGCTGAAGACAAACTGCGGAACCGCACATACTGCCATCATCACAAACCAGATGTCGATGAGCACCGGATTGCGTGGCAGGAAGTTGGGCAGTATCGTGATATACGCGCTGTAGGCGATAACCACGAAAGCCGGCAACCAGAAGAGCACCCGCTGCCAGAGACTCTTCAGCCGTAACTTGCCATACCTTTTATATATCCACAGATACGGCAACAGGGTGAATACCACTACGGGTATCAATATTCTTGCTATCATTTCTTGATCAAACTTGATTGAAGATACGTTTTCATTGCCTGCACGGGCACTCCTCTGCGCTGTGCATAGTCGCGAAGCTGGTCGTCTCCTATCCGTCCCAGTTCGAAATACCGCGACTTGGGATGTGCAAACATCAGCCCCGAAACACTGGCATGAGGCGTCATCATTCCGCTTGTGGTGAGCCGGATGCCTACCTGACCCATATCGATGAGCTGGTCGATGATGAAGTTGGCACTGGTATCGGGCAGCGAAGGATATCCTATAGCCGGACGGATGCCCTGATAGCGCTCCAGATGCTGGTCTTCGATGCTCAGCTGCTCGTCGGGAGCATAGCCCCAGATGCTGCGTCTCACCTCTTCGTGCAACTTCTCTGCCGTGGCTTCAGCCAACCGGTCGCAGAGTGTCTGTGCCATCATATTGAGGTAGTCGTCCGAGCGATATTTCTTCTCCAGACCGCCATCTACCGTCGTGCAGAAGATACCCAGCCGGTCTGTTATTCCACTGCCCAGAGGACGGACGAAATCAGCCAGACAGAGATTGGGTTCTCCCTGAGCCGCCGGATGCTGCTGACGGAGCATCGGGAAGCGGACTTTCTGCCCTTCCAGCCAGATATCATCCCCCTCACTGTTCGCCTCGAAGAGTCCGAAGACGGCATAGGTATGATATTCGCCTTCCCATGAATAGAGCATATCGAGCGCCTCAGCCTTCATTTTTTCCTTTTCCTCTCGAGGTTTGCCGCTCAATCCCCAGGCATGATAAAAGTATAGCCAGTTGATATATGGCTCAATTTCGCTTATATTGTATACTATTCTTCGCATCCGATACGATATTTTATTTTACAATCCTCGTAAGATTTTCATTTTCAGGAATTGTTTCTGAACTCCAGTTCCTCTCCTCTGCAAGCGGCATCAAACACGCCTTTGTTATAGATCAGACTACCGTTACAGAAAGTCTGTTCCACTTTCCATGCAAACTCGTCACCCTCTACAGGGCTCCATTTACACTTGCTCTGAATCACCTCTGCGGTCACCTTCCAAGGCTCTCCCTTGCGCACCACAACGACATCTGCCTTATAACCCGGACGCAGGAAGCCGCGCTGACTGATATGGAACAGACGGGCTGGATTATGGCACATCAGTTCAACCAGGCGCTCGATACTGATTACCTTTTCGTCAACAAGTTTCAGCATGCTTACCAGTGAGAACTGTACCATTGGCATACCTGATGCAGCCTTGGCACAACCGCCCTGTTTATCCTTCAACTGATGAGGAGCATGATCGGTACCTACTACAGTTATCTTACCATTACTCAGTGCCTTACGCAAAGCTTCGCGGTCAGCAGCGGTCTTTACTGCAGGGTTGCATTTGATGCGTGCGCCCTTCACAGCGTAATCTTTATCCGAGAACATGAGATGAGCCACAACAGCCTCGCCTGTAATATTTTCATCCTTACCAAAGAACTCCAGTTCCTTAGCCGTAGTAACGTGAGCGATATGAAGATGCGCCCCGCTTTCCTTAGCCAGCTGCACCGCCAGACGGCTGCTTTCATAGCAAGCCTCCTCGCTGCGTATTTCCGGATGATGTTCTACTGCAGGGTCCTCACCCCATTTCTGCTTAGCCAGCTGCATGTTGCGGTTAATGATTTCAGTATCCTCACAGTGGGTCATCACCGGCAAATCCAGCTCTTTCGCCTTCTTGAAGATAGCCTGCAGCGCCTCATATTTATCCACCAGCATATTGCCCGTACTGGAGCCCATAAAGAGCTTGATTCCAGGAACACGATGCGTATCGAGCTGCTCAAAATCATTTACATTATCATTGGTAGCACCAAAGAAGAAACTGTAGTTCACATGACTCTTCTCAGCGCCCAGCTGCCGCTTTGCCTGCCACGCCTCCAGATTGGTAGTCTGAGGTACCGTGTTAGGCATCTCAAAATAACTGGTCACACCACCAAAGGCAGCAGCGCGGCTTTCGCTCTCGATGTCAGCCTTCTGCGTAAGTCCCGGCTCACGGAAGTGAACATGATCATCAATCACACCCGGCAAAACAAAACACCCCGAGGCATCGATGACTTCATCGTAATTGCCACGGGGTGCCTCGCCTTCATATATCTCCTTGATAAATTCACCATCCAACAAGAGGTCGCCCACAAAAGAGCGACCCTCATTTATAATGGTTCCATTCTTGATTAATTTCATATTACTAAACTTATAAAATGAAGAGTTTTACAAGATGTTAATGCCCAAGACCTTGAAAAGCCCTGTTTCTACTCCTGACCTTCCTGTTTTTCAGGAATCGTAGGCGCAGCCAGTTCGTTGGCTGTAGGTGCCGGAGCCGCATCAGGATTTACCTGTGGAGCCGCTTCCATCTCTGGCTGCATGCCGCTCTGCGCATCTCGTGTACCATTCATAATCTCCTGATTCTCTTGAGCTTTCTTATAATAGTCCTTTACATAAGGATCATTCTTGAAATAGTCGGTAGCCTTGCTCATGATATCCTCAATCCAAGGAGAGAGCATCGGATACTGGTTGCCCATTGTAACGAGGAAGAAGACGCCCGGTCCCAGCACATTGTTGAAGTTGTCGGTAACAAACGAAGTGATGAGCTTGTCTTCCTGCTCAGAGAGGCGGATGGATTCCTCGTTCAGATGCTTGTTGACAGCCACCATATCGCTACCGTTCATGATAGCCTGGTCGTGCTTGTGTACCAGTTCGCGCAACTGATTCTGAATCTGCTGGTATTTCTTGAAGAATCCGAAGAGTTTATCGTTCATAGGAGTACCGCTTACCACCTGCTGTGTATCATCGAGCTTCACCGTAATGCTTCCACTCTCCAGCACCAGCGGCAGCACAGGATCATCATCCATGAAGATATTCGCCATCTTCATAGAGTCGACAGAACCCTGAAAATGGAACTGTCCGTGCACTACATCGCAAGAATCCACGTTCTTGAAATCGTTGTTTTCCAGTATCTTAAGGTACAGCATGCGTCCGTCCAGAGTACTTACGTTAGAAGTACCCGAGATATCGTAACTGTTGGCACAAGATGCAAGTGCCATCAAGGCAATGAATGCGTAAAATATTCTATTCATAAGCTATCTATATCACTTTCGGTGAACAAAAGTACAATCTTAATTTGAACTGACGAAATAAATTGCAGCAATTTAATTCATTCTTACAAGATTTATGTTTTGTTTGCACTCCTATTGGCCACCGAAAGCTTTTTTCTCGTCCTTTCTATATTACTGATTGTTTTCCTTCTTCAGTTCATGAGAGATGCGATGCGTGGTATACAGTTCCAGCAGGGCTGCGATGAGGAGGAAGACTACCCACTTATTATAGAAATAGGTGATATAGGTCTCATAATTCTCAAACCAGCGGCGCAGGAAAGCATACACCGTATCTACCATCGAGATGCCTGAGAGCACGAAGAAGATGTCTGCTACATACTGCATGCGCTTCAGGCGGTGGATAACCAGCGAAGGTCCCTCATAGAACTGCATCGCCTGCATTACACTGAAGAGTATGGTGCCCAGCAGGAACCCCCAGCTCGTTACCTGCACCAGCTGCGGATGTGAAAAACCAAATGCGAAGCAAGCCGCACCGACAACCATCAGCACGCCGCCCAGCAAGAAAATAGCACTTTCCAGTTTACTCAATTGTTTCATTTTCGTCTTGTTCGTTAGTTTTTTCCGGAATATCCGAACTCAATACAAAGATATCTTCATCATCAGCCTTCATGAAATAACGCTGGCGGGCTATCTTCTCAAATGCCCGCGCACCATGCTGCATATCGCGCAGGGTACGCTTGTCGTTTTCATACTGCTCATGATACTTTTCTATCTCCGAACGGAGCGTAGCTATCTCTATCTGGTACTTAATGTGCTGTCTTACACTGTTGTCGTCAACTACACCAACTACCAGAACACCCGCTACAATCACTATAAGATACTTATAATGAGCGAGATAATTCCATATAATACCAAGTTTTTTACTCATTTCTTCCGAATTTGTTTGCAAAGATAATATTTTTTTGTTATCTTTGCATCATCAATTAAGAAAAAATAATGGAAGAGTATATAGTTTCTGCAAGAAAGTACCGTCCGATGACCTTCGATTCGGTTGTCGGACAGAGTGCATTGACCACCACTTTGAAGAATGCAGTGAAGAGCGGCAAGCTGGCGCACGCCTATCTTTTCTGCGGTCCGAGAGGTGTGGGCAAAACCACTTGTGCCCGCATTTTTGCGAAGGCAATCAACTGCGAGCACCCTCGTGAAGACGGTGAGGCATGCAACGAATGTGAGAGCTGCCGTGCCTTCAATGAGCAGCGTTCCTACAACATCTTCGAGCTGGATGCCGCCAGCAACAACGGTGTTGACCAGATTAAGGTTCTGATGGAGCAGACCCGCATTCCGCCTCAGGTAGGCAAGTATAAGGTGTTTATCATCGATGAGGTCCACATGCTCTCTACAGCTGCCTTCAACGCCTTTCTCAAGACGCTGGAGGAGCCACCTCAGCATGTCATCTTCATCCTCGCCACTACCGAGAAGCATAAGATTCTGCCTACCATCCTGAGCCGATGCCAGATTTACGACTTCGAGCGAATGACGGTAGCCAATACCATCAACCACCTGAAGATGGTGGCTGAGAAGGAAGGCATACAATATGAAGAGCAGGCGCTCGCCGTGATAGCCGAAAAGGCTGACGGAGGTATGCGCGATGCTCTCTCTATCTTCGACCAGGCTGCCAGCTTCTGCATGGGCAACATCACTTACCAGAAGGTGATCGAGGACCTGAACGTGCTCGACAGCGATAACTATTTCCGTCTGGTAGACCTGGCTCTGGAGAATAAGGTGGCCGAGATGATGGTAACACTCGACGGCATTCTGAGCCGCGGTTTCGATGGCGGCAACATGATACAGGGGCTTGCCCAGCATGTGCGCAATGTGATGATGGCGAAGGATCCTCAGACCCTGCCTCTGCTCGAAACCAGCGACGACCAGAAAGCCAAGTTCCAGGCTCAGGCCCAGAAGGCACCTACACCTTTCTTATATAAGGCGCTGGAACTGATGAACCAGTGCGATATCCATTACCGCGCCAGCAGCAACAAGCGATTACTGGTAGAACTCACCCTGATACAGATAGGCCAGATTACGCAGCCCGAGGATCAGGATGTGCCTAGTGCGGGGCGTACGCCCAATAGATTAAAATCCCTGTTTCAGAAACTTCTGGCTCAGTCTAAGCTTGCCTCTCAGGGTGCAAGTTCTGAGCCTTCCGGCAGCAGCGAAAACCGGTCATCACAGCCGGGAGCGTCTGCTGCTACAGCTACTGCTGTGCCTTCTTCCGGAGCCTCAGCAGCCGCTTCTGCAGCCTCCAATGCTGCATCTTATCCTGCATCTTATTCTGCATCTGCCACCGCAGCCGCATCCGCCTCTCCAGAAGGCTCAGCCGCTGCCGGAGCTGCTATTGATGCTGCATCGCCTCACAAGCCACGACTCAAGAATATCAAGTTGGGCGGCATAGGCATGACTTTCTCTAACCTGAAGAAGAGGGAGGAGAACCAGCGCCGCCTGCACAGTCCGTATGATGATACCAATGAGGAAAAAGCGACCATCACGGGCGACCAGAACGAGTTCACCCAGGAGCAGGTGGAAGCAACATGGTTCAGTATGTGCATGAGAATGCAGAACAAGTTGGATTTCATAGGCTTAGCCAACCGCATGAAGAGTATTGTACCGAAGATAACCAATTATCCGCAGATAGAGGTTATCATCAACAACCAGCTCTTGCTAGACGACGTTTTGAACATCAAGAACCGCATTCTCAAAACTTTCGTCTTAGGTCTTCACAACAGCGAACTGAGCATCAGCTACCGCCTTGCCGACCAGGAAGAGGTAGGCAAGGTTCTGACCAAGAATGAAGTTCTGGAACTTCTTATGGAGAAGAACCCTGCAATGAAAAAACTCACAAAGGACCTGGATCTGGTCATGACATAGAAGATACTCCACACGATACGAAATTCTCCACTCCATGTAGGACAACCTATACGGAGTGGAGAAACTAGTACTATTTTCCCAGATGCCGCCATTATACCCGGGCGTATTATGCCCAAAAGTGTACTCAGTACTCAGTATTCAGTTTTTTTCGCGATAGTTACCATTTTTGTGGTTACAAATTGTAAGTAATTATTTTATATTATATATATATAATATACTATCTATGCAGAGGATGGTAACAACAGCGAAAAAAACTGAATACTGAGTACTGAGTACGTTTTCCGAAAACGGGTATCACTTCGTAATATGCTGATTTATAACGCAAAACATAGTTCTCTACACCACAAAACATAGAGATGCGCCCCATGAAACATAGAGTTATTTCTCTTAACTAAGTTTCAAATCGTAAGCTGCTGAAAATCGCTCCTTATCACATGCCTAAATTTGGTAGATACCAGAAATCTTCGTATCTTTGCACCGGCAATCGAAAAGAACAGTCTTTTGTGCCTCGCTCGAGTCTTCTATTAAGACCAACACGGGTTATAAATGATGACAGACGCCGGTCATCAATGAAGACTCCGAAAACGGCAGAAACGGGGCGTTCTGGGGAATTTGAATCAACTAGGCTAGTGTCATACCCGACACACAACAAAAAAAAGCCCCCGATGCAGAAAAGCACCGGGAGCCTTCGTAAGCAAATTATTATTATCTTAAAAAGATCAATTGAATATGCAGCACATCACAGCATACACCATGACGCACCGTCAGAAAGCCTTAGATGAGGTTCATGCCCGCTTCCTCAGCCTCCTTGCGCATCTCCTCAGGCCAGATGCTAGCCTGGATCTCACCAATGTGAGCCTTATGAAGCAATACCATGCACAGACGGCTCTGGCCGATACCGCCACCAATGCTCAGAGGCAACTTGTCGTTCAGGAGCTGCTGATGGAAATAAAGCTTCTCTCTATCCTCCTTGCCCTCCAGCTTAAGCTGACGCAGCAGACTCTCCTTGTCGACACGGATACCCATAGAACTGAGCTCGAAACTGCGACCCAGAACAGGATACCAGATAAGGATATCACCATTCAGTCCCACCTTGCCGTTCTCAGCCACGGTGCTCCAGTCATCATAGTCAGGAGCTCGGCCATCATGCTTCTTGCCATCACTCAACTTGCCGCCAATGCCCTCTACAAATACAGCGCCATACTTCTTGCAGATTGCATCCTCGCGCTCCTTAGGAGAAAGGTCTGGATACATATCGAGCAAATCCTGCGCATGAATGAAATGAATATCCTTAGGCAGGAAAGGCTTCAGCTGAGGATAATGCTCGCAAGCCAGGAACTCGGTACGCAGGATGGCACCATAGATGCGGCGCACGATATTCTCGAGGAAGGCGATGGTACGGTCTTCCTTGGTAATCACAGCCTCCCAGTCCCACTGGTCAACATAGAGCGAATGAAGATTATCCAATTCTTCGTCAGCACGGATGGCGTTCATATCGGTATACACGCCATAAGCAGGCTCAATCTCATACTCGGCAAGCGTCAGTCGCTTCCATTTGGCAAGAGAATGAACCACCTCAGCCTGGGCATCACCCAAATCCTTGATAGGGAAACTTACAGGGCGCTCCACGCCGTTCAGGTCATCGTTGATACCCAAACCCTTCAATACGAAGAGCGGAGCGGTAACGCGACGCAGACGGAGCTCGGTGCTCAGGTTTTGCTGGAAGAATTCTTTTATCATTTTAATACCCATTTCGGTCTGGCGCATATCCAGCAGCGCCTTGTACCCTTCAGGTTTTATCAAATTGCTCATTTTTATTTCATATTTAGTATTTGCGCTGCAAAGGTACAAAATAATAATTAATCTGCAAGCATTTTTCCGTATTTTTTCGCAAAATGATAGCATTTTTAAGTTTTTTAGTAGCATTTTGTAGAACAATTTGCAAATACACATTATATATATGAAAAAATCTGCCCCAAATATTTGGTTATTTCAAATAAAAGCAGTAATTTTGCAGTCGACTTCCGTTTCGATGTCATACAACCGGAGAAACGGGCAGCAGAAAAGAGGGTCTCGTAGCTTAGCTGAATAGAGCGTCAGATTCCGGTTCTGAAGGTCGTGGGTTTGAATCCCACCGAGATCACCCGAAACAACAGAAATGATTAATAATTGAAAACATGGATTTAGTAGAACGATTTATAAACTATACGAAATTCGACACACAGTCGAGCGAAGAATCGACCAGCGTGCCTAGTACGGCAAAACAGCTCGAATTTGCCAAGTACCTGAAGAAGGAACTTGAGGACGAAGGACTGAGCGATGTCGAAATGGATGACATGGGCTATATCTATGCCACTCTGAAGAGCAATACCAAGAAAAAGACTCCTACCATCGGATTTATTTCACACATGGACACATCGCCTGATGCCAGCGGAAAGGATGTAAAGGCGCGCGTCATCAAGAACTATGACGGCAACGACATCGAGCTGAGCCCGGGCATCATCTCAAGCGTTGAGACTTTCCCAGAGCTGAAGGCTCACAAGGGAGAGGATATCATCGTGACAGACGGTACTACCCTGCTGGGTGCCGACGACAAGGCGGGCATCGCTGAAATCGTACAGGCTATGTGCTATCTGCGCGACCACGACGAAATCAAGCACGGCGACATCCGAGTAGGCTTCAATCCTGACGAGGAAATCGGTATGGGTGCACATCATTTCGACGTAGAGAAGTTTGGCTGCGACTGGGCTTACACCGTAGATGGCGGCGACCTGGGCGACCTGGAATACGAGAACTTCAATGCTGCCGGAGCTAAAATCATCATCAAAGGCGTGAGCGTTCATACAGGCTATGCCAAGGGAAAGATGGTGAATGCAAGCCGACTGGCTGTGGAATTCCAGAACATGATTCCTGAGAACGAGACTCCTGAGCAGACTGAAGGCTACCAGGGTTTCTACCATCTCATCGGCATCGAGAGCCGCTGCGAGGAGGCAAAACTCAGCTACATCATCCGAGATCACGACCGCAACAGGTTTGAAAACCGCAAGGACTTCATCGAGGACTGCGTGAACAAGATGAACGAGAAGTATGGCGATGGAACCGTAAAGGCGGTTATCTACGACCAGTACTATAACATGAAGGAGAAGATTGATCCTAACATGCACGTCATCGACATCGTGCTCAGAGCGATGCAGGAGAGCGGCGTTCCACCTCGCGTAGAACCTATCCGCGGCGGTACCGACGGAGCCCAGCTGAGCTTCAAGGGTCTGCCTTGTCCTAACATCTTCGCCGGCGGTGTCAACTTCCACGGTCCTCACGAGTTTGTGAGCATCCAGGTAATGGAGAAGGTAGTGAAGACCATCGTGAAGATAGCGGAAATCACAGAAGAATTTAACGACTAATACAGATATGGGGAATTTAGACACATCTAAATTCCCCTTTTTCATAAACAGAAAAATATGGCTGAAATTCCATTCTTAGTAAAAGACCTCGCCCTCATCCTGATGGTAGCAGGCATCGTAACCCTCATCTTCAAGAGGCTCAAGCAGCCGCTGGTGCTGGGATACATCATGGCGGGATTCCTGGTTTCGCCACACATGCCCTACACCATGTCGGTAGTCGACGAGACGGATATCCAGACCTGGGCCGACATCGGTGTCATCTTCACCCTCTTCTCGCTCGGTCTCGACTTCTCGTTCAAGAAAATCGTGAAGATGGGTGCCTCTCCCATCATCGCCACCGTGGTTATCGTGTTCTGCATGATGATGCTGGGCATCAGCGTAGGCCACAGTTTCGACTGGGGCAGGATGGACTGCATCTTCCTGGGCGGTATGCTCGCCATGAGCTCCACCACTATTATATATAAGGCATTCGATGATATGCGGTTGCGCACCCAGAAGTTTGCCTCGATGGTGATGAGCGTGCTGATACTGGAAGATATCCTGGCTATCGTGATGATGGTGATGCTGTCGGCGATAGCGAGCGGAAGCAGTCCCGACGGCGGGCAGATGCTTGCCTCTATCGTGAAGATAGGCTTCTTCCTAGGCGTGTGGTTTATCGTGGGTATCTTCGCCATTCCGTGGTTCCTGCGTTCGGTGAGGAAACTTATCAATGCCGAAACCCTGCTCATCGTTTCGCTGGGTCTGTGCTGCGGCATGGCGGTACTGAGCACCAAGGTGGGGTTCAGCAGCGCCTTCGGAGCCTTCGTCATGGGCAGCATACTGGCAGAAACCATTGAGGCTGAGAAGATTATCAAGCTTGTAGAACCGGTAAAGAATCTCTTCGGAGCCATCTTCTTCGTATCGGTAGGTATGCTGGTAGACCCGAAGATTCTGGTAGAATATGCCGTTCCTATCCTCGCCCTGGTGGGCACGATACTGGTAGGTCAGGCGATATTCGGCACCTTCGGCTTCATGCTCGGAGGCGAGTCGCTGAAGTCGGCGATGCGCTGCGGTTTCTCGATGGCTCAGATTGGTGAGTTTTCTTTCATCATCGCCTCGCTGGGTCTGTCGCTCGGCGTCATCAGCAAGTTCCTCTATCCGGTAGTGGTAGCGGTGAGCGTCATCACCACCTTCCTTACACCTTATATGATTCGTCTTGCCACACCTACCTATCAGGTGATGGAGAAACATCTGCCCGACAAACTCATCCATATTCTGAACCATTTCGCGATGAGTCATCCCCAGACGCAGCAGCAGAGCAAGTGGAAATCGCTGATCCGCCAGATGCTGGTCAACACCACCGCCTACTCTATCCTCTCGGCAGCCGTCATCGCCCTGATGTTCACCTTCGTGCTGCCGCTGATGCGCAATCTGCTGCCCGGCTGGCATCTCCACTGGTATGCCAATGCCATCACCGGTCTGCTCACCGTCCTGTTCATCTCACCGTTCCTGCGCGCCATCGTGATGAAGAAGAACCACAGTGCCGAGTGGAAACGTCTCTGGGTGGAGAGCAGCATCAACCGCGTGCCGCTGCTCTTTACGGTGTTCGTGCGCTTCATGATAGCACTGGCTTTCATCTTCTATATCATCAATTTCCTCTCGCGCTTTACCAATGCGCTGATTGTCTGCATCGGTGCAGCAGTAGTGATGCTGATGATAACCTCCCGCCGCATCAAGAAGCGTAGCATCGTGATGGAGCGCGTCTTCGTTCACAACCTTCGCTCGCGCGATATTGCGGCTCAGGTGAATGGCGAAAAGCGGCCGCTCTACGAGGGTAGACTGCTGGACCGGGATATCCACATCAGCGAATTTGAAGTGCCTGAAGATAGCAGTTGGACTGGCAAATCGCTGAGAGAGCTGCATCTGCGCCAGCGTTTCGGTGTTGACATGAGCAGCATTCGCCGCGGTTCTCACCGGCTGAACATCCCGAACGGCGACATGATCATCTTTCCGGGCGACAAGCTGCAGGTAATCGGCAACGACGACCAGCTGCAGAAATTCAACACCGCCCTGCAGAGCGACCTGCTGCCTGAGGAGGCTGAAATAGAAAAGCGCGAGATGAAACTCAGCCAGCTCATCATCTCTTCTTCCAGCGAATTCCTGGGCAAGACGCTCATCGAAAGCGGTATCAGAGACCGGTACAACTGCATGGTTGTAGGACTGGAAGAAGGTCGTGAGAATCTGACGCACGTATCCCCTACCCGAGTCTTCAAGAAGGGAGACATCATCTGGATAGTGGGAGAAGAAGCAGATTTGAAGAGAATCAAGAATTAAATAAACAAATAAGCCTTACTTGGCATCCGGGACCAGTTGGTCCGGTGTTCAAGTAAGGCTTATTTCGTATTTATCTGAGGCTCAGTTAAAGTTTACGTAAGCCTCATTCCAAGTTGGAATACTGCTCTACTGACAGGATAGGAGCTACTTCACGGTGATATGGAAGCAACCCTGCTTCACCTCATATTTAATATAGCAGCGGTTCTTGTTGCGGAAATCGCGGAGCACCTCGGAGAACACCCATTTCAGGGTATCATTCTGCACCTGTCGGCGAGGCTGTTCACGGGTCTGAATCTGCTTGTAGCGGTTGTAACAGATATCGAAGGTAGTACCATAAAGATGGCACGAATTCTCGGTAGCATTACCGTTTCGGGTACGCAGTTTCGCCACATCATCCTTGGTGCGCAGAATGCTCGTCACGATAATCTTATGCAGCGGAATGCCCTTGATCTGCAACGAATCAAAATAGGCACGACCAATATCCTGGAGCAGCACAGAGGCACGGGGCACCAGGTAAGGAATGCTGTTGTTCAGCTTGTCGACATAAAAGAAAGGATTGCTGCCCACATACACCAGCTTGCCCTTGCTGTTCTCCGCCTCCAGACGGTTCTGTACCGGTTTCACGCCGTGCTTTGTAGCCGCCAGAATCTGCACATCCTGCTGGTCGGGGAAAGTATTGCCGAAATGAGGCACCGAGAAGATGCGATGCTTCACCTCCTTGCCATCCTTGTCGAAGAAGATAGAAGGCTTGCCGCTCTGTGCCGTATCAGGCATAACAGAGAGTTCATCCTTCTTCAGGTCCTCAGCCACATTTCCATCAGCACCAGCAGGAGCATCAGAAATCTCAGAAGAAGCATCAGAAGCCGCCGAATCCTTCGCAGCCACCAATGTAGAATCAGCCGCATCAGCAGCCGCCGTTTTCGGTTTTGCCACCCCCGGGAAGATGACTCTCACCAACGCCAAAAGCAAAACCACAATACCAAAACCCTGTAAATATCTATTCTTACTAATCTTCATAATTATCTTATTTTCACGAAATAATATTCTATATTCTTCAGGCAAAACGGGAAACGTATCGCCAAATTTAGCTGCAAAGGTAACAAAAACTCTCGAAAAAATAGCTTTTTTAATATTTAAAGAATGTTTTATTCGCCGAAATTTGCTCATTTCATGGAAAAGTAGTAATTTTGCAGCGTTATATAACAAAATATTAGATAGGATAGTTTAAACTTTATAGAATTAAGACATTTTGATAGAGAAACATATTGTACTCGAAGATATCGATCCAGTGATGTTCTACGGTGTGAACAATGCCCACCTGCAGATGATTAAATCGCTGTATCCTAAGTTGCGTATCGTGGCACGCGACAACGTGATTCGTGTGCTCGGCGACGAGGAGGAAATGGCAAAGGTGGAAGAGGATATTGAGCAGATGCGCAAGCACTTGCTTAAATACAACATGCTCAATGATGAAGACATCCTGGACATCGTGAAAGGAAAACAGACCAAGGCGGACAGCGTGAAAGGCGTGCTGGTATACAGCATCAGCGGCCGACCTATCAAGAGCCGCAGCGAAAACCAGCAGCAGCTGATAGATGCTTACGAAAAGAACGACATGGTATTTGCCGTAGGACCAGCCGGTACCGGCAAGACCTACCTCAGCATCGCCCTTGCCGTAAAGGCCCTCAAGGAGAAAGCCATCAAGAAAATCATCCTCTCGCGACCAGCCGTAGAAGCCGGCGAAAAACTCGGTTTCCTGCCTGGCGATATGAAAGACAAAATTGACCCATACCTCCAGCCGCTCTACGATGCGCTGGAAGACATGATACCTGCCGTAAAGCTGCAGGATATGATGGAAAAGCACATTATCCAGATTGCTCCGCTCGCCTTTATGCGCGGACGCACACTCAGCGATGCCGTAGTCATCCTCGACGAGGCACAGAACACTACCTCTCAACAGATTCGCATGTTCCTAACCCGTATGGGCATGAACACCAAGATGATTATCACCGGCGACCTGACACAGATTGACCTGCCACGCGAACAGCGAAGCGGACTGAAGGAGGCGCTCAAGATTCTGGACGGAGTGGAAGGCATCGGAGTGGTGAAGCTGGGACAGAAGGATATCGTGCGCCACAAACTCGTAACCCGCATCGTTAACGCATACGACAAGTATGACAAGGAGAGAGCGGAAGAAAAGAAAACAATTAAAAATTAATAATTGATAATTAATAATTAACAGTACTGCTCTAGGGGCAGGCTCAATTATAAATTGTAAATTATAAATTATAAATTAAATAAAATGAAAGCATTAACAAAGACAGATTTCCATTTTGATGGACAGAAGAGTGTTTACCACGGTAAAGTACGTGATGTGTATGACATTAACGACGACCTCCTCGTGATGGTCGCTACCGACAGAATCTCAGCGTTCGACGTTGTTCTGCCTAAGGGTATCCCTTTCAAAGGACAGGTGCTCAATCAGATTGCAGCTAAGTTCCTGGACACAACTACAGACATCTGTCCAAACTGGAAGTTGGCTACTCCAGACCCAATGGTTACCGTAGGTTTGAAGTGCGAAGGTTTCCGCGTGGAGATGATCATCCGTTCTATCCTCACCGGTAGTGCATGGCGCGAGTATCAGAAGGGCTGCCGCAAGATCTGCGGTGTGAAGTTGCCAGACGGTATGCGCGAGAACCAGCGTTTCCCAGAGCCTATCATCACCCCTACTACAAAGGCCGACGAGGGTCACGACATGAATATCTCTAAGGAAGAGATCATCGCCCAGGGTATTGTTAGTGCAGAGGATTACGCTGTGATGGAGGACTACACACGCCGCATCTTCGCCCGCGGTCAGGAAATCGCTGCCAAGCAGGGCTTGATCCTCGTAGATACCAAGTACGAGTTCGGCAAGCGCGACGGCAAGGTTTACCTCATCGACGAGATCCACACTCCAGACTCTAGCCGCTACTTCTATGCTGACGGTTACGAGGAGAAGTTTGAGAAGGGTGAACCACAGCGCCAGCTCTCTAAGGAGTTCGTTCGCCAGTGGCTCATCGAGCACAACTTCATGAACGAGCCAGGTCAGACCATGCCAGAGATTACCGACGAGTATGCAGAGAGCGTATCCGACCGCTATATCGAACTCTACGAGCACATCACCGGCGAGAAGTTTGACAAGGCTGCTGAGGAAGGCGACATCGCTGCCCGCATCGAGAAGAACGTAAGCGAGTGGCTTGCTGCACACAAGTAGTTTTTAATTAATAGTTAATAGTTAAAAGTTTATAGCATGAACCACTTTGGCAATCTTGCTAAACGGCGAAGCCGCTATAAATTATAAACTATATATAAATGTATAAGCAAGAACAGATAAAGCCCTACGAGGGCACAGGAGACAAGGGCAAGCTGGTAGAGGAGATGTTCGACAACATCGCCCCTACCTACGATACCCTGAACCACCGTCTCTCGTGGGATATCGATAAGGGATGGCGCAAGAAGGCAATCAGGCGTCTTGCGCCCTTCTCTCCTAAAAAGATGCTCGACATCGCTACCGGTACCGGCGATTTCGCCATCCTAGCCGCACAGATGCTACATCCCGACCAGCTAATCGGAGCAGACATCTCGGAAGGCATGATGGAGATAGGCAGACAGAAGGTAAAGCAGCTGGGACTGGAAAACACCATCTCCTTTGCCAAGGAAGACTGCCTCAACCTCTCGTTCCAGGACGAGAGCTTCGACGCAGTAACCGCAGCCTTCGGTATCAGGAACTTCCAGAACCTGGACCAGGGACTGAAGGAAATGTGCCGGGTACTGAAAAAAGGCGGACATCTCTGCATCGTAGAACTCACCACGCCGGTCAGTTTCCCGATGAAGCAGCTGTTCAGTATCTACAGCAACACTGTCTTGCCGATGTATGGCAAACTCATCAGCAAAGACCAGAGCGCCTACAGTTATCTCAACAAGACCATCGAGGCATTCCCTCAGGGCGAGGTCATGATGGAGGTGTTCAAAAAGGCAGGATTCGCAAAGGCAGAGTTCAAGCGACTCACCTTCGGCATCTGCACACTCTATTTCGCAACCAAATAAAACAAAAATATTATGGACAAGTATGGACTCATAGGTTACCCTCTGGGGCATTCGTTCTCAAAGAACTATTTCAACGAAAAGTTTGAGAACGAGGGCATCGATGCCCAATACATCAACTTCGAGATACCTTCTATCGAAAATCTTACCGAGATTCTCGACTCAAATCCTGAACTAAAGGGGCTCAACGTCACAATACCTTATAAGGAGAAAGTGATCAGCTATCTCGACGTGGTAAGCCCTGAGGCGAATGCTATCGGAGCCGTCAACGTGATCAAGGTGGAGCACAGAGGCGAAGATGTTTATCTGAAAGGATATAACAGCGATGTAATCGGTTTTACCAAGAGCATCGAACCTTATATCGAGCCTTATCACAAGAAGGCTCTCATCCTGGGTACAGGCGGAGCTTCAAAGGCTATCAACTTCGGTCTGAAATCGCTCGGACTGGAAACAGCCTTCGTGAGTCGATACGAGCGTCCGGATACTATCCAGTACGAAAAAATCACCCCTGAGGTTATCAAGGAGTATAACGTCATCGTAAACTGTACCCCAGTGGGCATGTACCCACACGTAGACGAGTGTCCTGCGCTGCCTTACGAGGCAATGGACAGCCACACCCTGCTCTACGACCTCATCTACAATCCCGACGAAACCCTCTTCATGAAGAAGGGCAAAGAACACGGAGCCACAGTAAAGAATGGCTTGGAAATGCTCTTGTTGCAAGCCTTTGCATCATGGGATTTCTGGCACCAGGAAAAATAAGCATATCATAAAGTTCAAAGATCAAAGTTCAAAAGTAAGAATATGAGTAACAATAGATATATGATGCGCGGTGTTAGCGCAGCAAAGGAAGATGTTCACAACGCTATCAAGAACATCGACAAGGGTATCTTCCCACAGGCTTTCTGCAAGATCATACCTGATATCTTGGGCGGCGACCCAGAGTATTGTAACATTATGCATGCCGACGGTGCAGGTACCAAGTCGAGCTTGGCCTACATGTACTGGAAGGAGACGGGCGACCTCTCTGTATGGAAAGGTATCGCTCAAGATGCTATCGTGATGAATACCGACGACCTGCTCTGCGTAGGCGCCGTAGACAACATCCTCGTAAGCTCTACCATCGGACGCAACAAGATGCTCATCCCAGGCGAGGTAATCTCAGCTATCATCAACGGTACTGACGACCTGCTCCACGAGATGCGTGAGATGGGTATCGGCATCTATCCTACCGGCGGTGAGACTGCTGACGTAGGCGACCTGGTTCGTACTATCATCGTTGACTCTACCGTTACCTGCCGCATGAAGCGCAGCGATGTCATCAACAACGCCAACATCCGTCCAGGCGATGTCATCGTAGGTCTTTCTTCTACAGGTCAGGCTACTTACGAGAAGAAGTACAACGGCGGTATGGGCAGCAACGGACTTACTTCTGCCCGCCACGATGTATTCGCCAAGTATCTCGCAGAGAACTATCCTGAGAGCTACGACCACGCCGTGCCAGACGAGTTGGTTTACAGCGGTAAGTATAAGTTGACTGATGAGGTAGAGGGTTCACCTATCAATGCCGGCGAGTTGGTTCTCTCTCCTACCCGCACCTACGCTCCTGTCATCAAGAAGATTCTCGACGAACTCCGCCCAGAGGTTCACGGTATGGTTCACTGCACCGGTGGTGCCCAGACCAAGGTTCTTCACTTCGTAGGCGAGAACTGCAAGGTAGTGAAGGACAACATGTTCCCAGTACCTCCACTCTTCAAGGCGATCCACGACTGCTCAGAGACCGACTGGAAGGAAATGTATCAGGTATTCAACATGGGTCACCGCATGGAGATCTACGTACGTCCTGAGGTTGCCGAGAAGGTTATTGCCATCAGCAAGAGCTTCAACATCGATGCCCAGATTGTAGGTCACATCGAAGAAGGCAAGCGCAGCCTGACCATCAAGAGCGAATTCGGAACATTCGAATACTAATTGTTTTAGGCACGGATTACACGGATTACACGGATTTTTATTCTTTCATTTCTTAATTTATAGTATTGTTATGCTGGAAGAAGATTTAACTAAACAGATAATTGGTGCAGCTCAAGAAGTACACAAAGTCTTAGGATTTGGTTTTCTAGAGGCTGTATATGGAAATGCTCTGTATAAAGAATTGAAATCACGTGGTTTGAAGTGTGAGTGCCAAAAACACTTAGATGTTTTTTACAAAGGTGAATGCGTTGGTCACTACATTCCCGACATGGTCGTAGAAGACAAGGTGATCATTGAATTAAAAGCCGTTAAAGATTTGCATCCCGAACATGAATGGCAGTTAGTAAACTATCTCTCTGCCTGCCAGGCAGAAGTAGGATTGCTCATCAATTTCGGCCTATCCTTACAAGTAAAAAGAAAGATATTTACAAACGAGCGCAAGGGAACACAACACAAGGAAAAATCCGTGTAATCCGTGTAATCCGTGCCAAAAAATAATTCGATGGATAATAACAACATATTACAGAAGCTAGAAGGCTTAGAGAGCCGATACGAGGAAGTAAGCACCCTCATTACCGACCCAGATGTCATCGCCGACCAGCCACGCTACGTGAAGCTCACCAAGGAATGGAAAGACCTGGGTGACATCATGGACGCACGCAAGCGATACATCAACTGTCTGAATAGCATCAAGGAGGCAAAGGACATCCTTGCCAACGAGAGCGATCCGGAAATGAAGGAGATGGCTCGCGAAGAACTCAACGAGAACGAGGCGCTGCAGCCTAAACTCGAAGAAGAAATCAAGATTGCGCTGGTACCTAAGGACCCAGAAGACGCCAAGAACGTACAGATGGAAATCCGAGGCGGTGCCGGAGGCGACGAGGCTGCCCTCTTTGCAGGCGACCTATTTAATATGTATAAGAAATACTGCGAATCGAAGGGATGGACCGTCAGCGTGACTTCTGTTTCTGAAGGCGCAGTAGGTGGATACAAGGAAATCGACTTCGCTGTAAGCGGTACTGACGTTTACGGTACCTTGAAGTACGAATCAGGTGTTCACCGTGTTCAGCGTGTGCCTGCTACTGAAACACAGGGCCGTATGCACACCTCAGCTGCTACCGTGGCCGTATTGCCAGAGGCAGACAAGTTTGAAGTGAACATCAACGAAGGCGATATCAAGTGGGATACCTTCCGAAGTTCAGGTGCCGGTGGTCAGAACGTGAACAAGGTGGAGTCTGGTGTACGTCTCCGCTACCCTTGGAAAAACCCTAACACAGGCGAGGTAGAGGAAATCCTCATCGAGTGTACCGAAACCCGTGACCAGCCAAAGAACAAGGAGCGTGCCTTGAGCCGCCTCTATACATTCATCCACGACCGTGAGCACCAGAAGTATGTTGACGATATCGCCAGCCGCCGCAAGAGCCTCGTTTCTACCGGCGACCGCAGTGCGAAGATCCGTACCTACAACTTCCCGCAAGGCCGTGTTACCGACCATCGTATCGGTTACACCACTCACGATCTCAACGGTTTCCTGGCAGGTGATATTCAGGACATGATTGATGCCCTGACTGTAGCCGAGAACGCAGAGAAGCTGAAAGAAACAGAATTGTAAAACCCCGATTCATCGTTCCGTACATCGGGGCGATGAATCATCATATCAATCCATTATGAACAGAAAAGAACTCGTAGAGCAGATTTTCGCCAAGAAGAGTTTCTTGTGCGTAGGTCTTGACACAGATATCAACAAGTTGCCTAAGTGCATCACCGAGAGTGAAGACATCCAGGGCGCAGAAGCCGAAATGATATTCAGATTCAACCAGGCTATCATCGATGCAACAGCCCCATACTGTGTGGCTTACAAGCCAAACCTGGCTTTCTATGAGAGCCGTGGCATCGATGGCATGATTGCCTTTGAAAACACCATCAAGTATCTCCACAGTCACTATCCAAACCATTTCATCATCGCAGATGCCAAGCGCGGCGATATCGGCAACACCAGCAAGATGTATGCCCAGACATTCTTCGAGGAGTACAATATCGACTCTGTAACCGTAGCACCTTATATGGGTGAGGATTCAGTCAAGCCATTCCTCGAGTATGACGGCAAGTGGGTTATCCTCCTAGCACTTACCAGCAACAAGGGTAGCCACGACTTCCAGCTCACCGAGGATAAGGAGGGCGAGCGCCTCTTCGAGAAGGTTCTCAAGAAGAGCCAGGAATGGGGCAACGATGAGAACATGATGTATGTAGTAGGCGCTACACAGGGCAAGATGTTCGAAGATATCCGCAAGGTGGCTCCTAACCACTTCCTCCTCGTACCGGGCGTAGGTGCACAGGGTGGCAGCCTGCAGGAGGTTTGCAAGTATGGCATTATCAAGGACTGCGGCTTGCTCGTCAACTCTTCCCGCGGCATCATCTATGCCAGCAACGGCGATGACTTTGCTGAGGTAGCAGGTCAGAAAGCTAAGGAATTGCAGGCAGAAATGGCAGCAGAACTTGCTAAGTTATAAAAACTCGATTTAGGCGCAAAGTATCTTGAAAAAGAGGCTTTGCGCCTAAAAAATACCCTTTTATGGGGCGAAAAAGCAAAATATTACAAAATTAAGTCGAGAATCTAAATCTTTTTTGCTATTTTTGCAAACAAATTGCGGTTACCTAAAGGTAATGATGCCTTGGGAACCTAAATAAAACAAACTAGAAGTCAGATAAATTATGGAATTTACCGCTCAACAAATAGCCCAGTTCGTTCAGGGCCGTGTGGAAGGTGATGAGAACGCAACAGTCAACACCTTCGCAAAAATCGAAGAAGGTAAGGAAGGCGCCATCTCGTTCCTTTCTAACCCTAAATACACTCATTATGTTTACGAAACCAAGTCAAGCATCGTACTCATTGATGAGAACGTAGAATTGGAACACCCTGTCAGCACAACCCTTATCCGTGTGAAGAATGCATACGAGTGTGTGGCTAAGCTCCTGCAGATGTACGAATCCATGAAGCCTAAGAAGACCGGCATCGATCCGCTGGCTTTCGTATCTCCAAAGGCTAAGGTGGCTGAAGGCGTATATGTAGGTGCTTTCGCATATATCAGCGATGGTGCAGAGGTAGGCGAAGGTAGCCAGATTTATCCTCATGCCTACATCGGAGAGGGTGTGAAGATTGGTAAGAATGCACTCATCTATCCGAACGTTACCGTATATCACGGCTGTAAATTAGGCAATAACGTTACGCTTCATGCCGGTTGTGTAATCGGTGCCGACGGATTTGGATTCGCTCCAGGTCCTGAAGGTTACGACAAGATTCCTCAGATTGGTATAGTTACCATCGAAGACGATGTAGAGATTGGTGCCAACACTTGTGTAGACCGTTCTACAATGGGTTCTACCTACGTACGCAAGGGCGTAAAGCTCGACAACCTCGTACAGATTGCCCACAATACCGATATCGGTGCCAACACCGTGATGTCTTCTCAGGTAGGTATAGCAGGCAGTACAAAGGTAGGCGAATGGTGTATGTTTGGCGGTCAGGTGGGTCTTGCCGGCCACATCACTATCGGCGATAAGGTGTTCCTCGGTGCCCAGAGCGGTGTTCCGGGCAGCCTCAAGAGCGGCCAGCAGCTCATCGGAACTCCTCCTATGGAGCAGCGCGCTTACTTCAAGTCTCAGGCCATCTTCCGTCGTTTGCCTGACATGTACAAGGAACTCAACGACCTGAAGAAGCAGATTGAAGAATTAAAGAAAAACAATTAAAAATAATAAGGCACGGATGACACGGATGACGCGGAGGCTAACGCCACTAAGGAATCCGAAGAAAACGCAGAGAAAAAATCCGTGTTATCCGTGCCTAAAAAATGAATATAATTATGTCAAAACAGAAGACACTGAAAGGTAGTTTCTCTCTTTGCGGAAAGGGTTTGCATACAGGCTTGAGCCTCACCGTAACTTTCAATCCTGCACCAGAGAACACCGGTTATAAAATACAGCGCATCGACCTCGAAGGCGAGCCTGTTATCCAGGCTGTAGCTGAGAACGTTGTTGAAACACAGCGCGGTACCGTACTCGGTAAGGGCGATATCCGTGTTTCTACCATCGAGCATGGTATGTCAGCACTCTATGCCCTCGGCATCGACAACTGTCTCATCCAGGTAAACGGTCCTGAGTTCCCTATTCTCGACGGTTCTGCTGCTCCGTATGTAGAGAAGATCCAGAGCATAGGCATCCAGGAGCAGAATGCTGAGAAAGACTACTACATCATCCGTCATAAGATTGAGGTGAAAGATGATAATGGGTCTGTCATCACCATCCTTCCTGACGAGGACTTCAGCATCACAGCCATGTGTTCTTTCGAGAGCAAATTCATCAACAGCCAGTTTGCTACCCTTGAAAAGATGGAGACATACGCAGAGGAGATTGCATCAGCACGTACCTTCGTTTTCGTACGCGACATCATGCCTCTGCTCCAGGCTAACCTCATTAAGGGTGGTGACCTGGACAATGCCATCGTTATCTACGAGCGCCAGGTAGAACAGGCTCAGCTCGACCAGCTCGCCGACCATCTCAAGGTGCCTCACATGGATGCCAACAAGTTGGGTTACATCCAGCACCGTCCATTGCAGTGGGAGAACGAATGTACACGTCATAAACTGCTCGATATCATCGGCGATATGGCACTCATCGGCAAGCCTATCAAGGGCCGCATCATCGCTACCCGTCCTGGCCATACCGTAAACAACAAGTTCGCCCGCCTCATGCGCAAGGAGATTCGCAAGCACGAGATTCAGGCTCCTATCTACGATCCTAACGAGGAGCCAATCATGGATAATATCCGCATCCGTCAGCTCCTGCCTCACCGCTACCCTATGCAGCTGGTCGACAAGGTCATTGCTATGGGACCTAACAGCATCGTGGGCGTAAAGAATGTAACCAGCAACGAGCCTTTCTTCACCGGTCACTTCCCTGAAGAGCCAGTGATGCCAGGCGTTCTCCAGGTAGAGGCAATGGCACAGTGTGGCGGTCTGCTCGTATTGAACCAGTTGGAGGAGCCTGAGCGCTGGAGTACTTACTTCATGAAGCTCGATGATGTGAAGTTCCGCAAGAAGGTGGTTCCGGGCGATACCCTCCTCTTCCGTGTAGAACTCCTCGCACCTGTACGTCATGGCATCAGCTCTATGAAGGGCTATATGTTCGTAGGCGACCAGGTGGTAGCAGAGGCTACTTTCACTGCACAGATTGTTAAGAACAAGTAATAATAAAATAGAAATATGAATCAGATTAGTCCATTAGCGTTTGTTCATCCAGAGGCAAAACTCGGTGACAACAACATTATCGGTCCTTTCTGCTATATCGACAAGGACACCGTTTTGGGCGATAACAACGTATTGCAGAACAGCGTTACCATTCACGTGGGCGCTCGCATCGGCAACAATAATGAATTTTTCCCAGGCGCCAGCATCTCTACCAAGCCTCAGGACTTGAAGTTCAAGGGCGAGCAGACAACCTGCGAGGTGGGCGATAACAACAGCATCCGTGAGAACGTTACTATCTCTCGTGGTACAGCCTCTAAGGGCAAGACCGTAGTAGGCAGCAACAACCTCCTGATGGAGACCGTTCACGTGGCTCACGACTGCGTGCTCGGCAGCGGCTTGATTATCGGCAACTCTACCAAGTTTGCCGGTGAGGTGGTAGTAGACGACAACGCCATCGTCAGCGCCAACGTTCTCGTTCACCAGTTCTGCCATATCGCAGGTTACGTGATGATCCAGGGCGGTTGCCGTTTCTCTCAGGATATTCCTCCTTACATCATTGCCGGCAAGGAGCCAACCCGCTACTGCAGCATCAACCTCATCGGTCTGCGCCGTCGCGGTTTCAGCAATGAGACCATCCAGAACATCCACGAGGCTTACCGCCTGCTCTACAGCAAGGGTATTTTGAAGGAAGGTATCGAGGAAATCAAGAAGAATCTTGAGGTTACCAAGGAGATTCAGTATATTATCGACTTCGTAGAGAGTTCTCAGCGAGGCATTATCCGATAAAAGTAAAAGGGTAAAAAAGTAAAAAGGTAAAAAGAGCATCCTTGCATAGGTTTATGAAACGAGCAAGGATGCTTTTTTCTTGAATATAAAAAATGATATATGAAAACATTGATTGTGGTCTTAGGTCCTACCGGTGTAGGTAAAACGGAGCTTTGCCTTTCACTGGCAGAGCATCTCGCTATACCTATCATCAATGCCGACTCCCGCCAGATCTTCGCCGAACTTCCTATCGGAACCGCAGCCCCTACTGCCGAACAGCAGCAGCGGGTGAAGCATTATTTCGTAGGAAACCACCACATCGAAGATTATTACAGCGCTGCCCAATACGAGGCTGATGTGATGAATCTCCTGCAGGAAGACATCTTCAAGAATCACGATGTGGCTCTGCTTACAGGTGGCAGCATGATGTATATCGATGCTGTATGCAAAGGAATCGACGACATCCCTACTGTTCGTGACGACATACGCACTTGGATGAAACAGCGTCTGGAAGAGGAAGGGCTGGAGGCACTGGTAGAAGAACTCCACAAGATGGATCCGGAGCACTGGGCGATAGTAGACAGGAAGAATCCACGCCGCGTGGTTCATGCCCTGGAAATCTGCCATCAGACCGGCAAGACCTACACTTCTTTCCGCACATCCGAAAAGAAGCAGCGCCCTTTCCGCATCATCAAGATAGGTCTGAACCGCGACAGAGCTGAACTCTACGACCGCATCAACCAGCGTGTACTGATGATGATGGACGAAGGTCTGGAGGCAGAAGCACGCAGCGTATACCCACAGAAGGGACTCACCTCGTTGAGAACCGTAGGCTACAAAGAAATGTTCTCCTACTTTGACGGCGAGATAGACCGCGATGAAGCTATCAGACAAATCCAGTCGCACAGCCGTGAATACATGCGCAAGCAACTTACCTGGTTTAAGCGGGATACCACTATCCAATGGTTCCATCCAGAACAGCAAGAAGAAATCCTTGCATATATTGATAAAGAAATAGGATAACTCTTAGTCTCTTTTTACTAAGAGTTATCCTAAAGTAAGGCTTACCCCCTTATTTTAGGGGGTCAAGTGGGTAAACTAGCTGATTTTCAAACATTTAACCACCTTGCTACCGCAAAACGCGGTAACAAGGTAGTAAACTAACTGATTTTCAGATATTTAACATACATAATACGGTAAAACACGGTAGATGGGTATCAGCAGATAAAGAGGAAAGAACGATATTCTCCCCCTTTATATCCAATCAAGAATTTCCTTGAAATATGAGATGCGGCGGAGTTTCGGGTGTTCATACTCTTCAGTCTTCTCATGCGCCCAGATAGATTGGGCAGGAATATGGATGGCAGAACAGCCGATGCTCAGCGCAGGAGCAATATCACTCTTGAAACTGTTACCCACCATGACGAGTTCTGAAGGCTGGACATCCAGTTCCCTGCAGAGGCGGCGGTAAGCTTCAGGCTTTTTATCGCTCACGATACTTACCACATCAAAATAACGCTGCAAACCCGAGCGCCATAATTTATTCTCCTGATCCTGCAACTCTCCCTTCGTAAAGACGGCAAGTTTCAACCCCCTGCCCTCTTTCTTCTTTTCATGCAGCAGAGCCAGCGTCTCCTCTACCCCCTCCAGCGGTTTGGCATCAAGATGCAGCAGACTCTTTCCCAGCCCTATAATCTGAGCAATCACATAGGCAGAAACCTTGCCCTTACTCACCTTCACGGCATTCTCTACCAGCGAAATGGTGAAAGCCTTGCAGCCATACCCCAAGTCAGCCATATTACCACTTTCCGTCTCCAGAAGAGCGGCAGAAATTTCTTTCTCTTTTCCGTATTCAGAAAGAAGTTCGCAATATTCATGCTCCACCTCTTCGAAATATTCCTGTAATGCCCAGAGCGTATCATCGGCATCGAAGGCTATCGCCCTGATATCTTTAAATCTATCCATTTTCATGTTTGTTATGTTTTACACCTTATTAAATATAGGAGTTCTGACTGCAAAGATAACTACTTTCTTTCAGAAAAACAGAAGAAAAATCGTTTTTAACAAGATTGTAACATCTGTTTAAATAGCCTGTAACATTTCCTACGTACTTTTGCAGCCGAAAAGAAGGAGAAAATGGATAACTCCCGCAAATAAGGGAAAGAAATATCCCCCACAAAGTAAATAATAACAATAAACATTAAGATAATAATGGGTACAATTTATTTATGTATTGTGATCTTCCTGCTCTGTTTAGCAGTGTTCGATCTCTTCGTAGGAGTCAGCAACGATGCTGTCAACTTCATGCAATCTGCCATCGGAGCTAAGGTGGCTAAGTTTCGCACGGTGCTGATTATCGCATCCTGCGGTGTGGTTCTCGGAGCCATCATGTCATCGGGAATGATGGATATCGCCCGCCATGGTATCATGAGTCCTGACCACTTTACATTCGAAGAGGTAATGACGCTCTTCCTGGCGGTCATGGTGACTGATGTCATCATCCTGGATGTGTTCAACACCTTAGGTATGCCAACCTCTACTACCGTCTCTCTGGTATTCGAGTTGCTGGGTGGTGCTTTCATCCTCGCTACATTGAAGATGTATGGCGACGACAGCCTCAACTATGGCGTATTGCTCAATAGCAACAAGGCGTTGGAGGTAATCATGGCTATCTTCTCATCTGTCATCATTGCCTTCGTGTTTGGTGCCTTTGTGATGTGGCTTTCCCGTATCATTTTCACCTTTAACTACCGCAAGCACAGCCGCTACAGCATCGCTATCTTCGGCGGTATCGCCTTTACAGCCCTCTCTTACTTCATCTTCATGAAGGGTTTGGGAAAGAGTCCTTACCTGCCTGCTGAGGTGCGCGATTACATCGACCAGAATCTCGGTTTCCTCATCTGCATCACCTTCGTGGTATCTGCTGTTGTAATGGAATTCCTGCACCTCTGCCGTGTCAACATCTTTAAGTTTACGGTGCTGATGGGTACTTTCGCCCTGGCTATGGCTTTCGCTGGTAACGACCTGGTAAACTTCATCGGTGTGCCTCTGGCTGGTCTCTCTTCTTATCAGGACTATATGGCAAATGCCAATGGTGCAGCTCCAGACCAGTTTATGATGACTTCATTGATGGAGAGTGCCAAGACTGCTCCAGGCTTCCTGCTTGCTGCCGGTGCCGTGATGATTATCGCCATGGCGACATCCAAGAAAGCACAGAACGTAATCAAGACTTCTGTTGACTTGAGCCGTCAGGACGAAGGCGATGAGATGTTCGGCAGTTCTTCTGCAGCCCGCGTGATTGTACGCAACTGCCAGGCTACAGATTCATGGTTGAAGCAGTTTATGCCAAAGGCGCTGATGAACTGGATCAACAGCCGTTTCGACAAGAATGATGTTGAACTCGAGGAGAGTGCTGCTTTCGACGTGGTTCGTGCAGCAGTAAACCTGGTACTTGCTTCTATGCTGATCACCATCGGTACCAACCTGAAGTTGCCTCTCTCTACCACCTACGTTACCTTCATGGTAGCTATGGGTTCTTCACTTGCTGATAGAGCATGGAGCCGCGAGAGTGCCGTATTCCGTGTAACAGGTGTATTAAGTGTAATCGGTGGTTGGTTCATCACAGCCGGTGTAGCTTTCGCAGCCTGTGCCATTGTTTGTATCATCATGCACTTCGGTGGTGTGGGCATCCAGGCTTGCTTCATGGGCTTGGTTATCTACCAGCTCATCCGCAGCAACATCCAGTATAACAAGAAGGCTAAGGAAGAGAGCAAGAGTACTACCTTCCAACTGATGATGCGTTCTCGCGACCCAGAGATTGTATGGGATTTGCTTCGCCGTCAGGTTTCACGCACCCAGTCTTACGTCTGCCACTTCGCCCTGAACGAGTTCAACCAGATTATGGATGGTCTGGCCAACGAGAATACCCGCAACCTTCGTCATGCCAACAAGGATCTGAAGAAGGAACAGGATATGCTGAAGAAGTTCCGCCGTCAGGAGATGCTCGGTTTGAAGAAATCGCCTATTGAGATTGCCATCGAACGCAACACCTGGTTCCATCTGGGCGCCAACAGCAACCAGCAGTTTATCTACTCTCTGCGCCGTATGCTCGACCCAATCAAGGAACATGTTGACAACAATTTCAATCCGCTTCCTGCTGAATACATCAAGGAGTTTGCTCCTGTACGCCAGAAAATCAACGACCTGATGCGCATGAGCTGCGAACTGATTGAAACTGGCAAATATGACAGCTATCGCGAGATACTTGCCGAGGCAGATGCCTGCAAAGACGAACTTTCAGTTCTCCGCAAGAAGCATATCGACCGCATCCAGCACATGACTGACAATACGCTGATGCAGATTTCTCTGGTTTATCTCAACGTACTGCAGGAGAGTCAGGAATTCCTGAGTGTGATGAGACATCAGTTAAGAGCTGCAAAGAAGTTTATGGAAAAGTAAATTTTCTCTGACATCTTGTCATGAAACTACTTTTTGGTATATCTGTTGCTTGTTGACAGATGACAGCGGATAACAAGAGTGTTATTTCGCTATCACAATATAATCTGAAAAGGTTAGTTTCTCATAGGTTAAGATTGTTAGGTTTAGTTTTTAGAAAAAAGTTTTAGGTTTTTAGTTAGATAAGGGCTCCAAGTGCTAGTGATTAGTATTTGGAGCCATTTTTTTTGCCCAAATATTTGGCTATTAAGAAGAAATGTTGTAATTTTGCAGCCGATTTCTGAAAAGAATCATCATATTCAATAACCCGAGTGCTTGGTAAACCTCGTAAAAAACAAGAAAATGGACAAGAAAAAAACTCAAGTGAGCGTGCTGTTTATGCTTTTCAGCATCCTCTTCTGCGTTTGCCTGATTGCAGCAAACGTACTCGAAACAAAGCAAATCGCCTTCGGGCCAGTTTCCCTTACCGGTGGACTCATCGTATTCCCTGTAAGCTACATCATCAACGATGTGGTATGTGAAGTATGGGGCTATCAGAAAGCGCGTCTGTTGATCTGGACCGGCTTTGCGATGAACTTCTTCTTCGTGGCGCTGGGTGCTATCTGCGATGTAATTCCTGCAGCGCCTTATTGGACCAACGATGCCGGTTTTCATGCCATCTTCGGTCTGGCACCCCGCATTGCAGCAGCCTCTTTCGTAGCCTTCATCATCGGTTCGTTTGCTAATGCTTATGTAATGAGCGTGATGAAAATCCGCGATGGTGGCAAGCATTTCTCTGCCCGTGCCATCCTCAGTACCATTGCAGGTGAGAGTTGCGACAGTCTTATCTTCTTCCCACTTGCCCTGGGCGGTGTGGTGCCTACATCAGAATTGCCTTGGCTCATGCTCTGGCAGGTGATACTGAAGACAGCCTACGAGATTGTGGTATTGCCTCTGACCATCCGTGTAGTGAAATACGTAAAGAAGCATGAAGGTGAAGATGCATACGACAATAACATCTCCTACAATGTATTCAAGATCTTCAGCCTCGGCTAAAAGACATCAGTAAATATCAAACATTAAAACATTACCAAGCGTGGATAGAAAAGAAGACGGTCTTCAGGCATTAGGTGCCAAGACTACATATAGAATGGATTATGCGCCAGAGGTGCTCGAAACTTTCGTGAACAAGCATCCTGGCAACGATTACTGGGTACGTTTCAACTGCCCTGAGTTTACATCGCTCTGCCCTATTACGGGTCAGCCAGATTTCGCAGAGATTCGCATCAGCTATATTCCTGACGTAAAGATGGTAGAGAGCAAGAGCCTGAAACTTTATCTCTTCAGTTTCCGCAATCATGGCGATTTCCATGAAGACTGCGTAAACATCATCATGAAGGATCTCATCAAACTGATGGACCCTAAATATATAGAGGTAACAGGCATCTTTACTCCTCGTGGCGGCATCAGTATCTGGCCGTATGCCAACTATGGCAAGCCAGGCACCAAATACGAGAAACTGGCAGAGCAGAGATTCGCTACTCACGAATAAAAAACAAGAAACCTCGGAAGATTGGCAGATTGCTTTTCTTCCGGGGTTTTTTATTGTTTATTGCTGATGAAATTATGGGAACTGAGGATAATCCTCGAAGCGAGGCTTGCGCTTCTCAAGGAATGCCTTGCCGCCCTCCTGAGCCTCATCCATCGTATAATAGAGCATCGTAGCATCGCCAGCCAACTCCTGAATACCAGCCTGACCATCCAGTTCGGCATTCAAGCCAGCCTTGATCATACGGAGTGCCAGAGGCGAACGCTCCATCATGATTTCAGCCCACTCTACACAGGTATCTTCCAACTTTTCGAGAGGCACCACCTTGTTCACCATTCCCATCTCTTCAGCCTCCTTGGCAGAATACTGCTTGCAGAGGAACCAGATTTCACGAGCCTTCTTCTGACCCACCATTCTTGCCAGATAAGAAGAACCGAAACCGGCATCGAAGCTTCCTACCTTAGGACCAGTCTGTCCAAAGATGGCATTCTCTGAAGCGATGGTCAGGTCGCACATCACATGAAGCACATGTCCGCCACCGATGGCATAACCATTCACCATAGCGATGACCGGCTTTGGCAAACGACGAATCTGCATCTGTACATCGAGCACATTCAGGCGAGGCACACCATCGTTACCCACATAACCGCCTCGGCCCTTCACATGCATGTCACCTCCTGCACAGAACGCCTTATCGCCGGCACCCGTCAGAATGACCACACGGATATCCAAACAATCGCGGCAATAGTTGAATGCCTGTGCCATCTCCCAAGTGGTCAACGGTGTGAAGGCATTACGGTAGCGCTCACGGTTGATGGTAATCTTAGCGATATGATTATACTCCTCGAAGATGATTTCCTTGAAATCAAAACCTTCTATCTTTTTCCATTCTCTCATTTTATTACTTTGAATTTTGAACTTTATGATTACTTACTATCTTATTTTTTGACAGAACTATCAGTTATAGTTCCTTATAAGTCCTCTATCAGCACTTCTGGATGGCTTCCAGCATCTCGTTATCTACATCCATATCGGTGAAAACCTCCAGGAGCATCGGGCGCTCGCTCTCGGCATGAATCAATTGGCAGATGCCCTGTTCCATCTCTTCCATCGTATGAGCTGCGAGATACTTTACGTCATTCTGACTACAGATTCCTTCAGCCGTTGCATGATGCTTTGCCATTACCATTTCTTCGCGAGCCTGACTCTCCTTTAACCCCTGGAACTTGCCAAAGATGGCACCGCCACCATTATTGAGCACGATGATACGGAGCTTGCCGTTCAGATTTCTATTCCAGAGCGCATTCTGGTCATAGAAGAAACTCAGGTCGCCGAGAACGCAGTATACATGCTTATCAGACTTGTTCTTGCACATCGAGAAGCCAACAGCCGCAGAAAGAGAACCTTCTATGCCGTTCACACCACGATTGCAGTAAACATGGCGGTCGGCATACAGATTCATCAACCGGATGGCAGAACTGTTGCCCGAGAAGACGCTGCTCATCATACCTGGAAGGAATGTATCGAATTTGCGGTCATAAATACCATCGTCATGAGCATCTTTACCGCCTAAGGTGAACGCTTTGAAATCCTGAGGCTCAACCTTCTGAAGCTGGCTGAAGAATTCCTTTACGGTAGCCAGACTGCTGAACTCAGGCTTGAAATTCTCTTTGCGTTCATAGCTTTTAGCCAACGCATCCATCCACAATTTGCGATAATCCTCCCAGTGGTCGTGCCAGCCAAAATTATCCAACCATGACATAGCATCACTGTTTGGCAAATCCATCACTTTAGTAAGATGCATGAACGTATCTTCGATATCAGCCTCTTGCGAGATTCTTATCTGCTCAACTCCTTTAAGCGAACGCAGATAAGATTTCAGCTTCTTGCTCACAATATGTCCACCTATATAAACCACCAGGTCAGGACGGAATCTTTCATCGTCCTTTATTTCATCCAGCAAATTCTCGAAAGCGCCATACAAGGTGGTTTTATTCCAATCTTCTCCCAGTTCTTCCTGAACCTTATATAGATAAGGTGGCATTGCCAGAGATTCCCATAATATAGGCATTCGGTCAATATAAGCCAACAAGTCTACATATTTTTCGGTATTGTCCAACTGGCCTATTACCACCAATGGACGTTTGGCTTTTAACACACATTCAAAAGGGGTCCCATCAAATGTGTCAATATTTGCCCTGCAGTAAGCAACCTCTATCTTGCGCTCAACGGGCAAAGCTTCTTTCGTAAACGAATAGAAAGGCTCAGAGATAGGTACATTGATGTGTACAGGTCCCTTTACCCGTCCCATGCTTTTCAACAGTGCTTCGTTGACCAGCCGGTTGCAATACCAATGCATCTCTTCCTGCTGCTCACCTTCGAACACTTCTGGCAGAGATACCGCTTTTCTTACCATCTGCCCCAAAGCATCAGGCTGAGGAAGCGTCTGACCATCCAGCTGGTTGATCCACTGTGCCGGTCTGTCGGCAGAAATCACTATGAGCGGGATTTGCTGATAATAAGCCTCAGCTACTGCCGGATAAAGATTGAGCAATGCAGAACCCGAAGTCACACACACTACGACAGGCTGATAACCTTCAGCCATAGAAAGTCCAAGAGCTTGGAAGCCGGCGCTACGTTCGTCGGTTACAGGATAGCAAGTGATGTCTTCACACTCGTTGAGATTGTGAACTATGGCTGCATTTCTGCTGCCCGGACACACTACAGCATGGCGAACACCATGCGCTACCAGTAAACTTGTCAAAATATTGACGTTTTCTTTATTGCTATACATTTCACCTTATTTTTTAGGTTGTTTTTATGTTTTCAGATTCTTGAAGAGCTTTTGTCTTTTAGCATTATAAAATCAGAATGAATCCCTATCATTTCTCTGCAAGACCTTTACAGGACCGACAGGATGGTCTGCATCTTAGCTTCAGTTTCCTTCCACTCCTTCTCCATCTCGCTTTCCTTCAGCAATCCGCCTCCGGCATAGAGTTCGCAAGAGCCGTCATCCAGGATGTTCATGCAGCGCAGGGAAACATAGAGATGCGTCTTACCTTTCGGCGAAATCGGTCCCACAAAACCACTATAATATTTGCGCGACTGATGTTCATGCTGCAGGATAAACCGGCGAGCTTCATCCTTCGGTATTCCGCAGACGGCAGGCGTAGGATATAAGGCATCGAGCACATCGCCCAGACGCCCCGTATCATGCAGACGGAAAGCGATGTCTGTACGGAGATGATAGAGATTGGCAGCCATCGTGGTATAAGGTCCCTTCTTCTGATAATCATCCGAAAAGACCTTGATGCAATCCTCGATATAATCGGTTACATACTGCTGTTCCTCTCTGTTCTTCTCCGACCATTCTATCCCTTCTACCGGATAATCGGCTACGGTCTTGGAAGGTTCAGCCTTTTGGGTGCCTGCCAGCGACATGGTTGCCATCTGATTCTGTTCACCTTTGAGCAGAATTTCAGGTGTAGCCATCAGCCATAAACCCGATTGGGGTGTATAAACCAAGGCTACAAAAAGACGGGGATACATCCGGCAGGTCTTCAGAAACAGAGCCTTTAAAGAGTCTGCATCCTGCACAACTGAAGCATTGACTGTATTCTGCACATCTGAAGTCTTGCCGGCATCTTGCGCTGCTGAAGTATGGACTGATTCTAAAGGCTGCCGATTGCTCTGAATACGCAGTTTTCTTGCCAGAACAATCTTGCTGAATTTACCTTCAGAGAGCTGCCGGTGAAAGCATTCAAACTCCCTTGTATAGGCTTCAAAATTACGTCCCGACGTAGATTCTGCTACGTCACGACGTAAATCCTGCAGCGTCACGACGTAGGAAGTGCCGCATCGCGATGCATTTTCAGCCCCCTCGGCAGAAATCAGTTTGCTTTCATCCGGATGCATCAACACCACGGGACATTCGCTGGATGGCGCGAAAGGAGCTATCACGAAACCTTCCTTGCCATTCAGTTCTGCCACAGAAGAGAGTACCTCAGGTTCGCCCTCATGCTGAGCCACATAGATAGCATGGTGCAGATAAGGCAGACGATAATACGCAAAAGCTATCATACCTTTGTTTCTGCCCTCTTTTTCTGATTATCTTTCTTTGGGGTGAACACATAGTTGGTTACCTGTACGGTACAGATTACCTCACCAGCCGTATTCTTGATATCCACCTGCCAGGTATGCAAGGTTCTGCCCTTGTGCACAATCTTGGCAAAGGCAGTAACCGTATCGCCCTCGCTGACCGCCTGGACATGAGTACCGCTCACGTTGATGCCCACGGCAATCTGTCCCGGACAGAGCGCCAGGGAACCAATACCCGCCACATTCTCGGCAAGAGCCAGAGAAGCACCTCCACTCAAGAAACCGAAAGGTTGGCGATTACGCTCATCTACCTTCATCGTAGCCTGAAGCGTATCAGGCTCAGGGGTAGAAATGAAATGCATTCCGAGCGTCTTGGATAATCCGTCAGTCTTGCTGATTCTTTTTACTAATTCATCTATGTTCATCTTATTATCTCCTATTTTTCGTATTTTGTTATTGATTCAGAGCTATTCGTTTTCTCTTCGCTCCAAAGTATGTTTCTGATAAACTCAACGCAAAGGTAAGACTTTCTTTAGAGAAAACAAAATTTATCGCACTTTTTATTTGATGAAGGGCAAACTTTACATACCTTTTCCTTTCTTTAATAATAAAAAACATAAAAAACGGCATATAGTTCAGATTTATTTTGTATTTTTGCACCAAAAATAAGAAAATAAAAGATATATCTGAATAGAATATGAACATTTTAGAGCTAAGCGAACAGGAAATCGTTCGCAGACAGAGTCTTCAGACATTGCGCGAGATGGGTATCGACCCATACCCAGCAGCAGAGTTTCCAACCAATGCATTCAGCACAGATATCAAAGCAGAATTCAAGGACGAGGACGAGCCACGCCAGGTAGTTATCGCCGGACGTATGATGGGTCGCCGCGTAATGGGTAAAGCTAGCTTCGCTGAGTTGCAGGACTCAAAGGGAAGAATCCAGGTCTATATCGCCCGCGACGAGATTTGTCCCGACGAGAACAAGGACCTTTATAATACTGTATTCAAGAAACTCCTCGATATCGGTGACTTCATCGGTGTAAAGGGTTTCGTATTCCGTACACAGACTGGCGAGATTTCTGTTCACGCCAAGGAACTGTGCCTGCTCTCTAAGAGCTTGAAGCCACTCCCTATCGTGAAGTATAAGGATGGCGTGGCTTACGACAAGTTCGATGATCCAGAGTTGCGTTACCGCCAGCGCTACGTTGACCTCATCGTTAATGATGGCGTAAAGGATACTTTCCTGCAGCGTGCTACCGTACTCCGCACTCTGCGCAGCGTACTCGACAACGCAGGTTATACTGAGGTAGAGACTCCTACCCTGCAGAGCATTGCCGGTGGTGCTTCAGCCCGCCCATTCATCACCCACTTCAATGCGCTCGACCAGGATATGTACATGCGTATCGCTACCGAGCTCTACCTGAAGCGCCTCATCGTAGGTGGTTTCGAGGGTGTTTATGAAATCGGCAAGAACTTCCGCAACGAGGGTATGGACCGTAACCACAACCCTGAGTTCACCTGTATGGAGCTTTATGTTCAGTACAAGGACTACAACTGGATGATGGCTTTCACAGAGAAGTTGCTCGAAACGATCTGTATCGCCGTAAACGGCAAGCCAGAGCGCGAGATTGATGGCAACATCATCAGTTTCAAGGCTCCATATCGCCGTCTGCCTATCCTCGATGCCATCAAGGAAAAGACCGGTTTCGACTGCAACGGCAAGACCGAGGAAGAGATCCGCGCATTCTGCAAGGAGAAGGGCATGGATGTAGATGAGACTATGGGTAAGGGTAAGTTGATTGACGAGCTCTTCGGTGAGTTCTGCGAGGGCACCTTCCTCCAGCCAACCTTCATCACCGACTATCCGGTAGAGATGTCTCCATTGACCAAGATGCACCGTTCTAAGCCAGGCTTGACCGAGCGTTTCGAGTTGATGGTAAACGGTAAGGAGCTTGCCAATGCATACTCTGAGCTCAACGACCCAATTGACCAGGAAGAGCGTTTCATCGACCAGATGAAGCTTGCTGACAAGGGTGATGACGAGGCAATGATTATCGATCAGGACTTCCTCCGTGCCCTCCAGTACGGTATGCCTCCAACATCAGGTATCGGTATCGGTATCGACCGCTTGGTCATGTTGATGACAGGCAAGACCTTCATCCAAGAGGTATTGTTCTTCCCACAGATGAAGCCAGAGAAGAAGATGCCACAGAGCACCATCAAGGAATGGGCAGAGATTGGCGTGCCAGAGGATTGGGCATACGTGCTCCGCAAGGCAGGCTTCAACCTCATCTCTGATATCCGTGAAGAAAAAGCACAAGGCTTGCAGCAGAAGATTGGAGAAATCAACAAAAAGTACAAGCTCGGCTACGAGAAGCCTTCTGTTGACGACATCCAGGGCTGGATTAATGCAGCAAATGCTTAATTGATAATGCATAATTAATTATAAATTCATTCGAAGTGTTCAACTGCGGTAAAATAGCGATAATTGGCGGCGGTAGCTGGGCTACGGCAATAGCCAAGATTGTGGTGGGTCATACTCATCACATAGGCTGGTATATGCGTCGCGATGACCGCATCGAGGACTTCAAGCGCATGGGGCACAACCCTGCCTATCTGATGTCGGCACGATTCAATGTAGATGAGATTTTCTTCTCTTCCGACATCAACAAGATAGTGCAGAATTACGATACACTCGTGTTCGTCACCCCGTCGCCTTATCTGAAGAATCATCTCAAAAAACTCAAGACGCGACTAAGCGACAAGTTCATCATCACAGCCATCAAAGGTATTGTGCCTGATGAAAACCTCGTTTGCTCAGAGTATTTCCATCAGGTTTACGATGTGCCTTACGAGAACCTCGCCTGCATCGGAGGTCCTTCTCATGCCGAGGAAGTGGCACTGGAGCGACTGAGCTATCTCACCGTGGGCTGTAGCGATACCGAAAAGGCGCATGCCTTCGCCAACGATTGTCTGGCGAGTGAATTCATCAAGACCAAGACTTCGAGCGATGTCATCGGTATCGAATATTCTTCGGTTCTGAAGAACGTATACGCCATCGCAGCAGGTATCTGTGGCGGTCTGAAGTATGGTGACAACTTCCAGGCGGTACTCATGTCAAATGCCGTTCAGGAGATGCACCGCTTCCTGACAGCCGTCCACCCTATCGACCGAAGCATGTACGACTCAGTTTATCTGGGCGACTTGCTTGTAACAGGTTACAGCAACTTTTCCCGCAACCGCACCTTCGGAACCATGATAGGCAAGGGCTACAGCGTGAAGAGTGCGCAGATAGAGATGGAGATGATTGCAGAAGGATATTTCGGCACCAAGTGTATGAAGGAAATCAATCGCCACATGCACGTCAACATGCCGATTCTCGATGCTGTATATAATATATTGTACGAGCGCATCAGTCCGCAAATAGAAATCAAGCTCTTGACCGACTCGTTCAGATAGACACATCCTATCCTTCGATTTCGGCAGAAGAGTTTGTCTTCAAGTAGTAACATTAACACATTCATTTAGATATTAAAAGAAAAATGAAAAGTATCAGCTTAAACATTACAAAGGCTGCATCATTCCTTGCAGAAGGTGCAGTAAAGGCTTACGAGCCTAAGGTTAAGGCCGCTCAGGAAGCTCTTGAGAACGGCACTTGTGAAGGTAACGATTTCTTGGGATGGTTGCATTTGCCATCTTCTATCACTCCTGAGTTCCTCAATGAGATTCAGGCTGTTGCCAATACTTTGCGCGAAAAGTGTGAGGTAGTTGTTGTAGCAGGTATCGGTGGTAGCTACCTCGGTGCACGCGCCGTTATCGAAGGCCTCGGCAACTCTTTCGCTTGGCTCGTAAACGACAAGAAGAACCCTACTATCCTCTTCGCAGGTAACAATATCGGTGAGGACTACCTCTTCGAGTTGACTTCTTTCTTGAAGGACAAGAAGTTTGGTGTCATCAATATCTCTAAGTCTGGTACCACTACTGAGACTGCTCTCGCTTTCCGTCTTTTAAAGAAGCAATGCGAGGATCAGCGCGGTAAAGAAGAGGCTAAGGATGTTATCGTAGCTGTAACCGACGCCAAGAAGGGTGCAGCACGTACTTGTGCTGACAAGGAAGGTTACAAGAGCTTCATCATCCCTGATAATGTAGGTGGCCGCTTCTCTGTTTTGACCCCAGTAGGTTTGTTGCCTATCGCAGTAGCAGGTTTCGATGTAAAGCAGCTCGTAGCTGGTGCGGCTGACATGGAGAAGGCTTGCGGCAAGGACGTAGCTTTCGAGGAGAATCCTGCAGCTATCTATGCAGCTACACGTCAGGCTCTCTATACTCAGGCAGGCAAGAAGATTGAGATTGTATGCAACTTCCAGCCTAAACTTCACTACTTCGCTGAGTGGTGGAAGCAGCTCTATGGTGAGAGCGAGGGTAAGGACCAGAAGGGTATCTTCCCAGCAGCTTGCGACTTCACTACCGACCTTCACTCTATGGGCCAGTGGATTCAGCAGGGCGAGCGCTCTATCTTCGAGACTGTTATCAGCGTAGAGACTCCTAACGAGAAGTTGCTCTTCCCTCACGATGATGAGAACCTCGACGGTTTGAACTTCCTCGAGGGCAAGCGTGTTGACGAGGTGAACAAGATGGCAGAGCTCGGTACACGTCTGGCTCACGTTGACGGTGGTGTTCCTAACATCCTGGTTAACGTACCAGAGTTGAACGCTTACTACCTCGGTCAGCTGATCTACTTCTTCGAGAAGGCTTGCGGTATCAGCGGTCTCTTGGAAGAGGTGAACCCATTCAACCAGCCTGGTGTTGAGGCATACAAGAAGAATATGTTCGCATTGCTCAACAAGCCAGGTTATGAGGCAGAGAGCAAAGCTATCCAGGAGCGCTTGAAGAATGAATAATGTGTAGTGTTTAATGTTTAGTTGAGGCATACGCCATGCAAAGCATTAAACACTAAACATTAAACACAAAACATTAAATAATTGATGAAGGAAATTATTTTTAAATATATGAAAGAACACGGTTTTGGGGAATTCAACCCTAAAGCCGTGCTTTTTGATATGGACGGCGTGCTGTACAACAGTATGCCAAATCATGCTGTGGCATGGCAGGAATCGATGAAACAGTTTGATATCCACATGACTGCAGCCGATGCTTATGCCACCGAAGGAGCCCGAGGCATTGACACCATCCAGATGATGGTGAAGAAGCAGAAGGGCATCGACATCACGCTGGACGAAGCACAGAAGATGTATGATGTGAAGACCGAAATATTCCACTCGATGCCTACTGCCGAAATATTTCCTGGCGTAAAGGAAATCATGCAGAAGGTTAAAGATGCCGGCATGCAGGTAGGAGTGGTAACAGGAAGCGGACAGCGCCCGCTCATCATGCGACTGCTCAACGACTTCGGCGATTTTCTGGATGAAGCACATATCGTAACCGCCTATGATGTAAAGCGCGGCAAACCAAATCCTGACCCATATCTCATGGGATTACAGAAGGCAGGAAACCTGAAACCCTGGGAAGGCATCGTGGTAGAGAATGCTCCTTTGGGCGTCCGTGCCGGCGTGGCAGCCAACATTTTTACGGTAGCAATTAACAGCGGTCCGCTACCAGATGAAGAATTATCCAATAAGGGTTGCAATCTACTCTATCACCAGATGACTGAATTCTGTGATGACTTTGAAAACCTGGTTGCTAAGGCTTAATCCGGTTCACCCACAGATATTCTGACTTATTCAATAAAAAGACATCATTAAAAACATATAATGACATGAATAGAAAAGTAGCTTTAATTACAGGTATTACAGGCCAGGATGGTTCATACTTGGCTGAATTATTGTTGGAAAAAGGGTATGATGTTCACGGAACTATCCGCCGATCATCTACCGACTACCGCGAAAGAATTGCCCATTTGGAGGGTACACCTAACTTCCATCTTCACTATGCTGACCTCGGTGACTCTATGAGTATCATCCAGGTAATGAACAAGGTGAAACCTACAGAGGTTTACAACCTTGCGGCTCAGAGCCACGTACAGGTGAGCTTCGACTCCCCTGAGTTTACAGCAGATGTAGATGCTACCGGTGTGCTCCGTATTCTGGAGGCTATCCGCCAATGCGGTTTGGAGAAGACCTGCCGCATGTATCAGGCTTCAACATCTGAGCTCTACGGTAAGGTAGAAGAGGTTCCTCAGAACGAGAACACTCCATTCCACCCTTATTCTCCATACGCTGTTGCCAAGCAGTATGGTTTCTGGATTGTCAAGGAGTATCGTGAGGCTTATGATATGTTCTGCTGCTCTGGTATCCTCTTCAATCATGAAAGTGAGCGCCGTGGTGAGACTTTCGTAACCCGCAAGATTACTTTGGCTGCAGCCCGCATCAAGCAGGGCAAGCAAGACAAGCTCTATCTCGGTAACCTGGATTCGCTCCGCGACTGGGGTTATGCCAAGGATTATGTAGAGTGTATGTGGCTGATTCTCCAGGCTGAGAAGCCAGAGGACTTCGTGATTGCAACAGGTAAGCAGCATTCTGTTCGTGAGTTCGCCCAGCTGGCGTTCCACTATGTAGGTATCGAACTGAAATGGGAAGGCAAGGATGAGAACGAGAAGGGCATCTGCGTTGAGGGTCCTGAGGAACTCATCGGCAAGACACTCGTTGAGGTTTCTCCTGATTTCTACCGTCCTACCGACGTGGTGAACCTTTGGGGTGACCCAACAAAGGCTAAAGCTAAGCTCAACTGGAATCCTAACACCACCTCTTTCGAGGATCTCGTAAAGATCATGGTAGAGAGCGATATGGCTAAGGTAGCTGCTGAGGATGCCGGTCAGAAGGTTCGCTGCAATCTTGCAGAATATCTTGAGAAAGGTATTGTAAAGTAACTATTGATAGTTTATAGTAAATAAACAATGTTATCAAAAGATTCTAAAATTTATATAGCAGGACACCACGGACTCGTGGGTTCTGCTATCTGGAATAACCTCAAGAAGAGAGGTTATAACAACCTGGTAGGTCGTTCTCACAAAGAACTCGACTTGACCGACCAGTATGCAGTAGAGAAGTTCTTTGACGAGGAAAAGCCTGATGCAGTAGTATTGGCTGCTGCCTTCGTAGGCGGTATCATGGCGAATTCATTGTATCGTGCAGACTTCATCATGCAGAACATGAAGATGCAATGCAACGTAATCAGCAACGCTTATTCTCATGGCGTGAAGAAGCTCCTCTTCCTGGGCTCTACCTGCATCTATCCTAAGAATGCACCGCAGCCTATGAGCGAAGATGTGCTCCTTACTTCTCCGCTGGAATATACCAACGAGGAATATGCCATCGCCAAGATTGCCGGACTGAAGATGTGCGAGAGCTACAACCTTCAGTATGGTACCAACTATATCGCTGTGATGCCAACCAACCTCTATGGCCCTAACGATAACTTCCATCTGGAGAACAGCCACGTAATGCCTGCGATGATGCGCAAGATTTATCTTGCCAAACTCATCCACGATGGCGACTGGCACAGCATCGAGGTGGATATGAACAAGCGCCCTATCAACCCTACTGATAAGCTCTGCGAAATCATCGGCGAGGGTAACGTAGACGGCAGCAACTCTCACGAGCGCATTCTGAAGGCGCTGGAGTTCTATGGCATCTACGACAACAAGGTCGTGCTTTGGGGAACAGGCAAACCATTGCGTGAATTCCTCTGGAGCGAGGATATGGCAGATGCCAGCGTTCACGTGCTACTGAATGTAGATTTCAAGGACATCATCGGTATCGAGAAGTACAGTTCTGTATTCTATGGTGCCAAGGTAGATGGTGCTGTGGATAGAAACAACTCTGAGGGCCGTGGTGGCGCTATCCCATCTCTCGGTGAGATTCGCAACTGCCACATCAACGTGGGTACCGGCAAGGAGCTCACCATCCGTGAACTTTCTGAGCTTGTAGTAAAGGCAGTAGGTTTCGAAGGCGAGGTAGAGTTTGACGCCAGCAAGCCAGATGGAACCATGCGCAAGCTCATCTCTGTAGATAAGCTCCACAGCCTCGGCTGGACGCATAAGGTAGAGATTGAGGATGGTGTGAAGAAACTCTTCGACTGGTATCAGGAGAGTCTGAAAGGCTAATAAAGAATATCGACTATGGATACAGAACAACTTTCTATGACCAAGAAAACCCTTGTGGGAGTACAGTTTCTGTTTGTGGCTTTCGGTGCAACGGTTCTGGTGCCTCTTCTAATAGGCATCGATCCGGCAACGGCTCTCTTCACCGCTGGTGTAGGAACCTTTCTTTTTCACTTCATCACCAAGGGCAAGGTGCCTATATTCCTGGGCAGTTCCTTCGCCATTTCCGGCATCGGTCTTTCCGCCGTCATCGGCGTAGTTCTCAACCTCGTTCTTCCTAAGACGAAGAAGAAAGAGGCATAAATAAGGAAAAAGCTTTGAAAACGAGATTGTTTTCAAAGCTTTTTCTTTTTTATTAGAACAAAAAGAGGGGTAAAACAAGGATTTTAACCTACTAAAATAGTTCTTTCAACTAAGAAAAAAAGCATTTATACCTAGATAAAATCTCCGTTCATAGACGTTGAATGTCCGTTCAAAGACGTTGAACCGCCGTTCAAAGACGCTGAACCGCCATTCAACGTCTATGAACGGAGATTTCAATAGGGTTAAAGAACATTTTATCCTATAATCAACCAAGACTTTTCCTGAGATTAACACATTATTAATACAGAAAGAAGGAAGAAAGGAGATAAGAGAGATGAAGAAAAGACGTTGTTTCTATCTTGAACTAAACCGATTATACTAGAAAAGCGTGCAAGCTACATCTCTGTCGCCTGCACGCATCCTCTTTTTATTTAATCGCGCTATGATATATAATAGCTTTTTACAATCTCGCTCCGAATCTTGCGCTTGGCAATGGAGCGGTAAAGTAATAGTTCTGGTCGTTATTCTTATCCAGGAAATTCACCTGCTTCATACCGAAGAAAGGCAGACCACTAGGGAAGAGCGGAGTAAAATCGGTTACACCACCAGAGAGAGCAGGACTGTTATCCTGATAATCGAAATTCCAAGTCTTATCGAATGCCAATGGAGCACCATTCTCCACTTTATCAATCTCGCAGTTGATATTCATCTTGTCGCTCTGAGTGAAACTCTTGAAGAGAGGGTTAAACTGACCAGCCACGCTGCTCTTGATATCAGTATCAAACCAGATGCCCAAAGCTGCATCCTTCGCCATCTGCTCTACTCCTGTCTCTGTAGATGCAAAGTAGTAGTTTGGAGTAAGACGGCTGTGCTCCATATCAGCACCATCGTTCTTTGGCTGCTTCAGGCCGAAACGTGAATCATAGATGAGGTTGTTCACAAAGATTGGCTTCGCAGCCTTCTCTACCCATACAGAACCACCCTTCTTGTTCTTGGCACGGCGCCATCCGCAATTAACTACAGTATTGTTGTAAGCAGTCATCTCGGTAAGCGGAATCACCTCACTATTGCCGGCATTAGAGAGTTTGAAGGCGTTGGTGCAGGCGTTGTAGATGATGTTGTTGGCTACATCGAGCTTGCAACCCGCCTTTACGTTGATAGCCTCGCCGCCATCGGCTGCATTTCCGCTATCAGCAAATATATTATTGATAATCAATCCGTTACCACCAGTAAAGTAAGTCTGGTCGTTGTAGTTATCGTGGAAGAAACTGTTTGCCATCACGAACTTACCATTCACATTACAGAAGTGGAAGGCTGGCACACCACCATCAATGGTGGTCTTGAAAAGCTTGTTCTGGAAAGAAGCTGAACTCTCGGTAGGAGTAGCACCGGCATAGGCCACATCCACGTGGTTGAGCACCACCTCCTCAGAATTATATCCGCAGATGATGCCGCCCCAATCAGCAGGCTTCCTGGTATCAGAAGTAAAGGCTACCGGTTTTTCGGCGGTTCCCAGACAATAGAGATTGCCCAATACTACGATTTCTACCGGCACCTGAACATCTGATTTGCAGGTAACGGTTACGCCCGGCTCAATGTAGAGCGATGTTCCTACTGGAATCTCCACGCTCTCGCTGAGGGTAGTATCCTTGGTCCAAACCACAGAACCTACGGGATATTCTGCCACCTTCGTTGTGATGACATCCTTAGAACCCTGGTTCTCATTACCATCACTTCCATTATTCACGTAATCGTATGGATTTATATTATCGTTCTCGCAAGATGTGGAGAACATTGCAGCTGCTGCCATCATAAGCATGCAAGCTAAAGTATTTATCTTTTTCATTTTTTACCTTTTTTTCTTTTTACCTTTTATAACTTGTATCTTACTCCCAGCAGGAAGGTTCTGCCATACTGATAAGTTCCCACGATGGTCTTATCGCTCTTCTGGCCCTCATACTCCAGGTTGCTCTTGTTCACGGTCTTCAAGTATCTCTCGCGCTTGGCATCGAGCAGATTGTTTGCCTTGAAGAAGACGGAGATGCCGTTTTTGAATTGCTTCTCGGCACTCAGGTCGAGACCGAACATAGCCTTATCCCACTGGTCGGCATCCTTGAAGGGAGAAACCAGGGCGAGCTTGGTACCCGTGAAGGAAGAGGCCAACTGCGCATTCCAGCCATTCTCCGTATCCTTATATAATAAGGAGATATTGGCGGTATGAGGAGCCTGGTTAACCAGCGGACGGGTCTGGGTTACACCCGTCTTATACTCGGCACTACCCTCCTTGTACTCACGCTTCGAGGTGGTGATTTCAGAATGGGTGTAAGTATAATTTGCCTTTACTCCGAAGTGGCGAATGTATTTGATGACGTCGATTTCGAAGCCCATGTTCTTGGCATTACCCAGGTTATCCGGCATGTAGTAAGCATCGGTTCCGGCACCAATCTTGCCATCAGATGTTACGAACACCTGCTCTATCGGGTCTTTCAGATATTTATAGAACACGCCGGCAAGAATCTGCTCTGTCTTGCTTGGGAACCACTCCCAGCGCAGGTCGATGTTGTCGATGCGGGCACGCTTCAGGTTTGGATTACCCTTTTCCTGATACTCCTCGCCCATAATCTGATAAGGCACAATCTCATAGAAGCCCGGACGGTTGATGGAGCGATAGTAAGAGAGACGCACGTTCATCTTCTTGGTTGGCGTCCATTTGATGGATGCAGATGGCAGATAATCCCAGTAGCTCTGCTCGCCCACCTGTCCCATGTTACGGAAGTGCTGGAGCATGGTGTAAATCTGGTTGGTATGCTCGGCACGGAAACCGGCATTCAGTTCACCTACCTCGCTCTTCAGGGTTACCATGGCGTAGGCGCCTCCGATGTGCTCCTTGGAATCGTAGTTGAGCTGCGAAGCCTGAGAATAAGGAGTTTTGCAAACCCAATCTATATTGGCATACTGCTCTAATCCGTTTCCATCCATCGTCTGCGAGATGTCGGCAGGATTGAAGATGTAAGAATAATATCTATTGCTGCGTTCTTTTCTGCGATACTGCGCACCCGCCTTCCAGAGAGCCTCCACATCGTTGGCGAAATGGGTATCGTAAGAAAGGTTGATGTAGCCTGCCCAGTCGGTATCCTTGTTGTGCTGGAACCGGCGCTCGGCACCCTTAGGCAGGGTCTTAATGATATTCTTATTGGCATCCCAGATGGAACCCGAAACGGCATCGCCGCCATTCTCGGCTTTTCTGCTCACGGTATTCGTCAGGGTTACGTAGGTTCTGTCCGGATCTTCCTCCTTTGCCTGCGAAAATACGCCCGACCAATCTACGGTAAAATCCTTGGTAAGATGATGCGTACCCTTCAGGTTAGTGGCGAAGATGCTCTGGGTGGTTGAGAGAGAGCGCACCTCATCGTCCTGGGTATAGCTGTCGGCTCCGATATATTCGGTGTTGACACTGTTATTGTATCTGATGCCCTTGGAATTGGTGCGCACATACATGTTGTACCATTCCAGCTTGTGGCCAGTCAGGGTTAAATCTATCTTGGCATGAGCACCCGTGGTAAGATCATGGATGCTGTAGTAGCGATGTTGCAGATTGGAAATGTACATTGCCTGCTCGCCCGAAGCCATCTTTACGGAATTGTAGGTGCGCTCGGTGCCACGGAAAGTATTCTGCACGCTTCCGGCAAGCATCACGCCCAGGCGGTCGTTCCAGAAGCGGTTGCCGATGCTCAAACCTCCGATGAAGTTAGGAGATGGCATGGAATGACTCTTCAGCTGAACAGGACCTTTCTTGAAATCACTCATCTGCGCCTTGTAGTCTTTTCCGAAAGCCTCGTAAGGAGCCTTCTTTGTATAATCAGAGCGGTTGCTGGTAAGATAATCTCTGCCATCCTTCCAGAAATAATCACTTGCTCCGATGGCTGCATTCGCCAGAATCTGGAAGTGGGATGGCGCATCCTTCATCACCATATCCACCACGCCACCGGCTGCATCGCCTTCCATATCAGCCGTCAAAGACTTGGATACCACGAGGCGATCCATCAGATCAGAAGGGAAGATATTCAACGGAATGTAACGGTTTTTATCATCCGGACTTGGAATCTTCACGCCGTTTACCAGGGTGTAGTTGTAGCGCTTGTCCATGCCTCGGAGGATGGCGTAGGAAGCCTCGCCCGATGCATCACGCTCCATGGTTACACCCGATACTCGCTGCAGAACGCTTGCCACGTTGACATCAGGCGAAAGCTGGATGCTCTGCTGGCTCATCACGTTGAGCACGTTGCCGGCATTCTTCACGGTTTCTATGGCGCTCCGGTCGCTGCGGTATTCACGATGACCGGTAACCACCACTTCGCCCAACTGCTTCAGGTCTTCATCC